>Ga0207864_1000359_pt1 | contig 67053 bp, 52 predicted proteins | sample HigsolmetaAR202D_FD_184834 | JGI IMG/M metagenome (GOLD analysis project Ga0207864, IMG submission 184834) | Ionic liquid and high solid enriched microbial communities from the Joint BioEnergy Institute, USA - AR20-2-D (SPAdes) (version 2) ...
GTCCGTGCGGCAGCCGCCCGTGCAGCAGCCCGCGCAAGGAGGCGGCGCTCCGGAGGCCGCTCCGCCGTCCGCTCAGGTCGACGACGCGAAGACGATCGCCATCGCGTCGCCGATGATGCACGAGCTGATGGCGAAGCCGTCCGCGCCTCCGGCGCCTGCCGCAGGCCGACCGCCGATCAAGCCGACGGGCACGCCGGGGGCGCCGAAGCCGCCGGGCCCGCCGCCGCTTCCCCCCGGCGCAAAGCCGGCGGGTCCGGGCGTTCCACACGGCGCGAAGTCCAGCTCCGTCGGCGTGAAGCCGCTCCGGCCGGGGGCGCCTCCGAACGCGAAAGGGAGCGTGTCGGGAGTGAAGGTCGCGCCGAGCGGATCCGGCTCGAAGGCCGCGGCTCCGAGCCCGCCGGGCGCGGGTGCGCCGAGCGCGTCGGGGCTGAAGGCCGCTGCGCCGAATCCTCCGGGGGCACCGAGCGCGTCGGGCATGAAGGCGGCCGCCCCGAACCCGCCGGGTGGGGAGTCGCCGAGCGTGTCGGGCGTGAAGGCCGCGGGGCCGAATCCGCCCGGTCCGTCCGGTGCGAGGCCGACCGCGCCGGGCGGCGGCGCTCCGCCGAGGCCGGCTCCGCCCGGCGCGAAGTCGCCGTCCGGCGGCGGACCGCGAGCGACGGGCGCGAACCCGCCGGCGAAGGTGCCGATGCCGCCGCAGACGTTGCGCGGCGTCGCCCCGGCCCCGGCCTCGAGCGAGAGCGACGTCTCCAAGGCGGAGTCGAGCGGCGAGGCGGAGGGCGGCGCGCCTGCGGACACGAGCGCGAAGGCGGAGCCGGCAGGAGCGAGCGCGAAGCCCGAAGGTGGCGCGCCCGAAGAGGCGAGCGCGAAGCCGGAGGCGAGCAGCGCGTCGGAGGCGAGCAGCGCGTCGGAGGGCGGGGAAGCGATCGAGATCGGCGATGCCGGGCTCGCGGAGGCCGAGGCCGCGCTCGAGGCGATGACGAGCTTCCGCCTCGCGGAGGGCGCGCTGCAACGAAACGATCGCGTCGCCGCGGAGGAGCACGCGAGGAAGGCGGTCGCCGGCGACCCGACGCAGCCGGATTACATCGCGCTCCTCGCGTGGATCCGCTCGCTCGGTGGCGAGCCGGAGCTCGTCGACGAGGCGATCCGCACCATGTCGAAGGTCCTCATCGAGGATCCCTCGAACGAGAAAGCGCTCTATTACCGCGCGAAGCTGCTCATGAAGACGAACCGCCTGCCCGAGGCCTTGAACGACTTCAACGAGCTGCTGTCCGCGAACCCGAACCACCGCGAGGCGCAGAACGAAGCGCGCCTCTTGCGGGAGAAGCTCGCCTGCTGACGGAAGAGCTGCGCTGGCAGCGCGCGCTCAGAGCCCTTGGAGCAGGGCGCGGAGCTGTTCGTTCGCCGACGGATCCTTCGCGAGCGCCGCGGCGACGTCCTGGAGGAACGCCGCCTCCGACTTCGCGTGCGCGGCGTAGAGCGCCTCGAAGCGGGTGAGGTCCTCACGCCACGCGGACACGACCGGCCCGCCGCCGGGCTGCGCCGCCTCCGTTGCGGCGCGCTCGAGCGTGGTCAGCGCCTTCACGAGCGCACCGAGATCGGCGGCGATGCGATCGTGCTCGACGATCAGCCCGTCCGCGCGGGCGCGCACGTCCGGGAGCCGAGCGACGACGAACGGCAGGAGCCCTTCCTGCTCGCGGTCGAAGTGCTCGAGCAACGCGTCCCGGAAGGCTTCGACGCCATCGCGGATCTCGTGCAGCTCGTCGGCGAGGGCGGACTGCCCCTTCTCGACGCGCGAGAGCGCCTCGTGGACGGCGACCAGCAGCTCGTTCAGCTCGCGATGGTCGTGAACGAGCTCCTCGAGCGGGTCGATCACGTCTCCATAGATATGGATCGGTGCCACCCGGTCAAGCTCGCTGCACGCGACCGGTCGCTTTTGCCGGAGAGCGCAGAACGTGCGCTACCGATGCCGGCGTCAGCCCGGCCGCTGCGGCATGGGCTGCGTGCGGTACGCCTGCGCGACGATCTGACGGAGGGTCGCGAGCTTCTGTGCGCGGGCCGGCTCGTCCGCCGGGCCTTGGCGCGCGACGTCCGCGAACTCCCCGAGCGCCCGCCACTCGGGCGTGCTCGGGATGCCGAACGCCGTCCGGAAGGCCTCGCCCATCTCGATCGCGCTCGCGAACCGATGTGCGGGGTCCTTCGCGAGAGCGCGCGCGAAGGCTTGCTCGACGGCGGGGCTCGCCTGCGGGACGAACGTACGGATCGGGGGCGGCGGCGTCTCGACCTGATCCATGCGCAGCGCGAACTCGCTCTTCTCGGTCGGCAAGAACGGCGGGCGTCCCGCGATGGCCTCGTAGAGGACGATCCCCGCCGAGTAGAGGTCGCTCCGCCCGTCGAGCGGACGACCGAGCACCTGCTCGGGCGACATGTACGCGCCGGTTCCGGGCGCCAGCTCCTGCGGCGAGGGCGGGCGGGCACCGTGCGTCGGGTTCACGAGGTGCGCGATCCCGTAGTCCGTCAGTTTCACGATGCCGTCCCGACGGATCAGGATGTTCGACGGCTTCACGTCGCGGTGGACGATGCCGAGAGCGTGCCCCGCCGCAAGCGCGCCGAGCACCTGCTGGATGTAGTACCAAGCGCGATCGAAGCGCAGGCCCGGCAGCGCTCCCGGACCGGCGAGGCGCGCGCGAGCCACGTTGCGCGCGATGACCGCCTCGAGCGTGTCGCCGTCGACCAGCTCCATGGCGAGGATGGGCGGCGCCAGGGTGCCGGTCGACACCGGGGCGGGCGCGGCGACGGACGGGATCGGCATCGTCGACTGCGGAGCGTTCGGGCTCCAGGTGAACAGCTCGTGGAAGCGGACGACGTTCGGGTGGGCGAGGCGCCGGAGCGACTCCGCCTCGTTCAGGAAGAACGCGCGGAGCTCGGGCTGCACCATCGCCCGCGGCGTGAGCTGCTTGAGGGCGAGCGGCACCGGTTTCTCGTGTCCGCGCGGCCCTTTGGGGTCGTAGAAGAGCCAGGCCCGGTAAACCGTGCCCATCGCGCCCGAGCCGAGCTTCGCGTCGACGACGATGCGGCCGTAGCCGCGGTCGATCTGGACTCCGGGCGCGAGCTGGCCGCGCACCTGCGAGCGCGAAGGCTGGAGGCTCCGGCACGCGGGACACACGGCGGTGCCCTCCGCAAGGATGTGCTTGCACTGGATGCAGGTGACCAACGGCGCTGCCTTCCGTGTACCCCACCTGGCTCAGGAGGGCGAATCGCTCGACGCGCGAGGTGGTGTCGGGCAGGGAAGCCGCCCGTTCGGGCGGTGATCGACTAGACTCCGCTGGCTCATGGCGAAGATCGAACGCACGGTGACGGAGGAGCTCTCGGGCGAACGGCTCGACAAGGCGGTCGTGGCGCTCGTCGCTGGAGCCTCGCGCGCGCGTGTGAAGAAGGCGATCGAAGAGGGCGCCGTGCGCGTCAACGGTCGCGTCCTCCCCAAAGGAGGCGTCGTCCAGGCCGGCGACGTCATCTCGCTCGACGAGGCGCTCGTCCAGACGGCCGACGGATGCGTCCCCGAGCCGGACGCGCCGCTCACCGTCCGATGGGAGTCGGACGCGGTGATCGTCGTGGAGAAGCCTGCCGGTCAGGCGACGGCTCCGCTTCGAGCCGACGAGACCGGGACGCTCGCGAACGCGCTGCTCGGCCACTATCCGGAGCTCGCCGGGATCGGGTACTCGCCCCGGGAGCCCGGGATCGTGCACCGGCTCGACACCGAGACCTCGGGGCTGGTCGTGGTCGCACGCACCGCGAAGGCGTTCGAGACGTTGCGCGAGGCGCTGCAATCCGAGCGCATCGCGAAGGAGTACCTGCTCGTCTGCAGGTCGGAGGGGCTGCCGGACGAAGGGACGATCGAGCATCCGATCGCGAACCATCCGAAGGACAAGCGTCGCGTCTATCCGTGCATCCACCCGCGCGACGTCATGCGGTACTCGCCGCGTCCGGCGGTGACCAAGTTCACGGTCGTGCGTCGCGTCGGAGATCTCGCGCTCGTCCGGGCGACCGCGGCTCGCGCCGTGCGCCACCAGATTCGCGCACACTTCGCGTCGATCGATCATCCGCTCGTCGGGGATTCGCTCTACGGCGAGGCATCGCCGGCGATCGGTCGTCATGCGCTCCACGCCTGCCATGTCGTTTTCGATGGCGAAGGGATCGCGTTCGACGTCTCGTCCGACCTGCCGGTCGACATGGCGCGGTTGCTCGAGTGAGGGCGGACGGTCGTCGCGCGCGCCACGGCTCGCGAGCCGATCGCGCGCCCGCGGCGGTGCTCACCTCGGAAGCGTGACGACGACGAGGGTCATGTTGAAGAACGCGTCGACGTCGCGCGCCCCCTTCGCGATCTCGCCGTAGGCGCAGACGCCTCCGATCGGCGCGCCGACCCGTCCGCGGACGAGCGCGTGCTCCCGCGCGAAATCCGTTCCGAGCCCGATCTTCCGGCCGCTGCAAGCGATGACGAGCGCGCCGCCGACGGGACCGCCGGTGCGGAGGGACGCCTCGGCGGCCGCGTTCGATGCAGCGCGGAGGAGGTCGTTGGGGCCCGCGTGAATGACGGAGACGCGACTTCCTTCGCCGATCGAGCTCGACAGCGTGATGGAGCCGTCGCGCTCGATGCGCCACGGCGCGCGTGCGACGAGCCCGCCGGCGTCCTCGTTGCGAGACGCGTCGAGGATTCCGAGCTCGTAATAGGTCGCGAGGTAGACCGTGAGGTCTTTTCTCGAGTCGGGGAGGGTGGCACCGGCGCGCCGGGCGTCTTCCATCCAGACGTCGAGCGCCGGCCGGCCGTCCAGCTCGAAGAGGACGCGGCCGTCCGCTCGGGTGACCGTGCGTGTCGGTCCGACCGGGCGCCACCCGTGGCGTGCGGCGATGCCGACGGGCTTGCGGGTGAAGAGCCCCGCGAGGAGCACGTGATCGTCGCGGAGCTCTCCACGGGAGAACACCTTCGCGCGATCGAACGTCAGCTCGTCGCCCGTGAGGCCGCCCGCGAGCTGCGTGTGCGCGCCCACGCCCTTGCGTACGGCCGCCGTCAGGGAATCGCCGTCGACGACGACGCCGGGAGCGAACACGAGACACGTGTGGTGTCCGAAGCCTCTGCCTGCCGCCTCTTCGGCGACCTTCGCGATGCGCTGGGCCGCCGGGACGACGTCGACGAGCGTCGGCGACCCGAGAGGTACGGCCTCGAACGCGACCTCGAGGTCGTCACCACCGAGCAGGACGACGGAGACGCCGAGCGTGGCGATCTCCTCCGGGCCGATGAGCCCGGCGCCGGACGAGCCCCCGATGATCGGGATGTCGCCGACGACGTCGCGCACGACGCTCGGCACGTCGCCCGCGTCGGCGTAGTCGAGCGACGCGAACACGAGGGCGAGCTTCGGCGCTCTTCCGGAGAAGGCTCTCCGCGCGCTCGTGGCTGCTTGGAATGCAGCATCCTTCGCCGTGGTCGAAGTACCAAGTCCACTGCCAAAGATGAGCATTCCCCACGTCCCCCGAGCTAAGCTGCCAATATAGTCACCGGCTGCGGCATGTCGCGGCCGGAAGGATCGAGCCTCGAAGATTTCCACGGCCACGCCCGAGCGGTCTTAAGCAGAGCCGTTCGCATTCCATCGTGCGGGTCGAGGTCGCGCTCCGTCGAACGCGCCCTCGCGCCTGCGTTCTCGAATTCGAATGGCTCAGCCGATTGCTTGACACGCGCGGACGTTCTTGGCACTCGGAGGCCTCGCTCTGCGGGGGCAATGGCCCGCAGGCGACCCCGAGAGAGCTTCCGTGTCCTCCTCGTACGATGCCGCGCCCGCCTCGATGCTCTCGCGTCTCCGCGTGGCGGAGTTGAAGAAGCGCGGCGGGATCGTCGCGATGGTCGCGGCGGCGGGGGTCGCCGCCTCCATGGTCGAGGGCGCGACCGCGCACGACGTCGGCGAGCTCGCGGAGCTCCTCTCGAAGGCGAGCGGGAGCGTCGTTCGGCCGCAGGACGTCCGCTGGGAGCCCTCTCGAGGCGTGGTCGGCGATCTGCTCCGAGGTCGCTTCGTCCTCTTCCTCGGCAGCGAGACCGCGGACGGACCGCGCGACGTGTATCGCGCGAGCGTGCGGCTCACGCCGGAAGGCCGCGTCCTCGGCGTCACGGGCGTCTACAACCTGACGGCCACGCCGCTCGGCGACGACCACGCCCTCGTCGTGAACGGAGCGCGCGCCGCGTACGCGACGTGGTCGTACGGCAAGGAGCAGGGCGTCACGGCGCTCGACCTGTCGGGCGAGGGGGCGCAGAACACCGCGACGAAGCTCGCCGACAAGGTGATGGCGTGGATCACGAACGTGCAGCAGACGGGCACGGGCGTGGGCATCGGTCGTCTCGACGTCACGTTCGAGCAGCCGGCGGAGCGCGTCGGCCTCGCGCTCGCCTCGACGCCGGACGGAGAGACGCTCGCCATCGATCTCGCGGACGACGATCGCTCGCCGGGGCCGCAGCGCCGCGGGATGCTCGACCTGAGAAAGGGCGAGCTCATCGTGGACGATCCGCGCGTGAGCGCGACGATGCGCGTCGACGCGGGCAAGCACCTCCCGAAGAAGCTCGTCCACTGGGCGGTCGACACCGTGCGCGCCGTGCCGTGGATCGGACCCGCTCCCATCGCCTGGCTCGAGGAGAAGGCGTTCGCGGTCCGCGACGCCGTGAGGATCGCCGCGTTCAGGGCGACGAACAAGGACGAGGCGCTCGCGACGACGGAAGAAGACCCGAGCGCGCCGGCCGCCGTCCTCGACACGTCGGAGGCTTCGCTCGACCTCGGGCACTGGCCCCCGCCGCCGATCCGCTCGATGTGGAAGAACCCCGAGCCCGGCGAGGGCGAGTGGAAGCCGCCGAAGCAGCCCTGGGTGAAGCGGTTCCCCGAGCTCCCCAACGGCGAAACCCCGCCCCCTCCGTTCTACGAGACGTTCGTCCGGCCCGACGAGGAGCGCCCGTACGCGAAGGTGCTCCTCGTCGCGATGGACATGCGTCAGCTCGAGCTCGGCATGGAGGCCGGCAGCGAGGACCCGAAGCCGCTGACGGGGCCGCCGGGCACCGGTCGAATCCCGCGCGATCCGAAGGTCTATCGCCGCGTCGCCGCCGCGTTCAACGGTGGCTTCAAGACGGAGCACGGCAGCTACGGCATGATGCTGAACAAGCGCGTGCTCCTGCCGCCTCAGCCCGGCGCCGCCACCGTCATCCTGACGAAGGACGGCCGCGTCGGCCTCGGCTCGTGGGGCCAGAACAAGGACATCGGCGGCATCGTCGGCGTGCCGTCGGACGACATCCTGAGCTTCCGCCAGAACCTCGACCCGCTCGTCGATCAGGACAAGGTCAACCCGCTCGGCCGCGGGCAGTGGGGCTTCGTGCTGCCGGGCACGAGCATGCAGACGGAGCGCTCGGGCATCTGCGTCACCAACGCCGGGCACCTCGTCTATGCGTGGGGCGACGACACGAGCGCGACGAGCCTGGGCAAGGCGATGAAGATGGCCGGGTGCATCTACGGCATGCACCTCGACATGAACCCGCACCACACCGGGTTCCTCTACACGAACATCACCGAGTTCAAGGGGAGGCAGTACAAGAGCGAGCTCCTCACGAGGGAGATGGAGATCGACACCGACCGCTATCTCCTCTACGCGCCGAAGGACTTCTTCTACGTCATGCTCACCGATCCGCGTCCGCCGGCCCCCGAGGACGTGGAGTGGGAGCCCGATCCCGGCACGCAGCCGGCGCCGTCGTGGATGGCCGGTCTGTGGAAGGGCCGCCTCGGCGACGTGGAGCTCCTCGACGTCGAGCCGGCGCGGGCGTCGTTCCGAGCGCGAAGCGGCACGAAGGAGCTCGACAAGGACACGGCGGCTCGCGGTCGTGATCGACAGGGCGATCGCCGCCGCGGCGACGACGACACGGCGGCGAAGGCGGCTCCGCGCGGCTCGGAGCTCCACGGGGACGACGCGCACCGCGTGCTGTTCGCGCTGACGCTCGGTATCTCCGATCCTCGGCGCCCGCGAGGCCTCGTGGTCGACGGGAAGGTGACGATCCCGATCTCGAGCGATCCGTCGATGGGCGTCATCCTCGTCTCGGAGGACGGCGCGATCGCGATCGCCTCCGTGAAATCGGGCGTGACGGTCCCCGAAAAGGGAGACGCCGTCGAGCTGCCGCTCCTCGTCGACGAGGGCGAGGCGGTCACGCCGCTGCCCGTCGCCGAGGAGGGGCGGGCGCCCGTCGCGCTCGGCATCACCCCGAACGGGCGCGTGCTCGTCGCGCGAGGCCGCGCCGTCGGCGACGTGGCCGACGCCCTCGTGAAGGCAGGCTGCACACGCGCCGTGCTCGTCGATCGCGGCACCGGCGATCACGGCGTCCTCCATCGCGCGGGGACGGACACTCCGCCGCGATCGCGGTACGAGGAGACGACCCTCTACGCGATGGCGAAGCCGCTCTTGCCGCGAGGGTTCCGCTTCGAGGCGACGAACCCGGTGCCGCTGCCCGAGCCCAAGAAAAAGAAGTAGGCGTCAGTCGTTCGAGGGCTTCGTCGCGGGAGCCGCGCCTTCGCTCGCCGGCTCGGCAGCGTCCCGCTCGTCGTCTCCGCCCGGCGCCGGCAGCGGCGGCAGCGCGTCGGGCGGCGGCGTGTTCGCGGCGGGATGGTCGCCGCTCTGGACGTCGCTCGTCCCTTCGTCCGCGTCGACGTTCGGCGCGTTGTAGCGCGGGGGCTCGCCCGGCTTCGAGTAGTCGATCCAGAACGCCGACTTGTCGCGCACGTCCATGTGCACGAACGTGCTGTTCGGGTAGTAGCCGCAGCCGACGTTCTTGAGGGTGCGGCAGAAGTCGCGCACGGCCTCGTTCGGCACGCCGACGATCCGGAAGTCGATGGCCTTGCCGTGGTTGTGGTTCGAGTGCGCCGTGTACTGCGCGGGCGTGAAGGGACGGAAGCCGCTGATGACCTCGATCTTGCGGCTCCCGAAGTGGTTCGAGACCACGCCGAGGAGGGCCACGAGGCGCGGATCGATGGGGTGCGTCGCTCCCGAGGGCGCGCGAAGCAGCTTCTCGAGCGCCTTCAGCGTCGCCGGCGAGATCTTGCCGTTGCGGTCCTTGATCCTGAGGTCGAGCTCCTCCGACGACGCGACGCGCTTGATGTGGATGACCCCCGGGGTCTTCGGCTTGGCCGCGTACGTGATCGGACGGGATTTCTCGGGTTTGTCCTTCGAGACCTTGCCCTTCGTCGCGTCCTTCTTGTCGCTCTTGTCGCCCTTCTTCTCCGCCTTCGGGATCGTGAGGACCTCGCCGATCTGCAGCTTCCGAGGATCCTTGATGTGGTTCGCCTCGATGATGGCCTTCACCGGCACGCGATAGCGGGCCGCGATCGCCTCGAGCGTGTGCCCTCTGCTCACCACGTGCTGGACGTCGGCGCTCGCCGTCGAAGCCGACATTCCGATGGCGCCTACGAGAGCCAGCGCGGGAAGGACTGAGCGGGACCGCAGCATGAGCGGGCTCCTTACTCGATTCGCGTCCCGAGACAAGGGCCGTCGGCCCGCCGGCGCCGGGGATCGGCGCGAAAAGCGGGCGGAGCGCACAGGCCGCCACCGGTAGGGCGGAAAACTGCGCTCGGCGTGCAGCGGCGGCCGGCGATCCGGGATGCCGCCGCTCACGGATCCCGGCGCGGGCTCGCCGCCGAACGAATGGTGGCGCTTGCCGAGCCATCGCACCTCGTGGGCGGCTCACACCCGAAAATGAGCGCGACCGAACACCGACTTTTTGACGGCCGCCATCGCGGGCTGTCAGACTTTGTGCCGAACAATGCTCGGCGAAGGCAAGAACCTGGTCGGCGTCGATATCGGGGCCAGCGCGATCAAGGTCGTGCAGCTCAAAGAGTCGCGAAAGAGGCTCCAAGTCGTGCGCTACGGGTTCGCGCCGCTGCCCCCGCAGGCGATCATCGACGGGCACATCATGAACTCCGGCGTCGTGGTGGAGTCCCTCATGCGGATCTTCCACGACCAGAAGATCAGCCAGAAAGAGGTCGCCATCGGCGTCTACGGGCAGTCCGTCATCGTCCGCAAGATCACGGTGCCGATGATGACGAACGAGGAGCTCGAGGAGCAGATCGGCTGGGAGGCCGAGCAGCACATCCCGTTCGACATCAAGGTGATGTCGATCGACTACGAGGTCCTGCGCCGCCGGCCCGAGGCCGCGCAGATGGATCTGCTCCTCGTGGCGGCGAAGAAGGACGAGATCAACGACTACGCGGCGATCGTCCGCGAGGCGAAGCTCAAGCCCGTCGTCGTCGACATCAACGCGTTCACCATCCAGAACATCTTCGAGTACCAGCACGGCCTGCCCGAGGACGGCACGATCGCGCTCCTCAACGTCGGCGCCGCGGTCTCCTCGCTGAACATCGTCTCGCGCGGCGTCTCGGCGTTCACCCGCGAGATCACGAACGCCGGCAACTCGATCACCGAGGAGATCCAGAAGCAGTGCAACGTCCCGTTCGAGCAGGCGGAGGCGTACAAGTGCGGAGGCGGACCGACGGACATCGTCCCGCAGGAGGTCCACCAGATCATCCAGTCGGCATGTGACGGCCTCGCCGGCGAGATCCAGCGCAGCCTCGACTTCTACCTCGCGACGAGCGGCGAGAGCGAGATCAGCCGAATCTACGTCTCGGGCGGCAGCGCGTACCTCGCCCCGCTCTGTCAGGCGATCGAGAAGCGTGCCCACGTCCCGGTGCAGGTGTTCGACCCGATGGCGAACCTCGCCGTCGATACCAAGTACGTGAACGAGCAAGAGATGCGCATGCGAGCCGCCCAGCTCGTCGTCGCCCTGGGCCTGAGCCTCCGCTGCGACAAGGAGCGGCGGTCATGATCCGTATCAACCTACTGCCGCAGAAGAAGCAGACCCGCCGCCGAGGCGGTGACGTGTCTGCGTCGATCGGTGACGGCGGAGGCGAGAGCCAGATCTGGCTCGCCTTCGTGCTCGGGGCCGTGCTCCTCGAGGTCATCGTCCTGCTCTTCGTCTACAAGACGAAGCAGGACCAGCTCACGCAGGTCCAGAAGCAGAACACGGAGCTGCAGGGCAACATCGACAACATCAAGCGCGAGATCGCGCAGCACGCGAAGATCAAGGCGCAGCTCAAGGAGCTGCGCGATCGCGAGGAGGCGATCCAAAAGCTCCAGGCCGCGCGCACCGGCCCCACGGCGACGATGCTGGAGCTCTCGCGGATCATGACGCCCGGTCGCGGGCCCACGGTCGACAGGGACAAGCTCGAGCAGCTCAAGCGCGACAACCCGAGCGCGGTGCCGAATGCGAGCTGGGATCCGCGCCGCCTCTGGCTCACCGCGTTCAAGGAGCAGGACCGCACCGTGAGGCTGACGGGCTTCGCGCGCGACGGAGAGGACGTGTCCGAGTTCTTGCGGCGACTTTCGCTGAGCGATTACTTCTACGAGGTGAAGCTCTTGCCTGCGACCAAGGCGAGGGACGCCACGACCAACCTCGAGCTCGTGAAGTTCGAGATGAGCGCAAAGGTGAGGTACTAGGCCATGGCGTCGTTGAGCCTGAATCGCCTCCCCATCGTCGGAAAGATCGCGGTCGGCGCGGTCTTCTGCGTGCTCATCGGGGTCGCGTACTACGTCCTGCTCCACACCGAGGTCGCGGCTCGGATCGATCGCGAGCGCCAGCGCACCAAGGAGCTCGAGACGGAGCTCGTGGCGGTGACGCACGCGCAGACGAGCTACTTCGCGGACCGCGACGAGCTCGCCATGCGCCAGCAGAAGCAGCGCGAGCTGAACAAGGTCCTGCCGATGGACACCGAGGCGGCGACCTTCCTCTCCGCCTTGCAGGCGGTCTCGAACATCAGCGGCGTCGACCTCAAGGCGTGGTCGCCGCTCGAAGAGATCCCGCAGACCTTCTACGCGAAGGTGCCGATGAAGGTCCAGCTCACCGGCCGCTTCCACCAGATCGCGAAGTTCATCTACGAGGTCGGCAAGCAGGACCGCATCATCAACATGGAGAACCTCGAGCTCGGCGATCCGAAGATCGAGGGGGAGGACGTGATCCTCAAGGCGAGCTGCCTCGCGACGACGTTCCACCTGCTCAAGAAGGCGACGCCCGAGCAGAACCCGGCAGGCACGCCCGAGCAGAGCGCGGGAGGTAAGTGATGAAGCTCGTGTCTCTGTCGATCCTCGCCTCCTCGTTCGGCCTCGCGGTGGCGGCCTGCTCGCCGGACACGGTCGTGTCGCAGGCGACGCAGGGCCCCGGGATGACGTCGAACGTTCCGATGGCGGCGCCCGACGCCGGAGCGCCTGCCACGCCCGCCCCGGCCGCGCCGCGACGGGTGGAGTTCGCCGAGAACGACTTCACCGAGTCCGATCGCAATCGTGACCCGTTCCGCGCCTACGCGGCGGTGATCAACGCCGAGATCAAGAAGCCGACCCAGGCGCAGCGCGAGGTGATCCTTCCGCAGTACTCGCTCGACGAGCTGAAGCTCGTGGCGATCGTCACGGGCGGCGACTACCCGCGCGCGATGCTCCTCGATCCGACGGGCAAGGGCTGGGTCATCAAGCGCGGCGACTGGGTGGGCCGCCCCGAAATCGTCCACGTCGGCGGCGCGAACGGCTCCGACTACCAAATCAACTGGCGCGTCGAGAAGGTCCGCGACGGCGACGTCGTCTTCACGCGCGAAGACCCCGCGCAGCCGGGCATCCCTCCGGCCTCCCGCGTGATCGCGCTGCGCCCGGAGCAGGAGCCCGGGCCGCGTGATCGGCTCTGATTTCCGAGACAGGGAGCTCGGGGGGGAGACGGGGTTTTCACAGGGAGACAGGGAGACAGGGAGCCCGCAGGAAATGCTTCGCATTTCCTGCGGAAAGGGAGTCTCCCTCGCGACCGACTGCGCTTCGCGCAACTGCGGAGCCTTCCCACTCACCGCCCTTCCAGCAGAGGACGGGAGCCGTTCCGGCCTCGCTCGTCTCACCGCGACGTTCCTCGCGCCTTGAAGCGCACCCAAGGGGGCGTCAGGCGCGGTCGCGCGCATGGCGGGCCGGTCTCGTCAGCCCGTCGGTTCCGGGAGCGGGGAGCGCCTCATTCGGGGAATCGCGGTCGGATCAGCGAGCCATGGTGCCCGTGCCTCGCGGCAGGTGAGGTCTCGCTGAGGACTGAGGACTGAGGACTGAGGACTGATTTCCGAGGACTGACCCGGGCGCGCCCGGCTCGAAAGGGCCCGGCCAAGGCCGGCGAGGTAGCGGGCCGCACAAACATCTGCAGCAAATTGGGATGTTCCGATCCGCGCGTTCTACGTTTGCTTTCGCGGCATCGTGCGCGAGGCCGGCCTTACAGGGGCTTCATGCGTTCGTGCATGAAGGCCTAGACCGCGAGGGAGCCAAGAGAGCCATGCAGCGGCGGAAGAGGGGCTCGTTGACCAGGAGAATTCTTCAGCTCATCGGCGCACAAGCCATCTTGCTTCTGGCGACGCCGAGCTTTGCCGACGCGAGCCCGCAGACGACAGCGAACCTCGTCCGCGACGTGAAGGTCCGGACGATCGACGCGCAGGGCGCGGCCGAGATCGAGGTCGTCGGTACGTCGGCGCCGGTCTACAACATGCGCGTCGAGAGCGGAGGCAGGCGCCTCGTCATGGACCTCGCCAACGCCGACGTCGACGGCGCGAAGGAGGCCATCACGAACGCCGTGGGCGTCGTCGGCGGCATCATGACCCAGGCGTTCAAGACGGACGCGGGACGGATGACGCGCCTGTCGATCAGCCTCCTCAAGAACGCGAGCTACCGCGTCCGCACGGAGGGGAACACCCTGAAGCTGACGCTGACGCCTGCGGCCACGACCGGTCCGGCGTCGGGCACCCTCCCGACGAGCATCGAGGCCGCGAAGGGCGAGGCGCCGGAGCTCGTCGACGTGCGCTACGAGCGCGCGAAGGCGCCCTGCTCGAGGAACTGCGACCGCGTCATCGTCTCCACCACCGACGTCCCTGCCTACTCGCTCTCGACCGCGCCGAACGGACGCGTGCGGCTCGAGCTCAAGAAGACGCACCTGTCGCGGGCGCTCGCGAAGACGCTCGACGTCTCGCAAGGGCAGGGGGTCGTCAAGAGCGTGACGACCTTCTACGACGACCAGGCGGACGCGACGTTCGTCGAGATCGAGCGCGACGCATCGGCCGGGCAGGGCACCATCTCGGTCGAAGGCAAGGACATCGTCTGGTCGTTCGACGGTCGCGTCGCGAAGGCGGGCGGGCGCAAGTCCATCACGGTCGCGCGCGAGTTCGACGGCGGCGTCGGGCCCAAGATCGAGACGTCGATCCTCGGCGACGATCCGAAGGTCGAGGTGTCCAGCGGCAGCGAGACCGCCGGGTTCACCGCGACGCTCAACGCGCAGGCGCGCGGCTACACGGGCCGGCGCATCGACCTCGACCTCAAGGACGCCGACATCCACAACATCCTGCGCCTGCTCGCGGACGTCGGGCGCGTGAACATCGTCACCGCCGACGACGTGTCCGGCAACGTGACGATCCGCATGCGCAACGTCCCTTGGGACCAGGCGCTCGACGTCGTGCTGCAGGCGAAGGGCCTCGGCATGGTCCGCTCCGGCAACCTCATTCGCGTCGCGCCGCTCGCGACGCTCCAGAAGGAGCGGGAGCTGCGTCTGGCGGCGGCCAAGCAGGAGTACGAGCTCACGCCGCTCGAGACGCGCCTCATTCCCGTGAGCTACGCGCAGGCCGAGGAGCTCCAGGCGCGCGCGAAGGACCTGCTCTCCCCGCGCGGCTCGATCGCCGTCGACGAGCGCACGAACGTCCTCATCGCGCGCGACGTCTCCGGCAACCTGAACAACATCGAGGAGCTCGTTCGCTCCCTCGACACGCAGACTCCGCAGGTGCTCGTCGAGGCGCGCATCGTCGAGGCCACGAGCCGCTACCTCCGCGACGTCGGTATCCAGTGGGGCGGCGACGTCACGTTCTCTTCGGCGACGGGCAATCCGACGGGCCTCGCGTTCCCCTCGCGCGTCACCGCTGCCGGCGGCAACTACGACCAGAACACGAACTCGCGTGGTCTCTCGCCGTTCGCGCAGAACATCCCGCAGCCGAACTTCGCCGTGAACCTCCCGGCCGCGACCGGTACCGGGCAGGGCGGTGCGATCGGATTTTCGCTCGGATCGATCGACAACAACCTGAACATCGGCCTCCGTCTCTCCGCGGCGGAGGCGAGCGGTCTGCTCCGCATCGTGTCGAGCCCGCGCATCCTCACGCTCGACAACCGCGACGCGCGCATCAGCCAGGGCACGCTCATCCCGTTCGCGCAGATCAGCGCGCAGGGCGTCCAGACGACCTTCCAGGAGGCGAAGCTGCAGCTCCTGGTCCGTCCGCACGTCACGGCCGACGGCTCGATCGCGATGCACGTGAAGATCAACCGCGACGAGCCCGACTTCAACCAGACCTCGCCGCGAGGCGACCCCACGATCCTCAAGCGCGAGGCCGAGACCGACCTCCTCGTCATGGACGGTCACACGGCGGTCATCGGCGGAATCTTCACGCGCAACACCGGCCGCAACCTCGATCAGGTCCCGTTCTTCGGTGACATCCCGATCCTCGGCGTCCTCTTCCAGCGCCGCCGTGCGAGCGATACGCGGAACGAGCTCGTCATCTTCATCACGCCGCGTATCGTGAACCGAGCCGAGGCGCTGGGCCGCTGAACGCCCGCCCCCGGGATCCTTCTCGGCCCCTCCGTTCCCTCGGGTACGGAGGGGCTTCGTCGTTCAGGAGGACCCGGTGCCCGTGGCGCGACGGGGCACGTACGCTTCCGGGCTTCGTCCGCGCTCGTCGTGACACGAGAGGCGCTCTCCGGAGCCGGGCGGGAGGACGCCGTTCGATTTGACCGAGGCGGCGAGGTCGAGCATGCGCGTCTTGCCCCTGAGATAGTGGGTGCTGACCGGCTGCACGACGCTGCGCAGCGTGACCGTGACGTTCTGGATCTCCTCGGCCGCCTGGAGCGCGGCCTCGATGTCGTCGCGTGACTCCGCGTCCTCCGCGGGGCATCGCTTCAGGAGGCGACCCAACCGGAGCAGCAGCACCGTCAGCGGGTTGTTGATCTCGTGGCTCACCGTCGCGGCCGCTTCGAGCACCGTCTGGAGACGCACCGTCCGCAGCCGTTCCTTCTCGAGCATCTCCGCCATCGCCAGACGCTCGGAGAGCATCCTCGCGTGGGCGGCGAGCTGCGTGCGCTGCTCTTCCAGCTCGAACTCGAGCACGAGCAGACGCCCGAGGACCGTCAGCGTCTGCAGATCGGACTCTGTCGTGTCGTGGAGATCGCGATCGGTCGCGGCGAGCGTGCCCCAGACCGTGCCGTCGCTGCGTTTGAGCGGGACGCCGATGTACGAACGGAGCCCGAGCCTCGCGCGCAAGGACAGCTTGCGGAAGAGGGGATGTTCCTCGAGGTCGTAGACGCGGAGCGGCGTCGCCGAGCGCACGACGAAGTCGCACGGCAGCTCGTTGGCGGGAACGACCATCCCGGCGTGAATGCCGGCGCTCGCCGCGTCGAGCGCCGCCACCACCGTGAGCTCGTTCGCGTCGAGGTCGACGCGCGTGACTACGCAAATTCGGAAACCGATCAGCTCGTGGATGAGCCCGAGCACCGCTCGCGCCGCTTCGTCGGCGTTGGCGTATCCACGCTCGGCTACGATCGAGAGCGCACGTACGGGATCGGCGCTCGACGGATCGGTCGACTCTGCTTGCATCGAAGGCCCCCCTTTCGAATCAGGCGTGTCGCCCGAGTGCGGGGCCTATACCCACAACTTCGGTGGCGCGCCACGACAAAGGACGCCCCTCGTGCGTCTTTCTTCCAAGTGCGCGCGATAGCCGAGGAAAACGTCGAAACGTCGCCGCTCGTGAAAACGTGGTCAAATGCCTCACTCGGGACCACTGATTTCGATGCTTTGCGGAACTCGTGTGCATCAGCGCCGCGCGATCGAGTCAAAGTTAGAGAGAGCAAATTCGCTCTTTTCGGTTGGTGGTCCTCAACATTCCAGGGGGGCATTGATGGAACACTTCGAGAGTCCGTACCGTCCGTCCGACTTCGTCAGCTCGCGCGCCGTCGAGAATCGAGCGTTCTTCCACGACACGATCATTCGCGCGAAGGCACATCGTTTCTTCTCGCATCCGTTCATGACGGTGCTGGACGACACGACGCCATCTCCCGAAGTCGTCGCGTTCATTCTCACGAGCTTCTACAAGATCGTGTCGCCGTTCACTGGCCTGCTCTGCACGCTCGGCGGACGTGCACCGGATCTCCGAAGCCGATTTGCCTTGATGGACAACATCTACGAAGAGATGGGCCGCGGGAATCTCGCGGAGGCGCATCCGAGCCTCTACTTGAGGATGCTCGCGTCGATCGGCGTCTCGGCGCGCGCCGCCGAAGCTCAGCGAACGCTCCCTTCCATTCGTCGCATCAACGACCATCTCCATGAGGTCGTCGAGCGGCGTACGTTCGCCGTGGCCTGCGCGGTCCTCGCTTCGGCGGAGGCGACGATCCCGCCCAGCTTCCCCGTGCTCGCGAAGATGGCGCGCAAGGCGTTCCCGGACGTCGACATGGGCTTCTTCGACAGGCACGGTCCTCGCGACGAAGGACACTCCGACGACGCGGCGATGCTCTTCTCCGTCACCGCCGACAGCTCGGATTACGCGACCGTGGAGACCGAGGTCCGGCTGGATCTCGATTACCGCGTCGAGCTGTTCGACGAATGGATGGAGGCAATTCGCGCTGGAGCCCCCGTTCACGTCGCCGCCAGCGATCGTCCGCCGCGGTACATCAGCGAGCGGCCGCCGCGGAGGCCGAGCGTCCGGCCAGGCGGTAGCGTGTCGCCGCGCCGTTGACGGGCGCCGGCACGTCTCCGGACGGGAGCCGGAAAATCATCCCGGATCCCGTCCGGACTGCCGACGACACCAGCCGCTCGGGCGGTAGCCGCTCTCGGTTCGGGGGAAGGCGGTCAGGGCGGGTCGAGCGCGATCGTCGCGCCGAACTTGTCCGTCGTCACCGACAGCCTGGTGTCGTCGAGCATCAGCCCGTCCGCGAGGACGCTGGCCGGTCGCGACGCCTCGTACCCGCACGTGACGGGCGCGGTCTTCGGCCAGAGGATCGTGCTGCCGCATCGGATCTCGGCCGTGCAGTTGGCCTCTTCGCCGGTCGCCATGGCCCGGAGCACGCAGCTCGCGCCGGTCTTCACCGGGGAAGCACCGGTCGTCTCGATGACCTTGCCCGCGCGCCGGAGCCGGTGCTCGAAGTCGGCCAGCGGGGGCCCCGGGATGCTCTCGGGCTCGACCTCGAGCTCGACCTCGAAGCGCGGGATGGTCTCGCGGGAGACGACTGCCTGGCGTCGCATGGTGTCGATGTCGATCTGCGATCGCTCGCCCGATCGCGGTCCGATGTCGCGATAGACGAGCGTGAAGGTCCCCAGGTCGTCGTTCGGGCCGAGCACTTCGCGGACGGTCGCGGAAGACTGCGAGATCCCCGAGAGGGCGTCGGTGCTTCGATAGAGCTTCAGGCCTCCGCAGTAGACGCCGACCCGGGACACCCTCGCAGCGACGTCGACGGTCGTGATGTCCGCCTCGATTCTGCAGTTTTTGCCATCCGCGAGCGAGACGCCTTCTGCTCGCTTGACCTTCGCCATCCAGAGCGGGTGTGCCGAGCGGACGCCCTGCCCGGTCTGGGGAGGCGGGGTGGGCTCGGAGGGAGGATTGGTATCCGCCGGCGTCGGCGCCGGCGGCATCGGCGCCTTCACCGTGGGCTCGGCCTCCGCCGTCTGTGCCGGGGCCGATCGGTTCCTCTGCCCGAGACCGATGAACGTGATCCCTCCGATGGCCATGGCGACCAGCGCGGCGACGGCGGCGGCGATCTTCGTCCGCCTCTCGTTTGCTAGTGGTGCGCCGCCGCGCAATGCGACGAGCTCGCGCTCGATCCGCGTGAGCTCTGCACGGATCTCGCGGACGTGCTTCTCGAGGACGGCCGCACGATGGTCGACCTCCGAGCGTCCTTTTTCTTCCCCTTCGCGACGCGCTTGCTCGAGCTCGGCTTCGAGCTGCGCGATCCGGTTGTGGAGCGCCTCTCTGTCGTCGCGGTAGCCCACGCGTCCACGGTCTCCCATCGCAGCCGTTCGGTCAACCGAGCGTGAGCTGTGGAGCGGGCGCGCTCGCACGCTCCTGCGTGTATCATCCCGCCCTCCGAAGCATGGCGGACCGATGATCGCCCCGCGGTGGACCTCGATGGTCGTCCTGATCGGGCTCCTGCTCGCAGGGAGCACCGTCGCGCGTGCGGACGATGCCGGTACGCTCGCGCCGGACGAGCACGATGTGCTGGACGCGTCGGCGGGTGACGCGGAGCCCGTCCCCGCGAGCACGACGTCCGAGGACGCCGCGGCCCAAGCGCCGATCGATGCGGGCGCGGACGCGACGGACGAGCCCACGGACGAGGACGACTCCGTCGCGGAGGAGCTCGAGGACGCCGGCGCCGAGGTCGACGCGGGTACCGACGAGGTCGAGCCGACGCCGGCCTCGAGCACGGAGCCGCCTCCTTCGGACGATCCGGCCGCTCCCGCGCTCGAAGACGTTCCGATCGCGAAGCCTCCCACGGTCGAGCCCACCGAGCGACCGGCGTTCGTCATCAAGACGATCCTCGGCCTGCTCGGCCTGCTCGCGCTCGCCTACGTCGGCGGGCACCCTCGCGTGCAGCAGTGGGAGCGCAAGCTGGGCGTCGCCCAGCTCGTCACGGCGGGCTTCCCGTTCGTCGCGCTGGGGCTCGTCGCACGCGCGCCGAGCGTCGGGATCCTCACCGACTCCGTGCTCGCCGCGTTGGGGCCGCTCTTGCGTGTCGGGCTCGGCTGGATCGGGTTCGTCGTCGGCTTCCGGTTCGACGCGCGGATGCTCGCCAATCTGCCCAAGGGCATGGGCACGCTCGTGTCCGTGCGCGCGCTCGTCACGTTCCTGGCCATCGCCTCCGTGTCGATCGTGGTCTTGCGTCTGGTGGGCGCGCTGCCCGCGTGGCCGTGGTCGGATCCGATGCTCCTGCGCGACGGCGTGATCCTCGCCACGGCCGGGCTGCTCACCTCGCGCACGACGCCGAGCCTGCTCGAGAAGCGCGGCGGGCACCCGGAGTCGGTCTCGCTCGTCCAGAAGGTGCTGTGTCTCGAGGAGATCGCCGGCGTCTTCGCGCTGCTCGTCATCGCCGCCTACTTCCGTCCGCACGGGGCCGGCGTCTCGTGGCAGCTCCCCGCGACCGGTTGGCTCGTCCTGACGCTCGGCGCCGGCGTCGCCGTCGGTCTCGTCGTCTACGCGATCTTGCTCCAGAGCGTGAAGACGAACGCGGAGTCCCTCGTCCTCATCCTCGGCTCGGTCGCGTTCGCCTCGGGGCTCGCCGCGAACCTTCGCATGTCGCCCGTCGTCGTGTGCTTCGTCGCGGGGCTGCTCCTCGCGAACTTCCCGGGCGAGTACAAGGCGCGCCTCGGCGAGACGCTCGAGCGGCTCGAACGCCCGGTGTACCACCTGTTCCTCGTCGTCGTCGGTGCGCTCTGGCGCATCGAGGACGGTCTCGGGTGGGGGCTGATGGTGGCATTCGTCGTGGCTCGTCTCTTCGGCAAGGCGATCGGGACTCGGCTCGGCGCCGCGTCCGGCGGCGTCGCGCTCCGGCCCGACGGGCGCCGCGCGCTCGTGGTCGCGCCCATCGGCGCGCTGTCGATCGCCGTCGTGATCAACGCGAGGGTCCTCTACCCGAGCGGCTCGACCAGCATCGTCACGCCCATCCTCGGCGGCGCGGTCGTGACCGAGCTGCTCATCCATGCGCTGACGCGCGCGACGGCCCGAGAGAACGGCGACGGTCCGCGCCCGGCTTCGAGCGGGGAGGGTGCGGCGTGATCCTCCTGGTCGTCCTCGTGGTCGCGCTCGGCGGCCTGATGCACTTCGCGAGGTCGTTCTCGGCCGGCGACGGCACGAGCTCGGGGACGGCGATGTCCTTCGGGTACCTGCTCCTGACGGCGTTCTTCGTCGGGACGCTCTTCAAGCAGCTCAGGCTCCCGCGCCTGACGGGTTACCTCGCGGTGGGCGTCGTCGCCGGACCGAACGTCCTCGACCTCGTGCCGCACGCCGCGGTGGACAATCTCCAGCTCTCCACCGGCGTCGCCGTCGCGCTGATCGCGCTCACCGCCGGCACGGAGCTCGAGTTTCGCTCGATGCGCCCGCTGTTGCGCTCGATCGGGTGGATCACGCTGATCGCGATCGGCGGCACGGTCTTCTTGCTCTCCGCGATCGTGCTCCTCTTGCGACCGCTCTTGCCGTTCATGCAGCAGATGTCCGTCGGGCAGTCGCTCGCGGTGGCATGGGTCCTCGGCGTCGTCACGGTCGCGCAGTCGCCGGCCGTGGTCGTCGCCCTCCGCAAGGAGACGGCCTCGGCCGGGCCCGTGACGTCCACGGTCCTCGGCGTCGTCGTGATCGGCGATCTCGTCGTCATCCTCCTCTTCGCCGTCGCGTCGATGCTCGCGCGATCGACGTTCGGCGCGAGCGCCGGCTTCGAGGAGACCGCGAAGGCGCTCGCATGGGAGCTCCTCGGCTCGCTCGTCATCGGCGTGATCGTGGGGATGGTGCTCGCCATCTACCTGAAGCGCGTCAAGGCCGGCGCCGGGCTCTTCGTGCTCACGACGTGCCTCGTCGTCGCGGAGGTCGGCAGGCGCCTCCACCTCGATCCGCTGCTCGTCGCGCTCGCGGCGGGTGTCTTCATCCGCAACGTCAGCTCCGTGGGCGACGTCCTCCACCACGAGATCGAGGCCTCGTCGCTTCCCGTCTACGTCATCTTCTTCGCGGTCGCCGGCGCGACGATCCACCTCGACGTCCTCGCCAAGGTCGGGATCCCGGCGGTCGTGATCGTGCTCGCGCGCGGCGGCGGGCTCCTCTTCGGGACGCGCATCGCCGCGAAGATCGCCGGCGCACCCGAGTCGGTGCAGCGCTACGCGGGCTTCGGCCTGCTCCCTCAGGCCGGGCTCGCGCTCGCCCTCGCGATGCTGTTCGCGAAGCTCTTCCCCGAGTTCGGCGACGAGGCGGGCGCGCTCACGCTCGGCGTCGTGGCCATCAACGAGATCGTGGCGCCGGCGATCTACCGCGTCGCGCTCGTGCGGAGCGGAGAGGCCGGCAAGGACGCGCCGGCGCACGCCCCCGCGCCCGAAGCCGGGACGTCGTCCCAGCCGTCCGCCTGATCACGCGTTCCGCCCCACGACGCGAAAGTCGTCGTATCCTGCGGCCCTTCATGGGCATCGAGCATCGTCTCCACACGCGCTGCGCCGGTCTCGCGACGGCCGGTCTTTCGGGCTCGGAGCGCGAGCACGGAGGCTTCGGGGGAAGGCCGTTCGCGTTCGCGTCGAGTCCTCGTCATTTCGAGCGGTCACGGCCGTTCACCGTCGAGCACCTCGCGCTCGATCTCGCTCTCGACTTCGACGACAAGAGCGTGCGCGGGTCGGCCACCCTCCACCTCCGGCGGATCGATCCGGAGGCGAAGGCGGTCGAGCTCGATGCGGTCGGCTTCACGATCACCGCCGTCGCGATCGGCGGCAAAGAGACGAAGTACACGTACGACGGGGCGCGCCTCGTCGTACCGATCGCCCCCGGCGTGGAGCGCGCGACGCTCGTCGTCATCTACTCGGCGACGCCTCGCATGGGGCTCTACTTCCTCGAGCCGGACGAGCACGTCCCGAACCGGCCGAGGCAGGCATGGACGCTGCTCCAGGAGGAGAACGCGCGTCACGTCTTCCCGTGCCACGACAAGCCCCACGTGAAGATGACGACGGAGGCGCGCATCCGCGTCCCGGCCGGCTTCTACGTCCTGTCCAACGGTGCGCTCGTCAGCCGCGAGACCGTCGGGAAGACCGAGGTCTTCCATTGGAAGATGGACGAGCCGCACGCGAGCTACCTCGTCACGATCGTCGCCGGCGAGTTCTCCGAGCTCCAAGCGGTCGCGAAGGTGAACGGCGAGGTCCCCGATCTCGAGCGCACCGTCCGCTGGGAGGGCCGCGACGTGCCGCTCTCGTATCTCGTGCCGAAGGGACGCGAGGAGGACGGCAAGCGCACGTTCGCGCGCACGCCCGAGATGATCACGTACTTCTCGGAGCTGCTCGGGGTCCCGTACCCGTGGAACAAGTACACGCAGGTCGTCGTGAGCGACTTCCTCTTCGGAGGGATGGAGAACACGACGGCCACGACGATGTACGAGCACATCCTGCTCGACGAGCGCGCGGCGATCGACGTCACGAGCGACGATCTCATCGCGCACGAGCTCGCGCATCAGTGGTTCGGCGATCTCGTGACGTGTCGCGACTGGTCCGAGGGCTGGCTCAACGAGGGCTTCGCCACGTTCATGGAGCACGTCTGGCGCGAGCACCACCTCGGGCGCGACGAGTACGAGTACGGCATCCGGAACGACCTCGCGAGCTACCTCCACGAGTCGTCCGGGCGGTATCGCCGCCCCATCGTCTGTCAGGACTACGACGCGCCGCAGGATCTGTTCGATCGGCACCTCTACGAGAAGGGCGGCCTCGTCCTCCACGTGCTGCGCACGGAGCTCGGCGACACGCTCTTCTGGCGCGGGGTGAGCACGTACCTCCAGCGTCACGCGCGCGGCGTCGTCGAGACGCGCGACCTGCTCCGCGCGCTCGAGGAGGTGAGCGGGCGCAGTCTGGGCCGGCGCTTCGAGGAGCTCGTCTACCGGCCCGGTCATCCGGAGGTGGAGATCGCGCTCTCGTGGGAGGACGGCGTGCTGCGCTGCGCGGCGAAGCAGACGCAGAGCACCGCCGACGGCGTTCCCTCCGCGTTCGAGGTGCCCATCGTCCTCTCCATCGTCGACGGCGAGACGCGCCAGGAGCGGCGAGAGCGGCTCTGGCTCACGACGCGCTCCGACACGTTCGCGATCCCGTGTCCCGTCCGCCCGCGGTTCGTCGTGGTCGATCCCGAGATGCGGATCCTCGGCGACGTCGTCGTGAAGGCTCCGCCGGACATGCTGCGGCTCCAGCTCGCCGAGGGAAAGACCGGCCGGGCCCGATGGCTCGCCGCGCAGTGCCTCGCCAAGATCGACGACCCGCCCACGATCCAGGCTCTCGGCACCCGCCTGCTCGACGACGGCGAGCTCTGGATGGTGCGCGCCGAGTGCGCCGACGCGCTCGGGCGGATCCGCGCGCGCGAGGCGTTCGACGTGCTCGTGCGTGCGCGTGACGTCGCCCACCCGAAGGTGCGCCGAGCCGTCGTCGAGGCGCTCGGGCGGTATCGGACGACCGCCGCCGTCGAGGCGCTCAAGCCGAAGGCGCTTCGCGACGAGAGCTACCTCGTCGAGGCCGAGGCCGCGCGCGCGCTCGGCAGGACGAGGCAGACGGCGGCGTTCGAGGTGCTCCTCGATCTCCTCGCGCGACCGTCGTGGGCGGACGTCGTGTGCTCGGGCGCGATCGACGGGCTCTCCGCGCTCCGCGACGACCGCGCCCTGCCGCATCTCTACTCGCGCACGCGCTACGGCCATCCCTCGCGCGTACGCCGCGCGGCGGCGCTCGCCATCCCGAAGCTCGCGACCGACCGCCGCGCGCGCGAGCACCTCGAGGACCTGCTCGACGATCCCGATCCGATCGTCCGCCTCGACGTCGTCCGTGCGCTCGCGGATCTCGGCGACGCCCGCTCGCGCGCCGCCTTGCGCGCTCGCCTCGAGCTCGACCTCGACCCGCGCGTCCGCAGGCGCATCCGAGAAGCCTTGCGCGATCTCGGCAGCGAGCGGCAGAAGAACGAGGAGCTGAAGGAGACCGTCGAGCGCCTCGAGAACGAGCAGCGCGAGCTGCGCGCGCGGCTCGCGAAGCTCGAGGCGAAGCTCGCCGCCGAGACCGAGCGCGTCGACGGTGGCGACAAACCCGAAGACAAGCCGGCCAAGGGACGGAAGACACGGGGCGAGAAGCGCGAAGAGGCGCCGAGCGAAAAGGAGCCGGGAGAGCCCGGGCCGGCGCCCGGCGCAGAGGCGCCCGCAGGGACCGAGGAGAAGCCGAAGACGAGCCCGCCGCCGAAGCCGAAGTCGAAGGGCCGGCGCGGGTAGGATCGCGACGTCCCATTTCACCGCGGGCGTTCCACGACGCGCCCGCATCTTGCAAAGAGCTCACGAAGGATTTCCGACGAGGGGACGAGGGGCAGGGGAAGAGCCGAGCGGATCCCACGAGATTCCTCGACCTGAACAAACAGGACTGAGGGGCGGAGACATCACTCTGGATCGCCCGCTGTCCATGCGCTGTGGTGTGCCCTCCCCCGCACCGAGCCGTCAGGGCTGAAAAACTGCGGTCGACGGAGAGGCTATCCCGACGGTAAATGGCTGGCCCACCTACTGCTTCTCCGACGATTGCGGGATGGGACGACCTGCAGGCTACAAGGCAGGAGCGGGTGGCGGAGAACGCCGACGCGGTCGTCCATCGTACGAGCCGCCGTACCGGCATCCGACCGACGTCGACGATGCGGCGCCGACCGTTCGGAACCTCGTGCCGTGGCGCAACATGGAGAAGGAGCTCGCGAAGCGGCTCGCCGAGAAGGCCGCCCGCGGTGAGCTCGACGACCGCTTCGTCTCGCACGCCGAATTGGCGCTCCCGAAGTGGAAGGCGGGCGCGGAGGGCGACGAGCGCGCGCCGGACTCGGGCGTCCGCTCGAGCTTCGCGGCGCCGCCGACCTTCGACGACGACCCGGCGCGCCCGCTGACCTACAGCATGTACACGGTCTCGGAGCTCGACGACGTGCGGCGGTCGCGCATGTCGATGGCGCACATCGCGGCGACCAAGCCGCCGGGCTGGCGTGACGTGGGCCGGTCCGCGCTCGCAGTGTTGCGCGCGTTCGGGTCGTGGGTGCGTGCATCGAAGCCGCGGCCGCGGTTCATGGATGTCTGCCGCGTGCCCCTCGTCGCGTTCGGCGCCGACCTCCGTGCCGTCCTCCGACGGCTGCCCTGGAAGACGATCGCATGGGCGACGGCGTTCACCGCCGGCGCCGTGGCGCTTTTCCTGTTCGCCGTCATCACCGTGGCCGAGCTCACGGACGACGTGAAGCCCAAGCGCAGCACGTCGAGGTCTCGGATCGATCCGGCCCTGATCGTGCCCGGCGCGAACGCGGAGGAGAACGCGGACACCGCGGCGGACGAGAAGAAGGACGAGGCCGCGGCGGAGGCGGAGATCGAGATCGACGAGGAGGCGCCGCCGGCCGCCGCGAAGCCGGCGCCGGCCGCGAAGCCGGCGGCCGCCAAGGCGGGCGCCAAGAAGAAGCCCGCGAAGAAGGCGTCCGAGGCGGAGCTCTTCATCCCCTGACGAAGAAGTGTTAGTCGGCCGGCATGGCCGACGAAGCATTTCCGATCGAGGTGGAGCAGCGCGGGAGCGTCGTCATCTGGACGATCGATCGCGAGCCGCGCATGAACAGTCTCTCGCGCGCGACGCTCCTCGCGTTCGGGAAGCTCACGCGCGAGGCCATCAGCAACCCGTCCATCCGCGCCATCGTCATCACGGGCAAGGGCGACAAGGCCTTCTGCGCCGGCGCCGATCTGAAGGAGCGCCAGGGCATGAGCGAGAACGACATCCGGGCGCAGGTGGAGCTCTATCGCTCCGAGCTCGGACCGCTCGATCGATCGCCGAAGCCCGTGATCGCCGCGATCAACGGCGTCGCGTTCGGCGGCGGGCTCGAGCTCGCGCTCGTCTGCGACCTGCGCGTCGCCGCCGCGCACGCCCAGCTCGCGTTGCCCGAGACGACGCTCGGCATCATCCCCGGCGCGGGCGGCACGCAGCGCCTGCCGCGCGTCGTGGGCGAGGCGCGCGCGAAGGAGCTCATCTTGCTCGGACGCCGCATCGGCGCGGAGGAGGCGCTCGCGTGGGGGCTCGTCAACCGCGTCACCCCGCCGGGCACGAACGTGGTGGAAGACACCCTCGCCTGGATCGAGCCGATCGCGAACGGCGCGCCCATCGCGCAGGCTGCGGCGCTCGAGGCGATCGATCGCTCGTTCGACACCACGTTGGAGCTCGGTCTCGAGCTCGAGAAGGTGAGCTACGACAAGGTCCTCGTCAGCGAGGATCGCCGCGAGGCGCTGGCGGCCTTCGCGGAGAAGCGAAAGCCTCGCTTCGTCGGTCGCTGACGTCGCGTCGAGCTCCTCGACGTGCGCGTCGAGGAGCGCCGCTCGCGTGCGCGATGCCTCCGGGCTCGCTTCGGCGCGCGTGCGTCTCGTTTCGGCCGATCTCGGCGGCGGTCCGCTGCGTCCGACGCGGCGCGGTGGACCGGTTCCGCTTGATACCGGTGGGCGAGGCCCTTAGAACTGCGCCGTGCCTCGGGACAGTCAGCTCAAAGAGACCCTGGAGCGCGTCGAGAAAGGCGGCGCACAGAAGTACCACCAGAAGAACGCCGAGCAGGGGAAGCTCTTCGCTCGCGATCGCATCGCGAAGCTCGTCGACCCCGGATCGTTCGTCGAGGACGCGGCGCTCGCGAACAACCTGGATCCGGAGCTGCCGGCGGACGGCGTCGTGACGGGCACCGCGGCGATCGACGGACGCGTCGTGTGCATCATGGCGAACGACTCGACGGTGAAGGCCGGGTCGTGGGGCCGCCGCACCGTGGAGAAGATCCTCCGCATCCAGGAGACCGCGCGCGACCTGCGCGTGCCGCTCTTCTATCTCGTCGACTCGGCGGGCGCGCGCATCACCGACCAGATCGAGATGTTCCCGGGTCGGCGTGGCGCGGGCCGCATCTTCTACAACCAGGTGCAGCTCTCCGGGTACATCCCGCAGATCTGCCTGCTCTTCGGCCCGAGCGCCGCGGGCGGCGCGTACATCCCGGCGTTCTGCGACGTCGTCGTCATGGTCGAGGGCAACGCGAGCATGTACCTCGGCTCGCCGCGCATGGCCGAGATGGTCATCGGCGAGAAGGTGACGCTCGAGGAGATGGGCGGGGCCAAGATGCACTGCTCCGTCTCCGGCTGCGGCGACGTCCTCTGCAAGTCGGAGGAGGAGGCGATCGCGTGGGCGCGTCGCTATCTGAGCTACCTGCCCGTTCGGGCGGGCGAGGCGCCGCCGCTCGTCGAGCCGCGGCCGCCGAAGTCGAGCGGCAAGGCCATCGAGGAGATCGTCCCCGCGGACGAGAACAAGGCCTTCGACATGATGGCCGTCATCAACGAGATCATCGACGAAGGCTCGTGGTGCGAGATCAAGGCGCTCTTCGCGCGCGAGATCCTCACCGGCTTCGCCCGCATCGAAGGGCGCGTCGTCGGCATCGTCGCCAATCAGCCGAAGTGGCTGGGCGGCGTCCTCTTCGTCGACTCGGCGGACAAGGCCGCGCGCTTCATCTGGCTGTGCGACGCGTTCAACATCCCGCTGCTCTACCTCGCCGACGTCCCGGGCTTCATGATCGGGACCAAGGTCGAGCGTCAGGGCATCATCCGCGCCGGCGCGAAGATGATCGCGGCGGTGAGCGAGGCGAGCGTCCCGAAGATCAGCGTCATCGTCCGCAAGGCGTACGGCGCCGGCCTCTACGCGATGTGCGGCCCGGCGTTCGAGCCGGACGCCTGCCTGGCCCTCGGCACCGCATCGATCGCGGTCATGGGCCCGCAGGCCGCCGTGAACGCGGTCTACTACAACAAGATCCAGGAGGTGCCCGAGGGGCCGGAGCGAGACGCGTACGTCGCGAAGCTGCGCGAGGAGTACCGCGCGGACATCGACCTCATGAAGCTCGCCTCCGAGATGGTCGTCGACGCCGTCATCCCCGGCGACCGCCTGCGGAAGGAGCTCGCCACCCGCTTCGCGCGCTACGCCGACAAGCGCGAGGTCGCGTGGGCCGCGCCGAAGAAGCACATCGTGCCGCCCGTGTGAGGCTCGAGGCCTGGGGCCTCGAGCCTCACGGTCCTCGGTCCTCGGTCCTCGGCTTCGGCCGCCATGCCGTCGAGCGAGCGGCACGCGACGCTGCCCGCGACGTGCGCTCCGATCGGGGGGAGCGCTAGGAAGCGCGCCTCTCGGATGCCGTTGCGCGCCCGAAGGCTGCGGAAGTCCAGAAAGGAAGAGCTGAGGACTGAGGACTGAGGACGGACTCTCGTCAACACGGCGCGCGGAGCGGTGTTAACGGGAGGGGCGATGGGAGAGCTTCTGCCCTTCTCACGCGAGCCGCGTCCGGCCGACACCGCTGCGGAGTCGGGTGGGGCGCTCGCCGTGCGGTCGGACGAAGAGCTCATGGCGCTCGTCCGGGGCGGATCGAAGGCGGCCTTTCGTGTGCTCGTCGTTCGGCACGCGGCGAAGGTCGTGTCGTTCTGTGCGCGGATCAGCGGGGACCGAGCGGCCGCTCGTGAGATTGCGCAGGACGTCTGGCTCGCCGTCTGGGACGCGCGCGCGCGCTGGGAGCCGCGGACGCGCTTCGCCTCGTATCTCTACACGGTGGCGTTCTCGCGAGCGCGGAATCATGCGCGGTCGCGGCGCCGGCGTGCCGCCGTCTTCTCCGCGGCGCCGCTCGACGCCGATCTGGTGCCGACGAGCAGCGCGGACGAGATCGAGCGTCTGCTCGAACGCGAGAGGCGCAACCGCTTGTTCGAGGCCCTCCGGGATCTCCCCGACGACCTGCGCGAGGCCGTCGTCCTCCGGTTCGTCGAGGAGCTCTCGTACGAGGAGATGGAGACCGTCCTCCGCGCGAAGTCCTCGACCCTGCGTTCGCGCGTCCACCATGCCCTCGCGCGCCTGAAGGCTCGCCTCGGAAAGGAGGCCCCGTGACCAGCCCGTGCCCCGCGCATGACACGCTCGTTTCTCTGATCGACGGCGAGCTCGCGGAGACCCGTGCGCGTGCCGTCCGAGCACACGTCGAGTCCTGCGCCCGTTGTCGTGCCGCGCTCGGCGAGCTCGAAGCGCTCGTGGCCGACCTGCGTGCTCCGGTCCCGGATGCGCTCGGCCAATCGCCCGAGGCGTTCGCCGACGAGGTCCTCGCGAGGCTCGCGTCTCGGCCGGCGCGATCGTCGGAGCGGCGATCGGCTCTTCTCGGTCGGGCGGCGCCGTTCCTCGCCGCGGCGGCATGCGTCGCCTTGGCCGTGGGCGTCGGGTGGAGGGCGACGAGCCGGCGCGCCGCCGACGCGGAGTTCTCGGCGAGGGGCGCGGCGTCGCTCTCCGCGCCGGACGACGATCCGCGCCGCACGCTCGTCCGGTTCGGGCGCGTGAGAGACGGCGTGTTCGAGCCGATCCTCGACGGCGCGCACGTTCGGGCCGACGACATCCTCGTCGGCGAGGTCGGCGCCACCGAGGGAGCGCAGCGCTACCTGCTGGCCTTCGTCGTCGACGCCGCGGGAGAGCGCCACTGGCTCTATCCGGCCTGGGAGGTGGGGGCTCCGCGGCCGGTCGCGTCGGCCCTGCCGCGTACGGCGTCGCCACGCGTCCTCGGCACGATGGTACGGCTCGAAGATCCGGCGCCGGGCCCCGCCCAGCTCGTCGCGATCGTCCTCCGTCACGCGGAGAGCGTCGACTTCGTCGAGCAAGCTCCTGCGAGCGAGCTGACGCGGGAGCGACTCGCCGCGCGGTACCCCGACGCGCTCATCAGCGTCACCAGGATCGTCGTGGAGGTTCGCTGACATGCTTCGTGTCTCGCGCTCGTTGCTTCGTCTGGCGATCGTCGTCTTGTTCATCGCAGCTCCGACGTCTGCGCTCGCGGCCAATCTGGCGATCGTGATCGGCAACAACGGGAGCCGGACTCTCGGGCGGGCCGAGCTGCGCTACGCGGACGACGACGCCGCGAAGTACGCCGCGCTCCTCGGCGGAACAGCCGGCGAGGGCGACGTCGAGCTGCTCACGCGCATGGATGCCGACTCGGCGCGGATGTTTCCTGCCCAGGCGCGCATCGCGACTCCGCCCACGCGCGCGGCGCTCGATGCCGCCGTCGCGCGCATCGTCGCGCGCGCCGACGCCGCGAAGAGGCGAGGCGAGCGGGTGGTGTTCACGTTCGTCTTCGCGGGGCACGGTGACGTCGAGGACGGACGAGGATTCCTCGAGCTCGAGGACGGCCGGTTCTTCCGCGAGGATCTGGAGGCGCTCCTCTTGCGCATCCCGGCCGCGCGCGCGCACGTCGTGCTCGACGCATGCAACTCGGTCTACATGCTCGCTGCGCGCAAGCCGGGAGGTACGCGCTTCGCGACTCCGGAGGACGTCGAGCGCTCGATGCGCGCGCGGCTCGCTCACGTCGGGACGTTCCTCTCGACGAGCGCGGACGCGCAGGTCTACGAGTGGTCGCAGATCGAGAGCGGCGTGTTCTCGCACGCGGTCCGCTCCGGCCTCGCGGGCGCTGCGGATCTCGATGGCGACGGCCGCATCACGTACGGCGAGCTCCGCGCGTTCGTTCGCGTCGCGAGCGCGGGGATCCCGAACCCGCGGTTCCGTCCGCGCATCTACGCTCGTGGACCGGGCGGGCGCGACGACGAGGTCATCTTCGAGCCGCGTGCGGCGGGTGCGTCGCGCAAGCTCGCGCTCGAGGCGGGCGCCGAGCGGCGCGTGACCGTGCTCGACCCGAACGAGGTCCCGCTCGTCGACGTTCGACTGGAGGCGGGCTTCGGTCCGACCCTCTGGCTGCCGCCTTCGGCGGGCGATGGGTTCACGCTCGTCGAGCGCACGAACCAAGCGCCGGAGCGCCGTACGGCCGTGGAGCTCTCCGAGGGCATGCCGGTCGCGCGCAACGACGGGGTGCCTTCGGGCCACGCGGCGCGTTCGGGCGCCAGGCCGTTCGATCTGCTCTTCTCGATGGCTTTCGGGCCGCGCGCCGTCGCGGCGCTGCCGCCGGAGGGGCAGGAAGAGGAGGTCTACGGCGTCTCGAGCGAGGATCGTGAGCGCATGCGGCGCCTGCTCGACTCCGCCGCGGAGACGCAACGCGACCGGAGGCTACAAGTCGGCCTCGGGAGCTTGGCCGGCGGCGTCCTCCTGGCGGGAACGGGCGCGGCCTTGCTCGCCGCGCCCGATGGCTTGTGGAAAGATCCGGACTTCGGGAAGACGACGGGGGCCGGCTTGCTCGGCATCGGCGTGGCCTTCGTGGGCGTCGGCGCGAGCCAGTTGCTCACGAGGAGCGAGCTCGAGGCTCGTCGTGATGCATACGTGGCGGCGTTGCGCGCGCGCCCCGAGGCCTTCGAGCTCGCCGTGCGCGACGCAGAGGCGGAGCTGCTCGCGCGCGCGGAGGCGCAGCGCCGGCAGCGCACCATCATGGGCATCGGATCGATCGCGCTCGGCGCGCTGGTGATCGGAGCTGGAGCCGTGGTCGAGGTCGTCGACACCTCGGACACCGTCCGGACGTGGGGACGCGTCGGGATGGCCGCAGGCGCCGCATGGGGGCTCACCGGCCTCACCAACCTCGTGCTGCGTAGCGAGGAGGAGCGGCTCGCCGAACTCTGGAAGAAGGAGCGCGCGTTTCCGGTCGAAAGCGGAACGTCGTCGCTCCGCATCCGGCCGCTCGTGGGCGTCGGCGCTCTCGGCATCGGAGGGACGTTCTAGGACGTGGGCCTGCGGCCCGCGTCCTCAGTCCTCGGCGTGGGCCTCCATGCGTCAGGCGAGCGGCTCCTGACGCTGCTCGCCACTGGTGCGCCGGTCGGCCTGAGCTCGCTCGAGCGTCTGCTCTCGGGCGCCAAGCTGCTCCGCGGGTGAGCTCGAGCGGTCGGTGAATCGAGGACAGCGCGAGCTGAGGACCGAGGACCGAGGACCGAGGACTGTCGAGCTGAAGACTGCCGAGCTGGCGCGGATGGAGTGAGCTGCCAGACTTGAGTCATGGTCCTGCGCGCCGTCGCCGTGGGCTTCGCTCTGGTCGCCCCTCTCGGTTGTGCGCGGAGCGCTCCGGTGCTCGCTCCGACGGTGATCCTCGTCGAGGGCGTCTCCGGCGGCGAGGTGGGCGTGGGGTCGGAGCCCCCGGTGGCCGAGGCGCCGAGCCGGTGGAACCCCCAGGACGAGGTCGAGGTCGAGTGGCGCGGGACCTGGTACCCCGCGGTCGTGCTCGAGAAGCGCGGCCCCGACCGTTGGCTGGTCCACTACGAGGGGTACACCGCCGAGTGGGACGAGGTCGTCGGCGGTGACCGCATCCGCGAGCGTCGCGTCGAGCCGGAGGGCGAGGATCCCGACGAGGACGAGGACGAGGCCGACCCTTGAGCAGGGACGTCGGCGCCTGGCCCAACCACATCGTCTCATCCGCGTAGTAATCTGAAGGTCGAAGCTTGGCGAACGTTTTGCTCGCCGTCCGCCCGTCGACCGCAGGTAACCCGGACAGATGAGACAGCGCGTCAGAACCCGCTCCAAGGCGGCGGCCATAGCTTGCTCCCTCCTCGCAGCGCTCTCCCTCGACGCTCCCTTCGCTCGCTCGCAGGAGCGAGAACCTGTCTCGAGCTCGGCCTCGGTGGAGGTCGTCCGCGGATCGCCGATCGGCCGTAGCTTCCTCAAGGCCCTCGGGCCGAGGGCCACCGAGCTGCTCGCGCCCACGAGCGGGCTCGTCGGTGCGCTCGTGGCGATCCCGAAGGACGCGCGCGCCGAAGACTACGGGCTCGAGCCCGTCGCTCCCGGGATCGGCCGATTGCGTGGGAGCCTGAAGCGGGTCGAGGCCTTCGCCGACGCTCATCCCGATCTCCGGATCGAGGTCGCGCCGCCGCTCCGTCCGCTGCTGGATCGAGCCGGCGAGTGGGTGCTCGCCGGCATCGCGCGGACCGTTCGCGGCGCGGACGGCAATGGGGTGTTGATCGGCATCGCCGACACCGGCCTCGACGTCACGCACCCGGAGATGCTCGACGCGGACGGCCGCTCACGCGTCGCGTGGATGCTGGATCTCTCGCTCAAGCCTGGAGGGAGGCACAAGGAGCTCGAGCAGCGGTTCGGGATCAAGGACGACGACGGGAAGGTCGTCGCGGGCCACGTCTTCTCGAAGGCCGACATCGACAAGCTCCTCGAGGACATCCGGACCGGCAAGTGCGACGAACGCCGCGGGCTCAAATGCGCGCCCTCCGACGAGATCGGGCACGGGACGCACGTCGCCGGTATCGCGGCCTCCACGGGGAACGGCTCGAAGTACGCGGGCATCGCGCCGAAGGCGGACATCGTGTTCGTGCGCGTGACGCGCGGCGTCTCCGACGGGATCGAGAACGACGACCTCGTCCGTGCCGTCGAGTTCATGTTCGATCGCGCGAAGGCGGAGGGGCGACCGATGGTCGTGAACCTTTCGCTCGGCAGCGACTTCGGGCCCCACGACGGCTCGTTCCTCTGGGAGCAGGCGATCGCCGCACACGTCGGACACGAGCATCCGGGCCACATCATCGTCGCGGCCGCCGGCAACTCGGGGTCGATCGTCGAGACGCCGATTCACCAGAGCGTGCGCGTGACGCCGGGCGCGCGGATGCGCGTGCCGATCCGCACGCACGGAGCGGAGAACGGGTCCGTCCAGGTCTGGGTGACGCTCCGGCCCGGCGCCGATCTCAAGATCGGGCTCGAAGGGCCCGACGGCGAATGGATCGCGCCGGTGGAAGCAGGCCGGCAGAACGGAAAGAACACGGCCGACTACAACGCCGGCGTCATCTACGGATCGAACCTCCCGAACAGCCCGATCCCGGAGGGCTCTCGCGGCGCCGTCGTCGTCTGGCAGGGCAAGTGGCCCGCGGGCACGTATTCGATCACGCTCGAGGGCTCCGGGATGGCGGAGCTCTACATGCAGGGGCTCGGCGACGCGAGCCTGAGCGGCGATCGACCGGCGACGTTCGCGCACGGTGTTCGCGAGGGAACGGTCAATCTCCCTGCGACGCACCCGGCGATCATCGGCGTCGGATGCACGGTGAACCGCCCGCGCTGGTCGAGCATCGCCGGCGCGGAGGTCTCGCTGAAGGTCCCGCTCCTCGACATCGAGGGCGGGCTGCCGATCCGCCAAGCGGTGACGGCGCAGGCGACGAGCCCCACGCACCGAGACCTCGCGGACGGCGAGGTGTGCTGGTTCTCGAGCACGGGCCCGACCGCGCTCGGTGTGCCGAAGCCCGAGATCTCCGCTCCGGGCGCGCTCGTGGTGTCGGCGATGAGCCGCACGGCGAAGCCGGGATCGCCGGGGAGCGTCTTCACGAGCTTCACGTGTCCGAAGACGAAGACGGGCGCCGAGGACAGCCGCTGCCTCCAGATCGACGACAGCCACGGGATCGCGATCGGCACCTCGATGTCGGCCCCGGTCGTCGCGGGCGTCGTCGCGCTCCTGCTCCAGGCCGATCCGACCCTCACGCAGGATCAGGTGCTCGCGCTGCTCCAAGCGGGCGCGCATCGCTTCCGCGGTCCGTCGGCCTTCGACGATCAGGGAGGTCCGGGCGAGGTCGACGCGATGGGCTCGCTCGACGCGCTCGACCAGATGAAGAATCCCGCGCTCCACCTCCCGGCCTTCGAGACGAGCTGGCTCACGTTGAGCTCGGAGTACGTCGCCGCGGACGGCTCGACACCGATGACGGCGATCGTCGAGCTGCGGACGGCGGACGGCCAGCACCGCGGTGACTTCTTCGACCTCTCGCGACTCGTCCCCGTGGTCCTCGTCGACGACGTGCCCGTCGATCCGCCGCCGCAAATGTATCGCCGCGGCCCGGGCGTCTACTTCTACACGTGGACGCCGCCCCCGGGCCTCGGCGGCTCGCGCGCGACGTTCGGCGCCAACTTCGACGGCGCCCCGATCGTCGCGACGCGCACCGTCCCCATCGCCCCCGACCGCTGGACCGCGAAGTACCCGAGCTACGCGAAGGGCTCGTCGTGCGCCCACGCGCCGGCGCGCGAGGCATCGCCCGCGCTCCCCGCGGTGCTCACGGCCCTCGGTGTCGCTCTCGCGCGTCGTCGCCGGCGCGAGTCCCGAGTCCTCGGTCCTCGGCAAGAGGGGTGAGCTGCCCACCCTTTGAAGCTCGAGAGGGTGTGACGACTCGCGAGCGAGACGCGAGGCCGGCATGCGTCCTCACGAACTGGAGCCTGGAGCCTGGAGCCTCTCCCCGCGGTTCCGGTCAGCCCGAACCTCACACACTGAGGACTGAGGACCGAGGTCTCGCAGAGGAGGGCGTCAGCCCTCCTCCGCGATCGTCACCGTCCACCCGTGCGGCTCCCAGACCTCGTCGTCCGGATCGAATGCGTACGCCGGATCGCCGACGTTCACTCCGACGAGCATGACGCGATCGACGCCTTCGAGATCGACGAGCGTCATCTGCGCCTGCGTGGCGCGCTCGGGGGTCGGGATGACGATGCGGCCGAGCTCGCGTCCGCTGGCGTCGATCTTCACGAAGGCCCATCGGAAGAAGGCGTGGTGCTCCCATTCGATCTCGGCGCGGAGCCGAGCGTCGGGGCGCGCGCCGGCGCGTCGTATGACGAGGTAGCTCGCGCCGGTGGGGTAGGTCGGTCTACGGGGCGCGAGCCGTCGGGGCTTGGTCGGCCACGGGATGTCCCAGTCGACGGGGACGAGCGCCGCGTCGCCGAGCGTGCGGAGCTCGGGGAGGTGGAGGCCGTCGTCGGCGCTGCCGAGGAAGGCGCGCGCGACGCCGAAGTCGAGCCAGAGATCGTCGACGGTGCTGCCCGTCGTGAGCGCGTTCTTGAAGGACACGCGCAGCACGTCGAAGGTGTCGGGCTCGTTCGTCCAGCGAGCGACGCCGAGGGGCGTCATCGTCGGAGACAGGGCCCACGACGCCGTCACGATCCCGCCGGGGGTTCGTCCGAAGGCCCACTCGAGTCGTGCCCAGAAGGTCGCGGCGCCCGCGGCGAAGAGCGAGTCGACGGGCGATGGCCGCGCGTGCAGCTCCTCGCCGGCCGCCTTGGCGTCGTCGCCCGCGAAGGCGTCGCAGAAGGCCCGATCGGCGCGTGACTGGAAGGCGGCCACCGCGTCGGCGGAGAGCGCGACCGCGCACGGGAAGGCGAGCTGGGAGAGGTAGACGGATTGGGCGCGTGCGGTGCCCTCGTTCGTGGCGGGGGCGGTCCGGAAGATGCTCGCTCTGGCGATCGATTCCGCGGCGAGCGCATCGAGCAGGCATCCGGCGCGCACGCGGCGGTCGACGAGCGTGAACGCGCGCGCCCGATCGATGCGGGAGCGGACGTCGCGTGCCTCGAGCTTCGTCGACGCGAGGTCGCGCGGGTGATCGATGGCATCGACGAGGAACACGTCGTAGGCGAGCGTCGTCGGATCGAGGTCGGGCGGGGGCAGCGCGAGCGAGCCGGTGAGGATCTGCCAGGCGCGCTCGAAGGCTCCGAGCGTGGCGAGGGCGGCCTCGCCGTCGCGCGCGCTCTCCGCGTGCACGCAGACGGGGACGCGAGGCGAGCAAGCGCGGAGGTCGGGGTCGAAGACCGGCCGGGCCGAGTAGACGAGCGGCGGCCCGGGCGCGACGCCCGGATCGATCACCCCCGGCTTCGGTCCCTCGTCGTCTTCGGCCGCCGCGTGGGCCGGCGCGTCGAGGAGCACGACCGCCGAGAGGAGCGCTCCGCACCCGAGCGCCCACCCTTTGGTGGTCGCTCGGCGCCGGCCGCGGCGTGCGGTCGCCGGCGGTTCGCCCGTGGGGTCGCGTCTCACGCCGGCATTTGAGCACACGGCGCCGATCCATGCCGATTTGACAGTGTCTTTGTGTGACCTCTATAACGGTTCGCGGACCTCCATGGCCGGCCCTGCCTTCGATCCCAACGGTGCTGTCCGGTTCGACATGAAGACGGGCGCCACGTCCGACGCGCGCGGCGCTCGGCTCGTGCTCGTCCCGGCGGCCGCTCTCGAGTCGCTCGAGCGTTCGACGCCGGGAGCGCTCGCTCATCTCGGCTCGGAGGTCGGAAGAGGTTGCGGCGCCCGGGTCGCGGCGCGGCTCGGCGGCGAGTCGGCGGTCCGGAGCGCGCCGCTCGAGGTCGTGGTCTCCCACCTCGCGGGTGAGCTCGCGATCGCGGGGCTCGGCGTGGTCCACGTCGAGCGGTGGGGGAGGGCGCTCGTCGTCGTCGTGACGAACCCCGCCGTCGCGAGCGACGGCTTCGTCGGCGCGGCCATCGCCGGGGCGCTCCACGCGGCTGCCGGTCGCGAGGTCGCGGTCGCGCCGCTCGGGAAGGACGGGACGACGGCCCGCTACTTCGTCGGCGCCTCGCAGACGGTGACGAAGGTGCGATCGCTCGTGTCGCAGGGCAAGGCTTGGAGCGACGTCCTCGCCTCGCTTCAGGAGAAGAGGTCGTGACTCCGAAGGAGAAGATCGCGAAGCTCGAGAGCCTCCTCGCGCGCATCAAGGAGCGCGCGCGTGCGCCCCGTACGAACGGAGCGACGGCCATCGCCACGGCGTTCGACGAGGGCGAGGCGAGCGAGGTCAAGGCGCGTGCGGCGGTCGAAGAGGCGGCCGTGCACGTCGAGCAGGCTCCGCCCACCGTCGCCGCGACGCCGTCGGCGAAGACGACGTCGGCCCCGCCGGGGCTCGTCGACGGGTCGGGCTGGTCCGAGCCGCCGCCCACGCAGGCCGATGGCATGCCGGATGGCATGCCGGACATGGACGTCGAGGTCTCGGCCGAGGTCGTCGAGATCGACATCGACGATCCGGGCATGATGCCCGCCGAGAGCGGGGCGCAGCCCGTCGCCGAGCACGTCGCGCGAGCGGAGCCCGAGCTCGAAGTGACCTCGGAGGAGCTCCTCGAGGCCGAGCCGGCGCCGGCCGCCGAGCAGCCGACGCCGCCGCCGGCGAACGAGATCGTCGAGCCTGCGCCGAGCTCGTCGCCGCGCCCGATCGCGACGGAGGCGGCCGAGACCTACGAAGAGGAGAGCGCTCCGCGGCACACGCCACCGCCGGAGTCGGGCAAGCAGGTCGCGGCGCCGTCGGTCAAGCCGGAGCCGCGCAAGTCGTCGATCCCGCCGCCGTCGGAGGGCCACACGCTCCTCGGCGGCTGGCGCGAGCCGGGCATCGCGCTCCCGACGCGGGACGAGGGGCACAAGGTGCCGGTCCGCGTGCCTCCGCCTCCGCCACCCCCGCCTCCGCCGCCGGTCGCCGCTGCGCAGCCGTTCCGTCCGGAGGTCACGAAGCCGGAGCTGCCTGCGGAGGCGAACGTCGCGAGCTTCGAGGGCGCGGCGCCCGCGTTCGCACCGGCGACGTTCGGCGAGCTCCTCGACGCGACGCTCTCGCTCTGATCGAGACGCGCCTCGAGGCGCGTGCGTTCACCCGCCCTCGGGCTCGAGCCACTCGACGTCCGCGTGCTTGAGCCACGTCCGCTGGCGGCGGGCGAAGACGCGCGTGGACCGGACGATCGCGCCGAGGAGCTCCGAGGCCGGCAGCTTGCCTTCGAGGTGCGCCCGGACCTCGGCGTAGCCGACCGCGCCCATCGCGCGTGCTTCGCCGTAGCCCGCCTCGAGGAGCGCGCGTGTCTCGTCGAGCCAGCCGGCGGCGAGCATCGCCTTCGCGCGCTCCTCGATCCGAACGTCGAGCGCGGCGGCGTCGCGGCGGATCGCGAGCATGATCGTATCGAACCTCCGCGTCTTGAAGCCGTGCTCGTCCTGCCAGTCGCTCATCCTCCGCCCAGAGAGCTCCCAGACCTCGAGCGCGCGGCTGACGCGGACGACGTCGTTCGGATGGAGGCGCTCCGCGCTCCGCGGATCCACGCGCCGTAGCTCGTCGTGGAGAGCGGCGCGACCCTTCTCTTCGACGAGCGCGCGATGCCGTGCGCGGATCGCGGGGTCGGCCGCGGGCGCCTCGACGAGCCCGAGCACGAGCGCTCGGATCCAGAAGTACGTCCCTCCGCAGACGATGGGCACCTTGCCGCGAGCGCGGATGTCGGCGATCGCCGCCTCGGCGAGCTTCGCCCACGTGGCCGCGTCGATCGGCTCGAGCGGGTCGTGCGTGCCGACGAAGTGGTGCGGTACGCGCGCCATCTCGGCGGCCGTCGGCTTCCCCGAGCCGATGTCGAAGCCGCGGTAGATCTGGACGCTGTCGGCCGAGACGATCTCGCCGCCGAGCTCCTCCGCGATCTCGAGCGCGAGGGCGGACTTGCCGCTCGCGGTCGGGCCCACGACGCAGAGCAGGCGAGCGGGCGCGGCGCGTGCGCGCTCGATCGCGCGTCGCGCGAGGATGGTCGTGGTTCGTAGCCGCTCACCTTCCGACACGACGTTCCAGCTCTCCCCAAGCGAGCCGCATGACGACCGGTCTGCCGTGTGGGCAGTGCCCGGCGAAGTCGACCGTGTCGAGCGCCTGAAGGAGCGCCCGGGCCTCCTCGGGAGACACCGCGTCGCCTGCGCGGATCGAACCGTGGCACGCCATCGTCGCGAGCACGAGGTCCACCGCGCCGCGGAACGCGCGTCCCCCCGCGCGCGAGACCTCGGCCGCCAGGTCACGGATGACGCGGGCGGGCTCCGCGCGCTTCAGGATGGCCGGTACGGCATGCACGGCGACGGCCGTGTCGCCGACGGCGCGCGCCTCGACGCCGAGCGCGGCGATCTCGTCGGCGTGTTCTTCGAGGAGCGCCACCTCGGACGCCAGGAGCTCGACGATCTCGGGGGTGAGCAGGCGCTGCGTCGGCATCGTGCGCGATCCGTACGCGCGGCGCAGCCTGTCGAACGTCACGCGCTCGGCCGCAGCGTGCTGATCGAGCACGTAGAGCCCGTCCTCGCCCTCGCAGAGGAGGAAGGTCCCGCGCACCTGGCCGACGAACCGGAGCCGCGCGTACACCCCTTCGCCGGCGAACAGCGTCGCGGTCTCGGCGATCGCTTGCACCGGCGGCGGTGCGGGATCGCGGCTCCACCGTTCGCTCGCGAAGAGGTTCCCCTCGGGGAGAGGTTGCGGTCGGGAGATCGCCGGAGCCTCCGTTCCTTCGCGCTGCGTGCCCGCGACCGAGCGTGGCGCCGGGGCGTCGTCGCGGTGCTTCGTCGGCGGAGCGCTCGGGCGTGCTTGCGTGAAGAGGCTCGCGGCAGACGGACGAAACGTCGCGTCGACGGGCGGCGGCCGCGGAGAGGCCGAGGTCGGCGGCGGACGGAACGGATTGCCGTCGAGGCCCGGCAAGCCGAACGCGCGCGCGAGCGCGGCGTGGAGCTCGCGCGTGACGGCGTCGAACACGCCGCGCGCGTCGGTGAAGCGCACCTCGGCCTTCTGCGGATGCACGTTCACGTCGACGAGCTCGCTCGGGAGATCGATCCACACCACGCCGACGGGGTAACGCCCGGCTTCGAGCACGGAGCCGTACGCGTTCGCGACGGCGCGGGCGAGGACGCGATCGCGGACCGGGCGCCCGTTCACGAGGAGCGAGAGCCCGGTCGCTCCCGCGCGAGCACGCTCGGGCGGGGCCAGCATCGCCTCGATGCGGAGCGGCCCGCGCTCGAAGGCCACGTGCGCGAGGTTCTCGCCGGCCGTCGCCGTGCGCGCGCGCTCGGCGCGTGACGGCGCGCGGAGGTACTCGCGAACGAGGCGTCCGTCGCGCTTGAGCGTGAACGTGACGTCGGGGCGCGCGAGCGCCGCCCCGAGCAGCACGTCGCCGATGTGCGCGCTCTCCGTGGCGGTCGCCTTCAGGAACTTGCGGCGTGCGGGGACGTTGAAGAAGAGGTCGCGCACCTCGATCGTCGTGCCCGTGGCGCAGCCGGCCGGGCGAGCGCGGAGACCTCCCTCCGCAGCGCGGCCGCCTTCGACCTCGATCTCGCAGCCCTCGTCCGCTCCGCGCGCGCGCGTGCGGAGGACCAGCCTCGACACGGACGCGATGCTCGGCAGCGCCTCGCCGCGGAACCCGAAGGTACCGAGCCGGAAGAGGTCGTCGAGCGTCCGGATCTTGCTGGTCGCGTGACGCTCGAGCGCGAGCACGGCGTCCTCCGGCGTCATGCCGTGGCCGTCGTCGCTCACGCGAACGAGGGCGGTGCCGCCTCCCTCGACGTCGACGGCGACGCGCGTCGCGCCCGCGTCGAGCGCGTTCTCGACGAGCTCTTTGACGACGCTCGCGGGACGCTCGACGACCTCGCCGGCGGCGATCTGGTTCGCGAGCTCGTCGCTCAGCTTGTGGATGCGAGGGGTCGGCTCCAGGCGACAGGCTCCAGGCTAGAGGCTTCGGGCTCCAGGAATCCTAGTCGCCGACGCCTCCGTCGGAAGGCCAAACGCACCGATTGAGGCTCCGGGCTCCAGGCTCCGGGCTCCAGGGATGCAAGGGGCTGCAGCCTCCAGACTCCCCGAGCGCGCCCTTTGCGCGCGCGTCCTCAGACGCTGAGGACTGAGGGCTGAGGTCTGACTCCCTGGAGCCTGGAGCCTGGAGCCTGGAGCCTTCTTTCTCAGGCTTCGTTCCGCGCCGTCGCCTCGAAGAACTCGCGCGAGCGCGGGCGGCTGAGCGCGAACAGGATGAGCGCGCTCGCGAGCGTGCGGAGGGCGAGCATCGATGGTGGCCCCCATCGCTGCAGGCCCCGCATCACCCGAACGACGTCGGGGAATTGTTCTGGAGGCACGCTCTCGCGCTGATGCGCGAGGACCGCCGCGTACTGCCATTCGTCCTCCGCTTCGCGCACGTCTCGGATCGCGAACCAGCCGCCGCCGACGACGATCGCCTGCACCGCGACGACCTGCATGAGCGCGCTCCGCGTGTTCGACTTCCCGGCGAGCCCGCGCGCGGCGAGCGCGAGGAGCGCAGCACCCAAGACGAACGTGGCGGCCGCGATCGGGACGTAGCGGCCACGGGCGGCATCCGCGACGTCCTCGTACCGCTGGTAGAGCTCCTCGACGCGCGCCCGCTCGTCGTCGTCGCGGATCGCCTGATGGATGTTCGCGGCGTGTTCGCGCTCGCCTCTGTAGAAGGCGAGGCGGCTGCAGCCGTCGGTCCAACACCCCGCGCCGATGACGAGCGCGGCGACGAGCGCGACGGCGAGATAGCGCGGCCGTGAGCCGGGCTCGGAGGCCCTTCCTCCGTTCTGGATGGGCTCGTCGTGCGAGGGCGGGGTCGAGGACATCGCTCCTTGCCCATAGCACGTGGGAAAACGAGGGCACAGCCGGGGTCGTGCCCCTCGATCCCCCGCAGCGTGTGCGCGAGAGGGGTCCGAGAAGATTCAGGTCCCGCGGCGGAGCCCCGCGCAGGGAGGAAGCTCACATTCGGGCCTTGTTTCGTGGTATTCCGCGTCTCGCCGACATGCGTGCCACGACCACACTCCGAGCTCTCCGCCGCATGGCCCTCGCCGCCTCGATCCTCGTGGGCGTCGCGGGCGTCGCGGGCGTCGCCGACGCCCAACCTGCCGCCACGCCGAAGGTGGACGTCGGATCGGCCGTGAAGAAGCTGAAGTCCGGCGACGAGGCGCAGATCCGCGCGGCGCTCGACGACCTCCGCATCGCGGGGCCGGCCGCGGCCTCGGCCGCGTCGGCGGTCGCCGAGGTCCTCTCGAAGGGGCTCACGGAGGCGCTCGCCCAGCAGGCGATCGACACGCTCGGCGATCTCGAGTCGCCCGACGGCAGCGCCGTGCTCGCGCAGTACGCGACGCACCGCACGCTCGCCATCCGGCGCGCGGCGGTGAAGGCGCTCACGCGTACGAAGGGCAAGGCCGCGGCGCCCGCGCTGCGCCGCGCGCTGAGCGACCCCGACGCGCAGGTCCGAGGCAATGCCGCGTCCGGTCTCGGCGCGATCAAGGCGAAGGACGCCGTCCCCGACCTGTTCGTCGCGCTCGATCACAAGGTCAACGAGGCGGCCGCCTCGATCGGTCTCCTCTGCAACGCGCAGCAGTGCGAGGAGCTCGCCGGCAAGCTGGGCAAGCTGCCGTTCGACGTGGTGACGAGCGGCCTCGAGCCGGTCCTCTTCCGCCCGTCGAGCGAGGTGACCGACGACACGAAGATCAAGGTCATCGGCAGGCTCCGCGAGCTCGGGACGGCGGAGGCGAACCGCTTCCTCAAGGACGTCGAGGGACGCTTGCCGAAGGAGACGTCGCCGCGCATCCGGCAGGCCGTGGAGCAGGCCGTGAAGGCCACGATGGGAGGTCCGCAGTGAGCACCCGAACGATCCTGGGCTCGATCGCCTTCGTCACGTTCCTGTCGGCCAGCGTGTCGGCATGCGGCGCGAGCGGCCGCCTGCGGACGTTCTCCACGGACTGGACCGACGATCAGGGCGCGAGCATCGGCGCGGTGTACGACCGCCTTCGGAACGCCGAACCTCCGCCGAGCGCGGACCTCGTCGTGTCGGTCGCGGAAGGAAACAAGATCATCGGCACCCCGCTCGGCGGCGGCGAGCAGTGGACGGCGATGCACGCGCTCGATGCCCGTCCCGTGATCGCGGGCGGCGTCGTCGTCGTGTCGGGGAACAAGGAGATCGCCGCCCTCGACGCGGCCACCGGCAAGCAGCTCTGGGCGCGTCCCACGGGCGGGATGTCGCTCCTCGGCGCCGGCGACGACGGCAAGATCACGGCCGTCTCGCTCGCGGGCGCCGGAGGCTCGAAGCTCCTCGTCGTCGGCCGCGACGGCTCGGTGAAGACGCAGATCGAGACCGACAAGTCGATCGGCGATCCCGCCGTCGTCGGAGGCGTGGTCTTCGTCCCGTGGTCGCACCAGTACGTCAGCGCCATCGACGGGGCGACCGGCGACGAAATCGGGCGCGTGACCTTGCGTGACAAGGTGTCCCGCGCCCTCTCGATCGGCGGCACGCTCTACTTCGGCGAGCTCGCGTACATCCGCTTCGACGAGAAGATCCGCGACGCGTCGAAGGGGCTCGCGAGCCGCGTCGCGATCCCGCAGCGCGAGCTGCCGGGCACGCCGCGCCTGCTCGTCCCCGGGACGGAGAAGGTCCCGCCGGTGGCGAACGCCCGCGACCGCGACCGCCTCTTCGGCCGGCCCGACGGCACGTCGGACCCGCTCGCGGTCGACTCGAACCGCTTCTACGCGAGCTACTACCGGATCGTCTTCGGCTTCGAGTCGAAGCGCGGCCACCTCGCTTGGGTGCACACGCATCCGAACGATCTCATCGGCGGCGAGGCGGTGCTCGGCGGCGTCCTCTTGTGCGACGAGGAGGGCAAGATCGTCGTCCTCGACGCGCAGACCGGTCAGGTCGCGATGGAGAAGTCCATCGGCGAGCCCATCAAGAGCTGCGTCGTCGAGGCCGACACCTTCCGCGCCCCGAAGCCCTCGTCGTCCCCCAAGTCGCTCGGCCAGCAGATCACCGAGGCCGTGACCGCGAAGGAGGCGACGCTCGCGACCGCGCAGCGCCTGCTCCTGCGCGAGCTCGCCACGCTCGAGGACGAGTCGGCCACGAAGACGCTGATCGACATTGCGTCCGATCCCCGCTCGTCTCCGGTCCTCGTCACGGACGCACGCGCCGCCCTCGCGACGCGTCGCAACGGTGCGAGCCACATGCTCGCTGCGCTCGGCAAGCACTACGACTACCTCAAGGACGTCCTCGCGAGCCCGCCGGTCGGCCCCATCGCCGACGCGCTCGCGGCGATGAAGGAGCCGCAAGCGGCCCCGCTCCTCGCCGCCCACCTGTTCGATCCGGCGATCACCGACGACGACGTGAAGCGCGCCGCCGCGGCCCTCGCCGTCATCGGCACGGAGAAGGAGCTCCCGCAGCTCAAGCAATTCTTCGCGATGTACCGCGGCACGGCGCCGACCGAGGAGGTCGCCCTCGCCGTCGGCAGCGTCGGCGAGGCCATCCTCCGCCTCGATTCGAAGGGCGGCCGCTCCCTCGTCGAGGCCGCGGTCAACGACCCGATGACCAACTCCGTCGCCCGCGCCCGCCTCGAGGCACTCCTCGCCGCGACCGACAAGGGCGGCGGCGACAAGCCGCCGACGGAGAAGGCCGCGCCGAAGAAGTAGGGCGCTGGGAGCCGAGGCTCCGCGCTCCGCCTCCGGCTCCAGATGGAGCATGTATCGAGGCTCCAGGCTCCAGGCTCCAGATGGGGCTTGCAGTCTGCACCCATTCCTATCGACGTTGGGAATGGTTGCAACCTGCACGCACATTCCTGCCGACGTTGGGATGGTTGTAAGTTGCAGCCGTTCCTACCGAGGCTCCGGGCTCCAGGCTCCAGGCTCCAGATGGGTCTTGTAGTCTGCACCCATTCCTACCGACGTTGGGTGTGTGTGTGTGAGATGCGCTCACATTCCCACCGACGTTGGGAATGGCTGTGAGCTGCACCCTTCCTCCTCCTAACGTCGGTAACCTGGAGCCTGATCGCTTGTAAGCTGCACCCATTCCTACCGACGTTGGGATGGTTGTAAGTTGCAGCCGTTCCTACCGAGGCTCCGGGCTCCAGGCTCCAGGCTCCAGATGGGTCTTGCAGTCTGCACCCATTCCTACCGACGTTGGGTGTGTGTAAGATGCACTCATTCCCGCCGACGTTGGGAATGGCTGTAAGCTGCACCCTTCCTCCTCCTAACGTCGGTAACCTGGAGCCTGATCGCTTGTAAGCTGCACCCATTCCTACCGACGTTGCGTTGGGGTGGTTGTAAGTTGCAGCCGTTCCTACCGAGGCTCCGGGCTCCAGGCTCCAGGCTCCAGATGGGTCTTGCAGTCTGCACCCATTCCTACCGACGTTGGGTGTGTGTGTAAGATGCACTCATTCCCACCGACGTTGGGAATGGCTGTAAGCTGCACCCTTCCTCCTCCTAACGTCGGTAACCTGGAGCCTGATCGCTTGTAAGCTGCATCCATTCCTACCGACGTTGGGAATGGCTGTAAGCTGGCCCCTTCCTGCCGACATTAGGAGGAGCCGCGCGGGCCGCCCCCTGGAGCCTGGAGCCTGGAGCCCGGAGCCTCCTCAATTGCTCGGCCGCAACCCGTCGTGCAGGTCGAGGATGTCCTCGCGGGCGAACAGGCAGCATTCGCTGCCCATCGGGAACTCGCTGCAGGCGTGGGGGCGGATCGGGTAGATGCCGCAGCGGTTGTCTTTGCGGAGGTGGCGGCAGCGCTTCGACTCGAGGAGGGTCAAGATGATGCGGCCGTCCTTGTGGCGCTTCGCGTACGGGGGCTTCGCGAGCTCGGGGCGGCCGTGCTTCTTGAAGCGCTCGATGTCCTCGTCGAGGAGGATGACCTCGTTGTCCTGGCAGCAGGCGGCGCACTTGGTGCAGTCGAACGCGACCTTGCGGCGGGCGCCCTTGTGGATCGAGTCGCGCTCGACGCGGCGGCGGACGATCCAGAGACAGTCGCGGGGCACGAGCGTGGTCGCGAGGCCGCGGAGGGCGCCCTTCGTCTCGAGCTTCCACCGCCACTTGCCCATGTCGTAGACGGCCCAGAGGCCGTAGTCGTCCGGGTCGTTCTCGGCAGGCTTGCCGAAGACGAGGACGGCTCGGTCTTTCCTCTCCCAGACGACGGCATGCCCGCCCGCGCGTACGTGGGCTGCAGCCGCACGCACGTCCTTGATGTCGAAGCTACGGACGATGGGGCGATAGCGGGCGGCGACGGCCATGTTTCGTGCTCGCTTCTATCAAATGCCCAGCGCGCTGGGGAGGGGAGACGTCATCGACGCGACCCGCCGTCGCGGTTCGCGCCGACGCGCCTTATGCTCCGACGCATGCGAGCCATCGTCATCGCTCCTGGATCGAAGCTCGAGCTGCGCGACGTCCCGTCGCCGGAGCCTGGACCCGGTCAGGCACGGGTACGGGTGCGTGCCTGCGGCGTGAACCGCGCGGATCTGCTCCAGCGACGCGGGCTCTATCCGGCGCCGCCGGACGCGCCGCCCGACATCCCCGGGCTCGAGATCGCGGGAGAGGTCGACGCCGTCGGCAGCGGCACGACCGACGTGCGCCCGGGCGATCGCGTGTTCGGCATCGTCTCCGGTGGGGCCTACGCCGAGCAGGTCGTCGTGCACGCGCGGACGCTGGCGCTGATTCCCGTCGTCGGAGGCGCTCCGCTCGGCTTCGTGGAGGCGGCCGCGATCCCCGAGGCCGCGCTCACGGCGTACGACGCGATGGTCCTGCAGGCCGGGCTCGCCGCGGGCGAGACGGTGCTCGTCCACGCCGCCGGAAGCGGGGTCGGGACTGCGGCCGTGCAGATCGCGCGAGCGATCGGGGCGCGAGCAATTGGCACCGCCCGATCCCAGGAGAAGCTCGCACGCGCCGAGGCGCTCGGCCTCTCGGCCGGCGTCGTACCGCAGGCGGGCGACGACGGCTCACCGCGCTTCGCCGAGCGCGTACGCGAGCTCACGGGCGGCAGAGGCGTCGACGTCGTCCTCGATCTCGTCGGCGGCGCGTACGTGCCGGAGAGCATGGCCGCGCTCGCCGATCGAGGACGTCTGATCCTCGTGGGCCTGATGGCCGGCGCGCGCGCCGACGTGGATCTCGGCGCGCTGCTCCGCCGACGCCTCCGCCTCTTCGGCACCGTCCTCCGCTCTCGACCGCTCGAAGAGAAGATCGCCGCCGCCCAGGTCCTCGCCCGCAACCTGCGGCCGCTCGTCGAGGACGGAAAGCTCACGCCGATCGTCGACCGCGTGCTCCCGCTCGAGCGAGCGGACGAGGCACATCAGCACATGGCGGCGAACGCGAGCTTCGGGAAGATCGTTTTGACGATCGATTGAGGCGCCTTCGGGGCCTCAGGCTCCAGGCGATGAGGCGCCTTCGGGGCCTCAGGCTCCAGGCTCCAGGCTCCAGGTTGGGGCTTCCGGGGGGGCAGGCTCCAGCTCGTCTCGCGTCGAGCCGTCCGACGACGAACGCGACGGCGTAGGCCGCTCGACGTTCCGATGGGCGCGCACGGGCGCGCGTTGCATCAGGCTCTGTCGCGCTCGGAGGCGCACCACGTCACGAACCCCGGGAGTCGGGATCGGCCCCGTGCCCATGGTCTTCAGGGCAGCCGAAGCGAGGGAGGCCGCACGCTGAGAGGAGCCCCGAAGGCTGGAGACTGGAGACTGGAGTCTGGAGACCGCAGTCTGAGGCCTGACTCCCTGGAGCCTGGAGCCTGGAGCCTGGAGCCTCTTCTCAGTGATTCCTCGCATGCTCCAAGCAGAGCTCGCGGGGCCCGCCGCACTTCTCGCACGTGCAGACGCGGATGTCGGCGCCGTCCGCTTGGCGCGCGCCGCAGATCGCGCACGTGCGATCGATGGGCTCCTCACGCTCGGGCGGGGGGCGGAACGACGCTCGCCGCGCCGCCTGGCGCATCTGGACGCGCTGTCCGCGGGCGAGGCGGATGAGGTGTCCGGTGAAGAACACGAGGTAATTGCCGAGCGCGACCGCGATGGCCGCCTTCACGCCGAGGCCGCCGACGACGAAGTAGAAGCCGACGAAGGCGAGCGACAGGAGGCCGAGCCATTTGACCCGGATGGGGATGATGAAGAAGAGGTAGATCTGGTAGTTCGGGAAGATCGTCGCGAACGCGAAGAAGAGCGACGTGTTCAGCCAGAAGTTGCCCTGAGGCTCTCCCGTGATCCACGCGGCCGCCGTCGTCCCGAGCGCACCGAGGAAGTAGTAGACGTTGAGCTTGAAGGCTCCCCACTCCTGCTCGAGGTGGGTCCCGATGAGCCACGTCCAGTAGAGCGCGAAGACGACCCAGATCAGCGAGCTCGAGTTCGGAAGGAAGAGGTACGTCACGAACCGCCACGGCTCCTGGAGCGCGCGAGACGGGTCGAGCGTCAGCCGATTGATGAGCTCGGGCTTCGAGAGCGACAGGAAGAACACGAGCGCCATCCCGCCGACGATGAAGGTGGGAAGACGCTCGATGGCGAAGCGACCGAGCGACCGCTCGAGGCGTGCGAGGAGGCGGTCCATGCGGGGTCGCGAGCTTAGCGCAAAAGCGATCCGTCGAAAGTCGGTCGAGCCCTTCCGCCGCGCGATTCAGCAACCGTCGCGTTCTGCGGCACCCCTCCAGTCAGTCCTCAGTCCTCAGTCCTCAGTCCTCAGTCCTCAGCGTCCGAGGATGCGCGCGCTTCGCGCGCGCCTGGAGCCCAGCCTGGAGCCCGGCGCCTTTCCTCAGTGATTCCTCAGCTGCCGGTGCCCGTCGGCCTTCAGCTCAGCCAACGAGACAGACGCGCTCGCAGGGCAGGACCCCGAAAAGCTGGAGACTGGAGTCTGGCGACCGAGCCTGACGTCCGCTGTCTGCCTCCCTGGAGCCTGGAGCCCGGAGCCTGGAGCCCGATCTCAATTGTTCGGCGACCCGCACTTGAGCCAGGTCTCGATCTTCGTCCTCACGTCCGCCGGCAAGCCGACCCCTGCCGGCATGAGGGCGCCGCAGGTCCCGTCCGGGTTCACGTTGCACAAGAACGCGGACTGCGTCGCGTCGGTGGAGCACGGGTTGATGTAGGGCGTCTTCCCCGTGCTGAGCGCGTACGCGGCGAACTCCTTCCACGTCAGGTCCGCATCGTCGTGCTCGATGCGGGGCGGCGAGATGGGCGTACCGCCGTGGCAACCGCCGGAGAGCCCGCAGTTCGCTGCCTTGAGCGCGGGCATGATGTCGTTCTTGAAGCTGACGTCGCACGCCCCCGCCGGGAGCAGGGTGCCGCCGTTCTGCACGCAGATGGGGTCCGTGGTGTTCTTGCCCTGTCGCTCCGCGGTCTCCTCGGAGCTCGGGCCGGGCTGCCTCTGGTCGGCGAGCGCGTTCGGAGCACCGAACCGCGGGTCGTCGAGCCCGCGCTGGTAGTCCGTGGTGCACGACGCGACGACGGAGGCCGTGGCCACGATGCCGGACATGACGGCGGCGGATGTGAGCAGACGGCGTCGCATCGACGTTTGATTCTGGCTCCGGTGCCGCGCACCGACAACTCCCTTGCGCCGGCGCCCTCGCGCGGGCGCCGGCAGGGTGCGTCTCGATGGACGACTGCAACGTCGCTGCATGTGGCAGCCGGACGACGCGCTTTGGATCGATCGTGATCCACCCGGAATCATGGGATTTTCGGCTGCCACGTCTCGACGGAACGCTATACTCGATGGAAGCTGGAGGCACCGAGTGATGAAGCGTCAATCGATCCTCGTCATGCTCACCGTCGCCACGCTTGCGCTCTTCGTTGGTGGCTGCGTGAAGGTTGCCCCGTACGAGCGAGGAATGCTCGCGCACCCGACGATGACTCCCGAGGAGATCTCGATCGGCCTCGACGCACACGTCCGAGCGGTGTCCGAGGGCGCCGCGGGCGGTCTCGGTGGCGGCGGCGGCGGCTGCGGGTGCAACTGATCGGACGGGCCGCCGGGTCGGCGTGCTGACGCTCGCGTCGACCGGTGCCTTCGAAGAAAAATCCACGATGCCGTCACGCGGTCGGACCCGGCGCGTCCGCTGACGCGTGCGGGGGCGAACGCATCGCGGTCGGCGCCTCGCCGAGGCGGGCGCCCGAGGGCCCGACGGGCCTCGAATCCATTCGGCATTTCGTAGTGAGTTCCGGTACCGTAGGCGCGTGCCCAGCGCGACCTTCGGGAGTGCGTGCCGCGGGGTGATCGATCATGCGCCTCGTGGCCTGCGACGACGTCACTCGAGGCGCGCCGCCGAGCGGACTGTCCGTGGCGGAGCGCTGACGCGCCTCTTGGCGATCGTCGTCGCGTTCGTCGTGCTGCTCGCATCGCCGACGGCGCGCGCGGCCGGTGAGGACGCTGCCGTACGCGAGGCCGTGCGGCAGATCATGAGCGAGGACTATCCGGGCAGCCTCGGTCCGGCGAAGAAGAAGCTCCAGGAGCAGCTCTCCGTCTGCCTCAAGAAGGGCTGCAGCAACCCGGTCAAGGCCGAGGTCTACGTCGCGCTCGGCATGGTCGCCTCGCAGCTCGGTCAGGCGGAGGACGCGAAGCAGTCCTTCCGGAGCGCGCTTCAGGCCGATCCGAACGCGAAGCTGCCCGCGAGCGGCGCCACGCCCACGATCCGCGCGCAGTGGGACGAGGTGAAGGGCGCCTCGAAGCCCGCCGACAAGGGCAAGGACGAGGACGAGGACGAGCAGCCGACGGGGCTCGCCGCCACGATCTCGCTCATTCGCGATGCGCTCAAGGCCGATCAGGAGGGACGGCTCGACGAGTGCATCGAGAAGGACAAGCAGGCGCTGAAGATCGACGACTCTCCGCGTACGCGCCTGCACCTCGCGTCCTGCGAGGCGAGGGCGGGCAAGCTCGTCGACGCGCTGAAGGACGCGCAGAAGGCGCTCGAGACCGGCATCCAGAGGAAGGACGCCAACGTCATGCGCATCGCGCGCATCCGCGTGAAGGAGCTGCTCGAGCGCATCCCGCACGTCACGTTCGAGCCGCCGAAAGGCGTCTCCGATCTGCGCGTCACGTTCGACGACCGGCCCGTGCCCATCGACGCGTTGACGAAGAAGTTCTCCGTCGATCCCGGCAAGCACAAGGTCTACGCCGAAGGCACGGTGAACGGCTTCACCTCGGAGTTCGAGGAGGAGTACGACATCAAGGAGCGTGACTTCGTCACGATCAAGATCACGCTCAAGCCGCCCGCGAACGACTTCATCACGCCCGGGCAGATCAAGTGCATGCTCGCGGCGAAGAGCCAGGAGGAGGTGCAGAAGTGCCTCCCGCAGAACCGGAAGAGCCTCGTCATCCGCCTCGCGGGAGACCTCTCCGGTTACTCGGACACCAACTCCGTCGCGGTCTACACGCCGGCCGTGAACGCGTCGATCGTCTCTCCGACGGCCGGATGGAACATCGGCGGCAACTTCCTCGTCGACGCCGTCAGCGCCGCCTCGCCGGACATCGTCGCCTCGGCGTCGCCGCCGTTCGAGGAGTTCCGTTACGCCTACGGCATCACCGGCGGTTACAAGCCCGGTCTCGTCGGCGCGCAGGCGTCGCTCAGCTCTTCGTCGTCGCCCGACTACGTCTCGTACACGGCGGGCGGGCGCCTCACGGCCGAGCTCAACGACAAGCTGATCGCGCCGACCGTCGGCTACTCGTACAGCTACGACCGCATCGGCCGCGGGACGAACCCGCCGAACTGGCTGAACGACTTCCTCCCGCTCAAGGGCTACATCCACACGCACGAGATCGAGGCTGGGATCACGTTCGTCATGTCGCCGACGTCGATCCTGCTCGTGGGCGGCACCGTCGCGATCGAACGCGGCGACGGCTCGCAGCCGTACCGCTACATCCCGATGTTCGATCCGGAGATCATCGCGCCGTTCATGCCACGCGGCGCGACCGTCGATCTCGTCAACCGTACGCGTCTGCCCGTCAAGCCGCTCGAGCAGCTCCCGACCGAGCGCGATCGCTTCGCCGTCGGCGCGCGCTTCAACAAACGCATCCAGAACGCGACGCTGCGACTCGAGCAGCGCTTCTACGTCGACACCTGGGGGATGAAGGCGAGCTCGACCGACGGGCGCTACATGGTCGATCTCTCGCGGCACCTGCGCGTCTGGCCGCACCTTCGTCTCCACGCGCAGACGGACACGAACTTCTACGTCCTCGCCTACACCGCGATTCTCGATCCGACGACCGGACAGATCGTCGTGCCCCTCTACCGCACGGGCGATCGCGAGCTCTCTCCGCTCCTCACCGGCACCGCCGGCGGAGGCGTCCGCGTCGGCTTGGGCGAGCCCGAGGGCGAGGTAAAATACGGCATCACGCTCGTCGGGGACGTCATGTACACGCGGTTCTTGAACTCGCTGTACGTGACGTCGCGAACCGCCGTCTACGGGTCGATCGGGTTCGACGTGGAGTTCTGACGATGCAGCTGGACGCGAATCGAACCGCAGAGCCGACCAGCCGATGGCCCACGCGTCTCCTCGGCGGTGCCGTCGTTCTCGCGATCGCGAGCGTCGGGAGCTCGTGCAACCTCGATCCGGTCCACAACTCTGCAGTGAACAGCCTCGGGCCGGAGGACCCCGAGTTCTATCCGCCGGAGAGCGAGTACCACCGGCCGGGAGAGCCCTGCGCGCTCTGCCACTCGAAGAAGGGCCCCGCGAAGAGCAAGTTCGTCCTCGCCGGGACCATCTTCTGGGGCCCGGACGACTACAACGCCCGCGTCGACAACGCCTACGTGCGCATCCTCGACGCGAACAAGACGAAGAAGTGCTTCGTCACGAACTGCAACGGCAACTTCTTCGTCCGCGAGGAGGACTTCTCCACGCTCACGTTCCCGCTGCTCGTGTCCGTGGAGCGTACGGTCGAGCCCGGGAAGAACGAGGAGACGCTCGTCATCCGTCGCATGGCGAGTCACATCGGCCGTGAGGCCTCGTGCGCCATCTGCCACATCCAAGGATTGCGCGACTTCGCCTCGCCCGGTCAGATTCGCCTGTTCGACAGCGACCAGGAGTTCCGCGACAGGAACATCCCGCTCGTGGATTGTCCTCCGCCGGAGGACTTCGTGCAGGTGACCCAATGTCCGGAGGATCGGTTTTGAGCTGCAGCGGTCGGGGCGAAGCCGCCTCGCGGCGGCGGAGGAGGGCGCGGTGGCTGGCGGTCCTCGCGTCGATCGCCGGCCTCGTCGGGGGAGGGACGCTCCTCACCGGCACGACGACGTCGTGCGCTTCGCCGCCCGACTCCCAGCGGTACACCGAGATCATCATGCCGGACTTCCCGACGTACCGCGATCACGTCGACGCGTACCTGCAGCGTCGTTGCGGGACGCTCGACTGCCACGGCCAGCCGGGACGCGCGTACCGCATCTACGGATTCACCGGCTTCCGGCTCTACAACGTCGACGCAGGGCTCGTGTCGGGGCAGCAGCCGACGATCCCGGAGGAGGTCCTCGCGAACTACCAGGCCGCCGTCGCCCTCGAGCCGGAGGAGATGAGCCGCCTCATGGCGACGCAGGGCGCCGAGCCGAACAAGCTGCTCCTCCTCCGGAAGGCCCTCCGAATCGAGCGCCACAAGGGCGGACCCGCGATGGCCGAGGACGATCCCGGCTACCGCTGCGTCGTCGCGTGGCTCCGCATCCGCGTCGTGCGGCCGGCGCCGGACGGCGAGTGGGAGATCATCCCGCAAGAGGACCGCGAGAAGCTCCCGATCAGCGCGCAGCAGGACTGCGAGAGAGCGAAGAGCTTCCCGTAGCCCTGCTGCTTCGTAGGCGCCGGCGCTTCAGCCGGTGACGTTGAGGTTCACGATCCCGGAGATGTCCGGGCCGTTGTAGAAGTCCTGCACGCGGCGCATGTCGCCCTTCGCGATCGCGAAGAGCGCGGCGGCGCCGGCGGCGCGTCCGAGGTCGCCGCGGGCCTGTTGGAAGTTGATGTTCGGGTTCGTCTCGCCCGTCGCGATGTCCCAGCCGCGGACGGTGTTGGCGTTGACGAGCTCGCCGAACCAGCCGGTCTTCACGTACCCCGCTCCCATCAGGTAGAGCAGGTTCGAGCCGCCGGGGGTGCCGTCGCCCCAGTTCGCGCGGTTGAACGGCTGCTTGTAGGTATCGCCGCTGATCGTGATGACGAGCGCGTCGGCGAGCGTCTTCGACGAGCAAGCGGGATCCTGGAGGGATTTGCCGAGCTGGTACAGGCCGTTCATCATCCGGCCGATCGCGGCGCCGACGTTCGCCGCCTGGTTGTTGCCGCCGGCGAACATCCCGTGCGGGTCGTTGTTGAAGCCGCGGACGATGAGCATCGAGCTGAGGCCCAGCGCGAACGCCTTCATCGTCGTGATCATCGAACGGGCCATGTTCTGCACCGCCCCCGGCGTGCCTTGGCCGACGCCGAAGAGCTGGAGATCGGCCTCCGTCGGCGTGAGCTGCGGGCCGAGGTTCTTGGCGAGCAGGTTCATGCTCACCTTGCCGACGTCGTAAGCCTTCGCCACCGTCGAGCGTCCGGCGGCCGCGTTCAGGCCGAGGAACGCCTTGTAGTACGACTCCTGGAGCGGCCCGTTGACGTCGCCCTGGAGGAGGGTGCGCGACGCCTGGCTGTTGAAGAGGCCGACGAGCTGGTTCGGGGCGCCGACCGCAGCGATCGGAGGCGCGCCCGGGGCGTTGCCGTAGACGGGGCCGAAGCCGCCGCCGACCGCGAGCACGGGGAGCAGCGTCGGGTTCGCCTGCTGGATGGCAGCGGCCGCCGCGAGCATCGAGTTGGGGTTCAGGTCGATGATCGAAGTCGGCTGGTCCGTGTGGACCTGCGTCTGGCCGCCGACGAACACCGACATCTTCCATGTCGAGTTCGTCTGCCACGGCGTGTCGGGGCCGTAGACGTACGGGCGGTCGTAGCCCGTCGCGTCGACGCCTTGACCGATCGCGTAGTGGGAGAACTGCGCGTTGTTCCCCTTGACGACCGCCGGGACGGGGAACGCGAGCGTCCAGTTCGAGAGACCGCCGGTGCCTTCGAGGATGTGGATGTGGCGGTTCGTGCTGTTGCACGCCGCCGTGTCCGCCATGGCGGTGCCGGCGGTGTCGTTGAGCACGTTGAGGAAGCGAGAGCGCTCGAGGCCGAGGCAAGCCGCGACCGTCGCGCTCCACCGCAGAAAGTCGCGTCGAGACGTACCGCGAAGCTCCTTCAGACGCTGGTCGACCATGACGTGCTCCTCACTGACAAGTGTGCGCGGCGGCGAGCAGCGCGGCTATGGCGATCTTGGCGCCGTCCGTCGGGTTCTGCGCGATGGCGTCGTTCGCGATCGCGACGTGTTCCTCGGTCGCGGGCTTGCCCATCAGGCAGGTGAGCCCGTCCCTCGTGAACTTGCCGCCCTCGAGCAGCCGCACGCCCGGGCACGCGGGCGCCTCCCAGTTCTCGGCGACGGCGTCGTACGCGGCCATCGTGAAGATGTCGAACATCTTGGAGATGGCCGACGTCGAGGAGAACGGCGCCTCGGGGACGCGCCCGTCGTAGTTGGCGGCGCCGAGCGCCGCGGGCGTGTCTCGCGCGTCGAAGATCTGCCGGCCGCTCTGCGCACCCTGCGGCCGCTGCCCGCCGCCGTTGAGGCCGCGGCTCCGGAGGAGATGGTCGAGCGAGGCGACGGTCATCTTCCCGCAGCCGTGCAGGCGCGAGGTGACCTCGGGCGAGCCGACGACGCGCACCTGCACCGGATCGACGACCTCCTCACCCGAGCCCGGCGCGCTGATGCCGTCGTTGTGGTGGTAGCCGTCGTCGCCGCCGGTCGGCCCCTGCGGCGTGCGGGTCCCGCCGGTCGGCTGGCCGTTCGTGAGCGAGTCCGCCGTGTCGTCGCACGCGCTCGAGGAGAGCGCGGCGAAGGTGATCGCGAGCAGGGTCAGGAACGTGCGCTTCATCTTGCTTCCTTGCTCGATCAGAACTTCGTGAAGTCTTCGCTCTTGAAGACGGCCCGGATGGTCTCCTTGAGCTTCATGCCGCTAGCGACGAACTGGTCGACGTAGGGCTGCGTGACGGCATCGGGGACGGTCGCGAGGTCGTTGACGATGTCACCGCGCGACATGGCGTAGTTCCAGATGCGGTTGACGGCGCAGCGCGCGACGTCCGGATCGGAGGCGAGCGCCTGGCCGAGGCCCGCCATGTCGTTGATCGTCTTGCCCACGCGCCACGCGAGCGGCTCGCTGTCGGGGATGAAGTCTCGCCGCCTCGCGGCCGGCTCGCCCGGGATCGGCACGCGGACCTGCGGCGAGTTGCGGAGCGCCCCGTTCTCGTCCCAGTTGAGGAAGAGCGGTGCGAGGTGGTTCAGGTTCGCGTGGCAGTTCGCGCAGACCGTCGCCTTCGTGTCGTGGAAGTCGACGCGCGCGTCGGGATCGTTCTCCTTGCCCGTGATGCTCGTGAACGGCATCGCGGCGGTGTACACGCCGTTGCCCATCGGCACGGGGTTGGTGGAGTACTCCGCCGGGAACTTGGAGCAGACGAACGTCTCCTGGACGAAGCGGACACGGCGGAAGGCCATGTTCGCGTAGTACTGCGCCATGAGGCCCGGATCGGTCAGGATGCCGACGGTCGGGCCCTCCACCGCGTTCGTCGGGAGCGGGCAGTTCGCCGGCTGGAAGGTGTTCGTCTCGGCGTCGTAGGTCGGGCACGTGTTCGACGTCGCCGTGAACAGCTCCGTGTAGTTGCGCCCCTCGACCGTGATCTGCGCGGCGAACGTCGGCGCAGCGTCGCGGTTCACGTTGTTCTGGATCTGGCCGACCTGCCCGATGCGGAAGGTGTCCTTCCAGAACTTGATCATCGTCCGCGAGAACTCGGGGCTCGCGATCATCTCGTCGACGAGCTTCTCGTACGCGGCCTTCTTCGCGGCCTCGTCGGGCGCGTTCTCGATCTGCTTGATCTCGGCGAAGTCGGGGAGGCGATCGCGGAGCTTGAGGCTCGCGGTACGGAGCGCCTCGCCGTAGTCCGTCTTGCGCTGGTCGAGGATCTTCTGGATCTGCTCCTCGGGCGTCATCGAGCTGCCCGGTTCCTCGCTCGGATCGTTGGTCGGGGCGTTCACGCGACCGCTGTTCGGGCTGTCCTCCGCGCTCCCGCAGCCGGGGAGGGGGAGGGCGGCGGCGAGGGCGACGAGCCATGCCCAGGATCGCAGTGCACCGCTTCGCATCGTTCCCGTACCTTCCTCTCGCTTCGTGACCCGTTCGGCCTCGGCCGAACGATTCATCGGATCCAACGTTTCAAGAAGCAATCGACGAGCCAGGCTCAAGCCCCCGACCTGGATCAGAACTGGATCAGAAGAAGACCCCCACGTTGCTCTCGAACAGGTTCCGCCACGCGTTCGCGTCGGGGACCGTCCCTCCGCTGTGGACCATGCCGCCCGTCACCTTGGTGATGATGAGGCTCTGGGCGAGGTTGGCTCGGTTCAGCTTCTGGAGGACCTGCTGGCAGATGAGAGCCGTGTCCTGGCTGGCGAGGTTCAGGCCTCCGAGGCCCTGACCATGGCAGCCCTGACAGTTGTTGCCCGCCGAGGTCTGCTGGTTCCGGATCGTCGGCAGGACGTTCTGCGCGAAGGCCTGGACGTTCTTGCAGGTCGGCGCGTCCGAGATGACGCTGATCTTGCCGGGCTCGAGCTGGCTCACCTCGATGCGGAGCCGGTCCTTCGCCATGTCGAACGGTCGCCAGCCGTCGCCGCTGAACAGGACCGAGCCCGGGAGGAGCGGCGCTTCGGTCCCGTTCGGGATCGTCTGGTCGGAGTTCGAGAAGCTGTCCGCCGGATCGGGGACCTCCACGGTGCCGTCTTCGCGCGGCTCCGGGAGCACGCGCACGAAGCGCGGGTGGAGGATGTGCACGTCGGGCCCGACGGGCGCGACGATGGTGAGCTTCGACAGCGAGAGCATCGAGCCCACCATCGAGGCCTCGAACTTCAGGCGGACGCCCGTGAGGCCGCCCGTCGCCGCCGGCGTCAGGTCCACCTCGTTCGGCCCTGCCACCACCGTGAAGGGCGGGGTGGAGGGAAGCTTCTGCGCCTGGATGAGGATCGCCTCGGCCTCGAGCCACTCGATGACCTTCTTCTCGAGCTCGGCGTTCTGGCTCAACGCAGGGCCCGCATGAGGGCCCTTGGTGATGAGGGCGCTCGTGTAGACGTCGCGTACGACGATCCCGGGTTGGGCCTTGATCGACTTGTACGGATCGGGGCCGGCGAGGAAGGTCGGCGCGGGCTGGCTGTACTCGCCGGTGTCGTGACAGGTCTTGCCGCACTCCTTGAGGAGCTCGGGCTCGACGGCGCGGAACTTCGCCTCCTCGGGCGGCAGCTGGTTCGGGTCGTCGGGGTCGTCTGGATCGCCGGGGTTCCTGCTACCGCCTCGCGATCCTCCCGAGCCTCGTCGCCGCTCGAGCTCGTTGGCCGGCTCGTCTGCGCACGCAGCAGCCGCCGCAGAAGCGAGCGCCACACAGAGCGCCATGGTCAGCACCCGCGCAGGCCGAGAGCCCCTTCGATCACCCAAGCTCCGCATGCGTCCTCGCATAGACCTCGGTAGCGTCGAGAGAAGCACGTCGAGCGCCAAAGCGCTCTCGCTCGAAACTCCAACGGAAATGGTAGCGCAACGGACGCGCAGGGATCGGCGTTCGTCCACCTTGCAGGCCTGGCCTGTGGGCCGGGCGCCGGGATTGGGCGGGAGAGTCCTTCGGAGTCCTCGGTCCTCGGTCCTCGGTCCTCAGCGGTTCGCTCTACGGGCGTGTGGGTGTGAGCGACGCCGGGCGCTGGATCGTCGATTCTTCGTGGGGGCAGTCCCCTACATGTGTGGGGGCGAGGCCACCGAGGCATCGTTGTCCGGAAGACAACGTGCGCCTCGCCGGAAGCTGCCGAGGCCGGAGGTCCGAGGCAAAAGGCCCGTTTCTCGCGTCCGCAGATTTTCACAGCGGAGCGCGACGGAGACGTGATGGGTCGGCCATCGTGCGTGTTGAATGCGTGGGCGCGGTGCTCGTCGCCGAGCTCGCCGGACCAGCCGCCCACGAGAACGCCATGACGCGCGCTGCCTCCGCCCTCGAGCTCTCCGATGACGCCATGCCGGCGTCCGACAAGCGTCCGGTGTCGGGCGACGGCCGCTTCGGCCGGCCCGACGCTGGTGGGTCGCCTCCCGCCCGTGTCGATCGCGAGCGCGCGTTCCGCGCGATGTACGAGGAGCACGCCGCGTTCGTATGGCGAAACCTTCGCCGTCTCGGCGTCGCCGAGGCCGACGTCGAGGACAAGCTGCAGGAAGTCTTCGTCGTCGCGCATCGCCGCTGGTCGGAGTTCGTCGATCGCGGCCACGGACCGCGCGCGTGGCTGTTCCAGATCGCGCTGCGCGTCGCGTCCGATGCGCGCCGGCACCGCCGGCGGCATCCGGTCGACCCGGACGGCGGCGTCGCGCAGGAGCGCCAGTCGATCGAAGCTCCCCAGGCCGCCGCCGTGGACAAGCGGCAGGCCCTCGACATGCTCGACCGCGCGCTCTCCGCGATCGACATGGGACGCAGGGCCGTCCTCGTCTTGCACGAGATCGAGCAGATGACCGCGCCCGAGATCGCGCGCACGCTCGACATCCCGCTCAACACGGTCTATTCGCGCCTGCGCGTCGCGCGCATCGAGCTCGAACAAGAGCTCCGTCAGCTCGAACGAGGTGGCCGATGAGCACGTCCAAGCTCGAACAGCTCTTCGCCGCCGCGCGTGAGGACGCACCGCCCGACGCGGTCCGCGAGGCCGTTTGGGAGCGGATCGCCGCCGCGACGTCCGCGCCGGCCGCGACCACGCCGGCTACGAAGGCCCTCGGCGGAAAGCTCGTCACCTTCGTAGCCGTGATCGGCACCGCCGGCGCCGCTTCGATCACGGCGCTCGTGATGTCGTCGTCTCCCGCCGACCTCTCCGCGAAGACGTCGAGCACGCGCGACACGCCGAGCGTCGTCGCGACGGAGTCCGTCCGTGCGCCTTCGACCGATTCGCCGTCGCGCCCGCGCTCGGAGCCGCCGCCGTCCTCGGCGACCGCTTCCGAGGCTCTTCTTGCGACGCCGGCCGTCGTGGTCGCGGCCACCGATGCCAGCTCCCTCGCGGAGGAGGCACGCCTCCTCACGGAGGCTCGCCTCGCTCTCGTCCGTGGCGCACCGGAGCGCGCGCTCGCTCTCGCGCGGGCTGCGCGAAGCCTGCCCGATCGCGTGCTCGAGGCGGAGGCGCTCGAGCTCGAAGCGCGCGCCCTCCGTGCGCTCGGGCGCGTCGACGAGGCGCTCGCGATCGAGGCCGCGTCGAAGGGGCGTCAGCCGAGCCGCACGCGCTGAGAGCGACCTCGCCTGCGCGTCAGTGACCGCCCGCGTCCGCCTTCATCCGGAGAATGCGCACGGCTTCTCCGTAGACGGGGTTGTTCGGGTTCTGCGCTTGGAGCTGCTCGTAGACCGCGGCCGCGCGCGCATAGTCGCCGGCGGCTGCATAGTCGACGGCCTGACGCTCGAGCGTCTTGTTCCCGGTGGCGACGGGGGCGGGCGCGGGCGTGGGCGTCGCGGCCGGCACGGGCTGAGGCGGCTGAGGCGCCGCGGTCGTCGCCGATGGCGGCGCCGTGCCCGCTGCAGGCGCTCCCGTGGGCGCCGGCATGGGCGTCCCCGCAGGCACGCAAGGAATCACGCCGCCCTGCGGGATCTCGATCGCGGTGTACGGCACGAAGCCGGGCGGACACGCGGCCTGCACCGACGGCGCCGGCGTCGTGATGGGCGGCACCGTGGGAGGGGGCGCCGCCGAAGCGACGTCCGCGGCGACGCCGGCGTCGACGGTGGCTCGCGAAGCGGGCCTGGGCGGCGGCTCGGGATCGTCGAAGAGCAGCATGTGAGCCGCCGCGGCGAGCGAGAGCGGTCCGAGGAAGACGAGGATCTTCCTCGGGAGCGAGAGCTCCTTGTACTTTGCAATGTACTGCTGCAGCGGGCTGTCGTTCGTGACGGCCATCTGGCCGCTGGTCATCGACCCGTAGCCGCCGGGCACGCCGGGGCCGAGCGAGTTGTACGCCCCGGAGCCTGCCGGGCCCGGATACGAAGGGTAGGGCCCGGGTGTCGGGGCCATCGACGGGTTGCCGGGCATCATGCCCGGAGCCATGGAGGGCATCACGCCCGGAGCGCCCGGCATCATGGCCGGGCCCGCCGGCGGCGGCATCATGCCGGGAGCGCCCGGCATCATCCCCGGCATCGCACCCGCGGGCGGAGGCATTCCCGGCCCCATCATGCCGGGCGCCATGGACGGAGGCGGTTGCATGGGCATGCCGTGCGGGATCGGCTGCGACGCAGGGCCTGCGCCCATGGCGTCGAGCGACGGTGCGGAAGCTGCGCGATTCAAGTTCCGCGCGCTGCCGCGCCCTTCGATCCGCGTCGGCTTGTCCTCCTGTCCGAGGATGGGCCGCTGACTGCTCGACGTCCCCCATCCGGCGGCTCCGTCGATGGGCGCGATGCGTGTCGACTCGTTCATCGGCGCGGACGTCGCGAACTCGCCGGGCTTGAACGGTCGATCGGCCTTCGGGAACGTGGGCGGCTCGGGCGCCGCCCCGGCGTGAGGAGGCGCGCCCGCCGCGGGTTTTGGCGGCGCTCCCGCCACGACGCTGCCGGTGTTGGCCCGCGGCCGCTCGGGCTGCGCATCGGGCAAGAGGGAACGGTAGCGGAGGCGCGCCGCTCCGATCTCGATGTGGCACGGCGCGTGGAGCTCGGTCCACGCCTTGCCGACCTTGTACCCGTCGACGGAGGCGGAGGCGTTCTCGTCGGCGCTCTGGAGGAAGAGCGACGTGCCGTCGAAGTACACGAACGCGTGGACGTCGAGCACGCGCGCGGACTCGATGCGCCACATGCCCTTCTTGCCCACGCTGATCGGCTGAAGCTCCTGCCCCAGGGTGAGCGGGATGAAGGCGGGCTCGCCGATGCCCGTCTCGATCTCGATCACGTGCGTGGTCGCCGGCTTTGCCATTCGCCTGGGGTGTTCGGTGGAGCGCTACGGTCGTCAGTAAGGTGAGGAGATGGGGCCTCGCTTTGCCGCTTCGTAACAGATCGGAGGCAGGTCGACTCCGTGTTCGTGGAGCTGCTGCAGGCAACGGGGGAGGACCCCCGTCGGGACGATGTCACTGATGATCATCCCACGCTCGTCGAACCCGTGGTACTGCCGGACGAACAGGTCCTGCATCTGATACTGGTTCCGGTCGAGGTCGTACCCCAAGACCTCGGTGATGTGAGTGATCTTTCGCGTCCCGTCCTGGAGGCGGGCGACCTGCACGATGATGTTGACGGCCGACGCGAGCTGTATGCGCAGCGCGGCGAGCGGCATGTCGACGTCGCTCATCATCGCCATCGTCTCGAGGCGCGAGACCGTGTCTCTCGGGTAGGTCGCGTGCAGGGTCGCCATGCACCCGCCGTGGCCCGAGGTCATCGCCTGGATGAGGTCGAGCGCCTCCCCGCTGCGGATCTCGCCGACGACGATGCGGTCGGGACGCAGGCGGAGCGTCGCCCGGAAGAGATCGCGGATCGTCACCTCTCCGCGGCCTTTCGGGTCCGGCGGTCGTGCCTCGAGCTGGCAGATGTGCTCGCGCTGGAGCTGCAGCTCGCGTGAGTCCTCGATGACGACGACGCGCTCGCCCTCGGGAATGAAGGACGACAGCGCGTTGAGCATCGAGGTCTTTCCGGAGCCGGTGCCGCCGGCGACGAGGACGTTCAGCTTCGAGACGACCAGCGCCTGCAGCGCCATCGCGACCTCGTCCGTCATCGCGCCGAAGTCGATGAGCCGCTGGACGGTGAGCGTCTCTCGGAAGAACCGGCGGATCGACACGCAAGGTCCGTCGGGCGCGGCGGGTGGGAGGACCGCTTCGATGCGCGACCCGTCCGGGAGGCGCCCTTCGAGGATCGGGCGGTACTCGTCGATGTGCTTGCCGACGAACTGCGCGGCGTTGCGGAGCGCCGCGATGAGCGCCTCGCGCGACTCGAACTTCGCCGGCACGAGGTGGAGCTGGCCCTTCTTCTCGACGTAGATCTGGTTCGGGCCGTTGATCATGATGTCGCTCACCGCCGGATCCTCGAGGTAGGGCCGGATCGGGGCGAAGAACTGCAGGAGGGTCTCTTCGAAGACCTCCTTCGGGATCTGATCGGTCAAGGCACCCTCTTGAGGAGGGACGACTTCGCCTCCTCCGCGTGTGAGCCATTCGGCTCGAGCCTCAGGTACTCGCGGAAGTGCCGATCGGCTTCCACGACGTCGTTCTCGGTGTCGCGTGCGACGACGGCCAGCAGGTAGTGCGCCTGCGCCTTCAGCCGCTGGGGCGAGACGGCGCGAGCGGTCCCGTCCGGGCCCGTCTCCCCACCTGCCTCGGCGGTCGCCGGGGCCACGTCCTCGTGGGCCGCGACGACACGCTCGAGCTGCTTCCGCGCCTGCGTGCCCTCGTTGATCGCGGCGTAGAGCGCGCCGACGATGATGCGCGTTCCGTGGTCGTTCGGGTACCGGCGGAGGTGATTCTCACCGTGCTGGATGGCCGACCGATACCGACCCGTCCGCACGCACACGTCCATGAGGAGCGGCAAGACCACCCGCGGGTCGGCACCTTCGTCGATGGCCGCCGCGAGGTATTCCTCCGCGCGCGTGTGATCGCCGACCGCGGCGAACGCCTTCCCGCGCTCGAAGAGGGTCTGGGCGTTCGCTTCGTTGCGGACGGAGGCCATCTCGGCCTCCATCTTCTGAGCGTTCGAGGGTCCGCAGGCGGCGAGACCGGCAAGAAAGAGCGCGCAAGCAAAGGGCAGGAGGCGACCTACTGCCGTGCCCCCTCCCCGATCTTGAGCTTCAACTTGCGTTCGAGGTTCGCGAGCCATGTGACGTAGTCGCCGGACTTTCCCTCGACGAATTGTAGAAGAACCCGGACCTCCTTTTGAGCACTTACGTAGTCCTGGGTCGCGAGCGCGTGATCGAGCCTCACGCGGCGCATCCTGAAATCGTCCGTTATTTCACGCCGAAGGTAGTTGGCAGCCTCTTCCGCAAGACTTGCGGACGCGGCGTCCCCGCCGTGACGGAAGCAAGCGGCGGCGATCTCGTAGATGGGGACCGCCGAGACGCCGTCCTGGACGTAGAAGGGGCGCCGTTCGCGCTTGGCGTCGGCGGCGGCGATCCGCTCGCGCGCGTAGGCGAGCGCCTGCGCGCGCTCCGCGTGGGGGCAGGCCGTGGTCGGCGGACCCCAGAGCTCGGGCGGCTGCGGATGCGAGGCCTCGCTCCCCCCGAGCGAGCCCTCTTCCTCGTCGAGGAGCAGAAGGGCCGCCGCGGGGACGATGAGCGCGAGCGCGACGATCATCAGCGGGCTCGACTTCTTCTGCTTCTGCTGGCCGACCGCCGCCCCGGCGGTCTCGACCACCTCGATGTAGATCTGCGTGTTCGAGACGCCGAGGACCGCCCCGGGAGGGAGCGGAGCCTGCGTGAAGGGCACGTTGTTGATCGTCGGCTGCGGCTCGAAGCTGAGCGCGCGCGCGAAGAGGCCCGCAGGGCCGAGCTCGACGAGCACGTGCTCGACGCGCGCCTCCGTGATCGGCAGGCGGATCTCGCAGTGCGCGCCGCTGCCGATCTTGACGCGTTCGCTCTCGATCGCGAGCTGCTCGACTTGTCCCGTGGCGTGGCGGGTCTGGATCTTGAGGATGCGCACGACGCTAAGGCTCCAGGCTCCAGGCTCCAGGCTCCAGGCAGAGCGAAACGTACGCTTCGACCCCGCCCATCCGCGTCCGGTGCCGTCGATCCGCCATCATCGTCCTTCTTCCCGAGGGGGCTCGAAGCTGCGAGCCCGGGACCTCGATCTAGAGCCCGGAGCCCGGCGCCTGGAGCCTGAAGTCACAGCCCTGAAACGATGTTCATCAACGCCGGTCCCATGAGCAAGCCCATGATGCAGAAGAACACGAGGAGCAGGGGACCGACCATCTGTACGCTTGCTTTCGCCGCCAGCTCCTCCGCGCGGACGGACCGCCGCGAGCGGGAGACCGTCGCCTGGATGGATAGGACCTCGGCGACGGGGTTGCCACGCTCTTCGGCCTGGACGAGCGAGTTGACGAACTCGGAGACGGTCTCGATCGGGGCGCGCCGGGCGAACTCGAGGAGCGCCTCCTTGCGCGTGCGCCCGAGCCCGATCGTCTGGAGGATGAGCGTGAACTCCTCGATGAGGGGATCCTCCGGGTTCGACGACTTCTCGACGACCTGACGGACCGCGCCGGGGAAGTCGAGGCCCGCTCCCATCGAGAGCGCCATCAGGTCGATGACGTAGGGCAGGCCGCGGCTGATGTTCTTCATTCGCTCCTGGGCGACGCCGCTGATCTGCATGTACGGGAGCGCGCCGCCGAGCATGACGCCGATGACGATCGTGAGCCCGCCCATGTCGAGCAACCAGCCGGCCACCACTCCGACGATGCCTCCGCCGACCGCGGAGACGACCGAGAGCGCGAGCCACTCGTCCGCGGTCAGCCCCAAGTAGTCGCCCGCGAGGCCGATCTGTCGGTCGATCGCGGCGCGCTGCTGATCGGTGAGGATCCCGCTGAGCCGCACGCCGAGCCACCGGACGAGCGGCTCGATCGCCGCCCAGGTCTCGTTCTGGGTGAGCACGCGCTGCCGCTTCAATCCACGGAGGCCGAGGCGATTGGCGACGCGCGTCGGAGCGCTCGCGATCCCGTACGCCAAGCTCATCAGTGCGAGCACGAGGCACAGGAGAGCCGCCGCGCGGAGGACCTGCGTCTGGATACTGGCGGAGCCGGGAAGCCAGAGGGCAGGCATGGCAGTCAGGCTCCAGGCTCCAGGCTCCAGGCTCCAGGGGGCGGAGTGGCTTGGTCACATCGAGCGGTCGACATCAGCGAATCCAGGTTCTTCTGTTCTTCTCTCTCTTCTCGGAGCTCGAAGTTCGAAACCGTGACCGGGACGCCGAGTCGGAGCTCCAACGAACTGGAGCCTGGAGCCCGGAGCCTTCCGCCTCAAATGTCCACGTTCAACACCTTCCGCGCGAGCACG
>Ga0207864_1000361_pt1 | contig 66455 bp, 62 predicted proteins | sample HigsolmetaAR202D_FD_184834 | JGI IMG/M metagenome (GOLD analysis project Ga0207864, IMG submission 184834) | Ionic liquid and high solid enriched microbial communities from the Joint BioEnergy Institute, USA - AR20-2-D (SPAdes) (version 2) ...
TCGCCGAGCGCGTGAAGCTCGAGCAGTCGCGTCCCGACGATCCGACCGACATCGCGGCCCTGCAGAGCGCAGGTGCGCGCGAGCAGGCGTTCGTCACACGGTGGCCGGAGGATCCTCTCGAGGCGTCGCGCAGGCAGCTCGGGCTCGTGCACATCTGGGCCGGAATGATCTCCGACCAGGCCCTGAGGGAGCGCCTCGCGCAGCGCGTGAGCGAGACCGCCGCACAGCGTGCGGCGCTGCTGGTGCAGAAGTACCGCGAAGCGCCCTCCCTCCTCGACGCGGCCATCGCCTATCACGGTGTCGGCGCGGGTGATCCGGGGCAGCTCGAGCAGCGCGTCGGAGAAGTGAAGCGTCTGGCGCTGTGGCTCGGCGATCAGGCGAAATCGCGTGCTCGATTCACGCTCGCCGCCGCCTACTACGATGTGGCCGATGCGCGGGACCGCGCCGAGGCGATGCGCGAGAAGCAGCGTCAGCTCGCCCTGCAGAAAATGCAGCCGCGGATCGAGCAGGCGCAGCGTGCCGCGCAGGATCTCGCGCGGAGCCTCGGCGATCCGGCGCAGGTCAGTGAGTTGCGGCGTCGGGCCGAGGAGGCGCGCAGGACCATCGGACGGTCCCGATCGTCACAGCCGGCGGAAAGCGCCGACGACCTCGAGCGCGAGCCGGGACCGTGAACGGGACGAAAACTTCCGAGGACGGGCCCTGCCGGAAGTGTGAGCAGCACCTATCGACGGCGCGCAGCGCTTTCGAGTAAGCTGCGCGCCGTCATTGGGGAGTAGCCTCCCCGGCCTTCCGGCCGGGGGCCTGCATCAACAGACTTGGCCTTCGGCCATGGTGCAGGCGGCTTTCTCGAGTCTGGTGAGACCTTTGACCACATCGTCCCGGCTGTGGGGCCGCGGGATGGTTGTGGTCATTGCGTCGACACCGGCCCCGGAAAGCTGTAGATGGAATCCTTTCTCGTCTCGACCGGCATCGTCGCCCTCGCGGAGATCGGCGACAAGACACAGCTCCTCGCCCTCTTGCTCGCGGCGCGTTTCCGCAAGGCGACGCCGATCGTGCTCGGCATCCTCGTCGCCACCCTGCTCAATCACGCGCTCGCCGGCGCCGCCGGCCGCTGGGTGGCCGGCCTCGTCGCTCCGGACACGATGCGCTGGATTCTCGGCCTGTCGTTCATCGCCATGGCCGTCTGGATCCTGATCCCGGACAGGCTCGAGGAAGAAGAGCAGACTCCGGTGCCGCGTTTCGGGGTCTTCGCCGCGACGCTCGTTGCATTCTTTCTGGTGGAGATGGGCGACAAGACACAGATCGCCACCGTCGCACTCGCCGCCAAGTACGCCGCGATGGCGCCGGTGGTGATGGGCACGACGCTCGGCATGATGATCGCGAACGTTCCGGCGGTGCTCGTCGGCGACGCGGCGGCGAAGAAGCTGCCGCTCCGACTCGTGCACGGGACGGCCGCGCTGATCTTCCTCGTCATGGGCGTGCTGGTGCTCGCGAGCCCGATGCTCACGGGGCGGTAGACGGCACGGCGGCGCCGCGAGTGCGCCCTTCGATGCGGTGTGCCCAGCGATAAAGGACGGGCAGCACGAACAGCGTCAGGGTCGTGGAGGTCAGAATGCCGCCGATCACCACCGTGGCGAGCGGCCGCTGTACCTCGGAACCGGTGCCGACGTTGAACGCCATCGGGACGAAACCCAGGCTCGCGACGAGCGCCGTGGTCAGCACGGGCCGCAGGCGGGTGAGCGCGCCTTCGAGAACGGCGTCCTCGAGCGCGCGCCCTGCAGCGTGGAGCCTGCGCATGAAGGACACCATCACGAGCCCGTTGAGCACGGCGACCCCGGAGAGGGCGATGAACCCGACGCCCGCGGAGATGGACAGCGGGATGTCGCGCAGCCACAGCGCGAGCACGCCGCCCGTGAGCGCGAGCGGCACTCCCGTGAACACGAGCAGCGCATCGCGCAGCGACCGGAAGGCGAGGTAGAGGAGCCCCACGATGAGGAGCAGCGCGAGCGGCACCACGATCTGCAGTCGCTCCCGGGCCGACATCAGCTGCTCGAACGTGCCGCCATACTCCACCCAGTAGCCCGCCGGCAGCTGAAGCCGTTCTCTCACGCCGGACTGCAGCTCGGCGACGAACGAACCGAGATCCCGCCCGCGCACGTTGGCCGTGACGACGATGCGGCGTTTGCCGTTCTCGCGATTGACGGCGTTCGGTCCGGCGGTGATGCGTACGTCGGCCAGCTCGCGCAGCGGCACGTGCTCGCCGTTCGGCAGCGCGACGGGCAGTGCCTCGAGTGTCGCGGGATCGTTGCGGACCGACTCGGGCAGGCGGATCACGAGATCGAAGCGCCGGTCGCCCTCGAACACGCGGCCCACGGTCCGGCCGCCGATCGCGGCCTGCACGATGTCCTGCACGTCGGCGACGTCGAGCCCGAAGCGGGCGAGCAGGGCGCGGCGCGGCTCGACGGTCAGTACGGGCAGCCCCGTCACCTGCTCGAGCGTCACGTCCGCTGCGCCCGGCACCCCGGCGACGATGCGTTCGACCTGCCGTCCGAGGGACACCAGTGTCTCGAGATCGTCACCGTAGATCTTCACCGCGACGTCCGCTCGCACGCCCGCGATCAGCTCGTTGAAGCGCATCTGAATGGGCTGCGTGAACTCGTAGTTGCTGCCCGGCACGCTCTGTGCCTCCCGCTCGAGCTCGCTCACGAGCGTGAGGCGCGGCTTGCGGGGGTCGGGCCACTCTGCGCGATCCTTCAGGATCACGAAGGTGTCGGCGACCGACGGCGGCATCGGGTCCGTCGCCACGTCCGCGGTGCCGATCTTCGTGAAGACGCGTGCAACCTCCGGCAGGCGCGCGAGGCGCGCGTCGAGCTGGCGCTGCATGTCGACGGCCTGCTCGATGCCGGTGCCCGGGATGCGCAGCGCGTGCAGTGCCACGTCGCCTTCGTCCAGGTTGGGAATGAACTCGCTTCCCATGCGGCCTGCGAGCCAGCCGGCGAAGACGACACACACCGCGGCTGCGGAGACGACGAGGCCGCCGTGTCGCAGCGCTCCGCGCAGCGCCGGTTCGTACACACGATGCGCGGCGCGCATCACCGGGTTCTCGCGCGTCGCGACGCGGCCACGCATGAGGATCGCGACCGCCGCCGGAACGAAGGTCACCGACAGCACGAGCGCGCCGGTGAGTGCGAGCGCGACCGTGAACGCCATCGGATGGAACATCTTTCCTTCGAGGCCGGTGAGCGTGAAGATCGGCAGGTAGACCACGAGGATGATGAACACGCCGAAGAGCGCGGGTCGCATCACCTCGACGGTTGCCGACTGGACGACGGCCAGCCGCTCGCGCAGCGGCAGCACGCCTTCGCCGGGAGACTGTGCGAGCGCGAGCCTGCGCAGGCAGTTCTCCACGATGATCACCGCGCCGTCGACGATGAGCCCGAAGTCGAGCGCGCCGAGGCTCATCAGATTCGCCGAGACGCGGTTCTGGACCATCCCGGTGATCGTGAACAGCATCGAAAGCGGGATCACCAGCGCCGTGAGCAGCGCGGCCCGCACGTTCCCGAGCAGCAGCAGCAGAATCGCCACGACGAGCAGAGCGCCCTCGAACAGATTCGTGGCGACGGTGCGGATCGTCCTGTCGACGAGGCTCGTGCGATCGTAGACGGCCTCGAGCGTCAGGCCCTCGGGCAGGGTGCGGTTGATCTCCTCGAGCTTCTCCGCAGCCGCGCGGGCGACGACCCGACTGTTCTCGCCGATCAGCATGAACACGGTGCCGAGGACGACCTCCTCGCCGTCCATCGTCGCCGCACCGGTGCGCAGATCCTTTCCGATGAATACGTCAGCGACGTCTCCGACCGTAACCGCGACGGAATCACGCGTCGCGACGCGCACCCGCCGCAGATCCTCGAGCGTGGCGACGCGACCCGGCACCCGCACCAGATACTGGCTCCCGAAGCGCTCGATGTAACCGGCCCCGACGTCCGCATTGTTGCGTTCGAGCGCCGCGACGAGATCCGCGAGAGTGACACGGTACGCGATCATCGACGACAGCCGCGGGGCGACGACGTACTGGCGTTCGTGACCGCCGATCATGTTCACTTCGGTGACGCCGCGCACGCGCGCGAGCTGCGGCCGCACGATCCAGTCCATGACCGTATGCAGGTCGGTCGTGTCGTACGGCCGCCCGTCGGGCAGCGTCGCGCCGGGTGCTGCTCGCAGGATGAACATGAAGATCTCGCCGAGACCGCTGGCGATCGGTCCCAGCTCGGGCTCGAGGCCGTCGGGGAGGCTCTGACGCACTTGCTGCAGCCGCTCCGCGACGCGCTGGCGGGCGAAGTAGATGTCCGTGCCGTCTTCGAACACGACGGTCACCTGCGACAGACCATAGCGCGAGATGGAGCGCGTGTAGGCGAGCCGCGGCAGTCCCGCCATCGCGTTCTCGACGGCGAAAGTGATCCGCTGCTCCACCTCGAGCGGCGAGAGACCCGGCGCCTCGGTGTTGATCTGCACCTGCACGTTGGTGACGTCGGGAACGGCGTCGATCGGCAGGCGGAAATAGCTGTGGATTCCGAGCGCGGCGAGCGCCGCGGTCGCGAGCACCACGAGCCAGCGGTTGCGGACGGAGAGCTCGACGAGCCTCTCGAGCATGGCGATCGTCTCCTCAGTGCTCGTGGCTCGCGCCGGCCTTCTCGATGTCCGCCTTGATCAGGTAGCTGTTGCGCGTGACGTAGCGCGTTCCCGGTTCCAGTCCGCCGAGAACCTCGGCGCGTTCCGCGTCGCGCCGCCCCAGCTCGACCATGCGCACCTCGTACACGTCTCCGGCCTGCGCGTACACGACCGCGAAATCGCGGAAGGTCTGCAGCGCCGACAGCGGAACGGCGAGTGCGACGGGTGTCGTGGCAACCTCCACCCGGGCCGTGACGAACTGTCCCGGCGTCCAGGTGCCGGAGCGGTTGTCGAGCACCACGCGCGCGGTGACGCTCTGCGAGCCGGGGTCTCCGACCGGTGCGATGTAGTCGATGGTGCCCTGCGCGGCTGCGGCCGGCGTGCCTTCAGCCGTGATCGCCACGCGCTGGCCGGTGCGCAGGCGTGCGCGGTCGCGCGCAAAGACCTTGAGCTCCGCCCACACACGGGAGAAGTCGACGATCTCGAAGAGGGGCGCATCACCGGTCTGCTCGCCCGGCTCGGCGTGGCGCTCGGTGACGACGCCTTCAATGGGTGCCGTGATGGCATACGTGCGCAGGCTCTCGTTCGCCTCGACTGTCGCGAGCGTCTCGCCGGCGCGCACCGTATCGCCGACCTTGTGCGCGACGCTGCGGATCACGCCAGGGAAGCGTGCCTTGACCTCGCGCACGCGGGTCGCGTCCGGGACGATCGTGCCGTAGAGGGTGAGTGTCTCGACGAGCGTGCCTGGACCCGCGATGTCGGTTTCGATTCCCGCTTCCCGCGCCACGTCCGCCGGGATGGTCGTGCGCCCTTCGTAGGAGGCGTACTCCCACACGTGCGTGTCACCCCGGAAACTCGCGGTCACGCGCACGTCGAAGGAGTGCGGCTCGGCGATCGCACTTTCGCCCCGCAGGAACTCTCCCTGTGGCGCGAACCCGACGCGATCGACGCGTCCGCCGAGCCGATGCAGCTCGACGACGAGATCCACGTCCGAAGGTGCGATCGGCCGACTGCCGTGGCGCGCCCAGGCGCGGAGCTCGGCCCGCCCGCCGCCTTCCACGAGCGCGAGCTCGATCGTGAATTCCCCGTCCGTGAGGAGCCGTCCGCCGTGAGGGCCGCGAGGCGCTTCGTGTTCCTCTGCGTGATCTCCGTGTGCGGCGTGATCATCGTGTGCGCGAGCCTGGAGTGCGGCGCGCTCGCAGCCCGCGAGCAGCGCGACAGAGAGCATCATCGCCAGGGTCAGTCTGGTCATCGGGACCGCTCCCGGGTTGCCGCCTCGACGGCGGTATCGGTCAGCCGTTCGATTTCCGCGCGCAGCAGATGCGCGTTCGCGCTCGCCTCGATCCGGGCGCGCTCGACGGCAATCCGTTCGCGCTGTGCATCGAGCCACTCGAGAAAGCCGTACCGGCCGCGCTCGTATGCGTAGCGTGTGGTCTCGAGTGCTCTGGTCATCTCCGGCAGCACTTCTTCGGTCAGGGTCGTCGCTTCGGCGACGGCGTGCGTGAGCTCCTGGTAGAGCCCGTACAGTCGGGCGAGCACCTGCACGCGGTGCGCCTCCCGCTCCACGTCGACGAGCTCGCGCTGCGCGCGCGCCTCCGCCACGGCTCCCCGCGTCCGCGAGCCGCTGAAGAGCGGCACGGAGAAACCGAGCACCAGTGCCTGATCGTCACTGAGCTCGAGGCGCCGCACGCCGGCGGTCAGTGAGAGATCCGCGCGAGCCCGGGACTGTGCGAGACGCAGCTCCGCTTCGCGCAGACGCACCTCGGAGGCGAAGCGCAGGAAGTCCGGATTGCGCTCGATCGCCGCGACGAGGGACTGGAACGGAGGCACCTGCGGCAGGCGGAAGAGATCGCCGGCCACCGCACCGAAATCGGCTTCCGTCGCCGCCCACGTCGCCGCGAGCATGCGGCGCGACGTGAGCAGCGCGTGCTCCGCGTGCTCTTCCTCGATGATCGCGCGGGCGAGCGCGATGCGGGCGCGGTGCAGCTCGGCCTCGGGCGCGCGAGCCGCTTCCACGCGCCGCTGCACGGTCTCGAGCGTGGATCGAGCGAGCTCCGTCGCGCGCCGGGTGAGCGCAAGCTGCTCCTGATCCGCGGCGACGCGGATGAAGCGCCGGGTGACTTCCGCGACCGCATCGAGCACCGCCGCCTCGCGCTCGACCTCGATGAGATCCCGCGCGGCGAGAGCCACAGTGCGCCGATGGTCGCGCTTGCCGCCGAGCTCGATGACCTGCGAGATCGCGAACGTGGCTTCCGCGCCCTCGAACCGCCGGGTCGTGCCGGTTCCCGCGAAGTTCTCGACCTCCGCGCGCAGCTCGATCGGCGGGCGCAGCGTTGCGTTCGCGATCCGCCCGTCCTGCGCACGAAGTCGCAGTTCGAAGCGCTCGAGCTCCGGATTGTGCTCGAACATGCGATCGATCGCGTCTCTCAGGGTGATCGGCGCCACCTCCGGCGATCGGGTCTGATCGTCCTGCGCCATCGCGCACGGCAGTGCCGCCACCGCGAGGAGCGGCGCATACCTCAGAATGTCTCTCAGGAGACCAGGCATGGTTCCTCCGCACAGATTCGTGCGACGCATGAACGCGCCGCATGCACCGCGTGAGCCGCGGTGCGCCTCGTCGAGCACGCGAGACGTCAGGTGGGCGGAGCGCGGAGGAGCGGACGCAGATACCGCCGGGGCGCGGGGAGAGGATCCGGGCGGAAACGGTGCCCTGGCAGTATCCTCGAGGGAGCGAGCAGCAGGATGGCGCACACCGCGACGAATGCCGCGAACGCCGAGTCGAGCTTCACGAGCTTGGCGTATGCGCTGCCGACGAGATCGATGTCGCGGTCGTCGTGATCCGACGTGTCGTGTGAATGGTGATCGCCGTACGCACTATCCGTAAGGTGCACCGCGGCAGGCGGCTCCTTGCCGTCGAAGCACAGATGCAAGTGTGCGCCGGAAAGCCTGGCGGCCAGGAAAGCGGCAAGGAAGCACAGCAGGACGATGCGCCGGTTCGGCATACGCGGCAGAATAGCGGGCGTCCGCCGCCCGGGTCAAACGGGCGTGGACGGATACGGTGTTTCGGATTTCCGCAAGTGCTCCCGCGAACCGCCCACAGGAACACGAGCCACTGGCAGATCGGCGTTCTGCTGATCGCCTTCGCGTTCCAGGCGCTCATTCCCCGCGGCTACATGCCGTCGGCCGACCGGCCGTTCACGCTGCAGCTCTGCCCCGACGGCCTTCCCGCACGACTGCTGGAGCCTGCGGCGGACTCCCACGCTGCACATCACGCGCACCAAGCGGATCACCCGCATGATTCGCTTCACGCGCACGCCGCGGCGGACGACGACGCACACCACGAGCCGGGCGAAGCGGAAAAGCAGCACGATTCATCTTTCGCGCAGTTCTGCGCTTTCGGCGCCGCGGCCGGTATCGCGGGACCGCTTCCTCATGCGCTGATCGCGATCGCAGCGCCTCCTGCGCCGGCGCGTCTGCTGCCGGCGGAGCCGTTCCACCCGCGCGCGGCCCGGCCCTTCAGAACCCAGCAGCCGCGCGCGCCTCCCATCCTCGCCTGAATCTCGACGAGCAAGCGGAATGAACGTCGGCGACGGCCCCGTCCGCCGCCCTTCGTTGCTTTTTCTGGAGCGAGGATGAACAGGTTTCACTTGCGTGCGCGGGCACTGCCCGTCGCGCTCTGTGCTGCCGCCTGCATGGCGGCAGCCGCTGCCGCTCGTGCACAGGAGCGGTCTCAGTCTGTCGATCAGGTCACGATCCGGGCGCAGCGCCTCGACCCCACGGCTCCCGGCGAAGCGGTCGCGCGCGAGATCGCGGCCCGGGTGCCGGGCGGCAGCAATGTCGTGGGCCTGAGCGAGTACGAGGCGGGACGCGCGTCGAATCTCGCGGACGTCTTTGCCTACTCCGCCGGTGTCTTCGTGCAACCGCGCTTCGGTGCCGAGGAATCGCGGTTGTCGATCCGCGGCTCCGGGCTGCAGCGCACGTTTCACCTGCGCGGCATCTATCTCCTGCAGGACGGCGTGCCGATCACGCTCGCGGACGGCGGCGCGGACTTCCAGGCGGTCGAGCCTCTCGCGCTCGCGTATACCGAAGTGCTGCGCGGTGCGAACGCGCTGCAGTACGGCGGTGCGACGCTCGGAGGTTCGATCAACTTCGTCTCGCCCTCGGGGCATGACGGCGCCGGACCGCGCGTGCGTCTCGAAGGCGGGAGCTTCGGCTATCGGCGCGCGCTCCTCGGCTTCGGCGACGCATCGGATACGGCCGACTTCTTCGTCTCGCTTTCGGCATTCGAGCAGAACGGCTTTCGCGACTGGGCACGGCAGGCAGGCGAGCGCTTCTTCGGCAATGCAGGCTTTCGCCTGCGCGAAGGTCTCGATTCGCGCTTCTTCCTCGCGGCCGTGAACTCGGATTCCCGCCTGCCCGGAGCGCTGACGCTCGAGCAGCTTCGGGCCGACGCGCGGCAGGCGAATGCGGGCAATCTCACCGGGCGCCAGAAGCGCGACTTCGAGCTCTATCGCCTGGCCAATCGCACCGTGCTCGAGCTCGCTGCCGGATCGCTCGAGCTGTCCGCAGGCTACAGCTACAAGGACCTCTGGCATCCCATCTTCCAGGTCCTGAAGCAGCGCTCGCACGATTCCATTCTCGGCGTGCGCTACGTGGACGAAGTCAGTTTCGGCGAGCGGCCGCACCGGATCGTCGCCGGTGCGGTGCGCACGTGGAATCGTCTCGAGGACGATCGTTTCGCGAACGTCGCGGGCGAGCCCGGCGCGCGCACCGCCGAGAGTCTCCAGCGCGCACGCAATCTCACGCTGTACGCCGAGGACCAGATCGATCTCGCCGGCGGATGGACGCTCGCTGCAGGCCTGCAGTGGACCGATGCGCTGCGCCGCTACGAGGATCGCTTCCTCGCCAACGGCGATCAGGGCTTCGAGGCTTCGTACTCGCGGCTTTCTCCCAAGCTCGGATTCCTGTGGCGTGCGCGGAGCTTCACGATCTTCGGCAACGTCTCGGACAGCTTCGAGCCGCCGAGCTTCGGCGAGCTGACGGGCGGCGCGGGCGTCGACCTGCTCGACGAGCAGCGTGCGCGCACGGTCGAGATCGGCACGCGCGGCGGCACCGATAGAGTGCGGTGGGACATGGCGCTGTATTCCGCGCGTGTACGCGGCGAGCTGCTGAGTCTCAACGGACCGGACGGTCAGCCGCTCGGTACCGTGAACGCGCCGCGCACGCTCCATCGAGGCGCCGAGCTGGCACTTCAGATCGAGCTCACGCGCTCGCTGTCCTGGCGGTCAGCGCATCTGTGGAACGACTTCCGCTTCGACGATCACGAGACGTACGGCGACAACGTGCTGCCGGGAATTCCGCGGCACTTCCACCGGGGCGAGCTCACCTGGTCGCCCGTTGCCGAGTACTTCGTGACGCTCACCGCGGAGTGGTCACCGTCCCGCTATCCCATCGACATGGCGAACACCTGGTTCGCCGACTCGTACGCGCTGTGGGGCCTCAGGATCGGGCGGGACGCGGAGCGGGGCTTCTCGTGGTTCATCGAGGGCAGGAACCTCGCGGATCGCCGTTATGCCGCGACCACCGGTGTCATCGCCGACGCGCGCGGGAGCGACGTCGCTCAGTTCTTCCCCGGTGACGGGCGTGCGGTGTACGCCGGCGTCACCTGGCGGGGCAGGTAAACGCCTGCGAGTGAAGGGCGGCGGACCCGGGCGCGCAGGGCGACCGGGTCCGCACGACGTCAGATGATCCGCTGTGCGAACGAAGGCTTCTCGGCCGGCACGTCGGCCTCGAAGCCCTGCGGCTTCACGACGAGCACGTCGCACGGCAGACGGTCGAGGAGCTCCTCGGCCGTGCTGCCGATGAACACGCGCTTCAGGCCCGAGCGCGACACGGCACCCATGACGACGATGCTCGCGCGCGTACGCCGCAGCACCGCATCGAGCGTGTCGGCGACACTGCCGACCATGAAGTGACGGCGGGCAGGCGGGATCCGCGCGCTCTTCGCCAGATCGTCGAAAGCCGCGCGCAGGCGCTTCGTATGCTCGGCTTCCGCTTCCGCGGGCAGCGCGACGGGCACCGGCTGACTCAGCGCGAATGGAATCATCGCGGCAAGCGGCAGATGGGCGTGGAATGCGTGCAGCTCGCCGCCGAGCGCATCCGCGACTGCTCCGGCCGCCTCGAGCAGGCGCCAATCGAGCGAAGCGGGCTTCGCGTGCGCATGGAAGGGGTCGAGCGAGACGACGATTCCCGGGCGCTCGTACGCACGCGTCGACTTGACCAGCAGCACGGGACAGGGGCAGTGACGGATCAGCTCCCAGTCGGTGTTCGCGAGCAGGAGCCTCCCGCCGGTCCTGTGGGGCTGAACCGCCGCGATGACGAGGTCGGTCCGCGTCGCGCGCACGCGGCGCACGATGGCCTCGTGCGGCGGATAGTCCCACTCGGCGTGTGCCGACCAGCGCACCTGCGGCGGGAAGACCGCGCGCGCGGCTCGCTCGAGCTGACGGACGGTGCGCGTCGCGATCTCGGACATGTGCTCCTGCGCGTTCGACTTCGAGCGGCCGCGCCGCAATGCGAGCGCGGCCACCGGTTCGCTGATCGCGTGAAAGAGCTCGACACGCGCGCCCGAGCCGCGCGCAAGCGCCGCTGCCTTGTGGAGCATGCTCCGCGGCGTGCGTGCGGGATCGCGTACCGCCACCAGGATGCGCCGGATTTTCAATGCCATGGGTCTCCCGTTCGCGTTGATGTGAGTGGATTCAGTCCGCGTCTGAAACCGGCCACCTGCGATGGAGCGGCGCGAGCGGCCGGCCGTCGAGCATGCGCCGGATCGCGAGTCCGAGCAGCGGCGCGATGGAAAGTGTCACGAGCTTGCCATCGTCCGGCGCGTGCCGCATTCCGACGCTGTCCGTCGTGACTACGGTCGATATGGCGTCGGCGGCGCGCAGCGCCGCGATGCCTTCCGCGAGCGGCGCATGAGTCACCGCGACGTGAACCGCCGTCGCGCCGGCGTCCCTGCAGACTTCCGCCGCGCGGATCAGCGTGCCGCCCGTCGCGCACAGGTCGTCCAGCATGACGACGACGGACTTCCCGGCCGGCATGCCGACGAGCGTTCCTCCAGAGACGACGCCTTCCGCGCGCCGTTTCTCCACGAAGGCGAGTGGCACCTCGCGACCCAGGTGCTCGGCGAGAAGCTCGCGAAAAACCTGGGCACGTTTGACGCCGCCGACGTCGGGCGACACCACCACGAGCTGCTCGCGACCGTACAGACTCGCGAAGTGATGTGCGAGCATCGGCAGAGCGCTCAGATGATCGACGGGGATGCGGAAGGCGTTATCGAGCGCCGCAGGGTTGTGGACGTCGAGCGTGACGAGCTGATCGCAGCCGGCGGCCTCGATGAGCTGCGCGACGTAGCGGGTATTGACCGGATCGCGAAGCTGCGTGCGACGATCCTTGCGCGCATAGGCGAGGTACGGAATCACGGCGACGAGGCGCAGCGCGCCGACGTCGCGCAGCCCCTGCAGCAGGAACAGCAGCCGTACGAAGCGATCGGCGACCGGCGCATCGGGCGTGTTGGCGAGCGACTGGAATACGAACGCCGTGCGCCCGCGGACCGATTCCAGCGGACGCAGCTTGAACTCGCCGCTCTCGAAGCGGCGCTCCTCGAGCGGTGTCGGCTCGAGTCCCGCCGCGCGGCAGACTTCCGTGCCGAGCGCCGCGCTCTCACTCAGGGCGAAGAAGCAGGGCCGCATCATCCCTTCCGCCGCATGTGACTTCGCACCACCCGATCATAGTCTTCGCCGTCCGCAATTTCCTGCCGGCCCGCGCCTGCCGTCGGCCTGCGGGTCAGGACACTCGGAAGACACTGCGCAGCCCGCGCCTGCCTGCTTCCGTGACCACCAGCGCGCGTCCGCTGTGTGCGCGGCGCAGCCACCTGAGGTCCAGCAGGCGCTGAGTCAGCGCGGCGCCGACCGCGCCGGCCAGATGAATCTGACGCTCGCTCCAGTCGAGGCAGCCGCGCACGAACGCCCGTCTGCGGCGCCGGAGCGCGGCGAGGTCGATGCCGAAGTCCTGGAGCTGCCGCTCCCCGGATTCCGTCAGCCGGAGCTCGCCGTCCTCGTGAGCCAGAAGGCCGCGCTCGGTCATCGCGCGCGTGAGCCTGACGCCCAGCGCACCGGCGAGATGGTCGTAACACATGCGGGCTTCACGCAGCGCGCGCTCCGCGGGAGAGAGTGCGCGAGGCGGCTCGGGCCGCGCAGCCGTGAGCACCATCAGCGACTCGAGCGCGGCGCTCACGGCCGGATCGCGCAGGCGGTAGTAGCGGTGCCGTCCCTGCGCTTCGACGGCGAGGAGCCTCCCTTCGAGCAGCCGCGTGAGATGCAGGCTCGCGGTGGAAGGGCTCACGCGCGCGAGCTGTGCGAGCTCGGTCGCCGTGCGCGCCCGGCCGTCCATGAGCGCACAGAGCATGAGCGCGCGGGACGGGTCGCCGATGAGCGCGGCGACCGATGCGATGTCGACCCTGTCCTGCATGCTTCGATACTCGCCGAAACGTGCCTCCCGGGCAATTGCGGATACTCCTGACGCACACGAGGAGTGACGCCATGAGAGATCTCGCGATCCGTCTGGAGAACCGACCGGGAGCGCTCGCCGAGCTGGGCGAGGCGCTGGGGAGGGCAGGAGTCAGCATCGAAGGGGGCGGTGCATTCGTCGTCCAAGGACAGGGCATCGCGCATTTCCTGTTCGCCGATGGCGCGGCTGCGCGACGGGCACTGGAAGCCGCCGGCATCGAAGTGCTCGCCGACCGCGCAGTGCTGACGCAGCGGCTCGATCAGGCGCGGCCCGGTCAGCTCGGGCGTCTCGCCCGCGCGATGGCCGATGCCGGTGTGAACATCGAGGTGGTCTACAGCGATCACGACAATCGCCTCATCGTCGTGGCGGACGATCACGAGCGTGGCCGAGCGGTATCGCAGGCATGGATGAGTGGCGGCTCCGGGCGCGGTCCCGTGCGCGAGCACGAATACCGTCCGCATCTGGAGTGGACCGGAAACACCGGCCGCGGAACGATCTCGGCGCGCGACTACTCGCGCGATCACGAGATCCGCTGCGGAGAGAAGCCGCCCATCGCCGGCTCGTCGGATCCCTGCTTCAGGGGCGATCGCACGCGGTGGAATCCCGAAGAGCTGCTGGTCGCCTCCCTCGCGGCGTGTCATCAGCTCTGGTACCTGCATCTATGCGCGGATGCCGGCATCGTGGTCACCGCGTACGAAGACGATCCGCTCGGCTTCATGCGCGAGGAAGCCGACGGGAGCGGCCGTTTCGTTCGCGTCGTGCTGCGGCCCACCGCAACGCTCGCTCGCGGCTCAGACGCCGATCAGGCGCTGGCGCTGCACGCGAAGGCGCACGAGAAGTGCTTCATCGCGCGATCGGTGAATTTCCCCGTCGACATCGAGCCGCGGATCGTCTGATCGGCTGACGGAGCTCCGTCATTGCTCAGGGCTCGCTGTAACCCGCCGGCTCGACGCGAAGCTCGACGCCCGGTGCGCGCGGATCGCTTTCGAACATCAGACCGCCGCGCCGCACGGAGTCAGGCGGGAGATAGTCGATCACGAACCCGTCCACATCCAGGACGCGACCGCCGCTCAGCAGCTCTCCCTGTACCTCGAGCTGCGCGGCGGTCGTGCCGCCGGTGTTGCGCGCTTCGACAACGACGACATAGCCGCCCTCGACGGGCTCGATGCGCTGCACTTCGAGATGCACGGAAGGCGGTCCCTGCGGCGCCGTGACGCCGCGATACGTGAGATAGCCCGTCGTGGCGAGCACCAGCAGGGCTCCTGCTCCCGCGACGAGCCACTGCCACCAGGGATCGGGTGGTGGCTCACCGTGATGGCGCGGACCTCCGTCATGCCGGTGCGCATCGGTCCCTGCGCGGCGGTGCTCGCGGTCGTCGCGGCTGTGGGCGCGGTCGCGTGTCAAGCGAATCCCCCGTGCTCAGAGAATGAGCCGCGCGGCGGCGGCGCCGATCGCGGCGGGAAAGCCGAGCACGACGATCGTCTGCAGGAAGGGCTCGAGCGCCACGCCCTCCGCGCGCCCGAACGTCCACAGGATGAACGCGCTCATGACGAGCGCGAGCGCGTAGCCGGCAACGGTGAAGCGCAGGAACGCGCTCCAGAAGGGCGTGCCGGGCGGCAGAGAGTGCGAGCCCTGGAACTCCACGGCGAACACGAAACCGTGCATGATGAGGAGCGAGAGCGCGACGAGCGCCAGCGTGTGCCGGAGCGTCATCTGGTGAGCGATGAGCACCACTTCCTCCGTCGGCGCGACGTTGAGCGCGAGGAAGATCGCGCCGACGCCCATCAGGAACAGCTCGCCTCCGTAGGAAGCCTGCTCTTTCCTGCGCTCCTCCTCCTGCCGCTCGCCGCGGCTGCCGAGCTGACTGCGTGCAAGGGTCGCACCGATGCCGGCCGGCACGGCCTGGATCGCGATCTGGCCGAAGAGCGTTTCCACCGGCGTCATGGACGTGATGACACCGAACAGGAGCAGAATCAGCGCCGACGCAGTCCATCCGATGCCATAGGCGATGCAGGCGTCCTTCAGATCGTCGCGCCAGCCTGTCGTGGACTCGAAGCCCACGAAGCTCGAAAGCCCTGCAAGTATCGGAATGGTCGCGGCGGTCAGTACTGCGAGGCGCAGCGGATCGGCGTAGAAGCCGATCCACCACAGCTCCATCGTCATCAGCATCGGCAGGGCGAAGATCAGCGCACCGGCATATGCACGCGCGAGGCCGGTCAGGAAGCGGCGCCGCGCGGCCGAGATGCGCTCCGCGCTCCCTGTACCGGATGGGGAGCGGCCGACCGGCGCGGCTCCGGCGCTCCGTCCGCGCTCACGACGCGGGCGCGGCATCGCGCACCGCCGGTCGCGCGGCGCGTCCGGCGTCGAGCGGCACGACGTACTGGAACTTGCCGCTCGGTGCGAGCGGAATCTCCGTGACGTGCTCGATCCGGATCGTGAAGCCCGCCCCGAGGAGCGCCTCGAGCTGCCGGACGAGCGCGGCGGATTCCGTTTCCGACGGCGCGCGACGCGGTTCGACCAGCACGCGCAGGACGCGTTGCGCTTCCTCACGCACCTGGAAACGTCGGACCCATGCGTAGGCACCGGCCGCACCGAAGGCGCCTGCGACGAGCGGCGCGGTGACGAGCCGCCCGTCGGCGCTGCGGATCGCATGGGCGCTGCGGCCCTGCACCGGTGTCATGAGCGCGAGCCCTCGTCCGCAGTTGCAGATGCCGGGCAGCCGTGCCGCGATGTCCCCGGTGCGGTAGCGCAGGAGCGGCATGGACGTCAGGGTGAGCGACGTGAGGACGATCTCTCCCGAAGTGCCGTCGGGAACGGGCGAGCCGTCGCTGTCCAGGATCTCGAGCACGAACACGTCGTCGTTGACGTGCAGCACTTCGGAACGGACCGGGCAGCTCCAGGCGATGACGCCCATCTCGTTCGTCACGTAAACGTTCGCGACCGGCGCGCCGAACGCACGGCGCGCGACGTCACGGCAGTGATCCGTGACGTCCATCGCCGCGCACACGACCAGCCTGGGCCGCGCCAGCTCGATGCCGCGCTCCATCGCGTACTCCGCCAGCGACTCGATGGCGACCGCATATCCGCCGATCACCTGCGGACGCAATTCCATCACCGCCCGCGCGCCGTTCTCGATCGGATCGGCGGTCGAGATGTTCACGACCTGCGGCACGACGCCGAGTCTGCGCAGGAGCTTCACCATCCCCTTGCGAGGTCTGACATTGCTGCGCGTGAAATTGACCTGAGTGTCCCTTGCGCCGCAGCCGTACGCCGAATAGACGCGCCACCAGCGCGCGGAGAACTCGGCCTCCTCGCGCGGGCTGCGGAAAAAGACCGCCGGTTCGCCCGTGGAGCCCGACGTCGTCACGCTGAACAGCGTGCGCCGATCGCGCGTCAGGAAGGCGTCGAGTCCGTGCGCGGCGATGATCTGCCGGGTGAGCGGCGGCAGGCCGGCGAGGATCGCGGTCGGCGCAGCCCGTTCGGCGTCGTAGCGGGCCAGCAGCTCGCGATAATAGGGCGCCGAGCGTGCCGCCTCGAGCACGTGCGCGAGCCTGCGCTCGCGCACGACCGCGATCTGCGCAGGCGACAGCCACTGCTCGCGCCGGCGGCGGAAAGCCTCGACGGGCAGAGCGAATGAAGCAAGCACGGAATCGAATCGACCACTGCGTGGCATGGGGCGAAGCATTCAGCAACCCCCGTTCCCGCAGCGGGCGGCACCGGTATCGGTGCTGCACTGTCGAGCTGGCGACTCGAGCATCGGAAACGGTATCGTTGCCGCAGGCCGTTCGCGGCATTCATGGAAGGAGAGCGTCATGCACCGGAGCCAGCTCGCCGGATTCATCATCGACTGCCGGACGGGGGATCTCGACGCCGCTGCCGACTTCTGGAGCAGGGCGCTGGGACTTCCCATCGCGAGGGCGCCGGGAGACGACAGGTACCGGCAGCTCGTCACCGCCGACGGCGGGCTGCACATCGAAGTGCAGAAGGTGGATCACCCGAGCCGTGTGCACCTCGACATCGAGACCGACGACATCGAAGCCGAGGTGCGACGCCTCGAGACGCTCGGCGCGAAGCGAGTGGAGAAGTTTCCCCGCTGGTGGGTGATGGAGGCGCCGACGGGTCAGCGCTTCTGTGTCGTGAACCCGCAGCGGAAGAACTTCGCGCAGGAGGCCAATGTCTGGAACGACGACGGCAGCGCCGTGCGGTAACTGCGCAAGAAACCGATCGCAGGAGAAAACATGAGCGATTCGATCGTCTTCTACTACAACCCGATGTCGAGGGCCCGCATCGTCCACTGGATGCTCGAGGAGCTCGGCGTCCCGTACGAGATGCGGCTCGTCAACCTCGAGAAGGGAGAGCAGAAGAAGCCCGAGTTCCTGGCGGTGAATCCAATGGGCAAGATTCCCGCGATCGTTCACCGCGGCGTCGTCGTGACGGAGACCGCAGCGATCTGCGCGTATCTCGCCGACGCGTTCCCGCAGGCGGGGCTCGCACCGGCGCTCGACGATCCGCAGCGCGGCACGTACTTCCGCTGGCTCTTCTTCGCCGCCGGCTGCGTCGAGCCGGCGGTTCTCGACCGGCTCTTCTCACGGCCTCCCATCGAGCGACGCATGGCAGTGGGCTACGGGAGCTACGAGGACACCGTGAACACGCTCGAGAAGGCGGTCACGCCGGGACCGTACATCCTCGGCGAGCGCTTCAGCGCCGCGGACGTGTACATCGCCTCGCAGATCGGCTACGGCTTTCTCACGAAAGGCCTCGAGCCGCGTCCCACCCTGCAGGCTTACCTCGCGCGCTGCACCGAGCGGCCTGCCTGCAAGCGCTTCACGGCCGAAGCCGAGCGGATCGCGGCCGAAATGAAGGCAAACGGCTGAAAGCCCGCTCGCCGGGCGTTCGCGTCCGTCCTCACACTCGCTCCCGCGGCCGGTGCCCGTCCGTCGGGCCGCGCGGGAGCGATGTCACGCCTTGAGCTTGTAGCCCGTGCGGAACATCCACCAGATGACGCCGAGGCAGGCGAGCATGAAGAGCAGCGTCATGCCGAGACTGACGGCGACGTTCACGTCCGAGACGCCGTAGAAGCTCCAGCGGAAGCCGCTCACGAGATACACCACGGGATTGAGCAGCGCGATCTTCTGCCAGAGCGGCGGCAGCATGGAGATGGAGTAGAAGCTGCCGCCGAGGAAGGCGAGCGGCGTGACGATGAGCATCGGCACCATCGAGAGCTTCTCCCAGCCGTCGGCCCAGATGCCGATGATGAAGCCGAAGAGACAGAAGGTGACCGATATCAGCACCAGGAACGCGAGCGCCCAGAGCGGGTGCTGGATGCTGAAGTCCACGAACACGCGCGCCGTGGCGAGGATGATCGCTCCGAGGATCACCGACTTGGTCGCGGCCGCACCCACGTAGCCGATGACCACCTCGAGCGGCGAGACGGGCGCGGACAGCACCTCGTAGATCGTTCCCGAGTACTTCGGCATGTAGATGCCGAAGGAGCCGTTCGAGACGCTCTCGGTCAGCACCGAGAGCATGATGAGTCCCGGGACGAGGAACGCGGCGTAGCTGATGCCTTCGACCTCGGCGATGCGCGAGCCGATCGCCGACCCGAACACGATGAAGTAGAGCGAGGTCGAGATCACCGGCGCGGCGATGCTCTGCGTCGGCGTGCGCCACATGCGCGCCATCTCGAAGCGGTAGATGGCGCGGATCGCATGCACGTTCATGAACACGTTCATCACCGCGACCTCACGAGACTCACGAAGATCTCCTCGAGGGAGCTTTCGGTCGTCTGCAGATCCTTGAAGTCGATGCCGAGCTCGTTGAGCCTGCGCAGGAGGGCTGCGATCCCGGTGCTCTCCTGCTGCACGTCGAAGGTGTAGACGAGCGCGTGCCCGCCTTCCGCGAGCTCGAGCGGCACGTCGGCGAGCGCGGGCGGAATGGCCTCGAGCGGCGACTGCAGATGCAGCGTGAGCTGGCGTCTGCCCAGCTTGCGCATGAGCGTGCGCTTGTCCTCCACGAGCACGATCTCGCCGCGGTTGATCACCCCGACGCGATCCGCCATCTCCTCGGCTTCCTCGATGTAGTGCGTCGTGAGGATGATGGTCACGCCGCGCTCGCGCAGCCCGCGCATCATGTCCCACATCCCCCGCCGCAGCTCGACGTCGACGCCGGCGGTCGGCTCGTCGAGGAAGAGAATCTCCGGCTCGTGCGCGAGCGCCTTGGCGATCATCACGCGGCGCTTCATGCCGCCCGAGAGCGTCATGATCTTCGAGCCGCGCTTGTCCCAGAGCGACAGGTCGCGCAGCACCTTCTCGAGATACGCCGGATCGCGCGGCTTGCCGAAGAGGCCCCGGCTGAAGGTCACCGTGTCCCAGACGGTCTCGAACATGTCCGTCGCCAGCTCCTGCGGCACGAGGCCGATCAGCGAGCGGGCCGCGCGGTAGTCGCGCACGATGTCGTAGCCGCCTGCGAGCACGGTGCCGGACGTCGGCGTGACGATGCCGCAGACGATGCTGATCAGCGTCGTCTTGCCGGCGCCGTTGGGGCCCAGCAGAGCGAAGATCTCGCCGCGGCGGATGGTGAGGTCTATACCCTTGAGCGCCTGGAAGCCCGATGCGTAGGTCTTGGTGAGACCCCTGATCGAGAGAATGGGCTGTCCCTGCGCTTCCGCGCTCCGCCCGGGATCGTGCACGCGCTCAGTACTCCCGTTCGAGATCGACGACGGAGAGCATCCGCTCGCCGGCGACGTAGCGCCGCAGGTTCTCCCGGGCGACGAGCCATCGCTGCTCGCGCGGCAGATCGGAAGCCGCGGAGACGTGCGGGCTGATGATGACGTTCGGCGCGCGCCAGAGCGGATGCTCGGGCGGCAGCGGCTCCGGATCGACCACGTCGAGTCCCGCGCCGGCGATACGTCCCTCGCGCAGCGCCGCCACGAGATCGTCGGTCACGACGCTTCCGCCGCGCGCGACGTTGATGAAGAAGGCGTTCGGTTTGAGCACCGAGAAGAAGTCACGGTTGAAGATGCCCTGCGTCTGTGAGGTGAGCGGCGCGGTGTTGACGATGACGTCGGCTCCGGACGCCAGCCTGTGCAGCTCGTCCGGCGTGCCCACGTAGCTGACGAAATCGGGGCCGCCGCGGCCGCTCGCCCGGGTCGCGATGACCTTCATGCCGATCCCGTGCGCGCGCTTCGCCACCTCGGTCCCGATGCCTCCGAGACCGACGACCAGCATCGTCTTGCCGGCGAGCACCTGCATTCGCGTCGCCTGCGCGTCCTCGCGGCTCCACCGCGCGCGTGCGCCGTTCAGCACGAACGTATCGATACCGCGGGCGAGGGCGAGAGCGAGCGCGATCACGTGCTCGCCGATCGCGGCGGAATCGACCGCCCGCAGGTTCGTGACGAGAAGTCCGCGCTCGCGAACCGCGGGGACGGTCACGCAGCGCTCGACGCCCGCGGACATCGCGAGAATCCAGCGCAGCTCGCGCGCACCCTCGATGATCTGCGGCTCACAGATGCCGGGATAGCTCGTCAGCCCGACGACGATGTCCGCATCGACCGCCGCGGCAGCGGCGGATTCGACGTCATGGACGACGACGAGCTCCGCCGAAGGGGCGAGTGCCGTCATTGCGTCGAGATGCTCGCGCGGCGCACCGCCGAGCAGCACGATCTTCCTCGGCGGCCGCCAGCGCGGGTGCTCGCGCACGGGTGTGGCGGATTCCACCAGCCCGAGCTGCGAGATCAGCCGGGCGACCGACGGTTCCGTTTCCGCCGCGGCACTCATCTGTGCGCATGCGGCGGCAAGCAGCCCCGCAAGCAGCGCATGCGCGCCGCTGCGGCCCGCAGGACGATGCTCGCGGGGCGCCGTCATCGAGGAACCGTCAGGTGCTGCCGAGCAGGGCGGACTTGTTCGCCTCGTACAGCGCACGCAGCGAAGTCGCGGGCCGTCCGGTGAGCTGCTCGACGTGATTGCTCGTCACGGAAAGCGAGGGACCGAAACGCTGCGGCGGCGAGGCACCCGGTGCGGCGGTCGTGACCTCGATCTTCTTTCCCGTCACGGCGGACGCGGCTTCCGCGATCTCGCGCACGCCGATGAGCTCGGGTCCCGTGATGTCGTAGATCCTGTTCTCGTGACCGGGCGTCGCGAGCACGGCGGCCGCCGCGGCGGCGCAGTCGCCGCGCGTGACGTAGCCGACTTTCGCTTCGTCGGCCGGCACGACCGCGCGGCCGTCGGCCACGAACTTCGCCGCCTGCGGAATCGTGACCTCGGAGTAGATGGAGTTGCGCAGCATGGTCCACGCCACACCGCTGTTCCTCAGGATCTCCTCGGTCTCATGATGATCCTTGCCGATTCCGCTCGCGTCTCCGCGGCTCAGCGCCACGAACGACGTATAGGCGATGTGCCTGACGCCCGCGGCAATGGCCGCATCGATCGCGTTCTTGTGGAGCTGCGCGCGCGACCCGAGGCCTCCGCTGATGCTGATGAGCAGCATGCGCGTGCCACCCGCGTAGGCGGCCGGCAGCGACTCGGGCTTCTCGAAGTCGCCGAAGCGCGTGACCGCGCCGAGCTTCGCGTACTCCGCGAGCTTCTCGGGCGTGCGGCTCACGAGGATCAGGTTCTGCGCGGGCACTCCGCGTGCGAGGAGCTCCTTGACGACGAGCTCGCCGAGCTGGCCGGAAGCACCCGAAACGATGATCTTCTCGCCGGATGCAGCGGTCTGTGCATTGGACGGTGCGACCGCGGCGAGGAACAGGGCGAGTGCCAGTACTGCGGCGGCGCGAAGCGTTACGGTGCGAGGACGTGCTTGCATGTTCTTGACTCTCGCAGGCTTGACGAACGGGAAACACCAACGGGCCGGGCCTGCGCGCTCGAGTGCAGGCCCGGCCCGACCGGATTGTATTACGTCCGCAGGCTCGCGGTCGTCGGGAAGGGATCGCCGATCAGTGGAAGCTCGGATCGAGCATCCTCAGCGCTTCGTCGATCGTGCCCGCTCCCGTCCGCTCGATGTCGTGGATGGTGAAGGCGCGTCCGGACACCGAAGCGCACGATCCGTCGTCACGCTTGATGCGTGTGCCCGTGTGACGCGGGCAATCGAGCACCGGGCTCGGCCTCATCACGGCGAGCCGGGTGCTGTCGAGCTCCGACACCTGAGGAGCGGCCGCACATCCGGCCGCGAGCACCGCCACGGACGCTGCAATCGGCATGAGTCTCCGCATGTCGGGCTCCTCCGTTCGCTTGATTTTCTGCTGGGCTTCGACTTCGTCGCAGCCCGGCGGGTTCCAGACGGCGCAGGTCCCAGGAGCCGCAGCCGCACCGGAATCGCAGAGCCCACGCTCGCTCCGGGGCGACGCCCACCCGCCGGATCGAGCGTCCAGCAGGTGATCAGTGTACTCCCGTACACTGCCGCATGCCCGCACACCATCTCACGCAGCGTCATCGGATGAGGAGACACCGGCATATGGCAGCGAACGCAGGTACCGGCACGACCCCCGCGGAGCTTCCGAAACGGCAGCTCGGCACCACTTCGATGCACATCACCCGCGTGGGCTTCGGTGCCTGGGCCATCGGGGGGCCGGACTGGGTGGCGGGGTGTGGTCCGCAGGACGACGAGAAATCCATCGCCGCCATCCGGCGTGCCGTCGAGCTCGGAATCAACTGGATCGATACCGCCGCGATCTACGGCCTCGGGCACTCGGAAGAGGTGGTCCGCCGGGCGCTCGAAGGTATTCCACCGTCCCGGCGTCCCTACATCTTCACGAAGTGCGGCCTCGTGTGGGACGAGAACGATCGGCGCGCTGCACCGCGTCAGATCGGCGCCGCCGCAAGCATCCGGCGCGAGCTCGAGGGATCGCTGCGCCGGCTGGGCGTCGACTGCATCGATCTCTATCAGATGCACTGGCCACCCAGGGACGGCACGCCGATCGAGGAGTACTGGGGCACGCTGCTCGACCTCAAGCGGGAAGGGAAGATCCGCGCTGCCGGACTCTCCAATCATCGCGTCCCGCTTCTCGAGGCAGCCGAGCGTATCGGGCACGTGGATTCTCTGCAGCCGCCGTTCTCCGCCATCAACCGCAGCGCCGCGGAAGCCGAGCTGCCGTGGTGCCTCGAGCACGGCACCGGTGTCATCGTGTACAGCCCCATGCAGTCCGGATTGCTCACGGGAACGTTCTCCGAGGAGCGCGCGCGGAATCTCGGTCCCGACGACTGGCGTTCGCGTTCACCGGAGTTCACGGGCGAACGGCTCGCGCGAAACCTCCGGCTCGCCGACGCGCTGCGGCCGATCGCCGCACGTCATGGCACGAGCGTCGGCGCAGTGGCGATCGCATGGACGCTCGCCTGGCCCGGCGTCACGGGCGCCATCGTCGGTGCGCGCAGCCCGGAGCAGGTCGATGGCTGGATCGATGCCGCGCGGCTTACGCTCTCGCGCGAGGATCTCGCGGAAATCGCGCGCGCGATCGAGGAAAGCGGAGCGGGCAGCGGGCCGATAATGCCGCCCGCGTGAGCGTGGCGGCCGCGCGCGCCGAAGAGTCGCGCAGACTCTACGCCGTGAGCAGCGCGCGCGTCTCTTCTGCCCAGAAGACCGAGTCGAGATAGGCGGCGCGGATCACGTCGGGCGGCAGCTTGCGATACGCGACCTGATTCCAGGCGCCTCTCTCGTACGCGCGCGTGCAGCGCAGCGCGAGTCCCAGATCGCCTTCCTCGTCGATCAGCGCGCGCACGACGGGTGTCGCGAGCGGAAGATCCGCCACGATCTCCTCCACGGGCATGCCGAGCAGCGTATCGAGCATGGAGAACAGGCCCGTGATGAAGTAGGGCCCGCTGTCCTGCACGCCGGCGAGCTGTGCGAGCTGCTCGCACATGCGGGCGCGGATCATGGCGTTGAGCAGCAGGCTCGCGGGGCGCTCGTCGAAGCTGAGCAGCGCGACCACCGTGCACATCTGCCGCAGGTTCTCTAGCCCGAGGATGACGATCGCCTGGCGAATCGATTCGATCCTGCGCGGCAGGTTGTAGTAACTCGAGTTGATGCAGCGGAGCACGCGATAGGAGAACGACACGTCCTGCGCGACGAGCCGCTCGATCTCCTCGACCGAGTAGTCCTCGTTCTGGAGCGCCACCATGAGCCGCAGCGTCGCGAGCCGGCTCGCGGGCAGGCGCTGCGCCTTGAACACCTGCGTGCTCTGGAGGAACTCGCCCTGAAAGGCGTCGAAGCCGAGCTCCACGGCGCGCTCGAAGTCCTCGACCGACCGCACGTTCTCCGCGATGAGCTTGAGGCCCCTGCGCTTGGCTTCCTGCACCGTCCGCTCGACATCCGAGGCGCTTTCGCGCGCGAGGTCCACCTTGACGATATCGGCGAGCTCGAGCAGCGCGGGATCGGAGCACTCCGGAGAAAAGTCGTCGAGCGCAATGCGGTGGCCGCGCTCGCGCAGCGACCTGAGACCGGCGAGGACCCGGGGATCTGCCCGCACGTCTTCGAGGATCTCGATGACGACGCGATCCGGCTGCAGCGAGGGCGGTTCGTCGCTCGCGAGCAGCTCCCGCGGATAGTTGATGTGCACCGGCACGCCGCCCGCGAGGCGGTCGAGGCCGATCTCGAGCACGGCGTTCGCGAGGACGTGCAGCGTCGCCTGGCGCGAATCGGTGATCTGCGCGTCGGCCGCCTCGGGCAGCGCGCGATAGAGCAGTTCGTAGGCGATGACGGTGAATGCCTCGTCGTAGATGGCCTGGCGCCCGACGAATGCAAGCGAATGCGGTGCGTTCGGGGCAGCCGATGGCGCGACAGCGGTTCCTGACGGACTCCGCCGGTCGCCGCGTCCGTTGTTCTCGTTCATGTCTCTCTCGATCACGCGCCGACGCCGCTGGCGGAGTCGGTTTCGCCGATGACGCGGAGATGCTAGTGACGGCGTGCAGGACGCAGCATCGGCCTCGTTCACGCCGCGCCGCTCACGCGCACGCGCACCGTGCCGCATCTTGCGCGAAACGCGAAATCCGTCACACGTCGGCCGGCGAGCCGACGAGCGCGACGCTTCGTCCGTCCGGCCCGCCGCACGGGAACGGTGAGCGCTCTGGTGCCGTCCCGCCCGAGCATGCGCCCTCCTGGCGCGGGCACCGGCATCAGGCTCGACCGGCAGCAGATTCGCGGCGCGCGGAAGACGAGGGAAACGTCACGGCAGGCCGCGCGTTGATTTCATCTTAAGCAACCACGCGAGGTGGGCCATGAAGACTCTTCCATTGCTGAGCCTGGTGGCGCTCGGCCTTGGCGGCGCGGCGTTCGCTCAGACTCCGGATCAGCAGACGCAGGGACAGCAGTCACCGGATCCCTCGAGCAGCACGCAGGGTCAGGGCATTCCTTCGACGAGTCAGACCGAAGGCACAGCGGCCGATCGCACGCCGCCGGGTCAGACGGATACGAGCGGAGCGACTCGCGGCGGAGTCGGTGCCGGAGGCACGTCGCCGGGTGGCGCGCCGACGGGTGCCGAGGCAGACCCTGACACGGCCACCTCCACCGCGCCGGCACCGGGCACTTCCCGTTCGCGCATGGCCGCCGCGGGCGGCGCGAAGATGGGCGGCGTGCAGCGCGCGTCGCATCTCATCGGAATGCACGTGCAGTCGCCTCAGGGCGAGCAGCTCGGGCAGGTGCAGGACGTCATCATCGACGCGAACGGTAAGGTGACTCACGCGATCGTCGAGCGCACCGGGGCGCGCGACAGTACAGGCACCACCGGCGGCGCGAGCACCACGGAGCGTGTCGCGCTGCCGTGGGATACCGTGCATTCGATGATGCAGGGCCACACGATCGTGCTCGACCGCTCGCGGCTCGACGGCGCACCGAAGTTCGACGAGTCGACCCTGACTTCCGGAGGCGACTGGAACTCGACGGCCGACAGCTACTGGCGCCGGCAGGGCACGTCACGCTCGGCGGAGATGGAGCAGGGCGGAATGCATCACCGGCAGCAGCAGCATCAGCAGCAATCGCCCACGACGGACGATCGCGGTTGACCGGCAGGGCACCGCGAGCACGCGCTCCCGATTCACCGGCACCGCAACGGCGCACCACTCGCACTCACCGGTGGGGACGAACCCCACCGGCGAGACGCCTGTTAAGCAGAGGTGAGTGCGGGCGCGCGTTCAGTGCGGACGCTGTTCCGGGCGCTGCGTCGTGCGAGCCGCCTGCGCCTGCCGCGGATGAGGGCCTTCCGCGAACTCCTCGATCATCTTCCGGTTGAACGCCGGAATGTCGGCCGGCTTGCGGCTCGTGATGAGCCCGTTGTCCACGACCACTTCCTCGTCGACCCACTCCGCGCCGGCGTTGATGAGATCCGTCTTGAGCGACGGCCACGACGTCACCCTGCGGCCGCGTACGACATCCGCCTCGATGAGCGTCCAGGGTCCGTGACAGATCGCGGCGACGGGCTTGCCCGCATCGAAGAACGCACGGATGAACTGCACGGCTTTCGGCAGCATGCGAAGCTGATCCGGATTCGCGACGCCACCGGGCAGGAGCAGCGCGTCGAAATCATCCGCCTTCGCCTGATCGAGCGGCACGTCGACGGGGAACCGGTCCGCGTGGTCGTAATGCTTCCATCCCTGGACTTCCTTCTGTGCCGGCGACACGATCTTCGTCTCGGCACCGGCTTCCTCGAGCGCCTTCTTCGGCTCGGTGAGCTCGGACTGCTCGAAACCGTCCGCGACGAGGATTGCGATTCTCTTACCGTTCAGCATGAGCTCCTCCTTGTGCGAGCATGCTTCATGACTCGATGGTCGGCCCGGATGAAAGCAGGATACGTGCCGTCGAATGCCGGGCACGCCGTCTGCTTCGCGGCAGGATGCTGCGATCCGCAGCATGACGCGCCGCCCGCGAACCGAGGTGGCCCATGATGCTTCTCGTCTGCTGGCGCTGCTCGACGGTGCTCACCGACGGAGACGGAGCACCCACGTCGCATCCGCAGTACGACGCCGCGGGCAACGGACCCTACTGCGAGAGCTGCTGGCTCGAGATCGGCGCCTGGATGGTTGCCGACGAAGACGAAGGAAGCGAGCTCGCGTTCCGCTGAGCGCTCGAGGGTCAGGGCGACGATCCGGTAAGGTGCGTGCGCAGCTCGCGGAGCTTGCGCTTCACGATCGCCGCGTTCTCGTTGCCCATGCGGATCAGCACCTTCTGGCCGGCCGAGAGCCGCTCGAGCTTCGGGTCGGCGAACTCGTAGAACACCTTCGGCTGCACCAGCTCGATCGGACCCTGGATCTCGGGCGTCGCGAGCAGGTGATCGATCACCTCCACCACGCGGTCGTTGAAGTACTCGGACGGATAGCCGAGGCTCTCGTAGGCCTGCTGGAAGAGCGGATAGAAGCGGATGTAGACGTCCGCGAGCCGCTGCGCATCGATCTTCTCCAGCGTGCGCACGTAGGGCGTGTAGCGCTCGTAGTTGCGCGGATCGAGCGTGATGCGGTCGCCGTCCTGCATCGTCATGAACTGCCCGGGAACGGGCTTGATGGGACGGAGCTGCTCCGCGACCTTCCTGCGCGGCAGATTGTCCACCGTCGCCACGAAGCGCCGGACGATGTCCTTCGGCACGAGCACGTCGTCCACGGTGTCCTTGCCGACCGCCTCGGCAAGGGCTTCCTCGAGCGCGGGATCGCTTTCGGGCAGGGCCGGAAGCTCAGGACGCGCTTCGAGCGAATCCGCCGGCGGCTCGGGCAGCGGGTGCTCGATCCGCGGTTCGTCGGACGGCTCATCGGTCACCGCCGGCTGCGCCGGCGGTGGAGGCGGGGTCGTCGGCGGGGCGACGTCGACCGTCTGACGCCAGTAGTAGAGACCCGCGGCGATCGCGATCACCGCCACGGCTCCGACGATCCACAAAGTCCTTTCGTTCATCGACGTCGACTCCAGCCTGGGCCCGTCCGGAAGGACCCGCGCGGCCCCATTCTAGTTCCTTCTCATCACAGCCGGTCGCGGCCGTGCGGCAGCGAGAAATCGAGCACGGGTCCCAGGGGCACGATCCCGGAAGGATTGATGTGCCGGTGGCTCCCGTAGTAGTGCGCCTTGTACTCGTCGATCGCCACCGTCGCGGCGATTCCGGGTATCTGATAGAGCTCGCGGGTGTACGCCCACAGCGCCGGGTACTCGTAGACGTGCCGCAGATTGCACTTGAAGTGCCCGTAGTAGACGGCGTCGAAGCGCACCAGCGTGGGAAAGAGCCGCCAGTCCGCTTCGGTCAGGCGGTCGCCGAGCAGATAGCGCTGACGGGAAAGAAGCGCTTCCAGCCAGTCGAGCGATTCGAACAGCGTGCGCACCGCGCTCTCGTAGGCTTCCTGCCGCGCGGCGAAGCCGGCGCGATAGACGCCGTTGTTCACCGTCTCGTAGATGCGTGCGTTGAGCGCGTCGATCTCCGCGGCGAGCTCGGCCGGGTAGTAGTCGGTCCTGTCGTCCGTGAACGCATTGAACTCGGAGTTCAGCATGCGCACGATGTCGGAGGACTCGTTGTTGACGATCGTGCCGGTGCGCTTGTCCCACAGCACCGGCACCGTTGCGCGGCCGGTGTAGCGCGGGTCCGCGCGCTGGTAGACCTCGTAGAGATACCGCGCGCCGGTGAGCGGATCGGGCTCGCGGAACGTCCAGCCGTTCTCGAGCATCGCTGGCTCGAGGTAGCTGATCGATATGACGTCCTCGAGCTTCTTGAGCACCCTGAAGATCATCGTCCTGTGACTCCAGGGGCAGGCGCGCGCGACGTAGAGGTGATAGCGGTTCGCCTCGGCCGGAAAGCCAGTGCTCCCATCCGCGCTCACCCGGGCGCGGTAGGTGCTCGGGCGCCGCTGGAACGCTCCGCTCCGTGGATCCGCGTAGCTCGCTTCGCTCCGCCACTGTCCGTCGATCAGCATTCCCATGCATTTTCTCCTGCGTGGTCCGGCGGGCGCCGGGCCGCGTGACGCAGCTCACCCGCGCAGGGAGCCGCCGGGCCGACGCGAGCGCGGCCGGCGGCTCACTGAGAGCGGCGAGGCGGTGTCATCGCACGCCGGAGGTGCGCGGCGCTGCCGCCGAAGGTGTACGCGGCGATTTCCCAGAGGCCGCTCGATTCGTCGTGTCGGAGGACGTAAGAGTTGCCGTCCTCGGCGGAGACGCGGAACCAGCGCTGCGCGGGCGCGAACCAGCGATCGCTGATGTCCTGCACGGCGAGGCGCCGCTCGCCCAGCCAGAAGGCGAGCGGCTCCTGTTCGCCGCGGTATCCCGCATAGCACTCGACACGCAGCCTCATGGTGCGCCCATCATAGCGCCGGGCGGCGGGCAGCCTCATGGAGACTTGCTGCCCCGTCAGCGCGCGCTCGACGCTGAGGTCGAGGCTGCGTCCGGCACCGGAAAGCCGCGCTTGCGCATGAGTGCGCCGACGCCCGGATCGCGGCCGCGGAACGCGCGATAGGCCTCGGCCGGGTCCACCGTGTTGCCGCGGGAGAGCAACTCCTTGAGCCGTGCGGCGACGGCCGTGTCCCAGGGACCCTTCGCCTCCGTGAACGCCTCCCAGGCATCGGCCGAGAGCGTATCGGCCCACAGGTAGCTGTAGTAACCCGCCGAATAGCCGTCGCCCGCGAAGACGTGGCCGAAGTGCGGGATCCGATGCCGCATGACGATCTCGGACGGCATGCCGAGCCTGCTCAGCGCCTCGCGCTCGAACGCATCGGGATCGATGGGCCGGTCGCCCGCGAGGTGCAGCTCCATGTCGACCAGCGCGCTCGCGAGGTACTCGACCGTCTCGAACCCCTGGTTGAAGGTCTCGGCCTTCGCGATCCGCTGCACGAGCTCCGCCGGAATCGGCTCGCCGGTCTGGTAGTGAACCGCGAAGCGGGAGAGCACCTCGGGCGTCGAGAGCCAGTGCTCGAGGAGCTGAGACGGGAACTCGACGTAGTCGCGCGGCACGCGTGTGCCCGACAGCGAGGGGTAGCTCACGTTCGAGGAGAGCCCGTGCAGCGCGTGCCCGAACTCGTGGAACAGCGTCTTCGCGTCGTCCCAGCTGATGAGCACGGGCTCGCCGGGCCGGCCCTTCACGAAGTTCGCGTTGTTCGAGACGATCGTCGTGACCGGTCCGTCGAACTTCTCCTGGCTGCGGTACGCGTTCATCCAGGCGCCCGAGCGCTTGCCGGCGCGCGCATAGGGATCGAAGTACCAGAGGCCCACGTGGCGCCCGTCGCGGTCGGTGACTTCCCAGACGCGCACGTCGGGGTGATACACCGGCACGCTGCCCTCGGGCACCGGTCTGAACACGAAGCCGAAGAGCCGCTCCGCCACGTAGAACATGCCCTCGCGCAGCTTCTCGAGCTGCAGATAGGGCTTCACCTCGTTGGTGTCGAGGTCGTACTTCGCCTTGCGGACCTTCTCCGCGTAGTAGCGGTAGTCCCACGGCTCGATGCGGATCTTCGGCCCGCCCGCGGCCGCTTCGCGGTCCGCGATCGCCTGCATGTCCGCCACTTCCTCGTGCACGCGCGCGACTGCCGGCCGCCACACGGCCCGCATCAGCTCGAGCGTGCGCTCCGGCGTGCGCGCCATCTGGTTCTCGAGCTTCCAGTGCGCGTGCGTCGGATAGCCGAGGAGCTTCGCGCGCTCGGCGCGCAGGCGCAGGATCTCGGCGACGATGGCGTTGTTGTCGTGCTCGTCGCCGTTGTCGCCGCGGTCGACGAACGTACGCCAGACCTTCTCGCGCAGCTCGCGCCGGTCCGAGTACTGGAGGAACGGCTCGACGCTCGAGCGCGTGTTGAGGATGAGCCACTTGCCCTTGTGTCCGCGTTGGGCGGCGGCTTCCGCCGCGGCATCGCGCAGCGACTGCGGCAGACCCGCCAGGTCCGACTCCTTCTCGATGAGCAGGAAGCGCTCGTTCTCGTCGGCGAGCACGTTCTGCGAGAAGCGCGTGTAGAGACCCGCGAGCTGCTGATTGAGCTCGGACAGGCGCTTCTTCGCCGCCGCGTCGAGCTTCGCGCCGGCGCGCACCATGTTCGTGTAGTAGTACCAGGCGAGCCGCTGCTGCTCCGGATCGAGATTCGAGCGCTCGCGCGCTTCGTACACGGCCTCGATGCGCCGGAACAGGCGCTCGTTCTGGGTGATGCGGTCACGGAAAGCGGCGAGACGCGGCGCCATCTCCCGCTCGATGGCCTGCATCTGCGGCCCGTTCATCGTCGAGGTGTAGATGGAGAACACCGTCTGGACGCGGTCCAGCGTCCGCCCGGAACGCTCGAGAGAGGCGAGCGTGTTCTCGAAAGTCGGCTGCGACGGGTCGTTCGCGATCCGCTCGACTTCGGCGAGCGCCTCGTTCATCGCGATCTCGAGGGCCGGCCTGAAGTGCTCGACGCGCACCCGGTCGAAGGGCGGCACGCCGCCGTAGGGCCCGCTCCACGGCGCGAGCAGCGGATTGTCCGCATCGGGGGATGCGGGTGACATGGATTGTGCAGCGGCTCCGGAGGCTGAGGCGATCGTCCCTGTGATGGTCATGAGTACTGCCAGTCGTTTCAGCATCGTTGGTGGATCCCGGAGGGAGATGCCGCGACAGTAGCTCAGTCCGCGCGATCGTGGTATTCAATCGTCACGCTTCGGCTGGATCCTGCCCGCCGCGCGCTGCGCGGCAAGGAGGGACGAGGTGCAACGAGAAAGTTCCGCCGGCCGTCGAGATTTCCTCCGGACGAGCGGTGTGCTGACCGGCCTGCTGGCGGCGGGGAGCCCGCTCGCCCTGTTTGCGCCCTCTCGTGCCTGGGCGGTCGACCTCACGACGCTCACCAGTGCCGAAGGCGCCATCCTTCTCGCTGTCTGCCGCACGATCGCACCACACGATGGGCTCGAGGACGCCGCATACGCCGTCGTCGTGCGTGCCATCGACGAGCAGGCGAGCCGGGACGAGTCCTTCGCGAAGCTCATCAGAGAAGGGCTCGCGACCCTCGGCCGCGGCTTCGCCTCCGCGGACGAGCCGACCCGCGTCGAAGCGCTGAAGAGAATCGAATCCTCGCCTTTCTTCCAGTCCGTCCGCGTGAGCACGCTGCAGACGCTCTACACGTCGCCGCTCGCCTACGCGTACTTCGGCTACGAAGGTGAATCCTTCTCCAAGGGCGGCTATCTCACCCGCGGCTTCAACGATCTGCGCTGGCTGCCCGAGGTCCCCGAAGAAGACAGCGGCCCCGTGCCGGGAGCCTGACATGGCCGAGACAGCACCCGCTTCACCGCGAACCCGCTTCGCCCAGAACGACGACGGCGTGGTCGTCATCATCGGCTCGGGTGCCGGCGGCGGAACGCTCGCACACGAGCTCACCCGCCGCGGCATCCGCGTGGTGCTGTTCGAGGCGGGCAAGCGCCTGACGCTCGAGGACTTCTCGCAGGTGCCGGGCGAGGCCTTCGCCATGCTGACCTGGCTCGACCCGCGCACGCAGTCCGGCACGTGGACCGTGCGTGAGGACTTTCCCACCCTGCCGTCCTGGACGTGCAAGACGGTGGGCGGAACCACCGTGCACTGGACCGGCGCCTGCCCGCGGCAGCAGCCCTGGGAGCTGCGCGCGCGCACCGAGTACGGCGATCTGCCGGGCACGTCGCTCATCGACTGGCCGATCGCGTACGAGGAGCTGGAGAAGTACTACGATCTCGCGGAACGGCGGCTCGTCGTCACGCGCCGCCACGGTGTTCCGGGTCTCCCGGCATCGAACAAGTTCAAGGTGATGTACGCGGGCGCGAAGGCGCTCGGGTACCAGCGCGTGCATACGGGCTACATGGCCATCAACTCGCAACCCGCCGACGGACGCCCGCCGTGCCTGCAGATGGGCTTCTGCGTGCAGGGCTGCAAGATCGGCGCGAAGTGGAGCACGCTCTACACGGAGATCCCGCGCGCGGAGGCAACCGGCAACCTCGACCTGCGCGCCGAGTGCATGGTCACGCGCATCGAGCACGGGCCCGACGGGCGCGTCACGGGCGTCGTGTATCGTGATCCGTCCGGTCGCGAACAGCGGCAGCGGGCGCGCCTCGTCTGCGTGGCCTGCAACGCCGTGGAGACTGCGCGTCTCCTGCTGCTGTCGGAGTCGGGAAAGTTTCCGCGCGGCCTGGCCAATTCCTCGGATCAGGTCGGCCGCAACTACTGCCACCACGTGGGCGGCTTCGTCTGGGGCTGCTTCGACAAGCCCGTGCACGCGTGGCGCGGGGCGGTCCTCGCGGGCGTCGTCGAGGACGAGACGAAGAACGATCCCAAGCGGGGCTTCGTGGGCGGCTATCACCTCGAGCTCGCGATGCTGGACCTGCCGAGCCTGCCGCTCGCGGGGCTGCCCTACATGTGGGGCCGCGAGCTCGCGGCGGTCATGGAGGACTATCGCAACATGTCCGGCATGTTCATCTGCGGCGAGGATCTGCCGCGGCCGGACAACCGCATCACGCTCGATCCGACGGTCCGCGACCAGTACGGGTTGCCCGTGGCGCACATCCATGTGGACGACCACGAGAACGACACTGCGATGCGCACTCACGCACAGACCCAGGCGACGAGGATATTCGAGGCAGTCGGCGCCCGGCGCGTGGTGTGCAGCCGCGCGACACCCGCGACTCACAACATGTGCACGGCCCGCATGAGCGCCGATCCGTGCGACGGCGTGTGCAACGGCTGGGGACAGACGCACGACGTCCCCAATCTGTTCATCTCCGACGGCAGCGCCTTCAGCACGCCGGGCTCGGCGAATCCCACCCTCACGATCGTGGCGCTCGCGCTGCGGCAGGCCGATTACATCGAGCGTCAGATGAGCGCGCGGAGCATCTAGCGCGTGCACGGCGCGTTGCCTGCGTGCCCGTCAGCGCGACCCGCCCGACGCGCGGGATTCCGGCTCTACAATCCCTTCATGGAGACGATGCAGAACGTCGGCGTCCCGCGGACCCGTACACGACACCTGGCTGCCGGCCCCGCGCTGCGCTCGCTGCTCGCCGCGTGGCTGCTCGCGTTCGCGCTCGTTCCGCTCGCGCACGGCGAGGCGCGTTTCACCGAGGACGAGGAAGCCGCGGCGCGACTGCTCGAGCTGATCCACGCGCGCCTTGCGCTCATGCCTTCCGTCGCGGCCTGGAAGTGGCGCGAACGGTTGCCGATCGCGGACCCGCCGCGGGAGCGACAGGTCATCGAGCGCGCCGTCGCTCTCGCGGCGCCTCTCGGCCTCGAAGAAGAGAGCGTGCGTGAGCTCTTCGAGCTGCAGATCCGTCTCGCGCGCGAGGCCCAGACATCGCTTCACCGGCGCTGGCGGGAGAAGGGATTCGATGGTCCCGAGACGCCGGAAGATCTGCGCGCGCAGCTTCGGCCGCAGCTCGATGCGCTCACGGTCGAGCTCGTGAAGGCACTGCATCTTGCGGCTGGTGGGCTCACGCGACCCGACTTCACACCTTCGATTGCCGCCCTCGCGGAACGGATTCTGGCGGACGAGCCGTGGTCGCCGCAGTCGCGCAGCGACGTGGTCGGCGCACTGACACGTGTCCGCCGCGTACCCGTGCCGGCATTGCAACGGATCGAGGCCTCCGGCGTGCTGCGCGTCGGCACGACGGGCGACTACGCGCCCTTCACGCTCGAGTCGCAGAATCGCTTGAGCGGTGCGGACATCGATCTCGCCGAATCACTCGCGCGTGCGCTCGGTGTACGCGCCGTCTTCGTGCGCACCACCTGGGCGACGCTCCTCGACGATCTGCAGGCGGACCGCTTCGACGTGGCCATGGGCGGTGTCTCCGTGACGCCGGCGCGCCAGGCGGCCGCGGCGTTCTCCGTGCCTTACGCTTCCGGCGGCAAGACGGCGATCGCACGCTGCAGAGATGCGTCCCGCCTGTCGCGCCTCGAGGCGATCGACCGGCCGGGCGTGCGCGTGGTCGTGAATCCCGGCGGCACCAACGAGCAGTTCGTGCGCGAGCGGATCCGCCGCGCCGACGTTCGCGTGCATCCCGACAACCGCACGATCTTCGAGGAGATCCGCGCAGGGCGAGCGGACGTGATGATCACGGACGACGTGGAGGTGGAGCTGCAGACGCGCCTGCACCGGGATCTCTGCCGCGCCGTTTCCGGCACCTTCACGCGCGCGGAGAAAGCGATACTGATGCCGCGCGACGAGGAGCTCGTCCGGGCCGTGAACCGCTGGCTCGCATCGGCGATCGCAGCAGGGGAGCCTGCGCAGCTCCAGCGGCGATATCTGGAAGCGCACGCGGTACACTGAGGCCGCACCACGCACCTTTGCCGGCCCCGCGCACGCGAGCGGAAACGCTGCCTCGAGCGCGGCGCGCGACGACGGCCGCGATGGGTACTTGAGTCGAGAGTTCGCGTATACATGACGCGTCGGTCGCTGCGGACCGTCAGGGAGCGACTGCCCGACAGCGACGGCGCCCTCGAAAGAGGTGGCCTCTGCCTTCGATTTCCATGGAGGTCGCTCGTAATGAGCAGAGCATTCGTTCGCGAATCGGATCAGGATGCGGCATCGGAATCGCTGCCGGAACGTCCGATCAGTCCGCATCCGAACTTCGTCACACCGCAGGGACTGCGGCAGATCGAGGAAACGATCAGAGAGCTCGAGTCGGCGCGGCAGGCTGCGCGCGCCGCCGAGGACGAGGCTGCGCTCGCGCGGATCGCGCGCGACCTGCGCTACTGGACTCAGCGGCGGGCCACGGCGCGTGTGATCGAGCCTCCGGAGGCGCCCGGCACCGTGCGCTTCGGAGTGAACGTCACACTGAGACTGCCCGACGGTTCGGAGCGATCCTTCCGCCTGGTGGGTGAGGACGAGGCAGACCCCGCGAAGGGCCTGCTGAGCTGGGTCTCGCCGCTCGCCGGCTCGATGCTCGGCAAGTCGGTCGGCGACGTCGTCGAGTTCCAGGGACAGCAGGCCGAGATCGTGCGGCTGTCCGGCTGATTCCACCGAACACCTCGCCGCCTCGCGGCCCGGTCCGGCTGCGTTCTTGCGTTCTAGAGAAGCGGATTGATGAGCGGCACGAGGATCAGCGACAGCACGATGCCGATGCCGAGCGACATGTTCGCCACCTCGGTGTCGAGCCCGTACTGATCGGCGAGGATGGCGGTCGTCACCATCGGAGCCATCGCGGCCTGCAGCACGGCGACCGCGAGGATCGGGCCGTCCATGCCGATCGCAGCGCCGGCGAGGAACACCAGAGCGGGCGCCAGCGCCATCTTCCAGCCGAGACTGACGGCGACCGCTCCGAGCTGCGCGCGCGCGAGGCGCAGGCGGAGCTGCATGCCTATGGAGAACAGCGCGAGCGGCGTCAGCGTGGCGCCGATGCGCGCGAAGACCTTCTCGAGAGCCGACGGCCAGCCGCCCATCAGCCCCGCAGCGACTCCGAAGATCAGGGCGATGAACGCAGGAAACAGGAACAGCCTGCGAAGGATTTCCCGAGGCTGCGGCCTGCCGCCCGAGTAGAGCGACGCCACCAGAACGCCGCCCGTCGCGAGCGCGATCGCACCACCGAGCTGATCGGCGACTACCGCGAGCGCCAGGCCATCCTTGCCGCGCAGCATCTCGATGAGCGGATAGCCGGCGAAAGCCGTGTTTCCGAGTCCGGCCGCGAGTATCACGGCGCCGATGCGCTCCCGTGACCAGCCGAGCCACCGACCGGCCATCTCCGCGACGACCCACGCGCCGGCGAACACGAACCACATGGCGACGGGCAGGAACCAGAGCTGCGGGTCGAAACGCACGCGCGGAATGAGCTCGAGGACGATCGCCGGCAGCGCGATGTAGAGCACCCACCAGTTGAGGCTTCGCACGAAGCCTTCCGGGGGCCGCGCGACGCGCGCGACCACCATGCCGAGCCCGAAGCAGGCGAAGAGGAGCAGCAGTGCATCCATTTGTCAGAACGCAGGTTTCCGGACGTGTCGCCCGTACGCAAAGCGGCGAAGGATCGCATCCCTCAGTGCGGCAGGCAAAGCCGGCGCGTCCCGTATCGCATCGGGCCGGAGCGGTCCGCAGTTGACGCCGCCTGTGCGCGGCGCGACGCTGCACCCGCGAGGGCGGCACTCTTCGGGTCACGCGGGTGCGTACCGTGAATCGACGCTCCTCATTCATCGCTCCGTGTCTGGTCGCTGCGGGCATCGCTCTCGCGAGGGCGCAGGACGGGACATCGGCTCCTGCACCCGATACCGTGCAGATCGATCACTGGCGCCACGTCGCGCTCGAGCGCGCGCTCGTCGCGAGCGCCGACGTGGAAGATGCGCATCGCCGTGCGCGGGTGCTGGTCACCATCGCGGAGATACAGGCGGACACGGGCGATCTCGAGGCGGCGCGCGGCACGCTGCGGGAGGCGTCTTCCATCATCGCGGCAATCGAGCCGATGCCGCTGCGGCCATGGATCCGGCACGACGTCGCGCTCGCGCACATGCGCATCGGAGACGTGGACGACGCGCTCGCAGCCGCCGAGCAGATCGGTGACCCGTCGCTGCGCGACGGTGCGCTGGCTTCCATCGCGCTGATGCAGCGCGACCGGCTCGACTTCTCCGGCGCGCTCGAAGCCGCGCAACGGATCCGAGACCGGGAAAGACGCGGCACCACGCTGCGCCAGATCGCATCTCATCAGGCGCGCCTCGGTGCGCTGGAGAAGGCACTCTCCGTCGCGCGGCGCATCGAGGATGCGCGAGCGCACCAGCTCGCGCTCGGCGACGTGGCCGCCGCGGAGGCACGCGAAGGGGACATCGTCGACGCGCACTCGCTCGCCGCGCGGATCCGCGATCCGCTGCTGCGCGCACGCGCGTACGTGCGCGTCGCCGCGGCCCGCGCCGAAACGGGCGATATCGCGGGTGCGCTCGAATCCGCGGATCTCGTCGAGGATCCGTTGCTTCACGTGGAGGCGCTCGCCGCCGTCGCGGCGGCGCGTGCGCGGCGCGGTGATCGGGAGGGCGGGCGCAGAGCGTTCGAGCGCGCACTTTCGCTCGCGCGCGAATCGCGCGCGTCGAACGAGCGCAGGCTGACGACGCTCGTCGAGATCGCCCGCCTGCAGATCGATGCCGGAGAGCAGCTGCAGGCGCAGAGAACGCTGCAGGAAGCGTACGCAGGCGCAGGACGTGTGCGGGACGATCGGCGTCGTTACGCGCTGCTCGGTGCCGTCGCGCGCCAGCAGGCGCGCGCGGGCGACGCATCCGGCGCTCTCGCGATCGCGGGCCTCGACCCGAACGCGACCTCGCGCTCGCTGCTCGTTCGGGACATCATCACGATTCAGGCGCAGTCCGGGGACACTTCCGGTGCGCTGCGCAACGCGATGAGCCTGGACGAGGTGAATCTCAGAATGAGCGCACTGCTGACCCTGCTCGACATCCAGATCGCACGCGAGGATGCGGACGTTCACCGGACCATCGACGGAATCGCACGGGTGATGCCCGAAGTGGAGAGCGTGCAGCAGAGAGCCTCCGCGCTCGGCGCGCTGTGTCTTGCACGCACGCGATCGGGTGAGCTCGACGCGGCGCGGACGCTCTGCGAGGAAGCGCTGAACGCGGCGCGGTCGGGACGCACGGCAGGGGAGCGTGCCGAGGCGTACGCCGCTCTGGCCGAATCGCTCCTTCGCGGGGCCGGTGCCTGATGAAGCCCCGTAACGACGTGGACGCCGGTCCCGTCGAGTTCGCAGGCCGCGTGATCATGATCGGCTGCGGCAGCATCGGACAGGCGATCCTGCCGCTCCTGCGCAGGCACGTGGCGTTGCGCGACGACGGGCTCGTCGTGCTCTCCGCGGACGAGTTCGGCCGCGGCGTCGCGGAGAACGAGGGTGCACGCTTCGTGCACTGTTACCTCAAGCCGGGGAACTATCGCCGCCTGCTCTCGCGGTACGTGCGCGCGGGCGATCTGGTGCTCAATCTCTCGGTCGACGTGTCGAGCCTCGATCTCATCGAGCTCGCGAACGCGCTCGATGCGCTCTACGTCGACACGTCGATCGAGCCGTGGCCCGGCGTCTTCGACAACCCGATGCTCGATGTGCGCGAGCGTACGAACTTCCTGACGCGCAAGCGCGCGCTCGAGCTCGCCCGCCGGCTGGGGCCGAACGCGCCGACGGCGGTGGTCGATCACGGCGCCAATCCCGGTCTCGTCTCGCACTTCGTCAAGCGGGCGCTCCTCGACCTCGACCGCGCGATCCGCGGCAGGAACACGCGCCCCACGACACGCGAGGAGTGGGCGAAGCTCGCGCGCGATCTCGGCGTGCAGCTCATACAGATCTCCGAGCGCGATTCCCAGGTGAGCGACCGCCCGAAGCGTCCCGGTGAGTTCGTGAACACGTGGTCGATCGAAGGCTTCGTCGCCGAGCTCATGCAGCCGTCCGAGCTGTCGCTCGGCACGGCGGAGACGCGCCTGCCGCGCGGCGCGCGCTGGCATCAGCGCGGCTCCGGCACGATCCTCCTGCCTCGCCCGGGCGGCGCGACGTACGCGAGAAGCTGGGTGCCTTCCCTCGAGGGTTTCCAGGGGCTTCTCATGTCGCACGACGAGGCCTTCTCGATCGCGGATTACCTGTCGCTGCGCGACGGCGGACGTTTCGCCTACCGCCCGACCTGCATGTTCGTCTATCACCCGTGCGACGACGCGATGCTCTCCGCGTACGAGCTCGAGGGTGCGGGCTGGGAGCTGCAGAAGGTGCAGCGGCGGCTGTCGACGGACATCGTCGCCGGCATCGACGAGCTCGGCGTGCTGCTCGCGGGACACAGGAAGAACGCGTACTGGTACGGGTCGCAGCTCTCGATCGAGGAGGCACGGCGCCACGTGCCTTTCGCGAACGCGACCAGCGTTCAGGTGGTCGCCGGCGCGCTGGCCGCGGTCGTCTGGGCGATCCGCAACCCGCGTCGCGGCATCGTCGAGCCCGACGAGATGGACTTCGAGGAATGTCTCGCGATCGCGGAGCCCTATCTCGGCAGGATGGTGGGCGCCTTCACCAGCTGGACGCCGCTCCAGGGACGCGGCGAGCTGTTCCCCGAGGACCTCGATCCGAGCCAGCCCTGGCTGCTCAAGAACGTGCGCAGCCGTCAGTGGCGTGCGTAGAGAGGCGGCTCCGGACCCGACTCGACGACCGATGGATCGCTGAACTGCAGAGCGGCGAGGCGCGCATAGAGCGGGTCCCGCCGCAGCAGCTCCTCGTGCGTGCCCGTCGCGACGATGCGCCCGTGATTCATCACGACGATGCGGTCGGCCTTGAGAACGGTCGCGAGACGATGGGCGATGATGAGCGTCGTACGGTCCTGCATCAGCGATTCGAGCGCACGCTGGACGAGCAGCTCGCTCTCGGCGTCGAGGGCGCTCGTCGCCTCGTCGAGGAGCAGGATCGGCGGGTTCTTGAGGATCGCGCGCGCGATCGCGATGCGCTGCCGCTGGCCGCCCGAAAGCCGCGTGCCGCGCTCGCCCAGGAAGGTGTCGTAGCCCTGGGGAAGCTGGCGGATGAAGTCGTCGGCAGCCGCCGCGCGCGCCGCGGCTTCCACCTCGGCGTCGCTCGCGTCCGGTCTGCCGTAGCGGATGTTCTCGCGCGCGGTGGTGCCGAACAGCACCGTTTCCTGCGGGACGAGGCCGAGGCGGCGGCGCACCTCCTGAGGCGCGACGCGGGAGATGTCGATGCCGTCGATCAGAATGCGTCCGCGCTGCGGATCGTAGAAGCGCAGCAGGAGCTGGAACACGGTGCTCTTGCCCGCGCCCGACGGGCCGACGAACGCCACGGTCTCACCGGGTGCCACCTCGAGCGTGAAGTCGTCGAGGGCCGACTGCTCGGGCCGTGACGGGTAGCTGAAAGAGACGTGCTCGAAGCGGATGTGTCCGCGCCCGTCGGCCGGAAGATGCAGCGGGTCGGGCGGCGCCACGATGCCGGGCGATGCGTTCTGCAGCTCGACGAGCCGCTCCATCGCGCCTGCCGCGCGCTGCACTTCCGCCCACATCTCGCTCAGCGACGCAGCGGAACCGCCGACGTACACCGCGTAGAGCAGGAACTGTCCGAGCTCGCCGCCCGTCATCGTGCCGGCGAGCACCGCGCGCGCACCGACCCAGAGCACCAGGGTGATCGCGCCGAAGACGAGCATGGTGGCGAGCGCGGTCAGGATCGCACGCACGCGCGTGCGGTGGATGGCGACGCGGAACGATTCCTCGACGGCCTCGCGGAAGCGATCGCTGTGCAGCTCTTCCAGCGTGAACGCCTGCACGGTCTGGATGGCGCCCAGCGTCTCGCCGGCGAGACCGCTCGTGTCCGCGACCCTGTCCTGCGCGGCGCGCGACAGGCGGCGCAGCCGGCGCCCGAGCCAGATGAGCGGCACGATCACCACCGGCATGAGCAGCACGATGAGCGCCATGAGCTTCACGCTCGTGATCGCGAGCATCACCAGCGCGCCGACGAGGTTGATCGTCGAACGCAGCGTGATCGAGAGACCCACGCCGGCGATCGACTGCACGAGCGTCGTGTCGGTCGTGAGGCGCGAGAGTACCTCGCCCGTGCGCGTGACCTCGAAGAAGGCGGGATCCATGCGGACGACGTTCCGGTACACGGCATCCCGCACGTCGGCGACCACGCGCTCGCCGAGCCAGGTGACGAGATAGAAGCGCAGCGCGGCGAACACGCCGAACACGGCGGCGGCCGCGAGGAACACGAGGAAGTAGCGGTTGATCGTCGCGGCATTGCCCGCGGCCATGCCGCGATCGATGAGATCCCTGAGAGCGACCGGCAGCGCGAGCATCGCCGCCGACGCGATGAGCAGCGCCGCGAGCGCGGCGACGATGATGCCGCGGTACGGCCGCAGGAACGGCAGCAGCGCGCGCAGCGGCTTCAGGGATTTCGCACGCGGGCGGTCGGCGGGGTCGGACATCGGCTGAGGTCTGAAGCTTCCCGGCAGGTGAACGGTCGAAGGGCAGGGAGTTTACGCGCTCGGAGCCGCCGGGCGGCGGCGATCACTCCTGCGCGTCGGCTCCGACGGCGACCCAGGCGAGATCCGCGGGCGAGACCGAGGCGAGATCGAAAGTGCGCGCGGCCGCCGCCATGCGCGTGAGCGCCTGGCCGATCGGCATCGGGGCCTTGCTGTCGCCCTTCTTCGCCTTGTGGAAGCGCACCGGGTTGATGCGCGCGACCACGTAGTTCCGCAGATACGGCGACCTGAAGCCGCGCGCCTGGAGCGCGTCGATGATGCGCTTGACCTGCGCATCGATCTCGATGAGGCGCGCCGCGTAGCCTTCGCGCTCGCGGAGGCTGACCGGCAGCGTGCGATCGCTGAAGCGGTCGACCTTCTTCAGGAACGAGCTGTACGCGCCGCCTGCGAAGCGCGGCGACCGCTCGTACACGATGCCGAGCGTCAGGAGCTCCGCGGACTCGAACTCGGCCGCGTACTGCGACTCCTTCGCCCGGGGGTCGCGCCGCGCGAGGTTCCGCGCCATGCGGATCACCTCCAGTGCCCGGTCCCTGAGGTTGTGCGCCTTCTCGGTGTTGAGCGCCAGGATCCGGTACGCGAGCGACTCGTCGGGCGAGATGAGCGCGGTGATCTGGCGCAGTCCCAGCACCCTGGCTGCCGCGAGGCGATGCCGTCCGTTCGGCGTCCAGAGCTTCCCGTCCTCGCCGCGCACGACGATGAGCGGATCGAGAAATGCGCCCGCCTCGTCGATTTTGGCCGCGAGCCGCTTCGCGTGCGTGGGCGAGAGATCGCGCTGAAATGGCGTCGGCTGTACCGCCGAGAGAGGGAGCGAGGCGAGCAGCAGCGGCCGTCCGCCGAGCGGCTCGCGGTATGCGCCGATCGGCGCGCCGCCTGCTTCGCGCACGAAGGACGCGAGCGCTGCGACCTCGGGCTCCTCGAGCCCGAGCGTGACTTCCGTTGCCGCGAGCCCGCGGGCCCGCGCGCCGGGCGCGAGCTTGCCGCGTGCGCGCTTTCGCGCCGCGGAGGCTTTCGCAGGGGAGGTGCCGCGCTTGCGAGCTGCCATTGTCCGGGTACAGTGCCCCGATCGGCTCTCCGCGTAAAGTCCGGCGCGCCTCTTCGAGCGTGCCATCGCACCGTGCGCGCCCGACCATCGCATCCCTGCCGAAGCTCGAGCGATGAACCAGCAGCGTGAGTCACGGAGCGCTGCGGCAGCGCTGCCTGCCCGGCGCATCGACGCCCACGGCCGTGCGCACGTCGATATGCGCGCGGTGCTCGCGCTCGCCCTGCCGCTCGTCGCGAACAGCGCCGTGCAGGTCGTGCTGAATCTGACGGACGTGTGGTTCATCGGGCGCATCTCGACGGAAGCGCTCGCGGCGGTCGGCGCGGTGCACTGGCTGGTCATCGTCGCCGGGCTCCTCCTGAGCGGCGTCGGCATGGCCGTGCAGACACTTGCCGCGCAGGCGCACGGGGCGCGGCGCTACGTGCGCGCAGCGCAGGCGGTGTGGACCGCGATGTGGGGTGTGCTGTTCACGACGCCGCTCTTTTTCGCCGTTGCCTTCTCGGGTTCCCTCATCCTCGCGCCCTTCGGCGTCGATCCGCAGATCCAGAGGCTTGCGGTCGAGTACTGGTTCCCGCGTCTTGCCGGCGGACCGTTCGGCGCGGCCGTGTGGGCGATGCTCGGCTTCTTCAACGGCATTGGGCGTCCGCGGATTTCGCTCACCGTCTCGGCGGTCATCGCGCTCTCGAACGCCGTGCTCAACGAGATCTTCATCTTCCGCCTGGACCTCGGAGTTGCAGGCGCGGCGTGGGCGACCACGACGGCGCAGGCGATCGGGCTCGCGCTCGCGTTCGCGATCTTCCTGCGCGCGCCGGTGCGCCGTGTCTATCGGTCCCATCTCACGTGGAGACTGCACGGCGGCCGGCTGTGGCGGCAGGTCCGCCTCGGCGTGCCGATGGGCCTCCTGTACGCGGGCGACCTCATCGGCATCTCGATCTTCCAGATCATGCAGGTGCGGCTCGGCGCGGCCGACGGCGCGGCAACCCAGCTCGTCATGATGCTGACCTCGCTCGCCTACATGCCCGGCATGGGCATCGCGCTCGCGGGCACGACGCTCGTGGGGCAGTCGATCGGTGCCGGCGATCGCCGCTGGGCGATGCGCGTCGGCAACCATGTGATCGCGCTCGCCGCAGTGGTGATGGGCGGCATAGGCCTGCTGCTCGCGCTCGCGGGTCCCTGGCTCCTGCCGGTGTTCCTGGCGGCCGACGATGCGCAGGGTGCCGCGGCGCTCGCAGTCGGCACGCGGATCCTGTGGCTCGCCGCGGCCTACCAGTTCTTCGACGGCCTCAATCTGGGCAGCGGTCTGTGCCTGCGCGGTGCGGGCGACGCCACCGTGCCGGCCGTGCTCGTCCTCGTGCTCTCGTGGGCGTTCTTCGTGCCGCTCGCCCATTCGCTCACCTTCGCGCCGGGCCAGGGCTGGTTCGACATCCTTCCGCAGGCCGGCTGGGGCGCCGTCGGCGGCTGGACGGCGGTCGTCGTCTACGTGCTGCTGGTCGGCATCACGCTGTTCCTGCGCTGGCGGTCGGGGGCGTGGCAGAGGATCACTCTCGGGTGACGGCGTCCCGGCTGGATATCGGCACGCGGGCTGGGTAATCATTGCGGCTTCCGGCGCAGTCGAGAATCCGTTCGCCCGCCGTCGTGGCTTCGGACAAGGGGGGAGTGCCGCGCGTGAAACGTCTGCTGTGGATTGCCGTTGCCGTTCTCGGAGCCTTCGCCGTCGCCGGCATCGCCCTCAACCGGGGCGAGACGATCAACGCCATCTGGATCATCACGGCAGCCGTCTGCATCTACGCGATCGGCTACCGCTTCTATGCCGCCTGGATCATGGCGCGCGTCATGTCGATGGACCCGACGCGCGCGACACCCGCCGAGCGGCTCAACAACGGACGTGACTTCGTTCCCACCAACCGCTGGGTCGTCTTCGGACATCACTTCGCCGCGATCGCGGGCCCGGGCCCTCTGGTAGGTCCCACGCTCGCCGCGCAGTTCGGGTACCTGCCTGGCACGCTGTGGATTCTCATCGGCGCCGTGCTCGGCGGCTGCGTGCAGGACATGGTCATCCTGATGCTCTCCACGCGCCGCGACGGCCGCAGCCTCGGTCAGATGGCGCGCGAGGAGCTCGGCCCCGTGGGCGGCATCGCGGCGCTGGTCGGCACGCTCATGATCATGATCATCCTGATCGCCGTGCTCGGCCTCGTGGTGGTCAACGCCATGCGCCACAGCCCGTGGGCGACCTCCACTGTGTTCGCCACGATTCCGATCGCGATCCTGATCGGCCTCTACCTGCGCAACTGGCGTCCCGGCCGCGTCCTCGAGGCTTCGGCCATCGGTATCTCGCTGCTGCTCTTCGCCGTGCTGGCGGGCGGCTGGGTGGACCACAGCGAGACGCTGCGCGGCTACTTCGATCTCGACGGACCGTCGCTCGCGGGTTTCGTCATCGGTTACGGCTGGGTGGCGGCGATCCTGCCCGTGTGGCTGCTGCTCGCACCGCGCGACTATCTCTCGACCTTCCTCAAGCTCGGTGTCGTCGTGCTGCTCGCGGTAGCCATCGTCATCATGGCGCCGGAGCTCAAGATGCCGGCGGTGACGCAGTTCATCGACGGAACGGGCCCGGTCTTCTCGGGCAAGCTGTTCCCCTTCGTCTTCATCACGATCGCCTGCGGCGCGATCTCGGGCTTCCACTCGCTCATCTCGAGCGGCACGACGCCGAAGCTGATCGCGAACGAAGCCGACATCCGCATGACCGGCTACGGCAGCATGGCGCTCGAGTCCTTCGTCGCGATCATGGCGATGATCGCTGCGACCCTGCTCGAGCCGGGCGTGTACTTCGCCATCAATACGGGTGCCGGCGTGGTCGGCAGCACGCCGGAGCAAGCCGTCGCGACGATCACGAGCTGGGGCTTCCCGGTCACCGTCGAGCAGATGCAGCAGCTTGCACGTGACATGGGCGAAGCCACGCTCTTCCACCGTACCGGAGGCGCGCCGTCGCTCGCGGTCGGCATGGCGAGCATCTTCGGCTCAGCCTTCGGTCAGGGTCTGCTCAGCGTCTGGTACCACTTCGCCATCATGTTCGAGGCGGTGTTCATCCTCACGACGATCGACGCGGGCACGCGCGTCGGCCGCTTCATGCTGCAGGATGCGCTGAGCCACGTGTGGAAGCCGATGGGCCGCACGTCCTGGTATCCCTCGGTGCTCATCGCGAGCACGCTGGTCGTCGCCGGCTGGGGTTACTTCCTGTACATCGGCGTCATCGATCCGAACGGCGGCGTGAACATCCTGTGGCCGCTCTTCGGCATCGCCAATCAGATGCTCGCGGCGATCGCGCTGTCCGTCGCGACGGGCATCATCGTGAAGTCGGGCAAGGCGAAGTATGCGTGGGTGACGGGTCTGCCGCTCACGTGGCTCGCCATCGTCTGCACGACGGCGGCCTTCCAGAAGGTGTTCAGCTCCGACCCGCGCCTCGGCTTCTTCGCGGGCGCGAGGAATCTGGCGGAACGGCTCGCCGCCGGAACGCTGCCGCCGGAGCAGGCCGCCATCGCTCCGCAGCTCATCTTCAATCAGCAGCTCGACGGATGGCTCACGGTGCTGTTCACCGTGCTGCTCTGGATCGTGATTCTCGACATGCTGCGGGTTTCCATCCGCAGCGTGCGCGGGCTGCCCGTGCTCAGGGGCTGCGAGGCGCCGTACGTGCCCACGCGCCTGAACCGCATCACCGCTGCCCAGGAGAGCGGGGCATGATCCTCGTCGAAAGGCTGCGGACCGCCTGGCAGCTCCTCCGCTGCGCGACCGGCGACGACGCGTACGAGCGCTATCTCGAGCATCATCGCCGCACGCATCCCGACCGGCCGCCGCTCTCGCGCCGCGAGTTCTTCATCGAGGAGCAGCGGCGCAAGTGGAGCGGCGTCAACCGCTGCTGCTGAGCTCCTTCACCTGCGACCTTCTTCCCCGTTCTCCGGGGAAGGGGGTGCCTGCACGGCAGGCGACGCCGTGAGGGGCACGAGCCCCAGCCGCGTGGCGATGTGAATGAGCTGCGCGCTCGTCGTTGCGCCGAGCTTCTGCTTGATCGTGGACTGGTGATTCGCGACGGTCTTCTGCGTGAGGCCGAGCTGACGCGCGATGTCCGCGACGGCGTAGCCCTGCACCAGGAGCTTCAGGACTTCGAACTCACGCGCGGTGAGCGCACCGTGCGCGACCTCGGTTGCGGCTTCCAGCGTGTGAGCGACGTCGTCGCTCAGGAACCGCCGGCCGGAGGCGACGGCGTCGACCGCCGCGACCAGCACGTGCGGCGCGCTCGACTTGGTGAGATACCCCGCGGCGCCGGCATCGAGCGCGCGGCGCACGAATATCGCGTCCTCGTACATGCTGAAGATGAGCACGCGCGCTTCCGGACGGCGTGCGAGGATGCGGCGCATGCCCTCGATGCCGCTCACGCCGGGCAGCGCGAGGTCCATCACGACGACGTCGGGCTCGAGCGCGCAGAACCTCTGGTACGCATCCGCGGCGTTCGCCGCTTCGCCCACCACGCGGATCCGTCCGCTCTCCTCGAGCAGGCGCCTGTAGCCCTCGCGCACGACCGCGTGATCGTCGACGAGCAGTACGGTGATCGGGTAGTTCATTGCGCGGCCGTCTGCGTATCCGTGCACACGGGAACGATCGCGCGGACGGTGAATCCCTGCCCGGGACGCGATTCGATGTGGAAGCGTCCGCCGAGCGCCTCGACGCGCTCGCGCATGCCGATCAGCCCGACACCGCGGCCGCGCGCGGCCGGATCCGCTCCCCGTCCGTCGTCGGAAATCTCGACGACGATCGCATCGCGCTCCAACGCGTCGGTCGTGTCGCGGACGACGCGCAGGTCGACCCGCTGCGCGCCGGAATGCCGCGCGACGTTCGTGAGGCCTTCCTGCAGCAGGCGATAGATCGTGAGGTCGAGCTGCTCGCCGAGACCGTCGAGATCACCTTCGAGCCTCACGTCGAGCCGGATCTCCGGCAGGCGCGACCGCCAGTTCTCCAGGAAATGCTCGAGCGCAGCGCGCAGGCCGAGCTCGTCGAGTCCCGTCGGCCGGAGCTGTCCGATGAGATCGCGCACGATGGCGTGCAGATGATCGGTGTGCTCGACGATCGAAGCCGCGGCGCGCGGAATCGGGGACGAGGCATCTTCCTGCGCCAAACGGCGCTGGATGGCGACCGCATCCATCTTGATGGCGTTGAGGTACTGCCCGAGCTCGTCGTGCATCTCACGTGCGAGCCGCTTGCGCTCGGCCTCCTGCAGCTGCATGAACTGCCGTGCGAGGCGCCTGTTCTCGAGAAGCGTCGCCGCGAGGTGTGCTTCCGCGGCGCGTCGGCGTGCGATCTCGGACACCGCCTCGCGATAGCGCCGCCAGGCGAACCACGCGAGCGACGCCGAGAGCACGACGAGCACGGCCGGCAGCTCGTCGATCTGCAGGTGCTCCCAGCGGCGCGTTCCCGCGAAGATCCGCTCGTTGATCTCCAGGCTCGCTCCGATCAGTGCGGCCAGCACGGTAAGGAGCACGACGATGACGATGTCGCGGCGGTGCGTACCGCCCGTACCCGGCTCGGCGAGGATGGTCCTGTCTCGGCTCATGGGCTTCTCGTTCACGGGCGTCGCTGCGGTGCGAAGCAGCGTGCCGGCACGGACGAAATCGGGAAAAACTCCCTGTCCAGCGTGACCGCTGCCGTGAAATTCTAGTCGGTCACAGGATCCAGTGCCCGACGATAAGCATTGAAGGGGAACTCCATGATCAGGCACGGAAGACTCGCAGTGCTGATTCCCGCGCTATGCAGCGCGGGAGGCGTGCACGTGGTCTCGGCGGCCGAGGCTGCCCGCAATTCGGCGCCGCTTCAGGAAGTGGTCATCGTGGCACCGTACGCGGCTGCGATCGATCGCGATCTGATTGCGGGCAATGTGCAGAGCGCGACTGCGGAGAGCATCGAAGGCCTGCAGCCACTCGACCTCACGGAGCTGCTCAACCGCAGCTTCGGCAGCGTCCACATCAATCATGCGCAGAACAATCCGCTGCAGCCGGACGTGAACTTCCGAGGGTTCACGGCGTCGCCTCTGCTCGGCCTGCCGCCGGGACTCACCGTGTATCAGAACGGCGTGCGCGTGAACGAGCCGTTCGGCGACACGGTCAACTGGGACCTCATTCCGGTTTCCGCGATCGGCGCGGTGCAGCTCTTCGGCGGCGCGAATCCCGTGTTCGGGCTCAACACGCTGGGCGGCGCCCTGTCGGTGCAGATGAAGAACGGCTTCGACTTCGAGGCCACGGAGGTGGAGTTCTTCGCCGGGTCCTTCGACCGGCGCGCCGGCTGGATCCAGCACGGCGCCAACAACGGGCGCACGGGGTACTACTTCAACGTCGACTATTTCGAGGAGGACGGCTGGCGCTACTTCTCGCGCTCCGACGCGCTGCGGGCCTTCGCGACCTGGGGCCTGCGCGGCACGAACGGAACGCTCGACATCAGCGGCGCCTACGCCGACACGAAGCTGCGCGGCAACGGCGCCTCGCCGGCGGAGCTGCTCGCACTCGATCGCCGTGACGTCTTCACGCATCCGGACATCACGGAGAACAGACTGGCGATGCTCATCGTCGAGGGCACGCGGCGCCTGTCACCGAGTCTGCAGCTCGCGGGAAACGTGTACTACCGCGATCTCGACACCGACTCCTTCAACGGTGACGGGACGGTATTCGAGGAGTGCGAGTTCGACGACGACGAGTTTCTCGTCGAGGATTTCGATGACGTCGACGGCGACGGCGAGTGCTCGTTCGACTTCGACGACGACATCGTGCTGGTGCGTGACGCGTCGGGCGCGCCCATCGAGGCGGAGATGGACGACGAGGAGCTCGACGCCATCAACAACATCAGCCGCCGCAGACAGGAGAGCTACGGCGCGTCGCTCCAGCTTCGCGCGCAGAACAGCATCGCGGGCCGCGACAACGACCTGGTGATCGGTGCGGCGTTCACGCAGGCGCGTGCGAGGTTCGCGTCGGTGGTCGAGGTCGCGCAGCTCCTCGAGGACCGCAGCACGTCGCGCACGGGCATCTTCGCCGACTCGCTGCGGACGAGCGTGCTCAGCGACGTCGACACGACGAGCCTCTATTTCGCCGACACGCTGAGCCTCACGCCGCGCACGGCCGTGATGCTCGCCGGCCGCTTCGACGAGACGCGCATCCGCCTCGCCGACCGCAGCGGCATCAGCCCCGAGCTCAACGGCAGCCACAGCTTCGAGCGCTTCAACCCGTCGCTCGGCATCACCTTCCGCGCGACGCCCGCCGTGACGCTCTACGGCAGCTTCTCGCAGTCGGCGCGCGCGCCGACTCCGGTGGAGCTCGCCTGTGCGAGCGAGGACGCGCCGTGCAATCTGCCGAACGCGTTCCTCGCGGATCCGCCCCTCGATCAGGTCGTGGCGACGAGCGTGGAAGCCGGTGCGCGCGGTCTGCTCGGTCACGGCCTGCAGTGGCACATCGGCGCGTTCCACACGGTCAACGAGGACGACATCCTGTTCCAGACGACCGGCGGGCCGCAGGCCAACGTCGGCTTCTTCGACAACGTCAGCGACACTCGCCGCGCGGGCCTCGAGTTGAGCCTCGCGCAGCGCTTCACGCGCTTCGGTTGGTCCGTGCAGTACAGCCTCGTGGATGCCACGTTCCGCGACGACTTCGTGGTCAACAGCCCGAATCATCCGATCTTCGACGACGATCCGGATTCGCCGGTGATCGTCGGCGACGACAAGCTGCTGGTGCGGCGCGGCGCGAAGATTCCCGGCATCGCGCGCCATCAGGCCAACGTGGGGCTGGACTACGCGGTCAACGGGCGGATCCGGCTCGGCGCCGATCTGCAGTACCGCTCCGGCGTCTATCTGCGCGGCGACGAACCGAATCTCCTCGGGAAGACCGACTCCTTCGTGGTCCTCAATCTGCGAGGCGAGCTGCGGCTCAGCGACCGCCTGAAGCTGTTCGCCCGCATCGAGAACGCCCTCGACGAGGATTACGAGACGTTCGGTCTGCTCGGCGAGCCGGACGAGGTGTTCGAGGACTTCTCCGATCCGCGGTTCTACGGCGCCGGTCCGCCCTTCGGTGCGTGGGTCGGCGTACGATTCATTCCCTGACGGTCACGGCGTGCCCGGCGCTCCAAGCTTCAGGTGAGCCGGGCACGCTGCTAGCATCGGCGACTTCGGGCCGCGCCGTTCCAGCGGCGCGGCAGGGAGCCGTCCGACAACTGCAGGGGTGATCCATGACTGTCAGAAACGGAATTGCCGCCATTGCACTCGTCGTGTTGGCAGCAGGCTGCGGTTCGCGTGAGTCGGAGGCACCACCGGCCGCGCGGGATCAGCAGTCCGGGTCGTCCGCCGCGACTGCCAGTGCGCTGCCGGACCGGATCACGATCACGGAAGGCGCCGGGCTCACGCCCGAGGGCGTCGAATACGACACCAAGGGCGAGCGCTTCCTCGTGGGCTCGATCTCCCGCGGCACCGTATTCGTCGTGGGCACCGATGGCTCGCTGACGCCTTTCGCCGAGGATGCCGAGCTGCGTTCCACGGTCGGCATCGAGGTCGACGAGGAGCGCAACCGCCTCCTGGTCGCGAACTCCGACGCGTCCGCCTTCGGCGGTCAGTCGGCCGGTCAGGCCAAGCTCGGCATCTTCGATCTCGGCAGCGGCTCGCGCATCGCGATGATCGATCTCGCGGCCGCTGGACCGAAGGATGCGAAGAGTCACTTCGCAAACGACCTGACCGTGGGCTCCGACGGCTCGGTGTACGTCACCGACACCATGGCGCGTGTCGTGTACAGGGTGGATTCGGACAACAACGTGTCCGTGTTCCTTCCGCCCGACTTCGCCGGCGATCAGCAGCCGGCGCTGAACGGCATCGTGTTCCACCCGTCGGGCTTCCTGCTCATCGCAGACATGCGCGGCGGACAGATCTACAAGGTTCCGGTCGACGATCCGAAGAAGGCGACCGCCGTGAAGCTGTCGGAGCCCGTGACGGGCGCGGACGGTCTGGTGCTGCATCCGAACGGAAACCTCATCGTCGTGCGCAACGACGATTCGCGCAGCATCGTGGCACTGTCCAGCACCGACGACTGGGAGACGGCTACCGTCGCCGCGCGCGGCACGGCGAGCGGTCAGGCGACGACGGCCGCCATCGTGGGCGAAGACGTGTACGTGGTGTATCCGTTCTTCGGCGATCAGCAGGCGCAACCCTATATCGAGCGCATCCCGCTTCAGTAGCGGAGAGCGTACTCCTGATGGTCGCGGATGCTCCTCACCCGGGCTTCGCGACCATCAGGTAGAACACCGCGACGAGCGAGCAGAACGCGACCACGCCGAGCGCGACCCAGTATCGGAGATACCGCCAGTAGTCCGCGGGCAGATCCTCTCCCGCGGCCGCCGCGCGTCGCGCCATCTCGCGCATGCGGATCTGTATCCACACGACCGGCAGCCAGCACGCGCCGGCGAGCAGATAGAGCGCGATCGACCATGCGATCCAGTGCATGTCGAACGAGAATCCTGCGAGGTGCATCAGATAGAAGCCGGAGAGCGGCTGGAAGATCACCGTCGGCGTGGTGAAGACCCAGTCGGCGATCACGACGTACCTCACGACGACGGCCACGGCGCGCGCGTCGCGCGTGAGGCTGGTGAAGAGCATGTAGAAGGCCGAGCCGATTCCCGTGCCGAACAGGAACGTCGACGAGAGGATGTGCAGCCACTTGACGACGAGATACTCCATCAGCGCGGCTCCAGCTCGTACAGCAGCCAGATGGCGGCGAGCATCGGCAGGTTCTTGAGAACCGGTCCGTAAGGATGCAGCCAGAACTCCGGCAGCGCGACGGTGATGATGAGCGTGTAGCCGAAGATCAGCGCGGCCTGCACGATCCACAGCAGGCGCCGCCGGCGCAGAGCGAGCGTAGCGATTCCCAGCGCGAGATCGAGCACGCCGGCGCCGTAGAGCAGAACCGTCGCGATCGGGCCCGTTGCACCGGTGCGGGCGAGCAGCGCATAGCTCTCTTCGACCGGATAGACGCCGAGCGTGACGATTCCCGTCACGATCCACACCGCCGCGATCGAGAAGCGCAGCAGGGGAAGAAGCCAGCCCAGCAGGCTTTCCGTGCGCACGTGCCGTGCTTCGGATCGCGGTACGAAGTCCTGCACGGGGCGCGGATCGCGCCCGAGCAGGCCGCGCATGTGCGCAGCGTCGGCGGTGTTGCCGCGCGCGAGCATGTCGAGCGCTTCGGGATCGAGAAGTGAAAAGGGCAGATGCCGGATGAGGCGCGCGCCGAGCCGCACGATGCTCATCGGCACCTGCAGGAAATGCGCACGCGGGAGGTTCATGGCTTCGCGGAGCCGCGCAAGGTAGTCGCGCAGGAGGAGCGGCTCGGGGCCCACGAGTGCGATGCGCTGCCGGGAACCGTGCCGGCCTTCGGCGAGAGACACGATCGCCTGCACGACGTCATCGATGTGTATCGGCTGAATGCGCTGCTCGCCACCGCCCGGAAGCGGGATGAAGGGCAGGCTCGCAAGGAGGGTGAAGAGGCGCGTGCTCGTACCGCCCGGCCCGTAGACGAGCGAGGGCTGGACGATGATCCACTCGAGTGGCAGCTCGGCGAGGAAGTCGTCGGCGGCCGCCTTGCTCCGGTGATAGCGGCTGGAGGCGCTCTCGTCGGCGCCGAGCGCCGAGATCTGCACTACCCGGCGCACGCCCGCTTCCACGCACGCCGAGAAGAGCGCCCGCGGCGCTTCGACGTGGATGGCGTCGAACGTCTGACTGCCGCGTTCGCGGAAGATCCCGACGGCGTTGATCACAACGTCGACGCCGACGAGCCTTGGCAGCCAGTCAGCCGGCGCGCGATCCCGCGCGAAATCCGCTGCGACGAAACGCACGCGCGGATCGTTCACGGAAACGCGATCCGCACGGCGGACCGCGCAGACGATCTCGTGGCCGGCGGCCACGAGCGCCTCGAGGAGCCGCCTGCCGATGAATCCCGTCGCGCCGGTCAGCAGAACGACCAACTCGCCTCCCTGATGTCGCCGTGCGGGAACCGAGGCCGATCCATACCGTTAGTCGACTGGAGCACGCAAGCCGGACATCGCCCGATCGACCGGGGAGGCGCAATTTGAGAACCTGGCGCGAGTCTCTGCACGACGCATGGCTCACGGGTGCGAGTGCGAGCCTGCTGTCCACGGCCGCGCTCGGTATCTGCGGCCGCATCGAGCAGGGAACGGCCGTCGGGCCGAACAACGGTCCCAGCCAGTGGCTGTGGGGTGAGCAGGCAGCGTTCGAGCGCCGCGCGACGTTGCAACACACCGCCGCGGGCTACGCGATCCATCACCTGATGTCGACCTTCTGGGCGGCACTCCACGAGCGGCTCTTCGGCGGAGTCGCTGCGACCGGGAGCGTTCCGCAGACGCTCGCCGCCGGAGCGCTCACGTCGGCCCTTGCATGTTTCGTCGACTACCGGCTCACGCCGCGCCGGCTGCGGCCAGGATTCGAGAAGCAGCTCAGCCGGACGGCGCTCTTCTTCGTGTATGCCGCATTCGCTGCCGGGCTGGTGCTCCCACAGCTCGTCCGGCGGCTGCGTGTGTGATCAGTGATTCGCCGCGGCGTAGCGGTGCCGCAGACCGAACTCGATGGGAATCATGACGAGCGCCTTGCGCGCCACGCCGTCCTCGACGTAAGGCGTGAACAGCGCGTTCGCGACCGCCGCACGCGCAGCCGCATCGAGACGCGGGTAGCCGCTCGAGGTCTCGACGTCGATGCGCATCGCGCGTCCGCGCTCGTCGATCAGTACCCGCAGCACGACGAGACCTTCCTCGCGCGCCTTGCGCGATTCGGGCGGATAGCGCGGCTGCGGCGGTCGCACGTAGGCGACTTCCGAAATCAGCTTCGGTTCCTGCGTACGCGCGGCTGCCTGAACGGGCTGCGCGGGCGGCGGAGGAGGAGGCAGCGTGATCGCCGTGCTCGCAGGAGCCTCCGCGGGCATCGTGAGCTCGATGTCGGGAGGCCTTACGTCGAGAGCAAGCGAGACGAGCGCGGGCTCGGTGATCACCGGAGCGGGTGGTGCCGGTTCGCGCTCGGTGAGCAGCACGGCCTCGATCGGTGTGGACTCGATAGTAGATTCACGGACTGACATGCCCGTGGAGAGAGCGTAGAACGCTCCACCGTGCAGCAGCGCGATCGCGAGCCACGAGACAGCCCGCCGGGCCATTCCGCCCAGACCGACTGATCCGTGCACCGAGAACGCCGGCTGCCAGGACATGGTATTCCGTATTGCGAATGAGAATGACTCTCAATTATAGTCGCCCGCCGCTGGAAAGGTAGCCCCCGGTTCTTCCTGCGTGCGCCGTCGTCGCGGCCCCGGCCGCCACGGCTCCAACAGCGAGCTCCATCGATGCGTAACGTCGTTTTTCAGCTCCACTGGCTGCTCGGCATCACGGCCGGCGTCGTGCTGGCAATCGTCGGCGTGACGGGGGCGGTGCTCTCCTTCGAGCACCAGATCCTCGACCTCCTCAATGCCGACGTTAAGAAGGTGACCGTGCGACCGGGTGGTCCGCTCGAGCCTCCGGAGCTGCTCGAGCGCATCCGCAGCGCGCACCCGGACCGCCGCATCCTCAGCCTCGTGGTTTCGGGCGAGCCGGACGAGTCGGCGCGCGTGACGTTCGCCTTCCAGGGCGAGGCCGGGGAGCGGCCGCAGCAGGGGCCGCCAGGTCGCGGACCGCGCGGCGAGTCGCATTACGTCGATCCGTACACCGGCGAGCTCATCCCGGGCGCCGGCAATCGAGGCGAGGCCTTCTTCCGCGCGGCGATGCAGCTCCATCGCTGGCTGATGGTCGGCGGGATCGGCGACCGCGACATCGGCCGGCAGATCGTCGGCGCCTCGACCATTGCGCTCATCTTCTTCGCGGTGTCGGGAATCTACCTGCGCTGGCCTCACCGCCGCGCGCGCGACTGGCGCGTGTGGCTCACGTTCAATCCCCGCATGAAGGGCAGCCGCTTCCTGTGGCATCTGCACGCGGTCGCCGGCACGTGGGTGGTGGTCTTCTATCTGATCATGGGGCTCACCGGGCTCTACTGGTCGTACGAGTGGTACCGCGACGGGCTCTACGCGCTCACCGGAACGGAGAGACCTCAGCAGGGACCGCAGGGACAGCGCGGCGGCGGTGTGCCGGTGGCGGAGAGAGGCGAACCCGTCACGGACATCTCGCGCGCCTGGGATGCGTTCGTCCGCGAGACGGAAAGCCACGGATTCAGCACGGCAACGCTCAATCTCTCGAACGGCAACGCGATCGAGATCCGCTATCTCGACGCCGCTCCGCGTCACGAGCGCGCCTTCAACACACTGCGCGTCGCGGCGGACGGCGCCGTGCAGAGCCACGATCGCTACGCGGACCGGCCCTTCGGTGCGCGGCTGGTGGCGAGCATCTTCCCGCTGCACTCGGGCAGCTACTTCGGAATCGTGGGCACGGTGCTGTTCATGTTCGCGAGTCTCGCGATGCCCCTTTTCACCGTGACGGGCTGGATGCTGTATCTGGAGCGGCGCCGCAGGAAGCGGATGAGGCTCAGCGAGTCAGCCCCATCCACCGCTCGAGCTGCTCCACGCGGCTTCGACTGACGTCGAGCCGCACGCCGTTGCGCAGGCGGACGGCGTAGTCGCCGCCGGGATCGCGCAGCAGCGCTTCGATGAGCTCGAGGCGCACGATGGCCGAGCGGTGCACACGGAAGAAGCGTTCGGGATCGAGCCGTTCCTCCAGGGTCTGCATGCGCTCGCGGATGACGTACGTCTTGTCGCCGACGTGGAGCTCGGCGTAGGGACCGCTCGCGGTGATGTAGTCGATCTGCTCGACGGGCACCACGCGCACCTGGCCGCGCATCTCTACGGCGACGCGTTCGAGATAGCCGCGATGCGCCGGAGCGGCGCTCTGGTCCTGAGCGGGTGACTTTCCCGCCGCGAGCAGCTCGCGCAGCCGGTCCGACAGCCGTCCGACTTCCTCGAGCTCGATCATGCGCCGCGCCCTGCGGAAGGCCTGCTCGAAGCGCTCGTCGTCGAAGGGCTTGACGAGGTAGTCGATGGCGGCGAGCTCGAAGGCCTTGAGCGCGTACTGGTCGTAGGCCGTGACGAAGATCGTAGGCGGCATGCGCTCCGGGCCGATCTCGCGCACGACGTCGAGCCCGGTCTTGCCGGGCATCTGCACGTCGAGGAAGACGAGCTGAGGAGAGAGGTTCCTGATCGCGGAAATCGCAGCTTCACCGCTCGCGGCGGTACCGACGATCTCGACGCCGGGCTCGCGGCCGAGGAGATCCTGCAGCCGCTGCCGCGCAAGGGATTCGTCGTCGACGATGAGCACACGGAGCGGGTTCACGCCGGCGCTCCCTTCAGCTCTCGACCGCCGTCCAGCTCTCGACCGTCGTCACGCCGGTCGTGCGCAGGTCGGCGCGCGTGTGATACGGCAGCGTCACTTCGGCCAGCAGACCGCCGCCCTCCGCATTGCGCAGCGTGAAGGAGTGGTTCGTGCCGTAGAGCTGCGCGAGGCGCGCGCGCGTGTTGCGCAGTCCGACGCCTTCGCGCGGCGGTGTGAACGACGAGAGGAGCTGGGGACCGTTGTCGCGCACGGAGAGCACGAGCCGTTCGCCGTCGCGCTGGGCGCGGATCTCGATCCGGCCCACACCGTCGAGCTTCTCGATGCCGTGCTTGATGGCGTTCTCGACGAGCGGCTGGAGGATGAGGTTCGGCACGAGCGCATCGAGGAGGTCGTCGTCGACGTGACGCACGATCTCGAGCCGTCCCTGGAAACGGATCTGCATGATCTCCAGATAGCGGTCGAGGAACGCGAGCTCCTGCGAAAGCGGCACTTCCTGCTCCTTCGCGCCTTCGAGCGTGGTCCGCAGCAGCTCCGACAGGCGGGCGATCATCCGGCGCACGCCGCGCGGATCGCGCTCGACGAGCGCGGAGATGGCATGCAGCGTGTTGAAGAGGAAATGAGGGTCGAGCTGGTTGCGGAGCGCCGCGAGACGCGCGTCCGCGAGCTGCGCCTGCAGTTGCGCCGCGTGGGCCTGCAGGCGGATGGCCTCCTCGCGCCGCGCGCGGTAGCGCAGGAAGTAATGCCGCGCGAACCCGGCGGCGAGTATCGCGAGATAGACGATGAACTCGTTGATGAACCAGAAGCGCGTAACGCGCGCGAGCGGTCCCGGATCCGGACGCGCGGGCACGTACAGCTTGATGCGGGTCCAGCCCGTGAAGATGTCGACGAGGATCGAGATCGCCATGCCGACGAGGAGCAGCAGCAGCACGCGCCAGAGCCATCCCGACCAGCTCACCCGCTCGAGGCTCAACCGGCTCGTGAGCCAGAACAGGGGCGGTGTGAGGAGCGCCCAGGCCAGAGACTCCGCGGCAGCGATCGCGATGGGTGAGGTGGAGGAGATCGGCAGCAGGCCGCGACCCATCGGGTCGATCATGGAGTTCGCCGCGGTGAGCAGCGCCATGAACGTCCAGAACCCGAGTATGAGCAGGAGCTCCGGGCGGCGCAGCGGCATGACCTCGCTCCGCTCGCTGCCGCCGGCGGCTGCGGCCGTCTGCACGGCGGGCGGCGATGTAAGCGCATTGGCGGCCTGGACGTTCACAGGGGGAAGGATAGGCAGGAGGGTGGGACGGCCGCAAAGGGCGAGTCTTGAACGGCACGGCCGGCGGCACGAGCTGTTTTCCCCGAGCGACCGGCTGCTCGCCGATTTCCGGAAGCCGGGACGGAACCGGGGCCGTCCGGCAGTCCGGCAGGGCAGTTCGCTACGCCGGGGTGCACCTCATGACAGGGTCGGGACCGCGGATCTGGAAAAGAATCTAAGATCGGGGGCAGGCTGGGCGAGGATTACATGAAGAGAAAACCGATCATCGCAGTTGCCGTGGCGATCGTCGCGGCACTGGCCGGGTTGTGGGTCTACCGGCAGGCCGCACGCACCGACCAGCTCCCCTATCGCTTCGCCACGGTGGAGCGGATGGATCTCGAGTCGGCCGTCTCCGCCACGGGATCGCTTTCCGCCGTGACCACCGTGCAGGTCGGTACCCAGGTGTCCGGCCGCATCGTCGCGATCTATGCGGACTACAACGACGCCGTGAAGAAGGGTCAGCTCATCGCGCGCATCGACCCCGTTCTGCAGGAGCAGGCGGTGCGCGACGCCGAAGCGGGTCTCGAGCGCGCGCAGGCCGAGCTCGCCCAGGCGCAGCGCGAGTACGAGCGCAGCCGGCAGCTCTTCGAGCGCAAGGTGCTCACGGAGATCGAGTTCGAGAACGCGCAGTACGCGCTCGCTCTCGCGCAGGCGAACGTGAAGTCCGCGCGCGTGACGCTCGATCGTGCGCGGCAGAACCTGGAGTACACGTCCATCTACGCGCCGATCGACGGCGTGGTGGTGGAGCGCAACGTGGACGTCGGACAGACCGTCGCCGCGAGTCTGCAGGCGCCGCAGCTCTTTCTCATCGCCAACGATCTCGAGCGCATGCAGATCCTCGCCTCGGTCGACGAGAGCGACATCGGTTTCATCCGCGAGGGCCAGCTCGCGCGGTTCACCGTCCAGGCGTATCCCGACGAGACCTTCACCGGCCGCGTCAAGCAGGTGCGCCTGCAGTCCACCACGACGGAGAACGTGGTGAGCTACACGGTCGTGGTGGACGTCGAGAACCCTGCCGGGAAGCTGCTTCCCGGCATGACCGCGACCGTCGAGTTCCTCACCGCGTCGGCACACGACGTGCTCACCGTGCCCAACGCGGCACTGCGCTTCCGGCCGACCGAGCAGATGCTCGCGCAGCTGCGCGCGCAGCGCGGAGCGAACGGAGCGGCAGCGCCGGGCGCGCAGGGGAACGGGTCGCGGCAGGGCGCGCCACCCCCGGGCGCGGCGGGAAGCATGATGGGCTCGAGCGGACCGCCGAACGGTGCGGCCTTCCGCGCCGGCGGACAGCGCCCGGAGAACACGGCGGTGCTGTGGTACGTCGACGAGAAGAACCGCCTAGGCACCATACCCGTGCGCGTCGGTATCACCGACGGACAGCGCACGGAGGTGAGCGGACCGGGGCTGAAGGAAGGCATGCGCGTCATCATCGGCGTCACGCAGAGCCAGAGTACGAGCGCCGGCGGCAGCCCGTTCCAGCAGCGTCCGCCGGGCGGATTCAGACCGGGACCGCCGGGAGGTTTCTGATGCACGTCCGAGCGGGTGCGGAGCTGCGGGACGAGCGTGCGCCGGCTGCGGAGTCGGCGTCACCCGACGCATCCGAAGCGCCGATCGTCATCTCCGTCCGGAACATCACGAAGGTGTATCGGATGGGCAGCAACGAGGTTCACGCCCTGCGCGGCGTGAGTCTCGACGTGCGGCGCGGCGAGATGATCGCGGTGATGGGTGCGTCGGGCTCCGGCAAGTCCACGCTCATGAACATACTCGGCTGCCTGGATACGCCGACGTCGGGCGAGTACATCCTCGACGGCATTCGCGTGAACGATCTCACGCGCGATCAGCGCGCGGATCTGCGCAACCAGAAGCTGGGCTTCGTGTTCCAGGGGTTCAATCTGCTGCCGCGTACCACCGCGCTCGAGAACGTGGAGCTGCCGCTGCTCTACGATCGCAGCGGCCGGCGTCTCGACACGAAGCGTCTCGCCGCCGAGGCGCTCGAGCGCGTGGGGCTCGGCCAGCGACTCGATCATCATCCGAGCGAGCTCTCGGGAGGTCAGCAGCAGCGCGTGGCGATCGCGCGTGCGCTCGTCACGAAGCCGACGCTGCTGCTCGCCGACGAGCCCACGGGCAATCTCGACAGCCGCACGTCCATCGAGATCATGGCTCTGTTCCAGGAGCTCAACGATCAGGGCATCACGATCCTGCTCGTCACTCACGAGCCCGACATCGCCAGCTATGCGAAGCGGATCATCGAGGTGCGCGACGGCCGCATCCTTCGCGACGAGCCCGTGAAGAACCGCCGCTCGGCCGCCGAGGATCTGCGCGCGCTGGGACCCGTGTCGTGAGAGTCTCCGTCCTCATCAAGGTCGCCGCTCAGAGCATCCTCAGGAACAAGCTGCGCACGTTCCTGACGATGCTCGGCATCGTCATCGGCGTGGCCGCGGTCATCGTGATGGTGGCCGTCGGCTACGGTGCGCAGTCGCGCATCGAGGCGCAGATCCGCGGGCTCGGCACCAACATGATCGTCATCATGCCGGGCGCGCTGAACCAGGGTGCCGTGAGTCAGGGCGCCGGCACCTTCAACAGCCTGACGCTCGGCGACTACGAGAAGCTCGTGCGCGAGGGAACGCTGCTCTCCGCCGTCTCGCCGGTCATCTTCACCCGGCTGCAGGCCATCGGGCCGCGCGGGAACTGGCGAACCGTAGTGAACGGTGTCTCGCCGGCGTACCAGATCATCCGCGACTGGCCCGTCGCCTCGGGAACGTTCTTCACCGAGAGCGACGTGCGCAGCATGCGCAAGGTGGCGGTGCTGGGCGCAACCGTCGCTCAGAACATCTTCGGTGACGTGGATCCCGTCGGTCAGCAGGTGCAGCTGCGCAACGTGCCGTTCACGGTGATCGGCGTGCTCGCCCGCAAGGGTCAGAACGCAGGCGGCCAGGACCAGGACGACGTGATCCTGATGCCCTACACGACCGCGCAGAACCGTCTGTCCGGCTGGTCGCGCATCGGGCAGATCCTCGCGAGCACGTACTCGCCGGCGGACATCCCGGCCGCGCAGGAGGAGATCCGCGGCATCCTGCGCGAATCCCACAGGCTCGGTTCGAACGACGACGACGATTTCACGATCCGCAACCAGGACGAGCTCGCGGAGGCCGCGCAGAGCACGACGCGGGTGATGTCGCTGCTGCTCGCGGCCATCGCTTCCATCTCGCTGCTGGTGGGCGGCATCGGCATCATGAACATCATGCTCGTGTCGGTGACCGAGCGTACGCGCGAGATCGGCATACGCCTCGCGATCGGCGCGCGCGGCTCCGACGTGCTGACGCAGTTCCTCGTCGAGAGCGTCGCGATCAGCATGATCGGCGGCCTGATCGGGCTCCTGACCGGATATGCCGGCGCCGCGATCCTCGGCCGCATCACCGGCTGGAGCACGTCCACGCCGCCGGAGGCGGTGCTGATCGCCGTGGGCTTCTCCGCCGCGATCGGTGTGTTCTTCGGCTACTACCCGGCGCGGCGGGCGGCCGCGCTCGATCCGATCCAGGCGCTGCGTTACGAGTGAGTCGATGATCTTCTACCCGCACCGTCCCCGCGCGGCACGGCCGCGCGCATCCCGTACCGCAGGGCTCGCGGCCCTGCTCGCGTGTGCGACAGGGCTGCTGCTCGCCGCCGCACGGCCCGCGATCGCTCAGCAGCCGGATACGCGCATCATCACCTTCCAGGATGCCGTGCGCATCGCGCTCGAGCGCAACGCGACGCTGAGGAGGGCGCAGAACACGGCGGAGCTCGATGCCATCGCGGTCGAGGAGGCGCGCAACAGCTTCCTGCCCGACCTGCGCTTCTCCACTCAGGGGGCACAGAGCTTCGGCCGCAATTTCAGCGACATCGAGGGCCGGATCCTGGACCGCTCCACGCGCTCGGTGAACATGGGACTCAACTCGAGCGTGGTGCTCTTCAACGGCTTCGGCAACGTCGCGTCCTACCGTGAGGCGCGTCTCTCCGAGCAGGCGAGCCGGCTCGATCTGCAGCGCTCCGAGGAGACCGTGGTGTTCACGGTGGCGGCGAACTTCCTCGCGCTGATCCAGCAGCGCGAGCAGCTTCGCGTGCAGCGCGAGAATCTCGAAGCGGAGCTCGAGCTCGAACGGCAGATCCGCTCGTTCGTCGACGCGGGCCGGCGCACGATCGCGGATCTCTACCAGCAGCAGGCGAGCGTCGCGAGCGCGCGTTTCGCGGTGGTCGAGGCCGAGCGCGCGGTGGAGCTCGCCGAGGTCGATCTGATGCAGACCCTGCAGCTCGATCCGCGCGGCGTCTACGAGTTCGTGGTGCCCGAGCTCGGCGCCGAAACGGTCGCAGGGGAACGGCTTCAGCTCGCGAGCCTCGTGGAGCGCGCGCTCGAGCAGCGCGTCGACGTCGAGGCGGTGGAGGCACGGCTCGACGCGGCGGCGCAGAGCGTGCGCATCGCGCGGGCGGGCCGCTGGCCGACGGTGTCGCTGAGCGCGGGCTACAGCAGCAATTACAACAGCGCGAGCGACGTCTCGTTCTCCGAGCAGCTCGATCAGCGGCGCGGGGGCTCGATCGGCATCAACTTCACGATTCCGCTCTTCGACCGCGGAAACGTCGCGATCGCCACGCGCCGGGCCGAGATCGCGCAGGACAACGCGCGCCTCGAGCTGGAGAACCTGCTGCACGAGGTGGGACTGCAGGTGCGCCGTGCGGTCCTCGACTACGAGGCCGCGCAGGAACAGCTCCGGGTCGCGGAGACGCAGCTCCAGGCCGCGGAGCTCGCACTCGAGGCGACGCAGGAGCGCTACAACGTCGGCGCCGCGACGCTCGTCGAGCTCTCGCAGGCGCGTGCCGCACACGTGCGCGCCGCGAGCAGTCTCGTCAGCGCGCGCTACAACCTGCTCTTCCAGCGCACGCTGGTCGACTACTACGTCGGCGACCTCGATCCTTCCCGCCTCGCGGGCGAACGCGGCGGCACGCCCTGAGGGCGTGCTGCTCCGCCTCGCTCGGCCGCGTTCACTCGGCAGCTCTTCGGGTTTGCCGGCGCGCGGCGCGATGTCGCGCGTGTCCGAAAATCTGAACTGATTCGCATGACGCGGCGCCGGACGCCTACCTGCTTCACAGGTTAGGTCTGAAACGATGCCCTAGGATCGCCCCTGCATCGATCGAACGCCCGTCTCCGCACCCGCTGGGCGTCGAGCGATGCCGAGCCCCACGCTCGTTTGCGCCGCCCCTTCTGCGGCAAGTCGAACCTCCGGGCCCAGCCCCCGCCTGACGTCGATTCCTCCGCCTCTGGTGCTCACGACACCGTGCGGCGGGTTCTCCGTTTCCGGCTTCTCCATCGGCGACTGAACAGCGGTAGCAGCCATGCGTCTCAATCTGCCCGTTACAACGCAGGAATACCCGCTCCGTGACGGGACGCTCATCGTCTCGACCACCGACCTCAAGGGACGGATCACGTTCGTCAACTCCGAGTTCGTGCAGGTCAGCGGTTTCGCGGAGGCAGAGCTCCTCGGCAAGGCGCACAACATCGTGCGCCATCCCGACATGCCGGAAGAGGCATTCGCGGACCTGTGGCGCACGCTGCAGGCCGGGAGGCTGTGGCGGTGAGGGCCCTACTGGACACTTGGTTGCAGTCGATCGTGTTTCTCAGGCTGCGCGTTGCTCAGTGGCCGCGTAGTGCTCCCGCCGCCGCTGGGCCGGTGAGAGGTAGCCGTGTCGCTGGATCATCCAGCGCTCGTTGTACAGCTCGGCCCACTCCAGCAGCGCACACCGCAGCTCCCCGACCGTGTCGAACGTCCTCACCCAGAGCAGTTGTTCCTTGAGTGTGCGGATGGCGCGCTCCACGCAGCCATTGCCCTCCGGCGCTCGCACGGGCGCCGGGCTGGATTTGATCCCGAGGAACCCGATCTCCTGCTGGAAGTGCAGGCTCATGTACTGCGAGCCGTGATCGTGGCGCAGCTCAAGACCTGCGGCGACGTGCTTGCGGATCGCTCCAAAGCAACGCCGCACGGCCTGGCGGAGCGGCTCCGGCGCCTCCCAGCGCGAAGCGCGTTTGGCCGCGTGGATGCCGAGGATCCTGCGCCGTGCGATGGTCCACGGTGAGCATCCCGCTGACGTGGCCATCCTTCGCCGTCCACGTTCCCGTCAGATCCCTCCCCCAGCGCACATCCGGCGCCGGCGGGATGATCGTGCCGTCGTGGCACTTCGGGCCTTTCGGTGCGCCGAGATTCATCGGCGCTCGAAGGTTATGTTCCCGCATCAGCCGCATCACGCGGCCGGGGCTGGTGCGAACGCCGCCAAAGCGCCGCTTCGCCCAGACCTTGCGATACCCTTCGCCCAGAAAAGGCGATTCGGCCAGTACCCGGCGGATGTGAACGACGAGCTCGGCGTCACCGAGCCAGCCGTTGCCACTGCGACGCGTACGCGTCGCAGTGGCAAGCTTGCAAACCTCTGCCCGGCGAGCGCAGTACACGCTCGAGCGCGCGACGCCCAGCAGTGCGCACACCCGGCTCAGCGGCACCACGCGATTGAGGGAAACCGGCACGCCGCGCCTCACTTCGTCGACTGCCCGGATGCCAAAGGGCCGTGCTTCCTTGCATAGACCCGGTTGATCTCCCTCGAGATCTCCAGGTTCAACGCGGTTTCGGCCAGCGCCTTCTGCAGCTGATTGATCTTCTCCTCCCGGGCATCAGTCTCGCGGCTCTTGAGGCCCGTAAGACCATTCGCCGGGAACACCTCTCGCCAGGAGGACAGCGTCGCCGCGTTCACCTTGAGCTCGCGCGAGAGCGTGTCCAGAACTTCGCCTTCAGCAGACGCAGCACCGCGTCCATCTTCTTCTTCGAGGACCAACGGCCTCGTTCGTCAGTGTTCGTCCCGTTCTTCCTTCGCATGGGGACACCCCTTCGGCCCACAATCTGGCTCAAATGTGTGTCCAGTGGAAGCGTAGACCGGGGGAGTCCACATGCCCTTCGAGTTTGCCCTCATCAATGTGCAGCGCGCCAAGGCCCGCCGGTGTATCGTTCCCCATGGTGGTGGCCTCCCTTATGGTCTGGTTCGTTGGTCCTGGCAGTTCCAGTGAACCGGATCGAGGCCACCGCCTCACGATGTGCGAGAACTACGTTACGTCATCGCGCAATGCGGTCAGCGGGACGGGCCCGCTCTTTCAAGCATCGCCAGGACGCGTCGCATCATCAGGGCTGGTTTGCGCCTTCTTTGCGGCGAACGGATAAGCACCGCGAATACCCGGCTTCGGAGGCACGATCAGAGACAGCACCATCGCCGTCGCAAGCACCGCTGCTGTCAGCAGCAGCGACCACAGCACCGGAACCTTGTAAACGTCCACGAGCAGCATCTTGATGCCGATCAGGATGAGCACGACGGACAGCCCATATGACAGCAAGTGAAACCGTTCGTGCATGCCGGCCAGCAGAAAGTACATCGCACGCAGCCCCAGGATGGCGAACACATTCGAGGTGAGCACGATGAACGGATCGGTCGTGATGGCAAATATGGCAGGAATGGAATCGACTGCGAAGATGACATCGACGATGCCGATGAGAAGGACGACTATTGAGATTCACCGAAATGGGTGACACTTTTCCAATTCCTACTTGTCAAAGCGGTTGGTACAGTCACCAGCGCGGAGACCAAGATGGGAACCCGACGAGACCTCAAGGCCCTGGAGCAAAGGC
>Ga0207864_1000371_pt1 | contig 65743 bp, 59 predicted proteins | sample HigsolmetaAR202D_FD_184834 | JGI IMG/M metagenome (GOLD analysis project Ga0207864, IMG submission 184834) | Ionic liquid and high solid enriched microbial communities from the Joint BioEnergy Institute, USA - AR20-2-D (SPAdes) (version 2) ...
AGGCGCTCGGGGGGACGCCGTAAGCGGGGACGGAACGTACCGGCCACGGATCGCGGCTCGAAGGTCGATCGGAGAGTCCGCCTTTTCCGGCGGGCTCTTTTCGTTTCCGTGTCCGGGAGATCGCCGGGAACGCCGCATCGATCCGGGCCGCGCCTCCGGCACACGATACCCCTTCATCCGCGCGGCGCGGCGTGGCTCACCGGAATCGCCGTAGTCAACGGCCGGGCTGTCGTCCGAGGCCCGGGCGGGGTGGCGCCAGGCCGGGAAAGCGGGTAATCTTACCCCCATGATGCTGCTGATCCTGTTGCCGGTCCTCCTTTTCTCGGTGGTCGTCCACGAGTACGCGCACGGTTGGATGGCACTGAGGCAGGGTGACTCCACGGCGTTGGCTGCCGGTCGGTTGACGCTGAATCCGATCGCGCACCTCGACCTGTTCGGCAGCATCCTCTTCCCGCTCGTGCTCTGGGCATCCAACGCCGGGTTCCTGTTCGGCTGGGCGAAGCCGGTCCCGGTGAATCCGGCGAACTACCGGAACTACGTGCGAGGCGACGTCCTGGTCTCGATCGCCGGGATCGCCGCGAACCTCATTCTCGCGGCGATCAGCGTGCTCGTGTTCGTGCTCGCGGTCCACGCCGGCCGGATCGTTCCGGGGGCGGCCGGGATCATGGACGTGGTGCAGCAGGCGGCCGGGTACGGGATCCTGATCAATCTCGTTCTGGCGGTCTTCAATCTGATCCCGATCCCGCCGCTGGACGGCTCGCACGTAGTCTACCATCTGCTCCCGCCGCGCCTGGGTGCGCGTTACCGGGAAGTCGGCCGCTTCGGAATGCTGGTGCTGCTCGCCCTGCTGATCTTTGCGCCGGGCGTGTTCCGGTACCTGCTCTGGCCGGTGGATGTGCTCCAGGGGCTGGTCTTGTCCCTGATCCGGGCCTGGACGTGATGGCGGTCAGCGTTTCGGGTGAAGGCGCCTTCATTGTCGAGCTGGACCGGTTCCAGGGCCCGCTCGACCTGCTCCTGCATCTGATCCGGGAGCAGGACATCGACATCTTCGACATCCCGATCGCGCGAATCACCCAGCAGTTCCTGCAGGCGATCGAGGGCGTTGAGCAGCGGCTCGGGATCGACCGGGCGGGCGAGTTCCTCGAGATGGCGGCCACGCTGGTCCGGATCAAAGCCCAGATGCTCCTGCCGCGGCGGGTGGACGAGTCGGGGGAGTTGATCGACCCGCGGGCGGAGCTGGTCCGGCGCCTGCTCGAATACGAGCACTTCCGGGAAGCGGCGCAGCGTCTCGCCGAAGCCGAGGCAGAACGCGCCCTGCACTATGCCCGGGGCTTCGTGCCGCCGATGCCGAAGCCGGAGCCCAAGGACAACCTGGAGCTCACGTGGGAAGAGCTGCTCGCCGCGGCCATGGCGGTGGGGGAGAGGGCCCGCCCGCCGGCGGAGCACCGGGTCGTTGCCCGGGCCGTGCCGCTGGAGGAGAAGATCGCGCTCATCATCGAGACGCTGGAGCGCTTCGCGCGGGTCGAGTTCCGGCGGCTGGTCCGGCCCTTCGCGGACCGCTTGCACGCGGTCGTCACGTTGATGGCCGGGCTCGAGCTGACGCGGCAGCGCCGGGTGGCTCTGAGGCAGCGCGAGCCGTTCGCGCCGCTCTGGATCTATCGCAGGAACGGGAAGCCGTCCGATGCAGACGTCGCAGATCATTGAAGCGCTGCTCTTCGCGAGCGACGCGCCCCTTTCGGCCGAGGACCTCGCCCGCGCCCACGAAGATCTGGACGAGGACGCCGTCGAGGCCGCGATCCAGGCGTTGCGCGCCGAGTACGATGCGACGGGCCGGGCGTTCCAGATCTACGAGGTGGCGGGCGGTTACCAGATCCTGACGCGGCCCGAGGCCGCGCCGTACCTCGAGCGGTTCCGGACCGTGCCCCAGCCGGCGCGGCTGTCGGCCGCGGCGCTCGAGGTCCTGGCGATCATCCTGTACCGGCAGCCGATCGGCCGGGCGGAGATCGAGGAGATTCGGGGGATCAGCTCGGCCGGCGTGCTGCGCACGCTCCAGGACCGGGGTCTGATCGACGTGGTCGGCCGCGCGGAAGGGCTGGGCCGCCCGCTGCTGTACGGCACGACTCAGCGGTTCCTCGAGCATTTCGGGTTCCGGTCGCTCCACGACGTGCCGCGGCCGGAGGAGCTGCCGGTCGTGCTGCGGGAGCACGTTTCGCGGCAGAAGGAAACTGCGGCGACCTGAACCCCTCCGCCGGAGTCCTGTTCGTGGGCGAACCCGTTAGACTGCAGAAGTTCCTTTCTGGCGCGGGGGTCGCCTCCCGGCGGCGGGCGGAGGAGCTGATCCGCGCCGGCCGGGTCCGCGTGCGCGGCGAGGTCGTCACGGAACCGGGGGTGAAGGTCGACCCGGATGCGGACCCGGTCGAGGTGGACGGCCGGCGCGTGCGACTCCAGCCGCCCCTATGGGTCGCCCTCCACAAGCCCGCCGGTTACGTCAGCGCCCGTTCAGACCCCCAGGGTCGTCCCACGATCTACGACCTGCTCCCGGACCGGCTGCACGGACTCTTCCATGTGGGCCGGCTCGACCTCGACAGCGAGGGCCTCTTGCTCCTCACGAACGACGGGGATCTGGCGCACCGGCTGCTGCACCCGAGCTTCGAGATCGACCGGGAGTACGAGGTGGAGGTCGACGGGAATGTGCACGACGAGTCGCTACACCGTCTGCTGCGCGGCGTTCACCTCGAGGACGGGGTCGCGCGCGCCGTGACGGTCCGGCGGCTGCGGGGCGCGCCCGACGGCCGTTCCCGGCTGCGCGTGACGCTTCGGGAGGGGCGGAAACGGGAGGTTCGTCGTATGTTCAGTGCCATCGGGCATCCGGTACGGCGCCTCGTGCGCGTCCGCTACGGCCCGATCCGACTGGGCTCTCTCGAGCCCGGCCGGTGGCGGCGGCTCTCCACGCATGAAATCGCCGCCCTGTCGGCTGGTCGCCCGCGCGGCCGGCCGTGAGACGTCGTCGCCTCGAATCCGCTTCCGAACAAGGTGGAGACATGGACATCCAAGACCGCACCATATTGATCCTTGGCGGCTCCGGCCTGGTCGGACTCGCCGTCGCGCGGAAGCTCCTGGAGTTCCAGCCTGCTCGCCTGGTCCTTTGCGCGCTCCGCCAGGACGAGGCGGAGAGCGCGGCCGAGGAGCTGAGGGCCGAGCCTGCCCGGGCGCCCGAAACGTCCATCGAGGCGGTATGGGGGGATATCTTCCTCCCCGCGCCGTACAAAGACCGGAGCCGGGCGGAGGTGTTCCAGGACCCGGTCGCGCGCCGCCTCGTCATCGACTCCATCTACGGAGAGCTGACGGAAGAGGTGGTGAGGACCTCCACCCTCGGCGCGCTGCTCCTCCGGATCCGTCCGGACCTGGTGGTGGATTGTGTGAACACGGCAACGGCCATCGCCTATCAGGATGTCTCGGTGGGCGTGGAGAGATTGCGGCGGGAAGCCACCGCCGGCGGCGCGGGGATCGACGCGGTCGAGGCGCACCTCGGCACGTTGTATCTCCCGCAGCTCATCCGCCACGTCCAGATCGCGCTCGACGCCATGCGCCGCGCCGGAACCACCATGTACGTGAAGGTCGGCACCGCGGGCACCGGCGGGATGGGCCTCAACATCCCCTTCACGCACTCGGAGGAGCGGCCGAGCCGCGCGCTCCTGGCCAAGGCCGGGGTGGCCGGCGCGCACTCGCTCCTCCTCTATCTCATGGCGCGCACGCCCGGCGGGCCGGCGGTCAAGGAGATCAAGCCGACGGCGGCCATCAGCTGGAAGCGGATCGGCTTCGGGGAGGTGCGGCGAGGCGGGCGTCCGATCGAGCGGTTCGACGCCACGCGCCCACTGCCCCTCGACCAGGCGTTCGCGGCGTCCGTGGAGGATGCGTGGACCGCGGCCGGCGGCACGCTCGAGGGCGTGTTCCTCGACGCCGGGGAGAACGGGCTCTTCAGCCTCGGCGAGTTCGAAGCACTTACCTCCCTCGGGCTCATGGAATACATCACGCCTGAGGAGATCGCCGAGAACGTGGTGCGGGAGGTCCGCGGCCACGCGACCGGCAAGGACATCGTGGCGGCGCTGGATGCGGCGACCTCCGGGCCGACCTACCGCGCCGGCGTGCTCCGGGAGGCGGCCCTGGACCGGATGGCGGCGCTCGAAGCGCAGTACGGGGTGCGCGCCGTCGCCTACGAGATGCTCGGCCCGCCGCGGCTGTCCAAGCTCCTCTTCGAGGCCGCCATCCTCGCGCGGCTCTATCCCGACCTGCCGGCGGCGGCGCAGCTGGATCCGGAGGACGCCGCGCGGCGGGCGGCGGCGCTCGTCGAGGAGGATGCGGACCTGCGGATCCGCGCGCTCTCCGTCGGACTGCCGATCCTGCTCCCGGACGGAGAACGGCTGCTCCGCGGACAGCGGGTCAAGGTGGAGCCACACCCCGGCCAGGACCCGACCGATCCCCGCCTCGCGGACAGCGGGTGGATCGACCTGCGCCCCTCGAACTGGAGCAAGTGGCGCAACCGTCTGGCCCGAATCGTTCATGAGTTCGAGGCGGGGCCGGGGCCGGAGCGAGGCTCCCGTCGGGACATGGAGCCGAGCGCCCGGGAGCGCGAGATCCGGCCGGGCCGGCTGGCCGCCTGGGTGTTCAGGTACGAGGATGCGGGCGCGCGCGTGAAGCGCTGAGCGGATCCCGGGACCGGCCGGCAGCGTACAAGCGAGCGGTAGGCTCAACGACGAACGTGGGAGGAGGGAGCCGTTGGACGCAATGGGCATCTCCATACAGCCACGTACCGGGCGGGATCTGACCGATCGGATCACCCGCGAGGTACAGCGCCGGGTGGTGGGGCAGGATTCCATGATCGAACGGCTCCTCATCGGGCTCCTCACCGGCGGGCACGTCCTGCTCGAGGGCGTGCCCGGCCTGGCCAAGACGCTCACCGTCCGGTCGCTGGCCGAGACGATCGACGCGGAGTTCCAGCGCATCCAGTTCACGCCGGACCTCCTCCCCGCGGACATCGTCGGGACGATGATCTACAACCAGCGCACGGGCGAATTCGCGCCCAAGAAGGGCCCGATTTTCGCCAACGTGGTGCTGGCGGACGAGATCAACCGCGCCCCGCCGAAGGTCCAGTCCGCGCTCCTCGAGGCCATGCAGGAGAAGCAGGTCACGATCGGCGGCGAGACGTACCGGCTCCCCGAGCCGTTCCTGGTCCTTGCCACCCAGAACCCCATCGAGCACGAGGGGACGTACCCGCTCCCCGAGGCCCAGGTGGACCGGTTCATGCTCAAGCTGCGGGTGGAGTACCCGGGCCGGGACGAAGAGAAGGAGATCATGCGCCGGGTGGCCGGGCAGGAGCTGGCGCCGCTCGCGGTGGTGGCGCGACCCGAGGAGATCCTCGCGGCGCGGCGCGAAATCTCCGAGCTCTACATGGATGAGAAGATCGAGGACTACATCGTGGACCTGGTCCAGGCCACCCGTCGTCCGGCCGACTACGGGCTGTCGGACCTCGCGCCGCTGATCGAGTACGGCGCCTCGCCCCGGGCCACGATCTTCCTCGCCCTCTGCGCACGTGCCCACGCCTACCTGCGCGGGCGTGGCTACGTACTCCCCGAGGACGTCAAGGCGATCGGCGCGGACGTCCTGCGCCACCGCATCATCACGAGCTACGAGGCCGAGGCCGAAGAGATCACGCCGGACGACCTCGTGGCCCGCATCTTCGAGGCTGTGGACGTTCCGTGAAATCGGCTCCCGGCATCGTCTCCCGGTTCGCATCGCTCCTGCGGCCCCGCGGACGCGCCGTGGGCGCGGCGCGCGACGAAGGCGGCGCGAACGGCGTCGCCTCCCGCCCGAAGCCGGACCGGGAGACCCGCTCCTCGGAGGCCGTGCCCCGGGAGGTGCTCCGTCAGGTGCGCCTCATCGAGCTGCGTACGCGCGGCTGGGTCGAGGCCGTGTTCAGCGGCGAGTACCAGTCCGTGTTCCGCGGCCAGGGCATGGAGTTCGCCGAGGTGCGGGAGTACCAGGCGGGAGACGACGTCCGCAATATCGACTGGAACGTCACCGCCCGGATGGCCCACCCGTTCGTCAAGAAGCACATCGAGGAACGGGAGCTGACCGTGCTCGTGGCGGTGGATCTCTCGGGCTCCGGCCAGTTCGGCACCCGAAGCCGGTTCAAGGCCGAGCTCGCGGCGGAGATCGCCGCGGTGCTCTCCCTCTCCGCCGTGCGCAACAACGACCGGGTCGGGCTGCTCCTCTTCACGGACCGGGTGGAGCACTACGTGCCGCCGAAGAAGGGCCGCCGCCACGTGCTGCGCCTCATCCGGGACCTGCTCGTGTACCGGCCGACGGGCACGGGCACGGACCTGGGCGCGGCGCTGGAGTACATGGGCCGGATCCTGCCGCACCGCGCCATCATCTTCCTGCTCAGCGACTTCATGGTCCCGCCCCCGCCGGACGTTGCCGGGCTGGTCACGGCCCCGTCCGATGGCCTCGACGTCACGGCGCCCGGCTGGGTGCGCGCGCTCCGGGTGCTCTCCCGCCGCCATGACGTGGTGGCCATCACGATCACGGACGCGGCCGAGCTACGGCTCCCGGACGCGGGGCTGGTCATGGTCACGGACCCCGAGACCGGCGACCGGGTCGCCGTCGACACCGGAGACCCGTCGCTCCAGGCGTACTTCGCCGGGCTGGTGGCCCGGGAGCGGGCGGCGTTCCGCCGCCTCTTCCGCCGGCTCGGCGTGGACGAGATCGAGGTCCGGACCGACACCTCCTACATCGGGCCGCTCCTCGCCTTCTTCCGGCGCAGGGAGCGGTTGCTGCGCCGATGAACGCCGGGCGGACAGCCGCGCTCCTCGTGCTCCTCGCGGCCATGGCCCCCACCGCCGTGAACGCACAGGGGGTCCGGGCGGCCGTGACCCCGGATTCGATTTCCGTAGGCGACGTCTTCCACGCCGCGTTCCGGGTCGATCTCCCTCCCGGGTACCGCGCCGAGTTCCCGGATACCCTCGCCCTCGCCCGGGACATGGAGCACGCAGGGCGCCGGCACGAACGGGTGGATACGCTGGACGACGGCGGCCTTCGGCTCACGGTCGCCTATCCGCTCACCGCGTGGCGCCCCGGCCACGTCTTCCTCCCCGCGGTGAACATCCGGATCATCGGGCCGAGCGAGGGTGACGCACGCACGTTGACCGCCGCGCTCCCCGAGGTCGTCATCCGATCCGTGCTCCCCGGGGACACCGCGGGGGTCGACCCGCAGCCGCCCAAGGACGTGCTCGGCGCGAACTGGCTGCTCTGGCCGTTCCTCCTGGCGATGCTCGGCCTGATCGCGGCGGCCGGCGGGCTCCTGTTCTGGTACCGTCGGCGTCGGGGCGACGCACCGGAGCCGATCCTGGTCGCGCCGCCCGTGCCGCCGCGGGAGCGCGCCCTCGCCATGCTGGACCGGGCCCGCTCCCTCGGGTTGGTCGAGGCCGGCGAGTACAAGGCGTTCTACACGCTCGTCTCGGAAGCCGTCCGCGGGTACATGGAGGCGGTGGATCCGCGCTGGAGCGGCGACCTGACCACCTCGGAGCTGGTCCCGCGGCTCGCGTCGCTGGAGGAGGAGCCGCGGGCATCCCTCGTGGCCGTGCTCAGCGCCGCCGACCTGGTCAAGTTCGCCCGCCACCGGCCCACGCCCGAGGCCGCGTTCCTCGACTGGCAGCGGGCCCGGGACTGGGTGGCGACGTACCCGCCGGCGCCGCAGGCCGAACCGGAGGGGGATGGGTCGGCCACGCCCGGGGAGGCCGCATGAGCTTCGGGTTCGGGCAACCGTGGGCGCTCCTCCTGCTCGTGCCCTTCGCCGCGTACGTGCTGCGCCTGCGACGCCGCGGCACGCCCGCGCTCATCTACTCCCGCGCCGGACTCCTGAGCCGCAACCGGCGCCGCCTGACGGAAGCCGCCGCACGGGCGCCCGGCTGGCTCCGAGCCGGCTCGATCCTCGCCCTGATCCTCGCCCTCGCCTCGCCCCGCACCGGCACGTCCGCCGTCGATATCGACACCGAAGGGATCGCCATCATGCTGGTGGTCGACATCTCCAGCTCCATGCTGGCCGAGGACTTCCACCCGCGGAACCGGCTCGCGGTGGCCAAGCAGGCCATGGCGGAGTTCATCCGAGGCCGGGCGTTCGACAGGATCGGGATGGTCGCCTTCGCCGGCGAAGCGCTGACCCAGGTCCCCATCACCATCGACTACCCGGTCATCTTCCGAGCCATCGAGCAGCTCGAGGTCGGGATGCTCGAGGACGGCACCGCGATCGGCACCGCCATCGCCACCGCCGCGAACCGGCTCCGCCAGGCGCCCGGCGAGTCCCGGGTCATGATCCTCCTCACGGACGGGGAGAACAACCGGGGCGAGATCGACCCCATCACCGCGGCCCGCGCCGCCGCCACCTTCGACATCAAGGTCTACACCATCGGCGTGGGGACTGAGGGCGTGGCGCCGATCCCGGTGGCCCGCGGGCTGCTCGGCGGCTACGAGTACGCGAACCTGCCCGTCCACATCGACGAGGAGCTCCTCACCGAGGTGGCGAAGCTCACCGGCGGCCGGTACTACCGCGCCACGAACGAGGCGGCGCTGGACAGCATCTACCACGAGATCGACCAGCTCGAGAAGAGCACCGTCGAGGTTCGCCGGTACGTGCAGTATACGTCGCGGTACCTGCCGTTCCTCGTCCTCGCCGCCTTGCTTCTCGTCGGCGAGTGGATCCTGCGGGCCAGCCGCTGGGGGAGGGTGCCATGAGCTTCGCCCGGCCCGATCTCCTCTGGCTCGCGTTCGCGCTGCCGGTCCTCGTCGTGCTCGGCGTGCACGGTTACGTGCGACGTCGCCGGCGCGCCATCCGCGCCCTCGGAGACTCCGCGCTGCTCCGCCGGCTCGGGGCGGTGGAGGTGGAGCGCACCGTCACGGGCCGCGCCGTGATCCTCGCGCTCGCGGCGGCTTCGCTCGGCCTGGCCGCCGCGGGACCCCAATGGGGGTTCCGCGCCGTGGAGTCCCAGGCCCGTTCCCGGAACATCGTCTTCGCGGTGGACGTCTCGAAGTCCATGCTCGCCCGGGACGTCACGCCCGACCGGCTGGAGCGGCAGCGCCTCCTCACGCGACGTCTGCTCCGGGAGCTCCGGGGGGACCGGTTCGGCCTCGTCGCCTTCGCCGGACGCGCGTATATCCTGTCGCCCCTTACCGTTGACCACGGAGCCCTCGAGCTTTACATCGATGCGCTGGATCCGGGGATCGTGAGCTACGGGGGCTCCTCGCTCTCGGCCGCGCTTCGCCAGGCGATCGATCTCGTCCAGGGCCAGCCGGGCGCGGCGGGCTCGCGCGCCATCGTGCTCATGACGGACGGCGAGGCGCACGAGGAGTCGCAGGCGGTGCTGGCGGAGGCGGATCGCGCGGCGCAGGCGGGGATCGCGGTCCACACGGTGGGGATCGGCACCCGCGAGGGGGACCCGGTGCCGAACCGCGATCCCGGGTCGGGGCGCGTGGCCGGCTACATGCGGGACGCGGCCGGAGACATCGTGATCTCGAGACTGAACGAATCCCTCCTGAGGGACGTGGCCCGGCGAACCGGCGGGCGGTACGTGCATATCGAGGAGCCCGGGGCCACGGACCGCCTGCTGGCGGCGCTCCGGTCCCTCGACCAGGCCGTGATGCAGGGAGACCGCCAGGTGCAACGGAAGGAGCGCTTCGGCTGGTTCGTGGCGCTCGCGCTCGGGCTCCTCGTCATCGACGCGGCGCTCCTCGACCCGACGCTCCGGCGCCGGGCGAGGGAAGGGGAGGCGTGACCATGGTCCTGAGGAATGTCGCCATCGGTGCGCTGGTCGTGCTCCTGACGGGCTTGGGCATCGGGGACTTCGAGCGCGGCAACCGGCTGTACCGGCAGGGCCGTTACGCCGAGGCCGTGGAGGCGTATCAGGCGGCGCTGGAAGGCGGCCGGGACACGCCCGAGCTGCGTTACAATCTCGGCACGGCGCTGCTCAGGCTCGGGCGCTACGACGATGCCGAGGAGCATTTCCGGGCCGCACTGGTCGCCGTGGACCCGGAGCTGCGGGAGCGGACCCTGTACAATCTGGGCAACCGGTTCCTCTCGGACGCGCGGCAGGCCGGCGATCCCGAGGCGCGGGGGCGGCTCCTGGACGCCGCCATCGAGGCCTACAAGCAGGCGCTCCGGATCATGCCCGGAGACCGGGACGCGAAGTGGAACCTGGAGCTGGCGCTCCGGGACCAGGAGGAGCAGCCGCCGTCCCAGTCGGGCCAGAGCGACCAGGATTCGGAACAGGACCCGGACGGGTCGGAGGACCCCCAGGGGGGCGGGGGTGGGTTCCAGCCGTTCCCGCCGAGCCCGTCGGCCCGTGACCGGTCGTATGCGGATGCGGAGGGCGCGATGACGCCGGAGCAGGCGGAGCGGATCCTCCGGGCCGCGGAACAGGACGAACGGGACGTGTACCGGCAGCGGCTCCGCCGTGGGCAGCGGGAGCGTCCCGTGGAGCGGGACTGGTGAACGCGTTCGTCGTCTGGCTCGCGCTGGCGGTCGCGGCGGGCGGCCAGGACCCGGTCCGTGTGTCGGCATCGCTGTCGGCGTCGGCGGTCGGTGTGGGCGAAACGGTGGTCCTGGACGTCCGGGTGGAAACGAGCGGCCCTGCGCCGGAACGGTTCGAGGCACCGCCCCTCCCGAGCGGCCTCGAGGTCGTGGGGACCCGGGACTATTCCCAGCTCCAGTTCTCGCTGCCCGGCGGGAGGACCCGGATCGTGCGGCGCGAGTTCGTGATCCGTCCGCGTGCGGCCGGGCAGTACGTGATCCCGCCGGCGGTGGTGCGGGTGCAGGGGAAGGAGTATTCGACCCGCCCGCAACGGCTGCTCGTCACGGCAGCGGGGCGGAGTGGGGCGGGGGGCGGGCCGCCCGCTCCCGGCACACGCACGGCCGCTCCGCCCGCCGGCCCGGATGGGGAGGTCATCCTCCTCGCCCGGGTCGTCCCGGACACGGTCTACGTCGGCCAGCAGATCACCTTCCAGGCCGAGGCCATGTTCTCGAACGAGGTGCGGCTCCTGCTCCGCCGTGCGCCGGAGTACGTGCCGCCCAGCCCGGTCGGTTTCTGGATCCAGGACCTCAATGACGCCCCGATGGTCGAGCCGCGCGTGCTCAACGACCGCCTGTACGAGGTGCAGACGTTCCGGCGCGCGTACTTCCCGCTCTCGCCGGGGCTGGTCTCGTTCCCGCCCGCGCGTCTGGTCTACGAGATCCGTCGGGGCTTCCTGTACGCGCCGGAAAGCCGGGAGCTGAACAGCGACACGCTGCGCGTCGTCGTGCTCCCGCTCCCGGAGGAGGGGCGGCCCCACGACTTCAACGGCGCGGTGGGCCAATTCACCGTCACCGCGCGCCTCGAGCCCGCGGAGGTGCCCGCAGGCGAGGCGGCCATGCTGCACGTGGAGGTCTCGGGTACGAGCAACATCAAGGCGGCGCCGCCCCCGAAGCTCCCGGACTGGCCCGGCGTGCGCGTTTACCCGCCCTCCGAGGAGGCGGAGGTGGTCCCGGTCGGCGGCGTGGTCCAGGGCACGAAACGGTTCACCTGGGTCATCGTTCCGGAGACCGCCGGACGCCACGAACTGGCGCCGGTCCGGTACCCGTACTTCGACCCGGTGAGGAAGGAGTACGACGTCGCCTCGAGCGCCCCACTCACGCTCCGGGTCACGGCCGCGCCGGGATCCGGCACCCGGGACGGCCGCCCCGTTGCCCTACGGTACCTCAAGGACCGGCCGGGAGCCGAGGCCCCGCTCGGGTGGGTGCGCACTCCGGCCTTCCTGGCGGTCCAGGCGCTGCCGCTCCTGGCGATCGCAGGACTGCTCATGGCCCGTACCGTCGGCCGGCGGGAACGCACGCCCTCGCCGCGGTCGCTCCGGGCCCGCAGGCGCCAGGCCCTGGCCACGCTGCGGAGCCGGGCGAACGGCAATGATCCCGAGTTCTTCGCCGAGCTCTCCGCCCTCTTCCGCGATTGGCTCGCGGATCGGCTGGGCGATGCGGGGCTCCGGCGCGCTGATGCCGAGAGCGTCCGCCGCGCCCTGGAGGACCAGGGCGTCCCGTCTTCCGTCAACCGCGCCGCAGCCGCGCTCCTCACCCGCCTCGCCAGCGCGCGCTTCGCGCCGGTCCGGCCCGACGCCCGGGCGCGGAACGCCATGCTGGATGAGCTCGAGCGGCTCGTGGAAGCCATCGATCGCCAGGTTCGCCGCCCGAAGTCGGCCACGACCACGGCGCTCCTCGCCGTCGCTCTGCTGCTGGCGGCCCCGGCGGCGGGCCTTGCCCGGGCGCCGCAGGAGGATCGCTTCGCGGCCGGGTACGCCGCGTTCCAAAACGGCGACCTGCCCGCCGCACGCGACCACTTCGCCGCGTATGTGGAGGCGCGCCCGTTAGACGCCCACGGGTGGTACAACCTCGGCAACGCATACCACCACACCGGCGACCACGCCCGCGCCCTCTGGGCATGGCTCCGCGCCGCGCGCCTCGATCCCAGGGACCGCGACACGCGGCACAATCTCAGGGCCGCCGGCGCCCCGGTCAGCCTCGTGGACCAGGTCCTCCCCACGATACCGGTCACGGCCGAGGAGCTCCTGCTCCTCGCGAGCCTCGCATGGTTGCTCGGCGGAACCGCGCTGGCCCGGTTTGCGTTGAAGCGGGGACGGTCGGCCGGGATCGTCGGCGTCACTGGCGTCGTCGTCGCGCTCCTGGCCCTCGGCGCGTGGGTAGCGGAGTATCGGCGCCCGCCGCTCGCCATCGTGCTCGAACCGGAAACTCCTGTCCGGGCAGCGCCGAATCTGCACGCCGAGCAGATCTTCGTCCTCCCGGCCCCGGTCGCGGTCCAGGTCCGGGACTCCACCGAGGGAGGCGTCTGGCTACGGATCCTCGCCGCCGACGGCGCCGAAGGGTGGGTCGAGTCGATCCAGCTCGGACGGCTGTAGCTCGATCGCGTCGCACGCTACCCGCGGCAGGCGACGTCTAAACGGCCCCTCCCGCGCTGTAGCCGCCGATTTGCGCGTCGTATCCGACCTTCCTGAGCAACGCCACGAGCTGCTCGGGCGTCACCGTCCGCTCGTCGTACTCCACTTCCGCCCCGCCGGGATTGCCCGGCCGCACGGCCGCGCTCCGAACGCCAGGGCGCGCCAGCAAGACCTTCCCCACCTCTTCGGCGCAGTGGGCGCAATCGAGCCCCCTCAACTTCAGGTTCGTCGTCTTCATGTCGCCTCCGAGCCGCCGATCCCATGGCACATCGGGGCACCAAACATGCCATTCGCCTTGACCGCGCCCCGGCCGCCTCTATACTTCCTGTCCGCGCACTCGCCCGTGCTGCCGCCGACCGGCGCACCACGACGCCGGTGTCCACGGCAGTGCCCCGCACGGATCTAGCACCACAAGTCGATTTCCGATGACGGATTGCGAGCAATGCGAGCATTTCCCAACCTCACGGTCGTCGATCACCCGCTCATCCAGCACAAGTTGGCAATTCTCAGGCACCGAACCACACCGAAGAAGATCTTCCGGGAGCTGGTAGACGAGAGCACATCTTTGCTGGCGTCCGAGGTCACCCGGGAACTGCCTCTGGAGCCCGTCGAGATCGAGACCCCACTCGAGCAGACGACCGCTTACATGGTGAGCGGGAAGAAGCTCGTGCTCGTCCCGATCCTTCGTGCCGGCCTCGGGATGGTCGAGCCCATGCTTCGCCTCATGCCCTCCGTCCGCGTGGGGCACATCGGGCTGTACCGGGACCACGACACGCTCCAGCCCGTGGAGTACTACTTCAAGATCCCGCCCGACCCCGAGGCGCGGGATTTCATCATCCTGGATCCCATGCTCGCCACCGGCGGATCCATTGCCGCCGCGGCAACGGCGTTGAAGCAGCGTGGCGCCCAGAGGGTCCGGGGGGTCTCCATCGTGTCGGCGCCGGAGGGCGTACAGCACCTGCTCGAAACGCACCCGGACGTCCAGATCTTCACGGCGGCGCTCGACCGTCAGCTGAACGACCACGGATACATCCTCCCCGGGCTCGGGGACGCCGGCGACCGGTTGTTCGGAACGCGTTGATCCGCTAGATTTGATTGGAGTTCGGGCCCGTAGCTCAGGTGGTCAGAGCACTCGACTCATAATCGAAGGGTCGCAGGTTCAAGTCCTGCCGGGCCCACTCAACGAGCAGCCCGCCGATCCCCGATGGACCGGCGGGCTTTGCTGCATCCTTGGGCCTCAGCGTCGATCCGGGAGACCTCGCTCCGGTCCGGAGCGGCTCGGGGCGAGCCTCGACGCATGCGCCCCGAGCACCCCATCCCCCGAGGACGGGTCGCCGCGGCCTCCGTTACCAGGTTGGAGTCGCGCCTCGATCGATCCCCGAGCGGCTCGGGCAGACCGGTTCACGGACTGGGAATGCTCACCGAGATCCCGTAGGGCGAAATGCCGAGCCGGGGCAGATCGTCGGCGCCGTCCAGCCAGTCGAGCGTGAACACCGTGGTAGTCGTGCCCACGATGGCGCCCGCGACCACATCGCTCGCCCAGTGACGATCGTGGTGGATCCGCGACCAGCCGACCATCCCCGCGCCGGCGTACGCGAGCAGGGAGACCCAGCGGTTGTTCGCCTTGCGTGACAGACTCGTGGCGAGGGAGAAAGCCACGACGGTGTGGCCGGAGGGGAACGACTGCCAGGCGTTGTCCAGGGCGAAGGACCGGACATCATCGCCGCCGCACGGCGCCCGCGGCCGGCACCTCCCGATCCCGAACTTGAGTGCGCCGTTCGCCACCCCGGATGCGAGCAGCGCAATGGCAGCATGCGCCGCGCCTTCCTTCAGGCCATCCGAGCCGAGAAGGTACCCGGCCCCGTACGTGAGTCCGAGAGCCGAAAGGAAGAAACCGGGCTCCCCGATCAGCGTGCCAGCCCTCGCCAGCGGGTTCGGCTCTGCTCCCGGTGCGAGCGCCAGCTCCTGCCGGATCGTGTGATCCAGGATGAACGCGCTGGCCAGCATCCACCCCGCACCCCCCAGGAAGAAGCTCGTACGCGCGCCCTCTCTCGTCGGTGTCTTCGCCCCTCTCAGATAGCTGCCATCCTGCGCCGCCACGCCGCCCGCGAAGAGGACGTGCGCGGCGAAGAACGTCGCCAACGCGATCCGGCGAGTACGCACATTTCCTCCCACGTCAGAGGTCCAATTCGGTTCATCCCGAATCCGTTGCCGTGTGGTGATATGAAATGAATGCGGGCGCCGCCGCGTTGGGCGACGCCCGCAATATGCTGCGCAGGCACTCGAAAGGAAAGAATTTCGTCCGGAGGCGTGAAACTCCCCGGGTCGACGGCCAAAGGGTGGCAGGGCTCGCGATCCCCCTGCCAACCCACCCTCGCGTCCGGACGCGTCTACCCGACTTCGCGGCCCGACGCGCCCGGCCCCCCGCCTATGCGGCGGTCACGCAACCTGCTTCAGGCTCGCCCGGGCGACGTACGCGTTGGGCGCCGCGCGCTCCTCCTGCCGCCTGGCCGGCTCCACCGCGAACAACTCGACCCCGTCCAGCGGGTGGAGCCCGCAAGCGGCCAACAAATCCAGTACGTTCCGCTGTGGCGCGCGATCGCCGCCAGTGATCCTCTCGTGCATCTCCGTACTCCCGGCGCGAGGATGTCCGCTTTGTCACAGGGGGTGCCCGGCGGAGACGCAAGGTCGGGGCCACCGGCAACACCGTCCCAAAATCCGCGCCAGGGGCTTTCCAACACGTTGTGATTTCTATAGATATGATCATGGGGCCTGTTCCGGCTCGTCGGTCCTCTCGCGGCCACGGCGGGTCGAATCCCGCAACTTTTTTCCCGCTACCCGAGAATTCTTGCGGAGACACGATCCGCCGGACCTTGACGGCATTGATCGCGCACGCTACGCATGAACCGCCCATGAACGGTGATCCACTGGTTCGGCATACGCCGGACCGGGTCGGCACTCGGCCCCTCCCGGAGTAGACCATGGCGGGCGACAGCAAGATCCGGCCGCGGCTGCTCCTCGCAACGCTGCTCATCCTGGGTGCGTGTGGCGATGATCTCGGCCCCGCGCTCGGGCGGCCGGCCGCCATGGAGATGCTGGCCGGGGACGGCCAGCAAGGCGTGGTCACGGCCCTGCTGCCGGAAACGCTTCTGGTGCGCGTCGTGGACCCGGCAGGGGAACCGGTGGGCGGCGTACGCATCCAGTGGACGCTGGATGAGGGCGGCGGCTCGATCGTGCCCGTCGGCCCGACCGATGCGGACGGGATGGGCCGCGCCACCTGGCGCCTCGGTCAGACGGCCGGTACCTACGCCGCGACCGCACGGGTCTCCGGCGTGCCGCCGCTCACCTTCCACGCAACCGCTCTCCCCGGCCCGCTCACCCGCGTAGCGGTCCAACCCCGCTCCTTCATACTCGATGCGTTCGGGGACACCGTACGGCTCGCCGTCTTCGCGGCAGACGCGTTCGGCAACGCCGTCGTGCCGGAGCAGGTGGCGTGGAGGTCTCTCGATCCATCCGTCGCGACCGTGGACGAGGCTGGCCTCGTCCAGGCGGTGTCGAACGGCGAGTCCCGGATCGTGGCTCAGGCCGCGGCCGCGGCGGACACCGTCACGGTGCGGGTCGAGCAAAGGGTCGCCACCCTCGGCATCACGCCGCGCACCGATACGCTCCGCGCGATCGGGGACACGCTGCAGCTCCAACTCGATCCCCGGGACCGGAACGGCCACCCGGTCGAGGAATTGGAGGTCCGGTGGAGCAGTCTGGATGACGAGGTCGTCGAGGTGGACGGCGAGGGACGCGTCGTGGCCCGGGGCGCCGGGACCGGGCGCGTGACCGCGAGTTCCGGATCCGCTGCGGACACGGTCGTGGTCGTCGTCCAACAGGAAGTGGCTGCCCTCGAAGTCGTCCCGGATCTCATAAATCTCGTGGTCGGCGACGCCTTCCGCTTCACCGCCCGCGCCCTCGACGTCCGCGGCGCCGAGGTGCCTGGAGTTTCGGTGACCTGGCGTTCCTCCGACCCGCCGGTCGCGACCGTGAACGAAGCCGGGCTGGCGCGCGCGTTGAGTCCGGGCGTGTCGATCATCTCGGCCGAGTCCGGTGGTCTCACGGGGACCGCGACCCTGAACGTGGTCCTGGAGGGCGCGACCATCACCGCCATCGAGCCCGACACCCTCGTCCCGGGCGGGATCGCCACCATCCACGGCACCAACTTCGCGCCGGTGCCGGAGCGGAACGTGGTGCACGTGGACGGCGTGCGGGCCGCCGTGCAGACCGCGAACGCGTCCCGGCTGGTGGTGCGGCTCCCTCCGAGGAATGCGTTCCGCTGCGACCTGCCCGGCGCGGTCACCGTGGCGGTCAACGCCGCCGGTCTGAACGCCACGCGCAGCCACACGCTCGCCGTGGCCGCGCCGAGGCGCCTGGCTCCGGGCGAATCGGTCCTGGTCCTGGACGCCGGGGACGTGCGCTGCAACGAATTGCTCGGCAGCGGGGGGCGGTACCTCATCGCCGTGATCAACACAGAGGCGCTCGCAACGGCTTCCGCCGCATTCCAGCTCCGGGGAGCGGCGCAGGCCGCGAGCGCACTGGCACGGGTCGCACCCGTGGCCACGCCCGTGACGACCGGCGCTCCGCTCATGGCCAGGACCGGCGGGGCAGGGGCTCAGAACCGCCTCCACCCCGATCCGGCCGTGCACCACGCCGCGCTGGCGGCCAACCGCCGCCTGTTCGAAAGGAGGCGGCCTCGCCGGGGGGCCGGGGATCGAGGCGACGTCGCCACCGCCGCCTTCGTCGCGTCCCACACGCCCGGGGACGTGATCCGGGTGCGCGTGCCCGCGATCCGGGCGGACGACCCCTGCGAGACCTACACGGAGGTGAACGCACGCGCGGTGTTCGTCGGCAACCGCGTCGCCGTCTACGAGGACCTGGCCGCCCCCCTCGCCCGCACCGCGGACGAGTACCTCGAGAAAATCGGCAACGAGGTCGAGTCCCTCGTCCTCGGCCTGATCCAGCAGAACTTCGGCGACCCGCTCGCCATGGACCCGCACAACGATGGCGACGGCCGGGTGCGGATCGTCTTCACCCGCGCGGTCAACCAGCAGGGCGGCCTCCTCGGGTTCGCCTTCGCCGGCGATTTCTTCGACCGCGAGACATGCGCCGCGAGCGACCGGGGCGAGATCCTCTACGCCGTCGTGCCCACGGAGCCCGGGTCCGGATTCATCGGGTTCACCCGCGAGAACTGGTACCGGTTCATCCGCGCCAGCATCGTGCACGAGCTGAAGCACGTGGCGGCGATTGCCGAGCGCTTCGCCCGCAGTGCGCCGCGCCTGGAGGAGGTCTGGCTCGAGGAGGCCACCGCCATGGCCGCGGAGGAGATCTGGGCCCGGCACGTGCACGGCCTCTCTCCGGGCTCGAACGCGGATCACCGGGCCACACTCTTCTGCGAAGTCCGGCCCACGACGGCGGCGTGCGCCGGCCGCCCGGTGGTCATGCTCCCACATTTCGAGCGACTCTACGACTACTACGCGACGATCGAGAGCTCGAGCCCGCTCGGTCCCGTGGCGACGGGGGACGTGTCGTTCTACGGGAGCGCCTGGTCCCTCGTGCGGTGGGCGGCCGACCACTTCGCGCCCGCCGAGGCGGCCTTCTTCGGCGCGCTCACCCGGGAGACGCAACTCACCGGCGTGGCCAATCTCGAGGCCCGGACCGGTCGTACGTTCCCCGAGCTCCTGGCGCTCTGGGCGCTCGCCTCGGCCGTGGACGACCGGCCGGGATTCGCTGCGGGCCGCCCCGAGCTGCGGCTCCCGAGCTGGAACACCCGGGACATCTTCGCCGGATTGAACGCCGACTTCCCGGGGCTCTTCCCGCGCGCATTCCCGCTCATGCCACGGGAGCTGTCCGGTCCCGACTTCCTGGTCGTCGTGAACCCTCTCCGCGGCGGGACCGCCTCGCTGTTCGAACTCGCCCCGGGGCCCGTCCAGCGCCAGCTCCTGGAGCTCCGGAGCAGCGTCGGCGGTCCGCCCCCCTCGTCGCTCCGTCTCGCGATCCTCCGCATCGAATAGCGGCCCGGGGGGAAGGGACCACCGGCCGACGCCCCGGTTTACGCCGGTCCCTCCGGAACCGGTCGCCGGCATCGGGTTGCACCCCCGGGGACTCGTCGCCGGCGCGCGCAGCCTCCCGTCCGGCGGTCTCCGGCCCGCACGCCGGGCGAGACCCGGATAGGGCTGGCACGCAGCAATGCACCGATTTCCTTCGCCGAACCCTGGTGGCTCTCGAGGGTACTGGCCCTGGAGTGGCACGTGTATGCGCTTGTGCGCGCGCGCCTTGCGGAATACTGGACGCGCGCAGTCGCGGGGATGGCGAAGCACACGTCGCCCGGCACGTTGACAGCCGCGCGGCGTGCCACCAACTTACTGTGCTATCACATAGCCGCAGGCTCGACCTGCTCGCCCGCAAGTTCGCCGGGGGGAACGACGGATGCTGGGAACCCTGAAAGGCCGGTTCATCGTCATTTTTCTCGTTCTGGCCGCTTCCGGTTGGTATCTGTACCGGAACGGTCTGACGCTCGGATTGGATCTCCAGGGAGGGATGCACCTCGCGCTCGAGGTCGACGACAGCGAGCGCGCGCTCACGCCCGAAGCGAGGGCGGACGCCACGGATCGCGCGCTGCAGGTCATCCGGACGCGAATCGACGAGTTCGGTGTCGAGGAGCCGCTGATCCAGAAGGTCGGGGCGGACCGGATCATCGTGGAGCTTCCGGGGATCCGCGAGGAGGCCCGCGCCAAGGAGATCATCCAGCGGACCGCGTTCCTCCAGTTCCAGCTCGTGAAGTCGGAGCGCGAGGTCGTGGAGGCGCTGCCGCGGATCGACCGGGCCATCGTGCAGGCGCTCGGCCCGGAGCTCGAGACCATCATGCAGGAGATTCCGACCACGCCGCGGGAATCGGTGCAGGACCTGCTCTTCCAGCGGCAGCAGGACACGGCGACGGCGGAGGAGGGCGAGGCGGCCGACACCGCCGCGGCCGCGGCGACGGAGCGGCGCCCGCTCACCAGCCTGCTCATGACCTCGGGCGGTGTGGGCGTGTTCCTGGTCAACGAGGAGGACGTCCCCGTCGTCAATCGCTTCCTCGAGATGCCCGAGGTCCAGCGCCTGTTGCCGCGCGGCACGGTCCTCCGCTGGGGCAGCCGCCCGGAAGGGCGCGGCGCGCAGCTGTTCCGGCCGCTCTACGTGCTGGAGCAGCGCCCGTTCATGACGGGTGAGCACCTAGAGAACGCCGTCGCCGGCCGCGACCCGCAGACGAACGAGACGATCGTCTCCTTCGAGCTGAACCGCCGCGGCGGCCGCGTCTTCGAGCAGACCACGGGCGCACACATCGGGGATTACATCGCGATCGTCCTGGACAACCACGTGGTGAGCGCGCCGCAGATCAGGGCGCGGATCGGGACGCAGGGACAGATCCAGATGGGCGCGGCGCCGCTTTCGGAGGCGCAGGACCTGGCCCTGGTGCTGCGGGCGGGCGCGCTCCCCGCGCCGCTGCGCATCGTCGAGGAGCGCACGGTCGGCCCTACTCTGGGCGCCGACTCCATCGAGCAGGGCAAGGTCGCGGGGATCATCGGCGTCCTGCTCGTGATCGCGATCATGATCGCCTACTACCGGATGGCCGGTCTCCTGGCGGTCTGCGCTCTCGTGTTCTACGCGATCCTCGTTGCGGGCGGACTGGCCGCGCTCAACGCGAAGCTGACCGCACCGGGTATTGCAGGCTTCATCCTTTCCATCGGTATGGCGGTCGACGCGAACGTCCTGATCTTCGAGCGGATCCGTGAGGAACTCGCGGAAGGCCGATCGGTCCGGGCGGCCGTGGACGCGGGATTCCAGAACGCCATGTCCGCGATCGTGGACTCGAACCTGACCACGCTGATCACGGGCTTGATCCTGTTCTACGTCGGGACCGGCCCGGTCCGCGGCTTCGCGGTCACGCTCTCGATCGGTATCGTGGCGTCGTTCTTCTCGGCGGTGTTCGTGACGCGTACCCTGTTCCTGGCCTACCTGCAGCGGAAGCGCGCGGTCGAGGCCATCAGCATCTGAGGGGGGCCAGCGAGGGCCATGCGACTATTTGCCAACGCGAATTTCGACTTCATCGGTCATCAGCGGATCTCCATCACCATCAGCGCGGTCCTGATCGGGATCGGACTGCTTGCCGGGATCTTCTTCCAGGTCACGCGGGGATCCTGGCTGAACTACGGCGTGGACTTCACGGGCGGCACGCTGGTGCAGCTCCGGTTCACCGACGGGACGACCGTCGGCGAGCTGCGCGCGCTGTTCGGTGATGTGCTGCCGGGCAGCGAGATCACGCGGTTCGGCGCGGACAACGAGTTCCTCGTCCGGGCCCCCCAGGTCGGAGAGGACGCGGAAGGCGTGACCGCCGCGGTGGTCAACGTGCTGAACACCCGGTACTCGGCGGGTCAGTACGAGGTCGTGCGGACGGAAGCCGTCGGTCCGAAGGTGGGCTCCGAGCTGCAGCAGAAGGCGGCGCTCGCGATCCTGGTCTCCTTCATTGCCACGCTGATCTACCTGGCGTTCCGCTTCGAGTGGCGCTTCGGTCTGGCGTCGTTGATCGCGACGATCCACGACGTGCTGGCCACGCTCGGCCTGCTCGCGTTGCTGCAGCTCGAAGTGGCGCTGCCGACCGTGGCCGCGGTGCTGACGATCGTGGGGTATTCGCTGAACGACACGATCGTCGTGTTCGACCGGATCCGGGAGAACCTCAAGAAATCCGGCCGGCGGGAGGAATTCGTCGCGATCGTGAATCGTTCGATCAACGAGACGCTCCCGCGCACCGTTCTCACGAGTGTCACGACGGTGGCGGTGCTGGTCGCGCTCTTTGTCTTCGGCGGCGCGATCATCCGGCCGTTCGCGCTGATCATGACGTTCGGGGTCGTGGTCGGGACCTACTCGTCCATCTTCATTGCGTCGCCGGCGCTGCTCTACATCGAACGGCGGTGGGGCGGGAAGAAGGTGGAACGGCCGAAGCGGAGCCGGCCGGTCCGGGCGGGCGCGAGCAGCTGACGCGCAACGGCCACACGGCCACAGGCCGCCGCCGAGTCCCGGCGGCGGCCTTTCCGTTGCCGGGTGAGTGAGGCTGCCGCTGCGGGCGCCGCCGGACCACCCGGCTGGCGCCCGACGGGCAGAGATCGCAGGGAAGGGGAGCGAACCGGATGTATTTCGATTCACACTGCCACCTCACCGACGAGCGGCTGATCGGCGAGGCGGATGCGGTGGTGGCGCGAGCGCGGGAAGCGGGCGTCACCCGGATGCTGACGGTGGGCGCGGACCCGGAGGACATGGAGCGCGCCGTGGAGCTGGCCTCGCGGCTGGAGGGCGTGTGGGCCTCGGTGGGCGTCCATCCCCACGCGGCGGGCCGGGCGGAAGACGGCGTGTTCTCGCGGATCCGGGAGCTCGTGGCGCTGGACCGTGTGGTGGCCCTCGGGGAGTCGGGGCTCGACTACTATTACGACAACGCCCCGCGCCCGGCCCAGCGGCGCGCGTTCGAGCGGCACATCGAGCTGGCCGCCGAGCTCGGCCTGCCGCTGATCGTCCACTCGCGCTCCGCGGATGACGACACCGTTGCCGTGCTGCGCTCTCTCCCTTCCGGCGTCCGGGGCGTCATGCACTGCTTCGGCGGCGGGCCGGCACTCCTCGAGGCGGCGCTCGAGGCCGATTGGTACGTGTCCTTCGCCGGCGTGGTCACGTTCAAGAAGTTCGACGCCGGGGAGCTGGTCCGGACCGTGCCGCCCGACCGCCTGCTGATCGAGACGGACAGTCCGTACCTGACGCCGGTGCCTCACCGCGGCAAGCGCAACGAGCCGGCGTACGTGCCGTTTGTGGCCGGCGGCATTGCCGCCATACGGGGAGAGCCGGTCGAGGAGGTTGCCCGCCGCACCTTCGAGAACGCGAGCCGGTTGTACGGCTTGCCGCTCCCCGGCCCGGGCGGCGCCTGACCGGTCGGCCGTGCCGTCGGCGGGCCCGGGCAGGCCGGCCCGTCCAGGTGCACGCTCCCGGGCTTTCCGCTATCTTTGTTCGGACCGCAATCCGAGGCGGAAACGTTGGTTTCATCGATTGAGCGCATGCCCCGCCGAATTCACATCCTGGACGACACCGTAGCCAATCAGATCGCCGCGGGCGAAGTGGTGGAGCGCCCGGCGTCGGTGGTCAAGGAGCTCATAGAGAATTCGCTGGATGCGGCGGCCACGCGCATCGAGATCTCGGTGCAGAACGGCGGCCGCACGGAGATCCGGGTCGCGGATGACGGGTGCGGCATGGGCCGGGAGGACGCGCTCCTCGCCCTGGACCGCTACGCCACGAGCAAGATCGCCACGACCGAGGACCTCGAAGGCGTGCGGACGTTCGGGTTCCGGGGAGAGGCGCTCCCGTCCATAGCATCCGTGTCGCGGCTCACCCTGGAGACCGCAGAGGCGGGCGACGTCGGCACCCGCGTGCGCGTCGCGGCAGGCCGGGTCCTCAGCGTGGAAGACTGTGCGCGCCAGCCCGGAACCACCGTGGTGGTCCGCAACCTGTTCTTCAACGTGCCGGCGCGGGCGAAGTTCCTGCGCACCGCGGCGGTGGAGACGCGCGCGGTGGCGGACGTGGTGACGTCGCTCGCGCTCGCGAACCTCTCGGCGGCGTTCCGGTTGGAGTCGAACGGCCGCACGCTGCTGGATCTGCCTCCGGCACCGGATCTGGTCAGCCGGGTCGCGGCGATCTGGGGCGACGAATTCGCCTCCAGGCTCATCGCCGTGAACCACGATGGCGGCGGCGTCCACGTTGCCGGGCTGGTCGAGCGGCCGGACGCCGTGAAGATCGGCCCCCGCCGCGTGCACCTGTACCTGGCGGGGCGGCCGTTCCGGGACAGGGAGCTGGTCTACGCCGTCGAGCGGGCCTACCGCACCACCGTGCCGCTCGGTGCGCGGCCGAGCATGTTCCTGTACCTGGACGTGCCGCGTGGCGGCGCGGACGTGAACGTACACCCCGCCAAGGCCGAGGTACGGTTCCGGGACTGGATGGCGGTGGAGGCCGGTGTCGAGACCGCGGTCCGTGAGGCGCTGCGCGGGCTGGAGAGCGCGGCCACGCTGGACAGCCGCCCGCTCCCCCCGCAGCTCCGCCGGCCGGTGCCCACCGCGGACGTGCCAACGAATGCCGGTGCGTCGGCGGCCGCCCCGCGCGGGGGCGTCCGGGGCGCGACCCGCCCTTCGAGCCCGCCGGCCGGCGGACCGTCCGCGGGGGCCGGCCGGGTCACGTCCTCCGAGGGTGACCAGTTCGCGCTCTTCGTCACGGCGAGGGTCCCGGAGCCGAACCAGGCCGGGGACCGGGCTGACGCCGTGGCGGCGGAGGAGTACGGCCGGGACGGCGGCCGGGATGACGTCGCCTACAACGCGACGAACGCCGCGAGCCCCGCGCCCGCCGTGGACGCCACCGGCCCGCGGCCATCCCTCTGGCAGATCCACGACACGTACATCCTGGCCGAAACGCGGTCCGGGCTCCTCATCATCGACCAGCATTCGGCGCACGAGCGGATCCTCTTCGAGGAGATGATGCGCGCGTTCGAGCGGGGCGGCGCCGAGTCCCAGCGCCTCCTCTTCCCGCTCACGCTCCGCCTCTCGCCCGCCGAGTTCTCGGTGGTGACCGACCTGCACGGCATCTTCCAGCGCGTCGGGTTCGAGATCGAGCCGTTCGGCGGACGGACGATCATCGTGCACGCGGTGCCCGCGCCTCACCCGTACTTCGATGCGGAGCAGTGCCTCCGGGACATGGTGGCCGAGCTCGTGGCCGGGTCGGACCTGACCCGCGCCGCGCGCAACCAGCACGAGCGCATCGCCATGACGTTCGCGTGCAAGGCCGCCATCAAGGCGGGTCAGCGCCTCTCGCCCCTCGAGATGAACCGGCTCTTCGACCAGCTCTTCGCCACCGAGCTGCCGTACCACGACGTGCACGGCAGGCCCACGGTCATCCGCCTGTCGCTCCAGGAGCTGGAACGGAGGTTCGGGCGCAATGGGTGAGGCGCAATCCGGATCCGGCCGGCCGGCGCCGCGCGCCGTCGTGATCACCGGTCCCACGGCCAGCGGCAAGACCGACCTGTCGATCCGCGTAGCCCTGCGCCTGAACGGCGAGATCATTTCCATGGACTCCCGGCAGGTGTACCGGGGCATGGACATCGGCACGGCCAAGGCCACACCGGAGCAGCGCCGGGCGGCGCCGCACCACGGCCTCGACCTGGTGGATCCGGACGAACGCTACAGCGCCGGCCTTTTCGCCCGGGACGCGCGCATCTGGATCGAGGAGATCCGGTCCCGCGGCCGGATCCCGATCCTCGTCGGGGGGACCGGCTTCTTCCTTCGGGCCCTCACGCACCCCATGTTCCGCGAGCCCGATCTGGAGCCCCTCCGCCGCGCACGCCTGGACAGGTTCATGAAGACCCTGACGAAGGAGGACCTGCTGCGCTGGCTCCAGGCGCTCGACCCGGCATCCGCGGAAACGCTTTCGAAGCGCGGCGGGCGCCAGCGCATGGAGCGCGCCCTGGAGATCGTGCTCCTGACCGGCCGGCCGATCGGCTGGTGGCACGAGAACGCGCCGCCTTCCGCGGACCCGGTCCCGCTCATCGTGTTCGTGCTCCAGCTCCCGCGGGAGGAGCTCTACCGGCGCATCGACCAGCGCGTCCTGGACATGATCGACACGGGTCTGGTCCAGGAGGTAGAGCGGCTCCTCGACGCCGGCTACGACGCCGACGATCCGGGAATGTCCGCCACGGGGTACATCGAACTGATCCCGTACCTCCGGGGCCAGCGCTCGCTGGAGGACGCGATCCGGGACATCCAGCGCAACACCCGGCGGTACGCGCGCCGCCAGTTGACCTGGCTCCGGCACCAGCTCCCCGGGGACGCCATCTGGCTGGACGCCACCCGGCCCCAGGAGGAGCTGGTCGAGGAGATCGTAGCACACGTGCGCAAGGAGATGGGGCAGTGAAGATCGGGATTACGTGCTACCCGGTTTACGGCGGCTCCGGCGTGGTCGCCACCGAGCTCGGGTTGGAGCTCGCCCGGCGCGGCCACGAGGTGCACTTCATCACGTACGCGCAGCCGTTCCGGCTGCCTTACTTCGTCGAGCGCGTCTTCTATCACCAGGTCGAGGTACCGTCGTACCCGCTCTTCGAGTACCCGCCCTACGGCGTGGCGCTGGCCGCGGCCATGCACAGCGTGGCGGAGCGGCAGCACCTCGACCTGCTACACGTCCACTACGCCGTCCCGCACGCCACCTCCGCGTGGCTCGCGCGGGAGATGCTGGGGCGGGACCGGATCAAGGTCGTGACCACGCTGCACGGGACCGACATCACGCTCGTGGGCCAGGATCCCTCGTTCCGGTCCATCACGCGCTTCTCGATCCGGGAATCGGACGGTCTCACGGCCGTGTCCGAGTACCTGCGGCGCGAGACGAATCTGCACTTCGACATTCCGGCGGAGGACATCGAGGTCATTCCGAACTTCGTGGACCTCGAGAAGTACCGGCGGGACAGCTACCCCTGCCACCGGAGCATGCTCGCCCCCGCCGGCGAGAAGATCGTCATGCACATCTCGAACTTCCGGCCGGTGAAGCGCGTGGCGGACGTGCTCCGTATCTTTGCACGGATCGATCGGGACATCCCCACGAAGCTGGTCCTCGTGGGCGACGGTCCGGACCGCGGCCGGGCCGAGCAGGTCGCGGAGGAGGAGGGCGTGGCCGACCGGGTGCTCTTTCTCGGCAAGCAGGAGTCCGTGGCCGAGCTCCTCGCCTGCGCGGACCTCGCGCTCGTGCCGAGCGAGTCCGAGGCGTTCGGCCTGGTGGCGCTCGAGGCCATGGCCTGCGGCGTGCCCGTCATCGGGACCGACGTCGGCGGGATGCCCGAGGTCGTGCCGCACGGCAAGGCCGGGTACCTCGCCCCGGTGGGCGCCATTGACGAGATGGCCCGGGCGGCCTCCGATCTGCTCGCGAACCCCGACCGCTGGGCGTCGGCCAGTCGCCACGCTCGTGAGGTCGCCACCCGCTTCAGCGCGGACATCGTGGTCCCGCGCTACGAAGCGTACTATGAACAGGTGCTGGGCGCATGAATCTACTCGATGCTTTGATCCTCGGCCTGGTGCAGGGCCTCACCGAGTTCCTGCCGGTCTCCAGCTCCGGCCACCTCGTGATGGCCGAGACGTTTCTGGATGTGCCCTCGGCCGGCATTTTCGTGGAGGTGGCGCTGCATGTGGCCACGCTGCTGTCCGTCGTGATCGTGTACCGCGCCCGGCTCGCCGAGCTCGCCCTGGGCACGCTCCGGAGGGACCCGGACGCGCTCCGCTACGTGGCGCTCCTCGCCCTGGCCACGGTTCCCGCGGCCGTGGTCGGGCTCACCCTGAAGGACCTGGTCGAGCGCGCGTTCGCCACGCCTGCGCTCACCGGCTTCATGCTCCTGTTCACCGGGGCGTTCCTCTGGTCCACCCGGTACGTCCAGCGCCCGGTGGTCGATGAGCCGGCCGGCCCGAAGGTGGCCCTGGCCATGGGATTCGCACAGGCGCTCGCGCTGCTCCCCGGCATCTCCCGTTCGGGCGCCACGATCACCGCGGGGCTGTGGGGGCGGGCCAGCGGGGTGCGCGCGGCGGAGTTCTCGTTCCTGATGTCGATCCCCGCGATCATTGGCGCCGCCATCCTGGAGGCCAGGAACTTCGAGGGGGCGGTGAGCGACGTCGGCGGGGCTCCGCTCCTCGTCGCCTTCTTCGCCGCTCTCGCGGCCGGCATCCTGGCGATCCGCAGCCTCGTCTGGCTCCTCAGGCGCCAGTCGTTCTACGCCTTCGCCTACTATGTCTGGGCGGCCGGCGCCCTCTTCCTGCTCCTGCTCTGGCTCCGTGGCTGACGTACCCCCTCGTGATCGGATTGCGGCGCTGGATGCCGCCGCCGTTCCGGCCGACCGGTGGGAAGGCCGGAGCGTCGAGGATTGGCGCGCGCTCTGGAAGATCCCCGCGCTCCACCTGTACGTACGCGTCGGGTCGACCAACGACGTTGCCAAACGGCTCGCGGAGGACGGCGCGGCGACCGGCACCGTGGTGATGGCCGAGGAGCAGGTCGCGGGGCGGGGGAGGGGAGGCCGGCGCTGGATCTCGGAACCCGGTGCCTCCCTCGCCATCTCCATCGTCGTTCGCACCAACGGCGCTTCGGGAAGAGATCCGGCCATCGCGGTCCTGCCGCTCCGGGTCGGACTCGCCGTGGCCCGCGCCATCGATTCCCTCACCGGCGTGCGGACAATGATCAAATGGCCGAACGACGTACAACTCGCCGGCCGGAAGGTGTGCGGGATCCTCTGCGAGGGTGCGTTCGGCCCGGACGGTGGTTACGTGGTGGCGGGGATCGGCGTCAACGTCGCGCAAGGGGACGATCACTGGCCGCCCGACATGCGCGACGCCGCCACCTCGGTCCAGGCCGCGACCGGCGTCCCCATCTGGCGCCCGGCGCTGGCCGGTGCCATAATCGCCGGGGTCCTCGACGCAGTCCGTCTCCGCGGGCCCCGGCTCGACTCCGAGGAGCTGGCCGAGCTCCGGGAGCGGGATGCACTCCACGGCCGGACCGTCCAGGTGGACGGCTCGATCACGGGCGTGGCGTGCGGCATTGCCGAGGACGGGTCGTTGTGCATCCGCGACCCACGCGGCGACCTCGCCAGCGTGCGAAGTGGAACGGTGCGCGTGGTCGAACAAGGTGACCGGAAGGCATTCCCATGATCCTGGTTTTCGACGTCGGCAACACCGAAACCGTGATCGGCCTCTTCGAGGCCGGCAACCTCCTCGAACACTGGCGCATATCGTCCGAGACGCCCCGCAGCGTGGACGAGCTCGGGCTCCTCATCCGATCGCTCATGCGTGAGTCCGGCTTCGACAGCGCGCCGGTCCGCGCTGCCGCCATCGGATCCGTCGTGCCCCCGCTGACGAGCCTGCTCGTCGAAGCTTGTGAGCGCCATGTCGGCGTCCAGCCGCTGGTCGTGGATGCCCGCACGCCGCTCCCGATCCGGCTCGATGTGGAGGAACCGCTCTCCGTCGGCGCCGACAGGATCCTGAACACCCTCGCCGCCGCCCAGCTCTACCAGCGGGACACCATCGCGGTGGACCTCGGAACTGCAACCACGTTCGATTGCGTCACCGCCGACGGCGTCTTCATCGGCGGGGTGTTCTCGCCCGGCGTACAGACCAGCGCCGAGACCCTCGTCCGCCGGACCGCCAAGCTCCCGAGGGTCGAGATCGGCCCGCCAGCCCGCGTGATCGGCAAGAGGACCGACAGTTGCCTCCGCAGCGGCCTCTTCTACGCGGCCGTCGACTCGATCGATGGCATCGTGGAGCGCATCCGGGCCGAATGGCAGCGCCCGAACGCGTTCGTGGTGGCCACCGGGGGACTCGCGCCAATGATTGCGCCACACTGCAAGACGATCGATCATGTCGAGCCGTTCCTGACGCTGTACGGGCTCGACCTGGCGTACCGCTACGTGGAGGAACGGAGCGGCGGCCTGCGACTCACCCCGCTCAAGCGGCCCGCCGCACGGCGTTCGCGATGAGCCACCCGACGGAGCCCGCGCGCAGAGCCCGTGAGCTGAACCTCTTCCGGCGGCTCGGCTACCGCCTGTTCCCCGGGGATACGTTCAGCTACGTGCTCCACATGCGGCCGGCCGAATGGCCCATCATGGCCGCGCATACCGCGCTCGGATACTTCCTCGCCGTTGGTTTCGACGCCGCACGGCTCGCCGCATCCTGGACCGACGCGCTCTTCGGCCTCGTGGTCTGGGTCGTTTTCCTCAATGGCGGGACCCTCGCCATCAACACGGCCTATGACCGGGACACCGGCGACATCGGCTACCTCGTCGCCCCGCCGGACCCGCCGCGGCGGCTCGCCGCGTTCTCCTTCGCCCTCATGGTTATCGGCCAGGCGCTCGCGTTCCTGCTGCCCCCGGCATTCACCATCACCTACGCGATCTGCTTCGTTCTCTCGATCCTGTACTCCGTGCCGCCCATCCGACTGAAGGCCGTGGCCGGCGCGGACTGGATCATCAACATGTGGGGCTTCGGGACCATCACTCCGTTCGCCGGCTGGGCCGCCACGGGCCACCCCCCGGAGACCTGGGCAGGCCTCCTGTTCCTGGCCTTCTGTCCCCTCTTCGCGGCGCTCTATCCACTCACCCAGCTCTATCAGCTCGAGGTGGACCGGGCGCGCGGGGATCGGACCCTCGCCCTCATGCTGGGCATGCGTCGGTCCCTCCAGGTCGCCATCGGCGCCGTGCTCCTGGCCTTCGCCGGGTTCGCAGCGGTGGCCTTCCTCGCTCCCGCCAACGGCCTCTGGCCTCTCCTCATCGTCGCCGGGGCCGCATGGCTCGCCGTGCTCGGCCGCTGGTACGCCCGCCACGAGACCATGACCCCCGAGCAGCACCAGCGCGGCATGTACCTCGCGCTACGCGCCTGGGCCGTCACGGACATCGCGGTGCTCCTCTCCTTCGCGCTGTGAGAACGGAGCGGGCCGGCCCGCGGCGGGTCGGCCCGATCCGTGCAGTCATCCGTGCCGGCGGCCTCCGGATGCCGCCTCGCGCACATGTTCAACCACGGGGTAGTTCAATGGCTCGCACCACAGGCACCGTCAAGTGGTTCTCACAGGAGAAGGGTTTCGGCTTCTTGCAGCAGGACGACGGGCCCGACGTATTCGTGCACCACACCGCCATCGAAGGGCGAGGATTCAAGACGCTCAACGAGGGCGAGCGCGTCGAATTCGACGTCGTCGAAGAGGCCAAGGGCCTCAAGGCCCGCAATGTCGTCCGCCTCGAAGCCGCACCCGGCCAGGGCGGTGGCGGCCGCGGCCGTTCCGGCGGCGCGGGCGGTGCGGGCCGGGGCGGGGGATTCGGCGGCCCTGGCGGAGCACGTCACCGGCAGTCCCGGTAGGCGGGTCGATCCTCCGAGATCGCGTGGCCGCCGGCGGCACGGAACCGTGCCGCCGGCGGCCCTCCGCGCCGGTCCTGTCATATTGACCGCCCTCCTCACGATCCGACCCATCCGCATATCCGGCAGGCTGCCTCCCCGCCAACCGTGCAGATGCTCTCGCCAGGGCACACGCACGCGCCGACCGATCCCGGTGTGCGGCATGCGGGCGATCGCGGGTGACCAGGCGCCGGTCCGGCTCGAGCTGTCGGGATCGGCGTCCCGTCCTGAGGGGCGGTTCAACCCTACGATCGGGCGTGGCCGGTCCCGGCAGCCGCTCGAATGGCTGGTCTGGCGCTCCGGTGCGCGCCAGTTCGGCAGCGGACTTTGCCAATCCGGCACACTCTGTTGGCACGGCGTCTGCTGGACCGCGCGGGCGCCGGCGGGCCCTTGACGCTGTCGAGGCACCCGCTAGATTTTTCAATCTGTTAGCACTCACCACCGTTGAGTGCTAATCAACGACGCCAGGTTCACCCTCAAATCTCGGAGGTGTCTCATATGGCAACGGCTGCGGGTACCCAGATCCGTCCCCTGGCCGATCGCGTCGTCGTCAAGCCGCTCGAGGAAACCGAGCAGATGCGCGGCGGCCTCTACATCCCCGACACGGCCAAGGAGAAGCCCCAGCAGGGCGAGGTCATCGCCGTCGGCCCGGGCAAGGTGAACGACAAGGGCGAGCGCATCCCGCTCGAGCTCAAGGTCGGCGACCGGGTCCTCTACGGCAAGTACAGCGGGACCGAGGTCACCGTCGGCGATGAGCAGTACCTCATCCTGCGGGAGTCGGACGTTCTCGCGGTCCTTCAGTCGTAAGCTATCCAGAGACGACCAATAGAGGAGGAAAGCAGCCATGGCTGCAAAGCAGCTACTGTTCGACGCGGAGGCTCGCGCGGCGCTCAAGCGCGGCGTGGACCAGCTCGCTGAGGCGGTCAAGGTCACGCTCGGCCCGAAGGGCCGCAACGTGGTCGTCGACCGCAAGTTCGGGTCGCCGACCGTGACCAAGGACGGCGTCACCGTCGCCAAGGAGGTCGAGCTCGAGGACCCGATCGAGAACATGGGCGCCCAGATGGTCAAGGAGGTCGCCACCAAGACGAGCGACCTGGCCGGTGACGGCACGACCACGGCGACCGTGCTTGCGCAGGCGATCTTCCGTGAAGGTCTGAAGAACGTGACCGCCGGCGCGAACCCGATGGCCATCAAGCGCGGGATCGACAAGGCGGTCGAGAAGGTCGTCGAGGAGCTGAAGGCCATCTCCACGCCGACGAAGGGCAAGAAGGAGATCGCCCAGGTCGGGACCATATCGGCGAACAACGACGCCGAGATCGGGAACCTGATCGCGGACGCGATGGAGAAGGTCGGCAAGGACGGCGTGATCACGGTCGAGGAGGCGAAGGGCCTCGAGACGACCCTCGAGACGGTCGAGGGGATGCAGTTCGACCGTGGCTACCTGTCGCCGTACTTCGTGACGGACCCGGAGCGGATGGAGGCGGTCCTGGAGGATCCGCTCGTGCTGATCCACGACAAGAAGATCAGCGCGATGAAGGATCTCCTCCCGATCCTCGAGAAGGTCGCGCAGATGGGCCGTCCGCTCCTGATCATCGCGGAGGACGTCGAGGGTGAGGCGCTGGCGACCCTGGTGGTCAACAAGCTGCGCGGCACGCTGCGCGTCTGTGCGGTGAAGGCGCCCGGCTTCGGTGATCGCCGGAAGGCCATGCTCCAGGACATCGCGATCCTGACGGGCGGCCAGGTGATCAGCGAGGAGGTCGGCTTCAAGCTCGAGAACGCGGTCATTTCGGACCTCGGCCAGGCGAAGCGGGTCGTTGTCGACAAGGACAACACCACGATCGTGGATGGCGCGGGCGACAAGGACAAGATCCAGGGCCGGATCAACGAGATCCGGGTCGCGATCGAGAAGTCCACGTCGGATTACGATCGTGAGAAGCTCCAGGAGCGGCTCGCGAAGCTGGCGGGCGGCGTCGCGGTGATCCATGTCGGCGCGGCGACCGAGACCGAGATGAAGGAGAAGAAGGCGCGTGTGGAGGATGCGCTGCACGCGACCCGCGCGGCCGTCGAGGAGGGGATCGTCCCCGGCGGTGGCGTTGCGCTCGTGCGCGTCCAGAAGAAGCTCGCCGACTTCCGGGTGGATGATGCGGACGAGCAGATCGGCGTGCAGATCGTCCTGCGCGCGCTGGAGGAGCCGCTCCGCCAGATCGCCGAGAACGCGGGGAAGGAGGGCTCCATCGTCGTGGAGCGTGTCCGCTCGAACGACAACGTGAACTTCGGCTACAACGCGCAGACCGATACGTTCGAGGACCTCGTCGAGGCCGGCGTCATCGACCCGACGAAGGTCACGCGTACGGCGCTGCAGAACGCCGCGTCCATCGCGAGCCTGCTTCTCACCACGGAGTGCGTGGTGGTCGAGAAGCCGGAGAAGGAGAAGTCCGCAGGCATGCCGGGCGGCGGCATGGGCGGCATGTACTGAGCCGAACCCCGCAGGCGCCGCGGCTCCGGCCGCGGCGCCTTTTTTCATCCTTTCCCGGATCCGCCCCGCTTTCCCCTCTCCCCGTTGCGCACCCCCAGAACGACGAGATACCTTGGGGGTAAACGAATTTCTGTGCTGCGCAGGACAACGACCACCGTAGAGATGGCGAATTCATCCGTGGACTCGATCAAGATCACGCTCCCGGACGGTACGATTCTCGAACTTCCTCGGGGCTCCACGCCCCTCGATGTGGCCCAGCGCATCGGCGCGCGCCTTGCCAAGGCCGCCCTAGCCGCGCGCGTGAACGACCAGATCGTGGATCTGAACCGGCCCATCGACCACGACGCGGCCGTCGAGATCATCACCGAGAAGAGCCCGGAAGCCCTCGACGTGCTCCGCCATTCCGCGGCCCACGTGCTGGCCACCGCGGTCCGCAAGGTGCGCCCGGACGCGAAGATCGGATTCGGCCCGCCCATCAAGGACGGCTTCTACTACGACTTCGAGGTCTCCACGCCCTTCACGCCCGAGGAGCTCGAGCGGATCGAGGCCGAGATGCGCGAGGTCGTGCGCTGCGCCGACCCGTTCGAGCGCCGCGTCGTCACCCGCGAAGAGGCGCGGGAGCTCTTCGCCGACGATCCGCTCAAGCTCGAGCGCCTCGAAGAGTTCGGCGATGACGAGATCATCACGGTCTATCGCAACGGACCCTTCATCGACCTCTGCCGTGGTCCGCACGTACCCGACACGGGCCGCATCAAGCACTTCAAGCTGCTCTCCACGGCGGGCGCGTACTGGCGGGGCGACGAGCGCCGCCAGATGCTCCAGCGGATCTACGGAACGGCGTGGTTCTCGGAGAAGGACCTGCAGGAGTACCTGGAGCGCCTCGAGGAGGCGAAGCGCCGGGATCACCGGAAGCTCGGCCGGGAGCTCGGCATCTTTAGCGTGCACCCCGAGGTCGGCCCGGGGCTCATCCACTGGCATCCGAAGGGCGGCCTGATCCGCTACACCATCGAGGAGTTCCTGCGCAAGACGCTCCTCGCGTACGGCTACGACCTGGTCTTCACGCCGCACATCGCGAACGAGCAGCTCTATCGGATCAGCGGCCACATCCCGACCTTCGCCGAGAACATGTTCGGCGCCATGGACGTGGACGGGGAGCCGTACCGGGTCAAGCCGATGAACTGCCCGAACCACATCATGATCTACCGGTCGGAGACCCGGTCGTACCGGGACCTCCCGATCCGCTATGCGGAGCTCGGGACCTGCTACCGGTACGAGCGGAGCGGCGTGCTCCACGGCATGATGCGCGTCCGGGGCTTCACCCAGGATGACGCGCACATCTTCTGCACGCCGGAGCAGATCGGGGAGGAGTACGACCGGCTCCTCGACCTGGTCGACTACATGATGGTCACCTTCGGGTACGACTACCGCGCCTTCCTGTCGACGCGGCCCGAAAAGGCCATCGGCGACCCGGCCGTGTACGACGCGGCGACCGACGAGCTGCGCAAGGTCCTCGAGCGGCGGGGGATGGAGTACCAGGTCGACGAAGGCGGCGGCGCGTTCTACGGGCCGAAGATCGACATCATGCTGGTCGATGCGCTCGGCCGCGAATGGCAGGGCCCGACGCTGCAGCTCGACTTCATGCTGCCCGAGCGCTTCGAGCTCGAGTACATCGGGCCGGACAACAAGCCGCACCGGCCGGTCATGATCCACCGGACGCTGCTCGGCTCCATGGAGCGCTTCGTCGGCGGGCTCATCGAGCACTACGGCGGCGCGTTCCCGCTCTGGCTCGCGCCCGAACAGGTCCGGGTGCTCCCGATCACCGACGACGTGCGGCCGGCGGCGTCCAAGCTCGTGGCGGCGCTCCGCATGGCCGGGCTCCGGGTACACCTCGATGACCGCGCGGAGACGCTCGGCTACCGGATCCGGGACGCGGAGACCCAGAAGGTCCCGTACATGGCGGTGATCGGGGCCCGGGAGGCGGCGAGCGACACCGTTGCGGTGCGCCGCCGGGGCACCGGGCAGAAGCAGGAGGTCATGAGCTGGGATGAGTTCATTACGCGCCTGCGCCAAGAGGTGGAATCGCGCGCAATCTCTTGACATGGCGCGGCGTGGCCACTAGCTTTTCGGGGTGTTTCGGGAAGTGGGAGGAGCTTCCGACCCTCCCCACCCTTCGGTCCGTCGTCGCGGTACCGCCGGGTCCAGGAGCGGGCGCATCCCGGTCATGCGACCGGGCTGCGCCCGATTGTGGATCGGACCCGTCGGATCGGGTCCGTTTTTTCATCGCCTTTTTCGGGAGGTCGTGCCATAAACATCGAAAAAAGAGTCCGCGTCAACCGGCAGATCCGGATCAGCCCTGTCCGCGTCATTGACGAAGACGGCGCGCAGCTGGGAATCATGCCGGTCGAGGAGGCGCTCGCCGCTGCCGAGGAGCGAGGTCTCGATCTGGTGGAGGTAGCGCCCAACGCGAGGCCGCCCGTGGTCCGGATCATGGATTACGGGAAGTACAAGTACGAGCAGGCGCGGAAGGCGCGAGAAGCTCGCCGGAAACAGCACCAGATCCAGGTGAAGGAGGTGAAGTTCCGGCCGGGCATCGATGAGCACGACTTCGAGTTCAAGGTGCGGCACGCGCGACGGTTCCTGGAGGAAGGCAACAAGGTCAAGGCGACCATGATGTTCCGCGGTCGCCAGATGGCCCATCCGGAGCTGGGTCGGGAAGTGCTCGCCCGCGTGGCGGAGGTGCTGGAGGATGTGGGCCGAGTGGAGAGCGAGCCGCTCATGGAAGGCCGCAATATGACGATGGTCCTGGCGCCACGGAAGTAGTGCCGGACCCCCAGGGAGGCAACGATGCCGAAGATGAAGACGAACCGGAGCGCGGCCAAGCGCTTCAAGAAGACGGGTTCGGGCCGCTACGCGCGGCGGCAGTCGAACCTGCGTCATATCCTCACGAAGAAGGCGCCGAAGCGGAAGCGGCAGCTTGGGAAGTCGCGCCTGGTGTCGAAGGCGGACGAGTCGCGGGTCAAGCGGATGCTGGGAGGGTGAGCCATGGCACGCGTTACGAGCGCGGTCCCGCGCCATCACAAGAAGAAGAAGTATCTGCGGGCGGCGAAGGGGTACTGGGGCGCCCGGTCGAAGCTCTGGCGGATCGCGAAGAACGCGGTCGAGCGGGGGTGGCAGTACTCGTACCGTGACCGTAAGCAGCGGAAGCGTCAGTTCCGTCGGCTCTGGATCACGCGGATCAACGCTGCGGCCCGTGAGCACGACATGAGCTACTCGCGGTTCATGAACGGCCTGAAGCGGGCCGGGATCGAGATGAACCGGAAGGTGCTGGCGGACCTGGCGGTCCGTGATCCGGCCGCTTTCGGCGAACTGGTCGCGCAGGCGAGGAGCGGTCTGGACTGACGGTCGCGGCGTATGCCGGGGACCCTGAACCGTCGAACAATCGCGGCCTTGCGCAACCCGGGGGTGCATTCGGTTGGCGCGAGGCCGCATTGTTTTGGCCGGTCGGGACGAGGTTCCGAGCCGACCGGCGACGCGGTCGATCACGGAGGTGTCGTTGCGAGGTGAAACGGAGCCGGGTGCGGCGGTAGGCGAGCTGGTCGCTGCGCTCGAGGCGGTAGCGGCGGAGGCCGTTGCGGAGATCGGCGGAGTGGCGGACGCGTCGGCGCTCGAGTCGGCGCGGGTTCGTTATCTTGGCCGGAAGGAAGGGAAGCTGACGGTGCTCATGCGGCGCCTGGCGGAGGTGCCGCCGGAGGACCGGCCGAAGATCGGGGCGGCCGCGAATCGGGCGAAGGCGGCCATCTCGGAAGCGCTCGACCGGCGCATGGCGGAGCTCACGGCGCAGGCGTCGGCGCAGGTCGTGGGCGAGGACCTGACCCTTCCGGGGCGCGTATCCTGGAAAGGCGCCCGCCACCCGGTCACGCTGGTGATCGAGGAGATCTGCGAAACGCTCCGCTATCTGGGCTTCACGCGGGTCCGCGGGCCCGAAGCGGAAACGGAGTGGCACAACTTCACCGCGCTGAACACGCCGCTGGACCATCCCGCGGCGGACATGCACGACACGTTCTATCTGGGTGACGGCATCCTGCTCAGGAGCCACACGTCCCCGGTGCAGATCCGGACCATGCAGGCGTTCCGCCCGCCGATCCGCGTGGTCGTGCCGGGGATGGCGTACCGTCGGGACCCGTTCGATGCCTCGCACGCGCCCGCCTTCGAGCAGATCGAAGGCCTCGTCGTGGACGAGGGGATCAGCTTCGTGGACCTCAAGGCCACGGTGGCCGCGTTCGCGCGGGAGTTCTTCGGGCCAGGCGCCCGGGTTCGCTTCCGGCCGTCCTTCTTCCCGTTCACCGAGCCGAGCGCCGAGGTGGACGTGAGCTGCTTGATCTGCGGGGGCGGCGGCTGCAGCGCGTGCAAGGGAACGGGCTGGATCGAGATCATGGGTGCGGGGATGGTGGACCCGGCCGTGTTCGAGCACGTCGGATACGACGCCGAACGGTACACCGGCTTTGCGTTCGGCATGGGTCCGGCCCGGATCGCCATGCTGCGGTACCGGATTCCGGACATCCGGCTGCTGTACGAGTCCGACGTGCGATTCCTCTCGCAGTTCGACTGACGGCCATGAATGTGAGTTTCAACTGGCTGAAGGAGTTGGCCCCCGGCCTGGAAGGTACCCCCGAGGAGCTCGCCGACCGGTTGGCCATGTACGGCGCGCCGGTCGACGCCATCGAGCCCGTGGGGGAAGGGTTGGCCGACATTGTGGTCGCCCGGGTCGAGCGCGTCCGCCCGCACCCGAACGCGGACCGGCTCTCGCTCTGCGAGGTGGACGCGGGGACGGGCGAGGTGCAGCAAGTGGTCTGCGGGGCGCCGAACGTCCGGGCGGGCGCCTATTATCCGTTCGCGCCGGTCGGCGCCTCGCTGCCGGGAGGGATCACGATCCGGCGGGCCCGGATCCGCGGCGAGGAGAGCAACGGCATGCTGTGCAGCGAGCGTGAACTCGGCCTCGGCCGGGACCACACCGGCATCCTGGAGCTGCACGGCACCTACACCCCGGGCGAGCGGTTGACGGCGGCGCTGGGGCTCGATGATGTCCGCATCGTCGTCGACGTCACGCCGAACCGCGGAGACCTGCTCTCGCACATCGGCGTGGCCCGGGAGCTCGCGCCCGGGGGCGAGGCCGGGATACGCCTCGCGCCGTTCCCGACAGCGTCCGGGGAGGCAGCGGACGGTCCTGCGCTGGCCGATGCGCCGGCGCTGCGCACCACTGCCGGGCCCGGAACCACGGGCGGGGTGAAGATCACCATCGAGGATACCAGGGGCTGTCCCCGTTACATCGGTGCCGTGATCCGCGGCGTGACCATCGGCCCCTCGCCCGATTGGCTCGCGAGCCGTCTCCGCGCGGTAGGACTCCGGCCCATCAACAACGTGGTGGATGCCACGAACTACGTGCTCTACGAGCTGGGCCAGCCGCTCCACGCGTTCGACCTCGACCGGCTGGAGGGCCCGGAGATCGTGGTCCGACGGGCCAGGCCCGGCGAGACCATTGTGACCCTGGACGGCCAGCGTCGGGTCCTGGACGCGGACATGACGGTGATCGCGGACGCGACGCGGCCGGTGGCGATCGCCGGCGTCATGGGCGGCGAGGACTCGGAGGTGGGCCCGGAGACGCGCAACGTCCTGCTGGAGTGCGCGCTCTTCGATCCGCGCTCCATCCGCCGGACCCGCCGGGCCCTCGGCATGTCCACGGACGCGAGCGCGCGCTTCGAGCGCGGCGTGGATCCGGAGGGGATGGAGCGGGCCATCCGCCGTGCCCTCGCGTTGATTCAGGTGGTTGCCGGCGGGACGATCGAGCCCGTGATCGCGGACGTCCATCCGTCCCCGCGCCAGGCGCCGGTCCTGAAGCTCCGGCCGGCGCGGGTCTCGCACCTGCTCGGCATCGCGCTCGACGTCCGGCAGATCACGTCCTGCCTCGAGCCCATCGGCTTCCAGGTCACGCCCGGCGCGGACGGGGTGCTGGACGTCCGCGTGCCGGGCCATCGCTGGGGGGATGTGGAGCGGGAGGTGGACCTCATTGAAGAGGTGGCTCGCCGCTACGGCTACGATGCCTTCCCGGAGACGCTGCGCCCGTTCCGTCCGAGCAGCGTACCGGACGATGCCGTGGCCCGGCTGGAGAACCGGCTCCGGGAGCGCTTCGTGGCGCGCGGATTCCTCGAGGCCCGGACGGCGGCGTTCGCGCCGGAGTCCGAGGGCGACGTCGCGCTCCTGCTCCCGCTGTCTTCGGCGGAGAGCCGTCTGCGCCGCGACCTCGTCCCGGGGCTGATCCACAGGGTGGAGTACAATTTCGCGCGCGGGGTGCGCCACATCCGGCTCTTCGAGATCGGGACGGTCTTCGCGCCGGGCCCGACCCCGGCGGATCCGCCCCTCGAGGCGACCCGGGTCGCCGCGGTGTTCACCGGCTCCCGGCAGATGCCGCACTGGAGCGGGAACGACGCCGCGTACGATCTCTGGGACCTCAAGGCGCTCATGACCGAGATCGCCGAGGCGCTGGGCCCGGACCTCATCGTCGAGCCGGACGATTCGCCCCGGCCCGTCTACGAATCCGGCCTGTACCTCCGCATCGTGGATGGCGACGGCCGCAAGATCGGCGAAGGCGGGCGGGTCGCGTCGAGTGCCGTGGACGCGCCCGCATGGGCGAGCGACGTCTGGGCGTTCGAGATCGAGCTGCGGCCGGAGCTCGCCGTCCGGCGACCGGTCACGTTCCAGCCGCTCCCCGCGTACCCCGCCATCGAGCGGGACCTGGCGCTCCTCGTCCCGGACGAGATCCCGGCGGCCGGCGTGGAGGCCGTGATCCGGGAGGCGGGAGGCCAGCTCCTCGAGGCCGTGTGGCCGTTCGACCTGTACCGGGGCCGCGGCGTACCCGCCGGCAGCCGCAGCATCGCGTTCCGGCTCCGCTTCCGCGCCGCGGACCGCACTCTCACCGATCGCGACGCGGATGCCGCTACGGCGCGCGTCCTCCGGAGGCTCAAGGATGAACTCGGCATCGAGCGTCGAGTCTAAGACGGGGCGGATTCCTCTGCCGCAGGAATGGGATCGTCTCGAGCTGGCCGTGCGCCGGCTCCTCGATGAGCACGAGGCGGCGCGCCGACGGCTGGACCAATCCCGGCGCAGGGTGGCGGAGCTGGAGGAAGCGGTACGCCAGGTCGCGTCCGGGGTGATCGATCCCGCCGCGCTGACCGCGCGTCTCGACGCGCTCGAGGAAGAGAACCGCATGTTGCGCGAGCGGCTCGCCCAGGCGCACCAGGCCGTGTCGCGGATCATGGCGCGGCTTCGTTTCATCGAGGAGGAACGATGAGCGAAGTTCAGACGAAGTCTTCGGTCACGGTCAGGATCGCCGGTGACGAATACACCATCCGCGCGGAGGCGACCCCCGAGTACATGCGCCGGTGCGCGGAGTACGTGGACCGGACCATTTCGCAGATCCTCGAGAAAAGCGGGCTGGTCGAGGGGCACAAGGCCGCCATTCTCGCCGCCCTCTCCCTCTCGGACCAGCTCTTCCAGGCGCGCGCGGAGCTGGAGGCCCTGCGCCAGGAATTCGCGAACGCGAGCGCCAAGCTCGCCGCAGAGATCGACGCGACACTCAAGGCGTGAGACCTTGCGCCACTTCCGTAGATCCCAGTACCTTGGACATTGCGGTAGTGGCGCTTACGTCCATGTCGCCCGGGAGCCGTACCTCCCCGGGCTCGTGTGTTGCCTGCCCGGGGCGCTTCATGCGCCCTTCTTGGAGTGATCATGGACACCGTAGTCCTGGTGGGCGCGGTCGCCCTCGGTGCCTTCATCCTCGGTTGGGGAATCGAGCGCATTCGACTCCGTCGAGCACAGGCGGATGCCGAGAGCGTTGCCGCGCGGATCCGTGCCCAGGCGGAGCAGGAATCCGAGCACATCCGGAGGGCCGCCGAGCTGGCGGGCAAGGAAGCGGCGTTCCGTGCGAAGGAGGAGTGGGAGCGGGAGGAGGCGCGGCGCCGCGAGGAGCTCGAGCGCGTCGAGCGTCGGCTCGAAGAACGTCAGGCGAGCCTGGACCGCAAGTTCGACATCCTCGACGAGAAGGAGCGCCAGCTCGAGTCCCGCGACAAGGCGCTCGCGGAGCAGGCCGCGGACCTGGACCGCAAGGTAGCCGCGTACGAGCACCTGGCCGCGGAGGCGCGGCGTCGCCTCGAGGCCCTTGCCGGCATGACCGCGGACGAAGCGCGTCGCCAGCTCATGAAGGACCTGGAGAAGGAGGCGCGCTCCCAGGCCGCGAACATGATCCGCGAGATCAAGGAGAACGCGAAGCGGGAGGCCGAGCGCGAGGCCAAGAACATCATCTCGCTCGCGATCCAGCGGATCGCCGCGGACCACACGGCGGAGAGCACGGTCAGCGTGGTGAGCCTGCCGTCTGATGAGATGAAGGGCCGGATCATCGGCCGCGAAGGTCGGAACATCCGTGCCTTCGAGCAGGCGACGGGGATCGACGTCATCATCGACGACACGCCGGAGGCGGTGATCCTCTCCGGCTTCGACCCGATCCGGCGTGAGACGGCGCGCATCAGCCTCGAGAAGCTCATTGCGGACGGGCGCATCCATCCGGGCCGGATCGAGGAGGTCGTGGCCAAGAGCCGCAAGGAGGTCGAGGACTCCATGATCCAGGCCGCGGAGCAGGTGCTCTACGAGCTCGGCATCCACGGCATCCATCCCGAGATCGTGAAGGTCCTCGGGCGGCTCAAGTTCCGCACGTCCTACGGCCAGAACCAGCTCCTGCACGCCAAGGAGGTGGCGGTGCTCGCGGGCAACATGGCCGCGGAGCTGGGGCTGAACATCAAGATGGCGAAGCGGATGGGGCTCCTGCACGACATCGGCAAGGGCCTCACGCACGAGCACGAGGGCACGCACGTGGAGCTGGGCTACCAGCTCTGCAAGAAGTACAACGAGCCGGACCAGGTGCTGAACGCGATCCGGGCGCACCACGACGAGGAGCCGCACCGCTATCCGGAGACGTTCCTGGTGACCGCGGCGGACGCGATCAGCGGGGCGAGGCCGGGCGCCCGCCGCGAGATGTTCGAGACGTACGTGAAGCGGCTCGAGAAGCTGGAAGAGATCGCGATGAGCTTCCCGGGCGTGGAGCGGTGCTTCGCGATCCAGGCGGGACGGGAGGTGCGGGTGATGGTGGATCCGGAGCAGCTGGACGATGCGGGGATCGCCGAACTGAGCGACAACGTCGCGCGGCGCATCGAGGAAGAGCTGCAGTACCCCGGCCAGATCAAGATCACGGTGATCCGCGAGACGCGGGCTGTCGATTTCGCCCGCTGATGCGGATCTCGATCCCACAGGTACCATCATGGCGAAGATTCTGAACGGGACCGAACTGAGCGAAGTGATGCGGGCGGAGATCGCCGAGGAAGCGGCGGCGTTCCGTGAACAGACGGGCCATCCGCCCGGGCTCGTGACGGTCCTCGTGGGCAATGACCCGGCCAGCGAGGTGTACGTCCGGATGAAGGGGCGTGCGGCGGAGCGGGCCGGTTTCTATTCGAAGCAGATCCGGCTCCCGGCGGATACGCCGGAGGCGGAGCTGTTGGGCGTGATCGACGGCCTGAACGCGGATCCGCGGGTGCACGGGATCCTGGTCCAGCTCCCGCTCCCGGCGCACATCGATTCCGGGAAGGTGATCCGCCGCATCGATCCGGCCAAGGATGTGGACGGCTTCCACCCCGTCAACGTGGGGCTGCTGGCCACGGGGGACCCGAACGTCCTCCCGCCGTGCACGCCGGCCGGGGTGATCGAGCTGCTGGTCCGGAACGGATACGAGACGCGGGGGCGCCGGGCCGTGATCGTGGGCCGGTCCAACATCGTGGGGCGGCCGCTGGCGTTGCTCATGCTCCGCTCGGGGCGGGGCGGTGATGCCACCGTGACGGTGGCCCACAGGCGGACGGAGAACCTGGCCGAGGTGACCCGGGAGGCGGACATCCTGGTGGCCGCGGTCGGCCGGCCCGGGCTCATTACCCGGGACATGGTCAAGCCCGGTGCCGTGGTGATCGACGTCGGCGTGAACCGGGTGGACGACCCCACGGCGGAACGGGGCTATCGCCTCGTCGGAGATGTGGCGTTCGACGAGGTGGCGGAGGTGGCCGAGGCGATTACGCCGGTGCCCGGCGGCGTCGGCCCCATGACCATCACCATGCTTCTCCGCAACACCCTCGAGGCGGCCCGGCGACTGGCCTCTGCCACCGCGAGCTCGGCCGCCGGTGTCGTCGTTCCGGGTTCGGGATGACGGGCGACCTGTTCGGCTCCCTCGAGGCCGTGGGCGCCGGCGGGCTTGCCGGCGCCACGCGGCAGGGGGCCGGGATCCCGGCCGGGTGGCCCACGAGGGGCACTGCGGAGAACGCGATCCGGGTCTCCGAAATCAACTCGATGGCGCGTGAAATCCTCGAGACCGCGTTTCCGTCGCTCTGGATCGCGGGCGAGGTTTCCGGCTGGAAGCGCCATACCTCCGGACACTGCTACTTCACCCTCCGGGACGAGCTCGCGCAGCTCCGGTGCGTGATGTTCCGGGCCGATGCCCAGCGGCTTCCCACCATGCCCGAGGAGGGCATGGAGGTCCGGGTGCTCGGAACGCTCACGCTCTACGAGCGGCGCGGCGATTTCCAGTGCGTGGTCCGGGAGCTGGAAGGCGTGGGGGCCGGCGGACTCTGGCGCCTCGCCTTCGAGCGCCTGCGGGCGCGACTGGAGGCGGAAGGGCTCCTGGACCCGGCCCGCAAGCGGCCGATCCCCCGCCATCCCCGGACCGTCGGCATCGTGACCTCGCCGGTCGGCGCCGCCCTGCACGACATACTGCGCGTCATCGAGCGCCGCGCGCCGTGGACCCGGATCGTCCTGTGCCCGGCGAAAGTCCAGGGCGACGGCGCGGCGGAAGAGATCGCCCGCGCCATCGAGCTCTTCGGCCAGACGCGGGCCGCGGATGTGCTCATCGTCGGGCGGGGCGGCGGCTCCGTGGAGGATCTCTGGGCGTTCAACGAGGAGGTGGTCGCACGGGCCATTGCGGCTTCGCCGATCCCCATCGTGAGCGCCGTGGGCCACGAAGTGGACTACACCATCGCCGACCTCGTGGCGGATCTCCGGGCACCCACACCGTCCGCCGCGGCCGAATACGTGGTCCCGGACCGCCAGGCGATCTCCCGGGAGCTGGACGCCGTGGCCGGCCGTCTCAACGCCGCCGTGCGCCGCGCCCTCGCGGAACGCCGGGGCGAGCTCATGCTGCTCCAGGACGCCCTCACCGATGGGATCCGATCGGTCTGTACACGGCGGAACGATCGTCTGGCGCACATTGCGGCGCGGCTCGAGGCGCTCTCTCCGCTCGCCGCGCTCCGCCGGGGTTACGCCGTCCCTCTCGGTGAAGATGGCCGGATCCTCCGGCGCACATCGGACTTCCCGGAGGGCCGACCCTTTCGCCTGCGCGTCGTAGACGGTAACATCCACTGCACGGTGACCGGCCGCTCGGTAGATTTCGAACTCGATCAGACGCCCGATGGCTGAGGCTCCTGATACCACGCTCACCCTCGAGGCGCGGCTCGCGCGGCTCGAAGCCATCGCCGACTCCCTGGAGCGGGATGATCTCGAGCTCGACGCCGCGCTGGCGCTTTTCGAGGAGGGCATAGCACACCTCCGGGAGGCTCGCCGCACCATTGAAGCGGCGGAGCTGCGCATCGCCCGCCTCCTCGAGGATGGCGAAGGCGGCGCCGTATTCGAACCCATGGGACGGGATCCGGATTGAACGCCGCAGCGGTGGAGTTCGACCTCGGTTCGTTCCTGGACGCCGAGCGGCGTGCCGTGGATCGGGCGCTCCAGGCCGTGCTCGAAGCGCGTCTCGCGGGCGTACCGGATTCGATCGCCGGGCCGATCCGCTACGCGGTCGAAGCCGGGGGGAAGCGGCTGCGCCCGATCCTCTGTCGCGCGGCGTACCACGCGGCGGGTGGGCGCGCCGGGGAGCCGGGGATCGATGACGTCGCCTGCGCCGTGGAGCTGATCCACACCTACTCGCTCATGCACGACGACCTGCCGTGCATGGACGACGACGACCTGCGGCGTGGCCGGCCATCCACCCATCGGGCGTTCGACGTGCCCCGGGCCACGGTGGCGGGCGCCGCGCTGATCCCGCTGGCGTGCGAAACGGTGAGCCGGGGCGGCGAGGCGCTCGGCCTGACGCCGCACGAGCGTGCCGAACTGGTCCGCGTGCTGTGCATTGCCGCGGGCGGAGCCGGCATGGTCGGCGGGCAGATCCTGGACCTGGAAGCGGAGGGGCGCGCCATCCCGCTCGACCAGCTCGAGGCCATCCACGCGCGGAAGACCGGGGCGTTGCTCGCGGCCTCGCTCCGCCTCGGTGGCCTCGCGGCCCGGGCGCCCGGCCGGATCCTCGAGGCGCTCGATGCCTACGGCCGCGCGCTCGGACTCGCGTTCCAGATCACGGACGACATCCTGGACGTGACCGGCGCGTCCGCCGTGCTCGGCAAGACCGCCGGCAAGGATCTGGACCAGCAGAAGGCCACGTACCCGGCGCTCCTGGGGCTCGATGCCGCCCAGGTCCGGGCCCGCCAGGAGATGGAACGCGCGGTGGACGCGCTCCGCGCCGCGTCGCTCAACGACCCCGTGCTCGAAGCGCTGGCTCGCTTCGCGGTGGAGCGTGACCGGTGAGTACGACTCGCGAGCTGGTGGCGTGGAATCCGCCCCTGGTCCTGGCGATCCTCGCCCTGGGTACCGTGCAGCTCTTCAAGTTCTTCAGGGCCATGGTCGTCACCCGGACCGTGGATTTCCAGCGCCTGTTCGGCATGGGCGGCATGCCGTCCAGCCATGCGGCGTCCGTGGCCGCGCTCGCCACGTCCGTCGGCCTGGGCGCTGGCTGGTCTTCGCCGCTCTTCGGCGTGACCGCGTTCTTCTGTCTCATGGTGATGTACGACGCAGCCGGCATCCGCCGCGCCGCCGGTCGTCAGGCGCGCGTGCTGAACCGGATGCTGGACGACCTGCGTGAACACCATTCCGTCGAAGGTGAACGTTTGATCGAACTCCTGGGGCACACCCCCACGGAGGTCCTGACCGGCACCGCGTACGGCGTGCTGCTGGCGCTGGTGCTGCACCCTTGAAGGAGGAAGCCGTGCCGCTTCTTGATCGTATCGCTTCGCCCGAGGACCTGCGCGCTCTCCCGAAGGACGAGCTCCCCGAGCTCGCCCGTGAGGTCCGGGAGCGGATGATCGATGTCATCAGCAAGCTGGGCGGGCACTTCGCCCCGGGTCTGGGCGTCGTCGAGCTGACCATCGCGCTGCATTACATCTTCGACACGCCGCGCGACCGCATCGTCTGGGATGTCGGCCACCAGGGCTATCCGCACAAGATCCTGACGGGGCGGAACGAGGCGTTTTCCAGGATTCGGCAGAAGGGCGGCCCTTCCGGCTTCCTGCGGCGTGAGGAGTCCGAATACGACGTCTTCGGCGCCGGCCACGCGGCCACCTCGATCTCCGCGGCGCTCGGCATCGCCACCGCGCGCGATCTCCAGGGCGAAGACTACCGGGTGGTCGCCGTCATCGGCGACGGCGCGCTCACCTGCGGCCTCGCCTACGAAGGGCTGAACAACGCGGGCCACACGGAACGGGACCTGATCGTCATCCTGAACGACAACGAGATGTCGATCTCCCGGAACGTGGGCGCGATCCACAAGTATCTGACGCGGGTCGTGACGAACCCGCTGTACAACCGGGTCCGGGACGAGGTCAAGCAGCTCATCCACAAGGCGCCCAACTCGATCGCCGGCGTGATGGGCTCGCTCGCCGGCAAGTTCGAGGAAAGCATCGTCAACATCTTCACGCCGGGGATCCTGTTCGAGGAGCTTGGCTTCCGCTATTTCGGGCCGGTGGACGGCCACGACCTGGACGCGCTCCTCGAGACGCTGTCGAAGGTCAAGGCGATCAAGGGCCCGCGGCTGGTGCATGTGCTCACGCGGAAGGGGAAGGGGTACCCGCTCGCGGAGCAGAACCCGGTCGTCTGGCACGGGGCCACGCCCTTCGACAAGATCAGCGGCGAGATGGCCAAGAAGAAGGGCGTCCTTCCCAGCTACACGTCCGCGTTCGGCAAGGGTCTGGTCGAGCTGGGCGCGCAGCGGGAGGACATGGTGGTGATCACGGCGGCGATGCCGAGCGGGACGGGGACCGGGGTCTTCGGGGACGCGTACCCGGACCGGTACTTCGACGTCGGGATCGCCGAGGGCCACGCGGTGACCTTCGCGGCGGGGCTGGCGGTCGAAGGGGTCCGACCGGTCGTGGCGATCTATTCGACGTTCCTCCAGCGGGCCTACGACTCGATCATCCACGACGTGGCGATCCAGAACCTCCCGGTCGTGTTCGCCATGGACCGGGGCGGTCTGGTCGGGAACGACGGCCCGACCCACATGGGGCTGTACGACATCGCGTACCTGCTCGCGGTCCCGAACATGACGGTGACGGCGCCGAAGGACGGTGCGGAGATGCTGGCGCTGCTGCGGCTCGGGGTGGAGCGGGGGAGCGGGCCGTTCTCGCTCCGCTATCCCCGGGACTCGGTTCCCGCGCCTGTTCCGGCGCTCTCGGATATCCCGGAGATCGAGTACGGCACCTGGGAGGTGCTCCGGCGGGGCGAGGGGCTCGCCATCCTGGCCGTCGGCACGATGGTGCTGCCGGCGCTCGCGGCCGCCCGCATCCTCGAGGCCGAGGGCATCGAAGCGACCGTGGTGAACTGCCGGTTCCTCAAGCCACACGACGCCGAAACGCTCGCGTGGGTGGCGGATCGCCACGACGCGATCGTGACGGTGGAGGAGGGCACGGTCGTGAACGGGTTCGGCGCACTCATCTCACGGCTCCTCGCCGGACCGGAATACGCCGATCGCACGCTGCACCTGGAGATCATGGGCGTTCCGGACCGTATCATCCAACACGCGAGCCGGGCCGAGCAGCTCGAGGAGGTCGGCCTCACGCCCGAGGCGATCGCTGCGCGCGCCCGTGAGCTCGCCGGCCGTGCGCGCCTCGCGCGCGCCCGCGAAACGGCGTGAGTGCCGCGAGCGCGCCGCCGTTCCGGCGGATCGGGGTCGTTGGACATTCGGACTATCCCACGCTCGCGGGCGCACTCGAGGTCCTCGGGCGGTTCGCCCGGGAAACGGGCATCGAGCTGAGCGCGGAACCCGCGCTGGCAGCCGAGTTGCCCGTGACCAGGGCCTTCGAGCCCGCGGAGCTCGACCTCCTCATTACCCTGGGCGGAGACGGCACGCTGCTCCGAGGCGCCCGCCTCGTAGCCCGACACGGAATCCCCGTGCTCGGCGTCAACCTCGGCTACCTGGGCTTCCTGACGTCCGTAGCGCCGGCGGAGTTCGAGGCCGCGCTCGCCAGGGTCCAGGCGGGCGACTTCTGGCTCGATGAGCGGATGACGCTCGAGACCCGGGTCGAGGACCACCGCAACGGGGTAGGTCCGTCGTTCCTCGCCTTGAACGACGCGGTGGTGCACAAGGGCGGCTTCGCACGCGTGGTTCGGCTGGCCGTCTATATGGGCGAGGAGCGGGAAGAGGTGGCCACGTACAGCGCGGACGGGATCATCCTCGCCACGCCGACGGGTTCGACGGCGTACTCGCTCTCGGCCGGTGGTGCCATCGTGGTGCCGTCCGTGGAATGCATCCTGGCCACGCCGATCTGTCCGCATACGCTCGCGGTGCGCCCGCTCGTCGTGCCGGCGTCCACGGAGATCATGGTGGAGGTACGGTCGACGGGCGAAGAGCTGGTGCTCACCATAGACGGCCAGGAAGGCGCGCAGCTCCAACCGGGAGACCGGCTCGTCGTCCGGAAGGGAGAGGCGGTCGTCCGCCTCGTCCGGTTCCCGGGCCAGAGCTTCTTTTCCACGCTGCGGCGCAAGCTGCACTGGGGGATCGAGCAGCAACGGAAGGGCACGCGTTGAGCGACCGGGGGCGGCAGGGCGCCGGCGCGATCCGGCCATTCGGTCCCGAGGCGCCATTGAACCGCCCCGCACGGTGCGGGTATACTCGCGCATGCTGATCGAACTGCGCGTTCAGAACTTCGCGGTGATCCGGGACCTGGTCGTCCGTCCGGGCCCGGGCCTGACCGTATTGTCCGGCGAGACGGGCGCGGGCAAGTCCGTGATCGTGGACGCGCTGTCGCTGCTCGTCGGCGAGCGCGCCTCCGCGGACCTGGTCAGGGACGGGGAGGACCGGGCGGTGGTCGAGGGCGTGTTCGAGCTCCCCGACGGAAGCGAGATCCCGGCGATCCTCGCGGAGCAGGGGATCGAGCCGGAGGACGGGCTCGTGATCCTGCGCCGCGAAGTGGCCGCAACCGGCCGCAGTCGCGCGTGGGTCAACGGCTCTCCGGCCACGGCCGGGCTGGTCGGCCAGCTCGGGCGCCGGCTCGTGGATCTGCACGGTCAGCACGAACACCAGACGCTCCTTCGGGCCGAGGAGCAGCGAGCGATCCTGGACGCCTACGCGGGCGCGGCAGCGCTGGCTGCGGAAACCGAGGCCGCATACCGCACGCTCCAGCGGGCGCGAGCCGAGCTCGATGCCCTCGACCGCCGACGCCAGGACATCGAGCAGCGTCTGGACTTCCTCCGCCATCAGGCCGAGGAGATCGAGAAGGCCAGGCTCGAACCGGACGAGCTGGAACGGCTCGAGGCCGAGGCCCGGCGCCTGGAGCACGCCGAGGACCTCGCCCGGCTCTCCGCACGCCTCCATCACGAACTCTACGCGGCCGAAACATCCGTTACCGCGCGGCTCGATGACCTGCGCCGGGCGCTGGACCACCTGATCCGGATCGACCCCAGCCAGGCCGAGCTGACAGCGCTGCTGGACGAGGCGTACTACGGGCTCGAGGAGCTCGGTCGCAGGATGGGGGATTATGCCGCCACGATCGAGCACGATCCGGCGCGCCTCGAGGCGGTTCGCCGGCGCCAGGACCTCATCTTCCGGCTCTGTTCCAAGTACGGGCCCACCGTCGAAGACGTGATCGAGACCGGGAAGCGGGCCCGGGCGGAGCTGGACACCCTCGATACGGCCGCCCTCGACCGGCGGAGGTTGGAACGCGACGTCGCCGAAGCCGAGCACCGGTTGCAGGAACTCGCCCGGGAACTCTCCGCCCGCCGCGCCGAGGCCGCTCGGCGGCTCGAGGACGAGATCATGCAGATCCTTCCGGAGCTCGGACTCGGTGGCCGCTTCGTGGTCGCCCTCACGCCCGCGAACGAAGTCGGCCCGCACGGCGCGGAGGACGTGGAGTTCCAGATCGCGCTGAATGTCGGCTTCGAGCCCCGCCCGCTCGCCCGCGTGGCCTCGGGCGGCGAGCTGTCCCGCATCATGCTGGCGCTCAAGACCGTGCTCGCCCGGCTCGACAGCGTCCCGACCCTCGTGTTCGACGAGATCGACACCGGGATCGGCGGCCGCGTGGGGCACCAGGTGGCCGAGCGCCTGCGCGACGTGGCGCGCCACCACCAGGTTTTCGTGATCACCCACCTCGCCCAGATCGCGGCGCGCGCCGACCAGCACTTCCTCGTGGTGAAGCAGGAGGAGAACGGGGAAGTCGTGACCCGGCTCGAAAAGCTCGACGAGGAGCGCCGCGTTGCCGAGATCGCCCGCATGATGGGCGGCGATGCCGAATCGACGGCCAGTCTCGAACACGCCCGCCAGTTGCTCGGCCTCGCGGCGGCGGGCAACTGAGGGCCTACCTTCGCGGCGAGGGCGAGGCTACCTTTCCGGGTCGTGCACGAGCACGTGCACGAGCACGGAATCCCTTCGCGCGGTCCGCGGTCAGCGCCACACGCTGCGTGCATCCACACCTTCGCCACGATGCACTCATCCGAGCCCGGGTGAGAACACCGGGTTGGCCACCCACCGGCGACGGGTCGGCCATGTCCTGACCGCCCGCTCGCACACGGCCAATGACCACGCCCGGGCCCACGCTCCCGCGCCCGGGGCCGAGCCGGGCCCCGGACCTCGTTGTCTTACCCGTACTCCATGGGCAAGCCCCGTCTGGCCCCTGGCACGGCCTGGCCACGGACCACGCCAGATCCGCTGAGGCCGGCCACGCCGCCGTGCACACGCTCCACCGAGGCAGCCAGTCTCGCACCTGTGCTCGTACTCGTACTCGTACTCGTGCGCGAACCGGCAAGGTGGCCTTGCCGCGAAGGCTGCCTCTCGTGCTCGACCCGGTGAGGTAGTCTTACCGCGAAGGCTGGCTCCTCCCGATGCGCGAGCGGGGCCAGGCCCGATTGGCCCAGCCCCGCCCGCTTTCCCTCCAGGCCGACGAACCCCGTACTCGTGCTCGTGCTCGACCCGGACAGGCAGCCTCGCCGCGACGTCTACACCGTGCCCGACCCGGCGAGGTAATCTTGCCGCGAAGGCTACCGCCTACTGGTGCTCGTGCACGTGCTCGTGCACGTGCTCGACCCGGAAAGTTAGCCTCGCCGCGAAGGCATTACAGATCGTACTTCAGCCGCAGCAGCGCCATCCGCCCGATCGTGGGCACGCCGGGGAAGCTCCGGTACTTCTCGTCCAGCAGGTTCTGGACGCTGAGCTGGATCGACGCGCCCTGGATCGGGAGCTTGTAACCGAGGACCAGGTCCAGGAGCGTGTAGGACTCCACGCACGGCTCGGTGCCCGGCTCGGTCCCGCCGATGCACAGCGTGGCATTGTAGACGCCCGAACGGACCGGGAACTCATCGTTGAAGCGCGCCCGGAGCTCGGCGTTGAAGCCGTTCGTGGCGCCACGGTACGCCACGGACACGCTTCCCTTCGTCTTCGGCGCGTTCAGCGTGACCTGCTCGCCCCGCTCGGTCTCGAATACGTTGTCGTTGACCAGCGAGAGCGTGCCGCTCACCGACCAGGAATCGTTGATCAGCGCCGTGGCGGCGAGGTCGAGGCCGTACACGTCGAACTTGTCATCCACGTTGATGTACGTGGTCAGCAACTGCGGACCGTGGGCGTTGACATCCGCCGAGGAGATCACACCCACGGGGAGCTGCGCCATGTTCTGGGCGAGCTGTGCGGCCGTGGCCTCGGCCTGCGCCTGAGCCATCTGCGGCGGCAGCCCGGCCGCCATGAAGAACTGCGTCAGGCGCGGTACCAGATAGGCGGCCGTGCTCGCCCCATCGACCATGATCAGCGGCGTCTGGACGAGCAGCGGCGTAACCAGGTTCTTCTTCTGCGAGTACCAGACATCGGCCGCCAGCATGAGCCGGTCGCCGAGCACGCCCTTGTAGCCCGCCTCGAACGTGGTCGTCGTGGACTCACGGATCGGGTCGAGATGCGTCAGCTGCAGGCTGGAGAGCGGCTGCGGTCCCAGGTCCGTGTTGTTCACGTCCAGGAAGCGGAGCGCGATGTCCGCGTCCGTCGGCTGCAGGCTCGCGAGGAACGCCACGAGCTGCTCGGGAAGCGGGGAGCCCATCTGCTGCGCGACCGCCGCCGCCCCGAGGACCGCCCGGTTGAACACAGTAGCGGCGTTCACATCCAGGAGATCCGCGTTCGACCTGTCCGGCCCCGCCAGGAAGTTGAACGGCGAGCGCATCTGGTAGGTCCCATCCGCGCGGCGGAAACGGAACCCGTCCGCGCCGGTCCCCTGAACACGCAGGCTGTAGCCGAGCGCCGCGAGCCGCGCATCCGGGAGCACGCTCCCCAGATCGAGGAACTGGTTGAGCGAGCTCGGCGTCGAGAACGCGCGATTGTAGGTGAGGCGGAACGCGTGCGTCTCCTTCGGCTGGAAGACGAGCCCCGCACGCGGCGAGAAGATCGCCTCGGGCAGCGCCGAATGGGTGTCGACACGGCCGGCGAGCACGAGCCGGAGCCGATCGGAGAGCGCCGTCTCCGACTGGATGTACGCGCCGAACTCCGTCGTCTGGTCGTCGTCCTCGTACTTGCCGTTGATCGTGCCCTCGGTGATCGGGTTCGTGTAGATGAAGTCCAGCCCGTAGGTGAAATTCTGCCGCTCACCGAGCGAGAACCCGTGCTGCACCTGCGCGACGTAGAGCTTGGAGCGGTCCGTGATCGGCGCGCCGTTGCGGAGCAGGTACGTGTCGCCCGCGTCGCTCATGTTCGCGTAGGCCTGGGCGAAGAACCGGCCCCAGCTCAGGCGGGTCTGGAGGTAGCTGTACGTCCAGTCCTTGGCCTGGGCAGCGCCCAGGCCCGTGAGCTCGACGGCGCTGCCGACGCGGGTGAGGCCGCCCGAGAAGATCGCCGTCAGCTCATCGTTGATGCGCCAGTCGGCGCGCAGCTCGCCGCCCCAGCGCACGATGTCCCGGTCGCGCTTGCCGATCAGCGCCATGCGCCGGTCCGCTTCGGCCGATGAGATCTCGGTCGCGAGGATCAGGTTCTGCCGGTAACGCGCGGGGTTGCTCTCGACGCTGTCACGCTCGGCCGCCTCGACCGGGTCCGTGTACGGCCACTCGTCGGCCTGGAGGTACTCGCCGGACACCTTGATGCCGAAGTTCTCGGTCAGCAGGTGGGACGTACGGAACGAGCCGGTGAGAACACTCTGGGTCCCACCGCCCAGCGAGACGCTCGTGCCCTGCGCGTCGAGCGGGGACTTGGTGATGATGTGCAGCACGCCGTCCGCCGTGTTCGGGCCGTACAGCGCCGCCCCGGGCCCGAGGACCACCTCCATCCGGTCGATGTCTTCGTTGGTCGCGGGAACGAAGTGGAGCAAGTTCACCCGCAGCGAGGGGATGCCTGCGATGCGGTTGTCCGTGAGCGCGTGCAGCGAGCCGGAGAAGATGTTGTTGAACCCGCGCAGGACGATGTTGGTGGACTGGACGCCCTGGGTCACGATGTCGACACCCGGGGTCGACCTCAGGTGGTCGACCGGCGTGGTCACGGGCCGCTCCGCGACGGCGCGAGAATCCACCACCGAGACCGATGCCGGCGCGTCCAGCACCTTCTCCTGCCGCTTGGACGCGGACACGACGATCGGGTTCAGCGAGAACGCGGACGATACGAGCTGCGCACCGACCATCGAGGTCTCGCCCGCCACCACGCGCACGCCCTGGACCCGGAACTCCTCATAACCGACGAGCGTCACGACGATGGTGTAGGTCCCGGGAGCGAGGTTCGTCAGCCGGAACTGGCCATCCGCCCCGGACAACGCGCTCGCCACGGTTCGCCCCGATTCCGCGACGGCTGCAACACGCGCATTGGCCAGCGGCGCTCCGGTTTCCTGATTCACCACTCGCCCCGTCACCGAACCGGTTTCCTGCGCCGCTGCCCATGCCGGCAGCAAGAGCGCGAGAGCGAGCCAAACGACCGCGAGTAACGTCTTCTTGCGTCCTCCGACCATGGTCACACCATGCTCCTTGTAGGGGGACTCGCCAGCGCGGCGACCGCATTCGACCGACGAAACGCTCCCTCCCAGCCGGTGCGTATCGGGCGTTTCACCGCCTCAGGTGGCTCCTGAATGGTCCGGTCTCTCGCTGGAACCCGGGGTCCCGAACTCCGGCCGGGCGCGACGGCCGCTGCCGCACTACGATTGGTAGGTGCGCAGAATGTACGGTACGCGGAGCGAGACGGTCAAGGCTAATGCTGCCTTCGCGGTAAGGCTACCTCGCCGGGTCGAGCACGTGCACGGGGCAACCTTCGCGGCGGGGCTACCTTGCCGGGTCGAGTGCGAGTACGGGGGCTCGTCCGGCTGGATCGGTCCGCGGCCTCGGATTGACGGGGCCGGGTGACGCCTCCATACTTGGCGCGCATGCGGCCCGGTGGGTGCGAGCCCCCGGGCGTGACTCATCGGAACCATGACGAGCGGTGATCCGGAGGTCGGAATCGGTGTCCGAAGTGCGTGCCACCCCATGGACCGGCCAATGGGATCTGACCGGTAATCATTTCATTTCCTTTCCCGCAATCGATCCGCGGACCGGCGCGGTGCACGCGTTGAACGTGCTGCACCGGGGTCTGAACGGGCTCATCGAATGGCGCGGCGAGCGGACCGGTGCGGAGCCGCTCCTCGCGCCCGAACTGGCCGTGGACGGGGCGCCCGTCCCGCTGGTGGATGTCGTCTGGGAACGGGTGGAACGCTGGATGCCGACGTTCTCGTGCGAGACGTCGGGGCTCCGGCTCCAGGCCACCCTCTGTGCGCCCGGTGGGCAGGATCCGGCGCTCCGGGGTGCGGTGTACCGATTCCAGATCGAGAATCGAGGCGACGTCGAGCGGAGCGTGGTCCTCGCGCTCCGCGGCGTCCTTCGCTGGGCGATCCACACCGTGGCGTCGGAGCGGCCGCTCGCCGGGGACAACCGCGCCACGATCGGGGAGGCGGTCCGCGGGCTCGCGCTCGAATCCGGGATGCCCGGCGCCGGCGCGGGGTTCGCCATCACGGCCTCGGGAGACGAGGTCCGCTATCTGGCCGGCACCGGGGATGCGCCAACGGCCGAGCTGGCCCCGGGCACGGAGGTCGCCGCGCCGAACGGCGTCCCGCTCTCGTTCCGCGTCGTCCGGACCGTCCGCCTCGGGCCCAGGGGACGTGCGACCGTATCCTTCTTCCTGGGCGTGGGGCCCGAGCGGGATGGTGCCCTGCGGGCCGCCGCCTATCTCCGCGAGCTCGGCGCGGACGAGGTGATCCGCATCGGCCGCCTCGAGCTCGCACGCATCACGCGCCGGGTCAAGGACGCCCGGCTGGGCACGGTCTTCAACCGCAACCTGCTGTTCAACTACTTCTTCGCGGTAGGCCGCGCCATAGACGACGACCGCTACTACCCCCTCTCGTCCCGGGCCACCGACGGTCACCGCGGTGCCGCGGTCAGCGAGCGGGAAGCGCTTCTCTGGACCGTGCCCGCGCTCACCATCGCGGACCCGGAGCTCGCGCGGGAAGTCCTTCTCAGAACGTTCGAGCAGTACTCCCACCGACCCGGGCAACGGGCACGCTACCTGGATGGCGGCATCCTCGCCCCCGGGTTCGCCCTCGACCAGTTCTGCGCGTACGTCCTGGCCCTCGACCGCTACACGGCGGAGACCCGGGACGACAGCCTGCGTCACGACGGGCTCATCCAGGATGTGCTGCGGGAGCTCGACGCGGCGCTCCTCGACCGCCTGCACCCCGAGGTCACCCTCGCATCGACCTGGGTGCTCCCCTCGGGCGAGCGAGCCCAGCTCCCGTACACCACGTACGGGAACGTCATGGCGTGGGCCCTCGCGGACGCGCTCGAGCGGCTCTGGGTCCCCCGGGACGACCAGGATCGGCCACGCCTCTCGGGGGCCGCGGATGAGATCGCTTCCGCCATCTGGCGGTATTGCACCGCGGAGGTGGCGGGACTGCGGGTGCTCGCCTGGGCCACGGACCTGGAGGGCGAGATCGCGATCTACGACGATCCCGCCGGGAGCCTAGCCCTGCTCCCGTCGCTCGGGTTCTGCGACCCCGATGACCCTATCTGGGTCAACACCATGGAGCTGCTGCGCTCGGACGAGTACCGGTTCTGGCTCGGCCAGGCGCCGGCCCCCGGCCTCGCCCGCGCCGCCCGACCGGACGAGGCGCACCTCGCCGCGCTGTGCGCCGACCTCCTGACGGACGTCCACCGTGACCGCGCCCTGGATACCCTGCGCCGGCTCGAGCTGGACGCCGACCTCGCATGCGAGACATACAATCCCGAGACCGCGCGGCCGCGGGCGGGGCGGCGCCACGCCGCCCTCGCCGGATTCCTCGCCTGGAGCCTCTGGCATGCGCTCCACGAGTGATCCCCCGCGCCGCTGGACCGGAGCTTGCACCCTCCGCCGCTGGACGGCCTTTCCAGCGAGCGGAGGAACCATGGCCCGGGCCATCACCGTCTCCGTGCAGTTCCAGGATGGGCTGTACTTCGCCGCGGTCGATCCGGACGAGCGAGGCGACCAGCTCCTCCTGCGCAGCCTCTATCACTTCGGCATCGATCCCGCGGAGAAAACGCGATACCGGCTGAAGCCGCGCGCCGCGGGCCGGGACGATCGGGTCATCGTACTGGACGACCCGATCGGACCTCAGCTCCGTTCCGGCGCCGAGCTGATCCTGGAGGAGGACGTGCCGGGCAACCGACCTCTTTCGACGGGAAACTACTGATCCGGTGAGAATCCTCTTCGCGACCTCCGAGGCGGTCCCGTACTGGAAGACGGGCGGGCTGGCGGACGTGGCCCGTTCGCTCCCGGACGCGCTCGTCCGGCGCGGCCACGACGTGTGGCTCATGCTGCCGCTGTACGCGGACGCCCGCCGGTCGATCCCCCTGGAAGAGGCCGGCTCCGCATCGATTGCCTGGCCCGGAGGGACACGCACCGTCCGCTACTTCTTGCATCACCCGCCGTCGGGCGCCCCGGCGCTCTTCGTGGACGCGCCCGAGGCGTTCGACGCTCCCGACCCTTACGCCAGCGACCCGGCCAGCCCGCTGGAGGCCGGCCTCCGCTTCGCGCTCTTCTCCCGCGCCGTGGTCGAACGGGCCCGCGCACTCGGCGTAGACGTCGTGCACGCGAACGACTGGCCGACCGGCCTCGTCCCCGTCTACGCCCGCATCGACGGCCTCGAGGCCCCCGTGGTGTTCGCCATCCACAACCTGGCGTACCAGGGCAACTTCGACCCCGCGATCCTGGCCGCAGCCGGGATCTCCGAATCGTTCTTCACCCTCGATGGCCTCGAGTTCTACGGCCAGGCGTCCTTCCTCAAAGCGGGCCTGGCCCTGGCGGACCGGCTCGTCACCGTCTCGCCGACCTATGCCCGCGAGATCCAGACGGAAGCGTTCGGCGCCGGGCTCCACGGGCTCCTTGCCCACCGCGCTGACCGGCTCCAGGGGATCCTGAACGGGATCGATGCCGACCACTGGAACCCCGCCACGGACCCGGCCATCCCCGCGCGCTACGACGCCGACTCCATCGAGCGGAAGGAGATCGACCGGGACGCGCTCCTCCACGAGCTCAAACTGGACGGCCGCGGGCCGGTCTTCGCCATCGTCTCGCGGCTCGTCCACCAGAAGGGGATCGACCTGGTCCTCGCAGCGCTTCCCGGCATGGTCCGGGCCGGCGCCCGGCTGGCGGCCCTCGGGACCGGAGACCCCGCGCTGGAGCGGGCGCTGCGCGACGCCGCGGATCGCTACCCCCGCCGCGTCGCCGCGGTCATCGGGTTCGACGACGCGCTTGCCCGCCGCATCTACGCCGGCAGCGACTTCTTCCTCATGCCCTCCCGCTACGAGCCCTGCGGCCTCGGGCAGATGATCGCGCAGCGATACGGCACCGTCCCCGTGGTGCGGCATACCGGCGGCCTGGTCGACACCGTGGTGGACGCCGTGACCGGTTTCGCGTTCCTGTCGCCCACGGCGGACGCGCTCCTGGATGCGGTCGTCCGCGCGTGTGCCGCCTGGAACGGATCCGGTTGGCGCGACCTCCAGAAGCGCTGCATGGAGCTCGATTGGTCCTGGACCCGTTCCGCGGCGGAGTACGAGGCGCTCTACGAGTCGGTCGCCTCGCGGGCGGGCGCCCCCGGGCGTCCTTGACGAAAATGCCGAATTTCGCTAATTTAGAACTCTGGCCGGCCAGGCCACCGACGCGGGAATAGCTCAGTTGGTAGAGCGTCTGCTTGCCATGCAGAAGGTCGCCGGTTCGAGTCCGGTTTCCCGCTCTCTCCAGTTCACGCAAGGTATCGGACTCCCTTGCGGCCCCGTAGCCAAGTGGTAAGGCAGAGGTCTGCAAAACCTCGATTCGGCGGTTCGAATCCGCCCGGGGCCTCTCGCTCGTGCCGTACTCGAGCGGACATCTCCGTCACCCGGCCGTCCGACCCGTGCCGGGGAAGGGGTTGAGGAGAGACGGCCGCCCGTCACGGGTGGCCGTCTCTTTTCTTTGCATCGCCGGAACCCGGATCCGTCATCGCGTCCGGGTCCGGCGCCGCGGTCCGTCGCGGCCACGCGATACCTCCCTGCCGGTCGCGGGGTAGGGGATCGGCGGTGTCGAGGCGTGCCGGCACCTCGAGCGGTGTGGGCACGCATCGGGCAATCTCCCCACGGGGCGGCGGCACCCGGGCCAGCGCCGGCGACCACGGCCCTCCCCGTCGAGCGAGCCCTCCGTCGCGCCCGACTCGCCGGCACGAACTCCGACCGCGAGGCATTGACCCCGGCCCGGAGCGCAGTAAACTGAGCCGGGGTGGGGCAGGGGAGACAGACCGAGGCCAGGATGCCAGAACGGCCGCGCGTTCGAGCGGCCGGGAGGTGGCAAAGTGAGTGAGAAGATCCGGATCCTGCTCGCGGACGACCACGCCGTGCTGAGGTCGGGCCTCAAGGCGCTGCTCGAGATGGAGCCCGACCTGGAGGTAGTGGGCGAGGCGGCCACGGGCGAGGAGGCGGTCGAGCGGGTGCGGGAGCTGAAACCCGACGTCGTCGTCATGGACCTCTCCATGCCCGGCGCCGGGGGCCTCGAGGCCACGCGGCAGATCGCGGCCATGGGGCTGGACACCCGCATCCTGGTCCTGACGCTCCACGCGGAAGAGGAGTATCTCCTCCCGGTGCTCGAAGCGGGGGGAAGCGGGTACGTGACGAAGTCGAGCGCGGACGAGGAGCTCATCCAGGCGATCCGGACCGTTGCCCGGGGCGACGTCTTCATCTATCCGAGCGCAGCGCGGCTGCTCCTCCAGCGCTACAAGGTCGTGGAATCCTCGAAGGACCGGCCGCCGGTGGAGCGCCTGACCGAACGGGAGCGGGAAGTCCTCACGCTCACGGCCGAGGGCTACAGTTCCTCGGAGATCGGCAGCCGGCTCTACATCAGTCCGAAGACGGTCGAAACGTACCGCGCGCGCATCATGCAGAAGCTCGGGCTGACCCACCGCTCGGAGCTGGTCCGCTTCGCGCTTCGCACCGGACTCCTCAAGGCGGACTGACCGCGGCCCGGCGCCCGGCTGCGGCTCCCGCGGCTTTCTCCGCCTTCCGGATTTTCTTATGTTCAAGGGGGCGTGTCTCGTTCCCGCGAACCAGGAGGTGCCGTGCCCGAGATCCCGTATGTGGACATTCAGCCACTGGACCAGGAAGCGATCCGCGAGATACTCCGGCGCAACCACGTCGGGCGCATCGCGTACTGCTACCAGAATCGGGTCGACATCGAGCCCATACACTACGTCTTCGACGACGACTGGATCTGGGCGCGGACCTCGCCCGGAACGAAGCTCGCCGTCGTCCAGCGCAACTGGTGGGTCGCGTTCGAGGTCGATGAGATCGATGCGCTGTTCGAATGGCGTAGCGTGGTGGTCCACGGCGGGGTCTACATCATCCCTGACGATGGCACCGAGCAGGACCGGGAGGTGTACCGGCGTGCGGTGGAGCTTCTCCGCACGCTCGTGCCCGATGCATTGACCGAACGTGATCCGACGCCGGATCGGACCGTGCTCTTCCGCATCGCCATCCAGGAGGCGAGCGGCCGCCGGGCCACGTTGAAGACCCGCACCGTGGAAGCCGGCGGCTGACCGGCCCCGCGGATCACGCTCCACGACCAGGTAGCTGAAACGATGAATCCATACCTGAACGACGAACATGAGTCGCTGCGCCGCAGCGTCCGCGAGTTCGCCGAGGCCGAGATCGCACCGGTAGCCGCCGCGCTGGACGAAGAGAGCCGGTTCCCCTGGGAGAACGTCAAGAAAATGGCGGAGCTCGGCTACTTCGGCGTCAACGTTCCCAAGCAGTACGGCGGGCTCGGACTGGACTACCTGAGCTACCTCCTGGTCATCGAGGAGCTGGCCCGGGTGGATGCCAGCCACGCAATTACGGTCAGCGCCCACTCCACCCTCGGAACCTCGCCGATCCTGAACTTCGGGAGCGACGCGCAGCGGGATCGCTACCTGCCGCTCCTCGCGCGGGGACAGGTCCTTGCCGGCTTCGGTCTGACCGAGCCGGGCGCGGGCTCGGACGCGAGCGCCACGCGCACCGTGGCCGTGGAGACCGGCTCGGGATTCCGGATCACGGGAAGCAAGATCTTCATCACGCACGCCGGCGTGGGGGAGGTCTTCGTGATCACGGCCGTCACGGACCGGGACCGGGGGAAGTACGGGATCAGCAGCTTCATCGTGACGAAGGAGACTGTAGACCGGGAGATCGCCGATCGGCTCGGGATCGGACATGCGCCCGAGCTCGAGCCCTTCACGCCGGGCGTCCGCGCGGGCAAGAAAGAGGACAAGATGGGGTGGCGCGCGTCGGACACCCGGGAGCTGCTCCTGGACAATGCGGAGGTGCCGGCGGAGAACATGCTCGGCGAGCGCGGCCAGGGGTTCATCAACTTCATGAAGACCCTGGATGCCGGGAGGATCGGGATCGGCGCCCTCGCCCTGGGTATCGCCCAGGGCGCCTTCGACCAGGCGCTCCGCTTCACCGGCTCGCGCCGCCAGTTCGACCGGCCGATCCGGGATTTCCAGGGCGTCCAGTTCACGCTCGCCGACATGGCCACCGAGATCGAGGCCGCGCGGCACCTCGTGTATCACGCGGCCTGGCTCAAGGAGCGCGGTCTGCCCTACACCCGCGCCGCCGCAATGGCGAAGCTCTACGCCAGCGAGCTGGCCATGCGGGTCACGACGCGCGCCGTGCAGCTCCACGGAGCGTACGGCTACACCAACGAGTACCCCGTCGAGCGCATGATGCGTGACGCGAAGATCTGCGAGATCGGGGAGGGCACGAGCGAAGTACAGCGCATGGTCATCGCGCGCAACATCTTCCGTGAAGCCGACGGAGCCGTGGCATGACCAGGATCTACGCCCCGGCTCCGCATCCTGTGTCACCGTTGGGGCGCAACAGGGCTTCGGACAAGTTCCGCTTCTATGAAACGTGAGATCCTGATCTCGGCCACGCCGCAAGAGACGCGGGTGGCCATTCTCGAAGACGACGGCCTGGTCGAGCTCATGGTCGACAGGCCCGACACCGAGCGGCTCGTCGGGGACATCTACCTCGGGCAGGTCGAAGCCGTGCTCCCGGGCATCCAGGCGGCCTTCGTGAACATCGGGACGGAGAAGGCCGCGTTTCTCCACGTGTCCGACGTCGCCCGGGACGCGACCTCGGAATTCGATTCCGAATCCGAGGACGAGGACGAAGACGACGAGGACGAGGAGGGCGAGAAAGGGCGGCGCTATCCGCCGATCCAGGACCTGGTCAAGAAGGGAGAACGGCTCCTCGTCCAGGTCACGAAAGAACCGATCAGCACGAAAGGTCCCCGCGTCACCACCCAGATCTCGCTCCCCGGGCGCTTCCTCGTGTACATGCCCGGCTCGCGCCACATCGGCGTGAGCCGCAAGATCGAGGATCGCGAGGAGCGGGCACGCCTGCGGCAGCTCGCGTCGGAGATCCTCCCCGAAGGCGCCGGCGGCCTCATCATCCGCACCGTCGGCGAGGAGCTCACGCGGGAGGTGTTCGAGCGCGAGCTCAAGATGCTGCTCAACACCTGGAAGAAGATCCAGCGCCGGGCACGCAGCGCGAGACCGCCGGCGCTGATCCACCGCGAGGCCAAGCTCACGAGCGGCATCATCCGGGACGTGTTCAGCGAGCGGGTGGACGCGCTCATCATCGACAGCAAGGAGGTCTACAACGAGGTCAAGCAGTACCTCCTGAACGTCGACCCCGACCTCCTCGACCGCGTGCACCTGTACACCGATCCGCTCCCGCTCTTCGACAAATACGGTATCGAGGACGCCATCCGGGAGGCGTTCCAGCGGCGGGTCGACCTGCCGTCCGGCGGCTACATCATCATCGAGCCGACCGAGGCGCTGGTCTCCATCGACGTCAACACCGGGCGCTACACCGGGAAGAAGGATCCGGAGAAGACGATCCTGCGCACGAACCTGGACGCGGCCCGGGAGATCGCCCGCCAGCTACGGCTCCGGGACGTGGGCGGCATCATCGTCTGCGACTTCATCGACATGGAGTCGAAGGCGAACCAGGAGCGGGTCCTCCAGGAGCTCCGGACGTACCTCAACCGCGACCGGGCCCGCACCCGGGCGTTCCAGGTATCGGAGCTCGGGCTCGTGCAGATGACCCGGCAGCGCGTGCGCCCGCCGCTCTTCCAGTCGCTGACGGAGCCGTGCATGCACTGCGGCGGGACCGGCCGGGTATTCACACCGGACACGGTGGTCCGGCGCATCGAGCGAGCGATCCGCCGGGCCGCCGTCGAAGGCGTGGAGCACAAGATCACGATCCGCGTCCACCCGCAGGTCGCGCTGCACGTCCTGGAGGAGGAGCCCAACTTCCTGCGGCGCATGGAGAAGACGTACCGGTTCGAGGTGGACATCCGGGACGATCCTCTCATGCGGCAGGACGAGTTCCGACTGCTGCTCGGCCCCGCGGAAACGGACGTCACGGCGAAGTACGCCCGCGGCTGATCCGGACGGCGGGCGGGTCCGCCCACGGGCGCGTCGGCCCGGGGCAGGGCAATAACGCCCCGGGCGCATTCCGCGCCCGGGGTCTGCCGCGTACCCAGGGGCCGGACGGGCTACCTGGCAGGAACGGAGCCGGTCGGATCTGCGCGCACCGGCTCCGTGTCGGTTGCCTGACCGGGGCTCCGGCGCCACGGTCCGGGCGTCGGCGCCGTCGGCACCGCGCCGCCACACGGGTCGGCGCCCGCCGACCGGATGGGGCGTGCCGCCGAGCCCTTGACAAATTATTTGAACTTGTGCAGGTTTCGTAGTCTGTAGCGACACTCGAATTCCACGAGGCTATGTACGCGATCATTCGATCCGGTGGCAAGCAGTTCCGTGCGGAGCCCGGAAAGACGGTCCGGATCCCGGCCCTGAACGTGCCGGTCGGCGAGCCGGTGACGTTCGAGGAAGTGCTCCTGGCCAAGGACGGGGACAAGGTCTCGGTCGGCACGCCGACCGTCCCCGGGGCGGTGGTTTCGGGCGAAGTGGTGGCCCACGGCAAGGGCGAGAAGATCATCGTCTTCAAGTGGAAGCGGCGGAAGAACTATCGCCGGAAGCAGGGGCATCGGCAGAAGTACACCGATGTCCGGATCAACGAGATCCGGCTCGGGTGAGGAGGGCGCATGGCTCATAAGAAGGGCGTCGGTTCGAGCCGAAACGGTCGGGACTCGAACGCGAAGCGGCTCGGCGTGAAGCGGTACGGTGGGCAGTTCGTGCTCGCCGGTAACATTCTGGTGCGGCAGCGCGGCACGAAGTTCCACCCGGGTCGGAACGTGGGGAAGGGCAAGGACGACACGCTCTTCGCGCTGATCGACGGGGTGGTTCGGTTCGAGCAGCGGGACCGTCGTCGGAAGATGGTATCGGTCTACCCGGTTGAGGCCTGAGCGAGGCGCGGGCCCGACCGGGAGAGGCAGGGGCCCCGGCCGTTCCAACGAACGGCCGGGGCCCTTCGTCTTTCCGGGCGGCGCGTCATTCCCCGGCCATCCGCGCCCCCGGACGCCGTCCTCTGCACAGCCTGCGACATTGCCATGCACAGCGCGTGGGTCACGCGTCGTCGTCGCTCTAATCGCGCGCCCGATCCGCCATCCCACCGCACCCCCATGGAACGTGTTCGGCAAGCGTCCGGGAACGGGCCGGGGAGGGGAGCGGCCGCGTCAGTACCGGGAGTGTACGCGCGCGAACGGACCTCCCGTCCGGACCGGGGGTCTTCGCTCCCCGCGCCGGCGGCCGCCCCCTGGATCGCCGCGCACTCCGGGGACCGCGGCGACCACCGCGTCGGCAACCGGCACCCCGTCCGACCCGCATGCCGGCGGCGACCGGACCGGCCGACGGATCTGCGCGGCTCCAACGGCGGAACTGGCCCCGATCGTGCGCAGACACGGGTCCAGGGGAAGCCGGAACGAGGAGCGGGGTCATGGAGGAAGGGAACGGACCTCGTCGGGTACGCGCCGGGTCGATCCGCCGTGGAGATCTGGAGCCGTACACCGCGCTGCGCTGGGTGGGGACGCTGTTCAAGGCGGCCGCCGTATTCCTCGCGGTGGCGGTGCTGGCGGAGTTGATCGCCGGGGTGGCAGCGGTCGGCTTCGGCGTGCTCCCTCAGCTCCTCGGTCAGGTGGTACGGGCGGTGGTGCTCGCGCTGGTGCTCTGGGGCGGCGGGGATCTCGCGCGGCTCCTGGTCCACGTGGGTCACGACATCCGTACGGAGCGGATCCTTCTCGCGCGCATCGCGCACCGGCTGCCCGCGGCGGAGGTGGTGCGGGGAGGTGGGGACGTGGACGGGGAGGCGTCCGGTTCTCCGGAGTTCGGCGCTGCGGATTAGTCGGGCGGTGTGGGGCGGGTGGGGCGGG
>Ga0207864_1000379_pt1 | contig 64824 bp, 55 predicted proteins | sample HigsolmetaAR202D_FD_184834 | JGI IMG/M metagenome (GOLD analysis project Ga0207864, IMG submission 184834) | Ionic liquid and high solid enriched microbial communities from the Joint BioEnergy Institute, USA - AR20-2-D (SPAdes) (version 2) ...
CGCCCGTGTTGCCGGGGGGCGGGCCGTCGTCGAGGTCGCCCATGTCGATGATCGGCGTCACCTCCGACGGGTCGCTGGGCTCGAAGTCGATGCCGGTCGAGGACGAGAGCGAAGAGGTGTCGATGGACGAGGTGTCGATCGACACGCCGTCGCGCGTGCCCGTCCTGCGCGCGCTCGGAGACGGCTCCTTCACGAGCATGGCGGCGCCGATCCCCAGAAGGCCGACCACCGCGGCGGCGGCGAGGATGAACCGCCACGAGCCGGCGGAGGACGGATAGCGCTGCCGTGGCGCGACCTCCTCGTCGTCTGCGAGCGACGACTTCCTCGCCGGGATCGACCCTGCCGGCAGCGCGTATGCGAGCTGCGGCGGCGGCTGCGAGGCGGTCGGCGGGCGGAGCGGAGCGTCGAAGTCGGGCGGGAGCCCGCTCCGGTAATGGCGGGCGGTGCTGACGTCCTCCTCGTCGACGTTCGGCGGGTCGAACCACGCGAGGCACTCGGCGACGTCGGCGTGGCTGTCCGGCTCGCCGAGCTCGACGAGCGCGAGCTCGATGGCGTTCTGCATCTCGGCGGCGTCCGAGAAACGCTGCTCGGGACGGCGGGCGAGCGCGCGTCGCAGGATCCACTGCACGGGCTCGGGCAGCGTCTCCGGGACGTAGACCGGGGTCGTCGAGAGCAGCGAGTTGATGATCGCGAGCTCGTTCGGGCCCTCGAACGGCGCGCGGCCGGTGAGCAGGTGGTAGATGACGGCGCCGACGCTGAACAGGTCGGCGCGCCGGTCGATCGCTTTCTCGAGCGCCTGCTCGGGCGCCATGTAGCGGACCTTGCCCTTGAGGCCGCCGCAGACGGAAGCGTCGGCGCCCGTCGCGAGATCGCGCGCCTTCGCCACGCCGAAGTCGATCAGCTTCGCCACGCCGTCGCGCGTGACGAGGACGTTGTGGGGCGACACGTCTCGGTGGACGAGGTTGAGCGGCTTCCCGTCTTCGCCCCGCAGCTCGTGGGCCGCGTGGAGCCCGCCGCAGAGGTCGCTCGCGATACGGAGGGCGATGGAGCACGGGACGTGCTGTCCGGTCTCGCTCACCGTCCTCGCGACGTTGCGTAGCGAGTAGCCGTCGATCCACTCCATCACGAAGAACGGGACGTCCTCGTGCAGGCCGACGTCGTAGAGCCGGACGACGTTCGGGTGGTTGATGGAGGCGGCGAGGGTGGCCTCCTTCACGAACATCGTGCAGACGCGCGGGTCGGACGCGTACTGCGCGGAGACCGTCTTGATGGCGTAGAGCTGCTCGGGTGCGTCGTAGGGATGGCACAGCCAGACCGTGCCCATCCCGCCCTCGCCGAGGAGCTGGACGAGCTCGTACCGGCCGACGCGCTTGCCGCGCCCGACGCTGCCCATTCTCGAACGATGACTCGCCAGCGACGTCACGCCAAGCCCGATCCCACACTGACCCACTCTACGGAGTGGGGACAGCAGGATCATTCTACAGCCAAGGCTCCGTGCGCGCGATGGACGCGGTAGGACGTTGTAGAGCGCTATGGATCACCGGGCGTCCATGGAGGCTCCAGGCTCCAGGCACTTCAGGCTCCAGGCTCCAGGCTCCAGTTTGGTTGGTCTCACTTTCCCGCTTCAGTCCTCGGTCCTCGGCTGGAGCTCGATGCGCGGCGTGAGCTTTCGCCGACTCCGTCCACTCGACACGCCCGGAACACTTCGTCTTCGCGCCTTGGCGCGGCTCGATGCGAAAGAGACACCGCGCCTGCCCGACGCCTCCTCTGGAGCCTGGAGCCTGGAGCCTCTTGTCAGGGAACCGCCAGGCGACCGATCGGGTCGTCGGCGAGGTGGCGGCAGAAGAGGGCGGCTTGCGCGCGGGCCGTCGGGTTTCGGAAGACGACGAAGTGGCCGTCGGTTCCGTCCGTCGGAGCGAACTGCGCGAGCGCGCCCGTCGCGCGTCCGTTCGCGATGTTGCCGGAGACGCCTTCCGGAGGGATCGTGACGTCGCCGAGGCCTGCCCAAGCGGCCTCGATGACGGCGCGAATCCCGGGGTGGATGCGCGGCAGGCTCATCGAGACCGCGAGCGCCTCGATCCCGTGCGGGGGCGAGTAGGTGTCGCCCGAGCCGTCGGAGGCGATGCCTTCCGTCTGGAAGATGCTCTTCGGCGCGAACCCGGGGCGCGGCGATGTCGTGATGAAGGCGCCGTAGTGGACCGGGTCGGTCGCGTCGACCAGCGTCTGCGCGAGCGCGAGGGCAGGGTGGAAGGCGTTGAGCTCTTTCGCGCGCTCGTCGTCCGAGAGGCCGAGCAGGAGGCGGACGGTCGCCGAAACGTCGATGGGCTTCGTCTTCTCGAGCAGCGCGACGACGAGCATGCTGCCCGCGCCCGACAGGACACCGCCGCGGGCGAGATCGCTCGCCGCGAGGAAGAGTGGACCGTTCAGCCCGCCTTGCGAGTGTCCGAAGAAGAGGACGCGGCTCGGATCGAACGCGATCGCGCGACCGGTCCGCGACACGTTCGCGGGGACCGTCGTCCTCGACTCGGTGAAGAGGCGTGCTTGCTGGACGACGTCGATCGCCGACTGACGGTTGTTCGTCCTCGCCGCCAGGGCGTTGTCGAGATTGAAGAAGAGGAGCTGGATCTTCGAGTCTCGCTGCGGATCGTCCGCGGGCGGCGCGCCCGGTCGCGTCCCGTGGAAGATCTGGTCGATGCCCATCGAGGCCAGGCAGCGCTGCGCGAGCGCGCGCGCGGTGCCGTCGTCGATGAAGGAGCGGTAGTCGCCGCCCGTTCCGTGCGCGTAGAGCACGACGGGATGGCCCTCCGCCGGCTGCGGGCAGCGGTCTTCCTTCGGCACCGCGAGGGCGAAGCGCAGATCGAACGTGTCCTGGAGCTTCGGCGTGCCGTTCTCGAAGACGAAGCCGCCGCCGTCCGGCGGCTTGCGGTAGGGGATCGCGCCGATCTGGAAGTTCGGCGAAGGTCCGTAGACTCCCTCGTAGACGTCGTAGTCGGCGTTCGACTCCTTCGGTGTCCAGTCGCGCGCAGTGGGGGCCGGGAAGCTCGCCTTCACGTGGTCGGCGATCGCGAAGACCTCCGCGGTCGGATCGTTCGTGGTGAAGACCGTGAGGTGGACGATGTCCTTCGGCGCGATGCCGGCCGCCTCGAGCTCGGCGACGGCGGGCGCGAAGAGCTCGCGCGCCTTCTGCGTGCGCTCGGTCGCGGGCTTCGTCCCGATCACCTCCTCGAGATCGGAGCTCGGCGTGATCGGCCCGCCGCCCTTCGCGCGCAGCTTGTTCGTGACGACGACGGCGTACCGCGTCTTCGGCCGGAGCGGGCGTCCGAAGATCGGCATGACCGCGAGCGTGTTCGGCTGCCAGTACGAGCCGTCCTCCGAAATCGCCTCCTGCCAGTGGATCTGCACGAGACGGCGTTTGCCTCGCTCGGGCGACGTCGGATCGACGTCGACGAGCTGCACGGAAGCGTCCGTCGCGGTCGAGCTCGGCGGGTCGCGTGGGAGCGACGCCGGATCGATCGGACCCGTGAAGCGCAGATACGCCGGCGCGGCGGGCGAGAACCCGTCGAGCAGTCCCTCCGTGGCCTTCACGTACTCGCGGACGAGGACGTTCGAGAACGGATTCGGCCAGCCGGTGAACCGCGCCGTCCCGTCGGGCTCGCGGCGCAGATCGCTCGGGAACGGATGCTCGAAGAATCGATCGTCGCTGAGCTCGTCGAGCGAGGTCGGGACGACGAAGATCGAAGCTGCGCCGGACGGGTCGGAGGTGACGGACGTGTCGTCACCGCAGGACAGCAGCGCGACGAGGGATCCGAGGACGAACGAGCGAGGTCGGACGCGGACCACGCGTGGGATATACCACTCGGCCGTGCACCTGACACGGAGCGCGCCGTCGACGCCGCTGCGGCGTCGGACCGTCAGCCGCCGTCGGGAGAGGGCCTACCCGAATCGCCGTCGCTCGCGTCCCGGTCGCCGCCGTGGCCGTCGTGGCCGGCGTCCGAGCCCGGCTCGCTGCCGTCTCCGAAGCAGGTGGTGCTCGGTACCGCGACGTGCGGGCAGTGCGTCTCGGGGCCGTCGAGCGAAAGGATGAGATGCAGCATGCGGCAGTTCAGGGTGTCGACCCCGTCGCGAGCGCCGGCGCCTTCGACGTCCGTCTCGTCGTACGTCAGGCGCCGGCACGCCTCGACGCAGTCGGCTTTGTTCGCATAAGGCGCGGGCGGCTGTCCGCCGAACCGCTGGATGCATTGCTTGTCGACGAGGTCGCAGAACGTCTCGCAACGATCGCCGCACACCCCGCCCCCGTAGGCGCTCGCCCGCTTGCACTCGCCGGCCCTCGCACCCGTGAGGCGGCAACCGACGGTGTTCGTCGTGTCACCCTCCGGCGCCCGCGTCATGAACGAGCACATCTTCATGCACTGCTCGCGGTTGTCGAAGGCGCGGTTCGTATCCTTGCAGTTGCCCTCGACGACCTCGCAGTAGACGGCGCAGCTCGGGGGCTGGGGCCCGGGATCCTCCGAGATGCAGGCCGCTATCGCTGCGAGGAGGAGAGCGAGGGAGCCGAACACCGCCGTTGCCTTCTTCGCAGCGTGAGGTCGTCGAATCATGCGCGCATCCTAACATCGTCCTCCGCGGTCGCGCGTCGCCACGACACGCCCTTCGAGCGCGCGACGGTGCTCGCCGGTCGATGCCGGGCGTCTCGTCAGTCGGCCTGCCGGCTCGTCGCGGACGGCCGCGCGGTGGCGGGCGCCTTCCCGCCGTCGGGGCCGTCGTGCGTGACCCACCAGTACGTCAGAAACGCGAGGAGTCCGGCGGCGAGGAGGAAGAGCACCTTCGCCGTCGGATCCGGCTCGGTGCGCTCGCGGAGCGTCCGCGCGGCCTGCTTCACGCGTTCGTCCGTCGCGGACGCGGCGAGCTTGGCGGCGCCTTCGCGGACGGCGCGGTAGTCACCGCGCGCGAACGCGGCCACGAGCGCGTCGAGCTCGGGGTGGCGCGGGAACTCGCGCGCGAACGACGGATAGCCCCACGACGCCTCGACGACGGCGAACGTGTCGAGGGGCGTGGGCATCGAGCTCGGTGAACGACCTCGCGCGGACTTGGGCGCCTTCGACGGGGCCGGATCGTCCGCGTCGGTCGCGGACGCCGGGGCCTCGTCGTCGGGCCGCAGCGTTGGCTCGTCGTCTCGGCTTTCCTTCTCGGCGCTCACGCGGTGGCCTGGGCTCGAGGCTGCTCTTCGCGCGTCGTGCGCGGCGCCGGCCGGACGACCTCGCCATGGGTGATCGCTCGGTGCAGGAGCGTCGGCGAGAGACCGGGGGCGAGGAGGCTCGGCGTCACCTCGCTCGACGGGAACATCTGGACGAACGCCGGAGCGCGCCGGACACGGTCGACGATCGTGCGCTCGAGGATCATCGACGTGTACTGCGTCGCGCCGAGCTCGGGGGTGTTCGCGTTGAGCACGACGTCGAGGTCCTGCTTCTTGCAGAGCGACGCGAGCCCGCGGATGCGGCTATCGAGCGGGGACCAGTTGTCCGCGCACGTGCCGTTCTCGCTGATGCCCCACACGCCCGACTCGGTGTTCAAGAACAGCGTCTGGTTGCCCGTCGTGTGCCCGGGCGTTCGGAGGAGCATCACGCCGTCGCCGAGCATCAGGTCGCCCGAGGTGAGGACGACGTTCTCGGTGCGGACGCCCATCTTGCCGTCACGCACGAACCACGCGCGCTGGAACGGATGCAGATCGTCCCAGTCCTCCCACTCGATCCGAGGAGCGAGGAGCTTCGCGTTCGGGAAGCGAGCCGCGCGCGCGCCGTCGGCGGTGCCGAGGATGCCGCGGAGGTCCTGCGTGTGGAAATGATCGTAGGCGACGTAGTCGATGTCGTCGGGGGAGAGCCCGAGGCGCGCGAGCTGATCCTCCAGCGGCTCGAACCGCTTCGCGATCATGTCGGTCACGCGCTGGCCGAGCTGCTCGATCAAGCGTGCGAAGAACGGCGTCGCGCGCGCGCCGTCGATGTCGGTCGGGTTGAAGAGCAGGTTCTTGAGCTCGCCCTTCTGCATGAACTGCACGAGGACGCAACGGTGCGTCATCAGGACGAAGGGAGCGGGCGTGAACGCGGCCGACCAGAACGCGTAGCGCGTCGGGTACGCGAGCGTGGCGAGGGGCAGCGTGCGTACGGCCACGCAACGGGGGCCGGAGGCGAAGCGATCGCGGAGCTGCTCGGCCGCGCGCCGAACCGCGCGGAGCTGCGTTCCGTGGTGAGGCTCCTTCCAGGCCTGGTCGAGGTCGGCGATGCGTTCGACTCCGGGGATCATCGTGCGCCGAAGCGTAGATCAACCCCCGCGATTGTCGACACGGAGCCCAGCCGCACCAGCGCGGTGCACCGGCCGCTCGGCCCGTGTGGCGCGGGCCGTTGCGCGTGCCTCAGCGGCAGTGTCCGAGCTTGTCCGCTCCGACCTTGGGCCCGCCGGGGCCGTAGACGTCGATGCAGGTCTCGAACTGGTCGCAGTCGCCGACCTTGCCGACGCGGCACCAGCGCTGGCACTCGGCGCCGTTCCCGAGGGGCTTCGCGACGCAGCCGAGCCCGGGCTTGCAGTCGTCGTACTTCTGGCAGGGCGAGCGGAGGTCCCCGGTGCCGGGCGTATTGCAGTCCAGCACCTTCAGCGTGGTGTCCCACACGCACGTGTTGGTCCCGCACGCCGCGCTCGGCTCGCGCGGGTTGCACGCGATGGTGCACACGAACGCGTTCGGCACCGCGGTGCCGGTCGGATCCGGGAGCTTGCTGCACGTGCCGAGGCCGTCGCCGCTGCACGCTTCGTTCTCCTTGGCGCAGTACGGTCGGCACACGCCGTACGCGCAGGCGAGGCCCTTCGCGCAGTCTTCGTTCGTCGTGCAGGCGGAGCCTCGCTTGCCTTCACCAGCCTCGATGCACGCGACCGCGCCGGTCGAGGCGTTCGTCACCGTGCACATCTCGCCCTCGCCGCATCCGCATTGAGGCGAGAGAGCGCAGGGCTGGCCGGGCGGGATGTTCGTGCAGGCCGCGCCTGCGTCTTCGCCGTCGCCGCCGGGCGTCTCGGGTTCCGCACCGGAGTCCGTGCCTGCGTCGTCGTCCTCGGGCGCGGGCGGGGGCACTTTGACGCTGTCGGTCGGCTCGGGCTCCTCGGGCTCCTTGGGCGCCACCTCTTCCGTTCCGAGGAATTGGGGGGTCTTCGATCCCTTCGCGCACGCGGCGACGGAGACGGTTGCGAACAGGGCGCCCGCGATCGCGGCCTTCGTCGTGAGCTTCATGCTGCGGCGACGCTCATAACATCGCGCACGCATGTGACGCGACGCGTGCGAGCGCGCGAAGACGCGTCGAGACGCGATGGAGGCTCAGCAGCACGCGTCTCGAGCGGACGAAGGCTCAGCAGATGGAGCGAGCAATCTCCGCCGTGACCAACGGCTGAGTACTGTTCAGAGGCTCCAGGCTCCAGGCTCCAGGCTCCAGGTGCGCGCGCTTCGCGCGCGCATCCTCAGACGCTGAGGACTGACGGGGAGGCTCCAGGCTCCAGGTGCGCGCGCTTCGCGCGCGCATCCTCAGACGCTGAGGACTGAGGACTGAGGACTGAGGACTGACTGACAGCGCGCCCTCGATCGAGTAGCGTGCACACGATGCCGAAGCGGCACCGGCCGGGCGCGAGCGCAGCGAGCGTCCTCCGGCACGTCGAGGAGGTCGTCCTCGCGACGAGCGGAGAGGACGCCTTCGAGATCGTCTTCGCCGTCGCGGCGGCGCGCGTGGCCGGCCCGAGGCGTCTTGCCGGCTCGCGTTCGCCGACGGCTCTCCGGCGAGCGATCGCCGAGGTGGCCGCGCGCCATCCCGACCTGGAGATCGATCGCGTCGAGGACGCGAGCGACGAGCTGCTCGCGCGCGTCGACGAGCTGCTCGGGGCGGCGCTCGGCGCCCGTCCCTCCGACGGCGATGCTCCCGCATCGTATCGCGACGAAGGCGTCCTCGACGCCGTCTTCGAGTCGCTCGTCCCTCGCGTCTCGAAGGCGGACAAGGGCCAGTTCTTCACGCCGCGTCACGTCGTCGACTTCGTCATCCGGATGCTCGGGCCGCGCGCGCGCGAGGTCGTGGTCGATCCGGCATGTGGCTCGGGAGCGTTCCTCGCCCATGCCCGCGTCCACGGCGGCGCGCGGACGTACGGGTGCGACGTCGACCCGCGCGCGGTGCGTGTCGCGCGGCTCCTCGCGCTCGCATCGTCGGCCGATCCACGCTCGATCGCGCGCGCCGACGGGCTGCGTGGGGCCTCGCTCCCCACCGCGGACGTCGTCGCGACGAACCCGCCCTTCGCCGGGCGCGCCCCCGCGGACGGCTTCGAGGTCGCCCGCCTCGTACGGACGCCGGAGCGGGACGTGCTCTTCCTCGAGCGCGCGCTCGACGTGCTCCGTCCCGGCGGACGGCTCGGCATCGTGCTGCCCTACAACAAGGCGAGCGGCGAGGCGTTCAGCGCCCTTCGCAGGTGGCTCGTCGAGCGTGCCCGCGTGCTCGCGATCGTCGGGCTCCCGCGGGAGACGTTCCTACCGCACACGTCGCAGCGGACGTTCGTCTTGTTCGCGCAGAAGCGCTGGCGGCGAGCGTCGGCCGCGCGGCCCGACGAGCGGACGATGTTCGTGGTCAGCGAGCGCGCCGGCAAGGACTCCGGTGGCGAGCCGATCCTGCGCGACGGTCGTCTCGATCACGACCTCGACGAAGTCGCCGCCGAGCTCGGACCCTTCTTGCGCGCGGAGGGATTCGCGTGAGGCGCACCGTCAAGTCGCTCGCGGAGCTCGGCGACGACGTCGTCCTCGCGCCCGATCGCTGGGTCGCAACGGACGACCTCGGCGAAGGGATCGCGCTCGCCGATCTCGTCGTCGAGCGACGCGAGCGCGCGGACGCGAAGGACGTCGTGGTCCTCGACACGACGCACGCGCGCGACGGCGTGCTCGACATCGCGTCCGCGATGCGCGCCGCGACGCCGGCGAAGAGCGCGAAGAAGCGCGCACGCCCGGGCGATCTCCTCGTGTCTCGGCTCCGTCCTTACCTCCGCCAGATCGCCTTCGTGCATCCTCGCGCGGTCGAGGCGGCGGGCGGTCGCGAGCTCGCGGTCTCGACGGAGTTCTACGTGCTCGCGCCCCGTCGCGCGGGCGACGACATCGCCTACCTGCTCCCGTTCCTTCTCGGCGAGCGTGCGCAGTCGATCCTCGCCGCCGCGCAGGAAGGCGGTCACCACCCGCGCGTGCCACGCGCTTGCGTGATGGCGCTCCGCGTGCCCGAGGACGTCGTGCGATCTCGCCGTCGGATCGCGCAAGAGGTGAGGCGGAGGCTCGACGACCTCTACGTGGCGATGGAGCGATGGAGGGGCGTGCTCGCGGGCGATCCGCCGGCGGCTCGGGGCGCATCCTCCTCGCCGAGCCCCGCGCGCACGACGAATGGCTCGGCGTCGGCCGGCGAGGGGACGTGAGGGGGCGAACGTCCGGTCACGGACCGGCAGCGGGCTTGGGCGCCGGCGCGAGGCACTCGCGATCGATCGCCTGGGCGTGCTCGCGCGCGACCGGGTTGCTCGGATCGATCCGCCGGGCGCGCCGGATGGCCCGGTCCGCCTCGGCGCAGTCGCCGCTGCGCGCGGCGCGCAGGCCCGCGCGAGCGCGCTCCTCGAGGCTCATGAACAGGTACGGATCGGTGCGGTTGCGGACGTACACGGCGAGGCTCGAGACGATGACGAGGGCGATGCACCCGCCGAGGATCAACCGTTGCTGGCGCTGCGTGTACGTGACGCCCCTTCGCCACGTGGCGGCGATGATGACGCCCCCGAGCGCTCCGCCGATGTGAGCGGCGTTGTCGACCTGGACCATCCCGCCCTGGAGGTTCTTCGCGAGACCGAGCACGAAGAGGAACGCGAGCCAGCCCGCCATCTGGCGCGCCAAGGGACCGCGCCAGCCTTGCGTGCGGGCCCCGAGGACGAGGATGGCGCCGATGAGCCCGCAGATCGCGCCGGACGCGCCGATGCTGAGCGACGCGCCCCAGAGGCGCCCCGCGATGGCGCTGAACGCGCTGCCCATGATCCCGGCGCCGAGATAGAGCGGTAGGAAGCGCGCGCGGCCGACGGCGCGCTCGAGGAACGGACCGACCTGCCAGAGCACGAGCAGGTTGAAGCCGAGGTGGAGGATCGATCCGTGGAGGAAGCACGACGTCACGAGCGTCTCGATGCGCGTGTCCGCGATCGTGAACATCGAGTCGTTGCCGCCGAGCCAGCGGAGGATCGCGTTCCACACGGAGTGGTCGTGGAGATCCGCGCCGCCGAGCGCGAAGCGCACGTGACCCGCGAGCGAGACCTGCGCGGCGAAGACGCCCGTGTTGGCGGCGAGCAGCGCTCCGGTGATGGGGGCGCCGCGCAGGCCGCGCGCCTCCTCTGCCTCGTCCACGGTCGTCCGCTCGCGTGTCGCCTCCGTCACGCGGGAAGTTCTACGCACGCCGGGCCGAGCGTGCACGTCGAAACGAGCGTCGTAGGCGGCCTTCGGCGCGAGCGGCGCGCGCGCGGACCCTCCGAGCCGACGGCGGGAATGAGGCGAGCCGTTCGCTTGTCCGTCCCGCGGGCGCCGCGTCGCGGGCCGAGGGGACTTCCGTCGCGCGTGTCAAACAAGCGGACGAGATCGCCGTTTTCTGGCTACCGAACGGCTCGGCCTGCTACCGGACGGGGTATATGGACTCGCTCGTCCGTGCGTCGCTCCTGGTCCGCCGGCTCGTCCGCGGCGGCTACGGGCTGGCCCTGACGTGCGCCCTGGCCGCCTACGTGATCGCGGGCGGCGCGACGGCCCCGCTGGGGGTCGTGCCCGTGATCGCGGCGCTCGTGTGGGCGCTGCTCTTGGGCAAGAGGCTGAGGTCGAAGCTGCGCCTCATGGGGGAGGCGCCGTTCCTCCTCGACTTCGAGCTCGGTGCGTTGCTCGCGGTCGGTCTCGATGCGCTCCTCCTCCGCGTCGAGGGGACGCTCTCGGGCCGCTTCTCGCCTGCGACCTACGTGCTCGTCGCGCTCGTGGCCTCGTTCGGCCGGCCGCTCGCGGGGCTCGCCGTCGTCGTCTGGGTCGTCGTGCTCGATGCGCTCATCCGGTTCATGACGCTCGGGCAGGCGTCGATCGAGGCGCTCGCGACCCAGGCCGGCTTCGCGTTCGCGTTCGCGCTCCTGAACCTCCTCCTCCTCCGCGCCGAGGTCGCGCGCATCCGCGTGACCGCGCGAGCGCGCGTCGAGCGCGAGCTCGAGCGCCTGCGCGAGGACGCCCGCAGCTACCGCCTCCTCGGCGCGGGCGAGGGCGCGGCGAAGAAGGAGGACGCCGAGGAGCGGCTCGCTCGCTCGAGCGTCGAGGAGATCCACCAGTCCGTGCACTACGCGCTCGAGCTGCTCCGCCGCTCGCTCGACCTCCACACGGCGGTGCTCCTCTGGCGGACCGACTCCGGCACGCACCTCCGCATCAGCGAGCTGTCGACCGCGTCGGACGACATCAACGACGCGCCCTTCTCGATCGGCGACGGCGTCTGCGCCGCGGTCATCGCGAAGAAGGAGGCCGTGCTGCTCTCGAACCTCCGGCCTTCGTACAAGGTGCCGTACTACAACGGGCCGTGCCCCATCCGCGCGCTCGCCGCGATCCCCGTCATGGAGGACGGGATCGTGCGCGGCGTGCTCTGCCTCGATCGCATCGAGAGCCGGCCGTTCTCTCCTCACGAGCACGATCTCGCCGCGCAGGCCGCGCGCTACTGCCTGCGCGCCATCCAGAACGAGCGCGTGTTCGTGCAGCTCGAGCGCGCGAAGGTGGAGCAAGGGAAGCTCTATCGCGCCGCCCAGGCGCTCGGCGCCGCGCTCAGCGAGCGCGAGGTCGTCGAGGCCGGCGTGCGCGCGGCGCGCGAGATCGCGAGCTTCGATCTCGCGGCGGTCACCATCTGGGACGAGGCGACGCGCACGCACGAGGTCTGCGCCGCGACGAGCAACGGCGGCGAGATCGACGATCTCGTCGGGCAGCGCTTCAAGCACAACACCGGCCTCGTCTCGATGGTCGTCACGAACAAGTTCCCGCTGCCGTACAAGGGCGAGCACGACCCGGCGCATCAGGTCGTCCTCACCAAGCGGCTGCCCTGGCCGAACCTCCCGTCGCTGCTCGTGCTCCCGCTCCTCCACCACGGGCGCGTCCTCGGGACGCTCATCCTCGGCGCGCGTCGTCGGCACGCGTTCGGGGACACCGTGCGCCCGACGCTCGAGGTCCTCGCGAGCCACCTCGCCGTCAGCCTCTCGAACGCGCGCATGGTCCACAAGCTCGAGACCATGGCGACCACGGACGGCCTGACCGGCCTCCTCAACAAGCGCGCGATGCTCGAGGCCGCCACGCAGAAGGTGGCCGCGGCGCAGCGCTTCGGCCGGAAGCTCTCCGTCCTCGTCACCGACATCGACTTCTTCAAGAAGGTGAACGACACCTACGGGCACGACGTCGGCGACCTCGTCATCAAGGGCCTCGGCGACATCCTCAAGCGGACGAAGCGCACGACCGACGTCGTCGCGCGGTTCGGTGGCGAGGAGTTCGTCATCCTCTGCGAGCAGACGGACGAGGCGGGCGCGCTCCAGCTCGGCGAGCGGATCCGCGAGGAGCTGAAGAAGACCGTGTTCCACACACCGACCGGACCGCTCAACGTCACGTGCTCGGTCGGCGCCGCCACGTTCCCGGCGGCGGGCGAGACGTGGGACGACCTGTTCAAGGCCGCCGACGAGGCGCTCTATGCCAGCAAGCGCGGCGGTCGTGACCGCGTGACGATCTGGTCGCCGCCGTCGATGACCAGGATGAAGAGCGCCTGACGGGCCGAGACGCGCTCACGCTCGAGCTTGGCAGCCTGGACAGACGCTCTTCGCGTGGTCATCATCGGCTCATGAGCGACGACAAGCCGAGGCCGCTCGACGATCTGAAGCAGGGGTTGGGCCTCCTGTTCCGAGCGGCGAAGGGTGCGGTCGAAAGTATCCCGACGGACAAGCTCGAGAAGCTCGAGGACGTCGCCAAGGACGCCGCGCGCGAGGTGGGCCGAGCGTTCGAGTCGCTCGGCAACGAGATCGAGAAGGTCGTCCAGCGCGCGACCGGCACGCAGCCGCCGGCTCCGCCGCCCGCCCCGCCGCCGGAGGCGCAGCAGGCTCCGCAGGAGCAGTACGACGACGCCTACGCGCCGGAGCCGCCGAAGGGCCCGCGCGTCGGCTGACGCGGACGATCAGAAGACCTTGCCGGGGAAGCAGATGTTCTCCGGCCCCTTCGCGTAGTAGTCGCGGACGAAGGCGGCGAGCGTCGGCTGGTCGGCGCAGTCCGCCGTGTAGGCGGCGCCCCATGCCGCGGCGGCGACCTTGGTCGGGATCGTGGGGCTCGGCGCGATGATGATTCGCTTCGGGGTCGGCTGCCCGTCGCAGATCGGATCGGCCGCCGCCTCGTCCCGCACCTTCCGGAGGACGTCGACGATCTCCGGGCACGCGGGATCGCACTTGTAGAGCAGGACGATCGCGCCGTGCTCCATGCTGTGCACGAGGTACGGCCACTCGACGGGCTTGTCGTACTCCTGGAACGCCGCCCAGATGGGGTAGTGGTCGCCTCCCGACGGGGGATTCGTGCAGTACTCGATCGCGGTCCCCTCCGGGACGTGCCGGACCGATGGCGAGACGGGCGAGACGTGGATCGACACGTCGCACGAGGCCGCGGGCTTCTGCGGCGCGGGCGGCGGATCCGGGCAGACGGCGGGGGCCGGATCCGTGCCCCCGTCGGGCGTCGGCGTCGTGTCCGACGAGTCGTCGTCTCCGCCGCAAGCAGCGATCGATACGGCAAGAAGGACCGTCGTGGAGGAGAAGAGGCGCTTCACGGCCGACACCATAGCCCAGCGCTGGTGGTCGCCAAAGCCCGTACCGCCGTGCAGTCGTCGTCGACGGCATCACCGACGCGCCGATCGGCCCGTTTGACGTCCTCGGCGAAGCCGCGTCTCCTATTTCCGTGCCCGCGCCGTCGTCTCCGCACGAGCTCTCGGACGAGAGCGCGGACCGAGCGTCCGCGGTGGCTCCGCCTCCGGAGTCTCGAGCGCCCGCCTCGCGTCGAGACTCGGGGGTATCGCCGGCTCCTTCCGTGCTCCACCCGCGCGGGCGGATCGCGCCGCCGCTGCCGGCGTCGGAGCCGGCGTGGAAGAAGCTCCGGCGCGGCGTCGTCCGCCTCGTGCAGGGCATCTACCACCACGAGGACATCTTCCACGCGGCGCCGGCGATGGCGTTCCACTTCTTCCTCAGCCTGCTGCCGCTGCTCGTCTTCGTCGGCTACGTCCTCGGCCTGCTCGCGCAGCGTCAGGGGATGAGCGCCATCATGGGGCTCGTGCTCCAGAACCTGCCTGCGACGACGAGGCCCGTCCTCGAGGGAGAGATCGTTCGTCTGGCGAGCGCCGACCGGCTCGGACCGATCGCGGCCGTCGGCTTTCTCTGGATCGCGTCCGGAGGCGCGCAAGGGCTCATGCAGGCCATCGAGCGTGTCGTGGGCGTGCCCCGGCGCGCTTGGTGGAAGCAGCGCCTCATCGCGCTCGCGTGGGTGATCGCGACGCTCGTCGCGTGCGCGGTCGCGTCGTTCGGCCTCATCGAATGGGACAACGTCCTCCACGCCCTGGACGACGCCGCGGTGGAGGCGCCTGTCGGACAAGCTCCCAGCGAGCCGCAGGCTGCGCCTCCGCCCGCGGCGAACGCGGCGCGCGAGGCCGTCGCGGTTCCCGCGCGCCATGCTCGCCGCCTGCTCCGGGCCGGTGGGGAGCGCGTCCTGACGATCGGCGCCTCGCTCGTCGCCGCCATCTGCGGTCTCGCGGCCTTCTACTGGTTCGCCATCGCCCACACACGTCGTGTCCGCAGGCGCGTCTTTCCCGGCGCGGTCGTCGCCATCGCGCTGATCGTGGGGATCTCGTGGGCCTTCAGCCTCTACGTGCGCACCCTCGCCAGCTACACCGTCTACTACGGCAGCCTCGCGGCCATCGCGGTGCTCCTGATTTGGTTGTGGTTGGTCAGCCTGGCGATCCTCATCGGGGCCGAGCTCAACTCGCAGCTCGAAGGTCTTCGCGACCTCGACAGTGAGCTCACGACTCATGCAGACGATCGCCGCTGATCGGCGCTAGCACCGCTGCATGGACGAGCGCGTACGCTCGTGGTGCATGAAGGTGCGCATGTAGTCGAGCTGTCCCGACCTCGAGCGAGGCACTCTTGATCCATGCGTCGGAGTAACGCTCGAGCACACCGTGTAAGCCTGATTTTCCAAGCTTTTTTGTGCGTCTCGGACTCGCGAAGATCGTGGCGATCGTGCAAGCTGATGGATGGGTGTGAGGCAGTCTTGCGAGGACTGAATCGTCCGAGCTCACTGCCGCAGTTCCGCCTCCGCGAACATGACGCACGCACTACGTCGAGCTCTCTTCTCAAGGTCGACAAACTCCTCGCCGTTGCGGGCGGCGACGATGGTCGTAGCGACGCTCGCTCTGCTCGGAGCTGGATGCGTTCGGCGCCAACAGACTCCCGATGATCGGATGGTGCGCGCCATCGAGCAGGAAGCTTCGTCGGGCGTCGTCGCCATCGCCACGACGATGTCCGATTCGCCTTCGCACATCACGTTGTGCAGCGGCGCGATGGTCGCGCCGAACCTCGTGCTCACCGCTCGTCACTGCGTGTCGCGCGCGGTGACGGCGACGCCGTCGTGCGATGCTCGCGGTCGTTCGCACAACGGCGATCACCTCGCGGAGGACGTCGACCCCTCGGCGATCGCGATCTACACCGGCACGCACGTTCGTCCCGACGTCGACACGCCGGTCGCGCGCGCGGTGCGCACGCTGCATCCGTCGGGGCAGGTGCTCTGCGATTCGGACGTCGCGTTCCTCGTCCTCGATCGTCCGCTCAACAACGTGACGATCCTCTCGATGCGCTTGCACGCGCCCGTCGAGACGGGAGACATCGTCGTTCCCGTCGGCTTCGGCGGCGGTCCGCTCAACATCGTCGGTCACAAGGTGGCGCGCTCGAAGAGCGTCGTCCTCGCGACGGGCCCGAGCGCGAACGCGGCGACCGGAGCGGTGCTCGGACCGCGCGAGTTCGAGGTCGATCGCGCGACGTGCCGCGGAGACTCGGGCGGCCCCGCGATCGACGTCATGACCGGCGAGATCGTCGGCGTCGTCTCGCGCGGCGGCAGCTGCTCCGCGCACGGCAACCACGTCTACACGCGCGTCGACGCGTACGCGCGCCTCGCCACGGCGGCCTTCGCCGCGGCGGAGCGCGAGGCGAAGCTCGCGCAGCGCGAGACGCCGGTGCCGGATCGGCGCCGCTGAGCGCCGAGACGCGATCGGATCGGCCGTTCGCGTGAGCGTGCGGACGCTCACGCGCGCGTGGCCGGTCGCGAGAGCCCGAGCTCCTTCATCACCGCTTGCAGGTCTTCCCAGGCCTGGCGCTTCGCCTCGGCCTGCGTCGGGCTGGGACGCAGCAAGTACGACGGATGGTACGTCGGCATGACCGGGATCTTGCCCGCGTAGAGCTTCCACGAGCCGCGCACCTTCGTGATCCCGAGCTTCGTGCCCAGCAGCGACGCGACGGCGGTGTTCCCGAGCGCGACGATCACGCGCGGGTTGCAGTGCGCGAGCTGCTCGTGCAGGTACGGGATGCACTGCTCGACCTCGTCGGGCTCGGGCCTGCGGTTCCCCGGCGGTCTGCACTTGATGATGTTGCAGATGTAGACGTCCTTCTCCGGGTCGAGGCCCATCGCTCGAATCATGCGATCGAGCAATTGTCCGGCGCGTCCGACGAACGGGAGCCCTTGCGCGTCTTCGTCGGCGCCCGGCGCCTCTCCGACGAAGCAGAGCTTCGCCTCGATGTTGCCGCGCGCGAAGACGGTGTTCGTTCGCGTCGAATGGAGCCGGCACTTCGTGCAGCCCTTCACCTCCTCCTGGATGACGGGCAGCGGACGAGGCGTGACGTGCAGCGGGGAGGGCTTGCGAGACGCGTCGCTCGACGCCGGCGGCTTCGGCTGGATCGGCGCCGGCACGACGGGGGCGGAGGGCGCGACGACCTCGGGCGATCGGCTCGGCGCGCTCGCATCGTGCGCCGCCTCTCGCGGCGTCTGGGGCGGAAGCTCGGCAGCGATCGGTCGCGCTCCTTGGGCCACGCGCTGCTCGCGCGGCCGCCGCGGGATGCCCGAGCTCCCGCAGTCGACTTGCCACTCGAGGTAAGCGCGCAGCGACGCGGCGATGCGTGCGAGCTCTTCGCGCGGCTCGAGGTTCGACATGCCCCCGGCTTAGCGAGAACCGACCGGGGGCGCAACGCACGTCGTGTCTTCGGCGCGTCAGCGCTCGAAGCGCACCCGGAAGGGCTTCGTCGTGCCCATGACGGGACGGCCGTCGGGATCGAGGCCGGGGGAGAACTTCTTCCGCATGGCGCACTTTCGCGCTTCGCGGCCGAAGCCATGGCCGGGATCCTGGAGGACGGTCACGGACTCGGGCGAGCCGTCGGGTCTCACCCGCACCTGGATCATCACGAAGGCCTGATCGATCTGCTCGGCGTCGGCCTCGGCAGGGAAGGGGCAGTCGTTCCAGTCGACGGAGCCGAGCAGGCCCGGCGGACGCGACTTGTCTTCCTTGCGCACGACCGGCGGCGCCGGCGCGGTGCCGGTACCGCCGGGGACGCCGGTGTTGGCGGCGGCGGGGTTGTAGATCGCCTTCTTGCTCGTGCCGGTCGAGGACGTCTGGCCTCCGGCGTACGTGTCGGCGCTGCCTTGGACGAACGAGTCGGTGAGGTCCACGGGCTCGTTCGGATCGGGATCGGAGGCGAGGATCTTCCCGGCCTGCGCGGGCTGCGGAGGAGGCTCCGGCTGAGGCGTGTCCTCCTTGACCGGCTTCGCCTCCGGCGGCGGCTCCTTCACCTCCTTCACCTCCGGCTCCGGAGGCGGAGGCTCGGGCTCGGGCTCGGGTTCCGGCGGAGGCGGCTCTTTGTCGATCTCGATCTCGTACTGCGAGAGCCGGTACGCGATGACGTCCCGGATCCCTCGCTGCCAGGCGAAGATCTCCTCGAACATCGCCGCCGCCGTCGCGCCGGCCGCCACGCCGACGTGGAGGAACACGGCGGCGGCCACCGTCACGGCGACGGGGATGCGCGGGCCCGTCGCGAGCACGCGTGACATGGGGTCGACGGCGACGGAGCCGGCGTCTCGACCAGGCTGGCCCTTCTTCGGTGCTCGGGCGGATCGCTCGGGGGCTTCCGCTGACGCTCCGTTGAGTTTGCTGGCCATGGTCTTCGCCTCGCGGGTCCGGTGCCCGCCCTCGCAATGATTCTGCCAGATCCCCCTACTGCTTCGGCGCCGTCGGTGCCGGCGTGCCGGTGGGGACGACTCCAGTGGTCGGCTGGACTCCGAAGGCGATCTTGGCCACCTGCGCCTGCTTGAGCAAGTCGAGCACGTGGATCACGCGCCCATGGGGGACCGAGGCATCCGCTTTGATGACGGCACGGAGCTCGGGGTTCTTGTCGTGCGCCTCCTTCGCGAGCGCGAAGATGGCGTCGTCGCTCGGCACGATCTTGCTGTCGACCTGCGTGGTCCCGTCGGCCGCGAGCACGATGCTGAACACCGTCTGGATGTCCGAGCCGGTCGCCGCCTTCGGGAGGTCGAGCGGGACGGACTTCGAGACGATGAGCTTGGCCGTCACCATGAAGATGATGAGGAGGACGAGGACGATGTCGACCAGCGGGGTGACGTTGATCCCGGTGATCGCCTCGTCGGTGTTCTCCTGAGCTCCACCCGCCACGGACGCTTACTCCGCTTCTTTGGACGTTTCCTTGGAGCCGCCGCTCTTGCTCGGCCGGTCGGCGCGCGACGCCGCCGTCTCGAGCGCCTCTTCGACGGCGGTGCCGGAGTCGGCCGTCGCCTTGAGGTGGGCCAGAAGGACGTGGCTCAAGGCCTCCGTGTTGGACAGCGTCGTCTTCACGATGCGCTGGAAGGCGTTGAACGCGGCGACCGCCGGGATGGCGACGAGCAGACCGACGGCGGTCGCGACGAGCGCCTCGGCGATGTTGTTCATGACCGCCTCGGGGGCGACCTGCGCCGCGCCGGAGAGCGTCGCGTCTTTCGCCTTTCCGAGCTCGTCGAACGCGCCGACGATGCCGATGACGGTGCCGAGGAGGCCGATGAACGGCGCGTTGTTCCCGAGCGTTCCGAGGAAGGTCAGCCGTTTTTCGAGCTTCAGGCGCTGCAGCGCGCTCGCGCCGGCCATCGCCTCCGCTGCGGCCTCGTAGCCCATCTTCGCCTCGACGATGCCGGCGATGACGACGGCGGCCTCCGCGCTGGGCGACGCCTCGAGCCGGCGGCGTGCGCCTTCGAGATCACCGCCGCGGAGGAGTCGACCGAGATCGCGCATGAGGGCCGCGGCGTCGTCGCGCAGCGACCAATAGAGCCATGCGCGCTCCAGCATGATCGCGAGGGATATGACGCTGAGAACGAGCATCAGGACGAGGACCCATCCGGCCCCCAGTCCGACCATCGCGGTTTTGACCTTCTCGATCATTCTTCCTCTGTCTCGAGCTCTTGACGGTGATCCGGCTCCGTCGCCCCGCGCGCCTCGCCGGTGGCTTCCATGCGCGCCGCATCGACGACGGAAAAGACGTTCTCGAGGACCGTGGTGGCGTAGGCCCCCTTGGGTAGCACGAATCGAACCTCGATGGCGCCTCCCTTGGTCCCATTCACGGCGTTATCCGACGAGGAAGGTTCATCAAGTGACGAATCGATGGGCGAATGCGACAGCTCGGCAACACGCAAGACCAGCGCTCTTCGCGTGCCTTCGCCGAGCGATCGGGCACGCCGGAGATCGATGCCTTCGATGAACGGGCCGACGATCCGTTGCTCGAGCTCCCGGGCTTCGCCCTCCGGCTGCCTCATCCGATCCCCGACGATGGGACCGGTCGGACACAGCTCGGCTGCGGCCGCGCGTTCACGGTCCATCTGAACGTCCGTACAGACGAACAGCCCGCCGGTGTCCTCCTTCTTGAGGAGATCCCCTGGGATCGGGACGTTCCAGATCCCCTCCCGCACCCGGTGCTGGAGGACGGCGTTGAAGGCCGCCGCCTGGACCGCCGAGAAGTGCAGCCGCCGCAACTGGTGATCCCCCGGTGCGCGCTCGCGCCCGGTGAGCCATGCGCGCGCACGCTCCACGTTGTTCTTGTCGCGCCCGAACCGCTGGGCGCCGAAGGCGTTCGGCACTCCCTCGCGTGCGATCCGCTCGAAGGCCGCCCGGATCTCGTCGAGCCGGCTCGGGTCGATGCCCCGCACGACGATCGCGAAGCGGTTCCCGCGGAGGTGGCCGGTCCGCAGCTTGTTGCCGTGGCGCCGGTGCGCGAGGATCTCGATGCCCTCGATCGCGAGCGTCCCGATGCGCGCGTCGATCGACGCGTCCTTCGCGGGCACGCTGATCCACTGCGTCGTGACGCCGACCTTGTCCTTCAAGCCGGCCACGCCGATGTCGCGCCGGTCCACGTCGAGCGCGCGCGCGATCGCGCGCACGGCCTCGTCGGTCGTGAGGTTCGTCTTCCGGAAGTGCACGAAGACGTGCGAGCCCTCGCCGCTCGGCTCGTAGGCGGGGATCTCGTCGACGCGGAAGTCGAGCGGTGTCGACTTGATGATGCCGCGCGGCTTGTCTCGTTCCATGGGCGGGAGGGGCGCGATGCGCCGTGACCGCCCGACTTACTACAACCCGATCTCGTGGGCCATCACGTCGCGCGGGCTGCGGAAGGTCTGCTGCGGCGAGTACGAGAGGAAGTTCGAGACCCGCGACGTGTAGAGGCAAGCGTAGTCGTCGACCTGCTTGCCGAAGCTCGACTGCTCCGCGCTCTCCTTGAGCAGCGAGCCCCAGTACGGGTGGAAGCGCAGATCCGTGCGCCGCTCGAGCGCGGTGATCTCCGCCTCGATCTGCCGGAGCTTGCCGCGGATGCGCTCGACCGCGCGCTTGAAGCGCATGCGATCGGCCTCGAGCGCGGCGGTGCTGTTCACGAGCGTCGTGCCGTTCGTCGCCTCGCGCTGGACGTCGGTCGAGGACGCGCGGCCGCCGCGGTGCTCGAGCTGCCGCGTCAGCTCCTTGATGCGTGCCTGGTAGAAGCGCAGGTCGTCCTCGAGGCGCTCGCGCTGCTCGTCGAGCTCCTCGATCTTGGCGAAGTCCTCGCGGCACGACTCGTAGGCGGCGATCTCGGTCTCGAGCTCCTGCATGATCATGGCGGTCCGCCACGCGCTGTCCTTCTTCGACCGGAGGATGTCGCCGTAGATGTGATCGCCGACGTAGAGGATCTCGTCGCCGGTCACGCCGAGCGCGCGCTCGAAGTCGTGCAGGTTGCCGCCCTCGTAGATCTTGCCCCGCTCGAGCGGCGGCTGGGCCGGCCGCAGCGTGTCGCCGTCGCGCTCGAGGAGCGGCCTCCGCTCCGTGAAGAAGATGGGCTTCGTCGCCGCGACGATGACGACGTCGAAGAAGTTCCTCCACGTCGGGTACTCGCTCATCGCGCCGTCGAGGAGGTACGTCATCATGCGGTCGGTGTACTGCCAGCGCGAGTTCGTCAGGAGGAAGAGCTTCTTCCCCGCGCTGCGCATCTTGTGGAGGGTCGGCGCGAGGTTCGGATCCTTGTGGACGTAGTGCGGCAGGTTCGACGCGACCTCGTCGAGGATGGTCCCGTCGCGGTGCGCCTCGTCGATGCACTCGCGGATGTCGGTGAACAGGCGCGCGTAGTCGAGCGGGTAGCCCTTCTTCTCCATCGCGTCCACGAGGGCCGCGTAGGTCGCGACCTCGGAGAGCGCGTAGAGCGTGTCGATCCAGTGGTAGCGAGGCGTCGCCGGGCGGATCTTCTTCGAGTGGTAGAGCGCGCGGAGCTCCTCCTTCGTGAGCTCGCGGAAGCCGTGGTAGCCCTTGTGGACGTGCTTGTGGCGGTCCATCTTGAGCACGTGCCCGAAGCGCTTGTCGATGAGCAGGCCGCGCACCGGGAACTGCGTCGAGACGGGCACCGTCTTGATGAACTCGGGGTAGCCCCGCTTGATCAGCTTGTCGATCGTGGCGCGGATCGACAGGTCATCCATCGCCGGCTGGTCGTAGATCGCCAGCGTGTAGTCCATGTCGAAGCCGACCCAGCTGATGCTCGACATCTTCAGGTTGCGGTTGCAAAAAACCCGATTCGCTCGCGGGATCCCGTGCCCGCGGGCGCTGCGAGATGCGAAGTCGTCGAGCGGTAGGACGAGCTGCTGCGAGTGCGGAGGCGCTTCGCTCTGAGTCACTGGAACAAAAGTCTTTCACGGCGAAAGCTGGATGCAAAAAGACTTTGCCGTGACGCTGGAGATCCGGCCCGCGGCGAGCGCTCGGCGCCTACGCGGGCGCCGTGAGCGACGGCCGAACGAGCTCGGCTGTCGGCCGCGCCGGCCGCAGGCGGGCGCGTCGACGCGCCGGGGCCGGAAGCATCATTTGACTCCGGGGAAGCCTTTGCAAGCCTCGGCGAACTTGGCGATGGCCTCTTGGAGGCCCTTGGTGAGATCGCCTTCGCAGATCGACGAGAAGACGCCGTTCGCGCCGACCCCGGCGATGAACTGCTTGAGGCGTTTTGCGTCTGCGGCCATGCCGAGCTCGGACGTGCAGCCGCGATCGCCGGCGATGACGGCCGCGGCCCAACGCCCGCGGAGGCCCGCCTTGACCGCGTCGAAGTCGGCCAGGTACTCGGTCACGTTGTTCTTGAGCGGCGCCGGCGGGGGGTCGGTCCCGTCCGCGCCACCCTCGTCCTCGTCCGTGATGATGACGAATGCGAGCAGGGCGTCCTCGCGGAGGAACGGCTCGATGCCCTGACGCGTGTTGGTCCCGTCCTGGATGCGCGCGGTGACGGCCAGCTTCGCCGCCTCGAGCGGGCGCTCGACGTTCGAGCCGAGCGTCCCGAGCTGCGCGCGGCATGCGAAGTGGTCCGCGATGTCGGGGTCTTCGCGGGTGAGCCACCGCTCGTTGTTCGGACCAGGATCGCACGTCAGGTCTTTCTTGCCGCCGCGCGACCGCGTGAACTTGCCTCGCGTCCAAGGCTCGAGATCGTCCCCGGCGTCGTCGGTGCTGGTGATGGCGACGCGGTAGTCGAGCGGTTCGCCTTCCGCCGTGCGGTAGTCGTTGAGGATGTCGATGAAGGCGGGGAAGTTCTTCGCGAGGTTGTCCTGCTCCTCCTCCATCGACTGCGAGTTGTCGATGACGAAGACGATGTCCATCTTCTTGCACTCGACGGGCGGAGGAGGAGGCCCGGAGTCCTGGACGAAGCCGCCCGAGGAGCCGCCGTCTGCTTCGTTGCCGCTCGAGGTCCCGAACTCGCTCGGTGGCGTCTCGCTCCCGCAAGCAGCGACGAGGGCGACGATGCCACCGACAAGGCCTATCGCGAGATTTCGAAGCATGCTCGAGCTTAGCATGGACATCAGGCTCCAGGCTCCAGACATCAGGCTCCAGGCTCCGGCTCCAGTTCGCGTGGTGAGCGGACGATCCACTCCGCTCGGCTCGCTCAACGGAGGCGGTGGATCGCGAGGAACGTTTCGAGGTCCGGATCTCCGAGCGAGACCGCGCGCATGTACTCCGGGCCGCCGGGGCGGTCTTCCGGACCGAGGAGGCGGCGGCGCCACCATGCGTCGCCCTCGCCCCACCTCGTGAGCTCGTAGCGGTAGAGGCGCATGCGGACGAAGCGTGGCGGACGGTCCGGAAACGGGTCGTGCGCGAGGAGCGTCTTGATCGCCGGCTCGCCGCGGAGCAACGCGTGGGCGAGCTCGACGATCCACGGCTCGTACTCGTAGCTCGACATGGCGGCGAACCACATCTGCCAGTCGAGACGGTAGTGGTACGGCGTCACGAGGCACGGCCGGCGCATCGGGTCGCCCGGCTTGCACGGCAGCTCGTACTCCTTCCAATCCGCGTCTTCGTCCGGAGTCTCGGCGTCCGTGCCTTCGATGACGATCTCGTCGCGCACGCGATTGACCGTGCCGAACGCGCCGTACGTGTTGACGAGGTGGAGCGGATCGAACGAGGCGTTCATCGCCTGCCGGCGCGAGAGGAGGTTCGAAACCGGCCCGACGCTCAGCACCACGACGACGAACGCGTAGCCGATCGCGATCCTTCGGTGCCACTTCGATGGGCGTCGGTCGTTCGTCTCTTCGACCCATGAGGCGACACGAGGTCGGAGCCGCGCGGGCACGAGGCGGAGGAGCAGCGCGTCGTCGAAGCAGGCGAGCGCCGGCACGATCGTGAGCCAATTGAGGAAGGAGAGGTTGCCGCTCGCGATGAGGATGCCCTGGAACGCGACGAACAGGACGCCGGCGATCCGTCGCGCGGGGCGAGGTCCGAACACGAGCACCGGAGCGACGAGCTCGACGAGGTGGTTGAACAGCACGCCGGCTGCGTGCACCCACGGCGGGAGCTGGTGGAACAGCCACGACATGGGGCTCGGGTTCGGCTGCGTCTCGTAGTGCGTGACGAGGCACGTGAGCTCGCGCCAGCAAGGGTCGCCTCGGAGCTTGATGAGGCCGGCGCCGAGCATCACGCGCACGATGAGCCACCGGAGGAGCCAGATGCCGACGGTCGGTGGCGCCGAGGCGAGCGGCCGCCACGAACGCATCGGGCAGAGGACGGCGGCGAGCATCCCCGTTTCGAGGAGCAGGATCTCCCATCCGTATCCCCAGAAGACCTGCCCCACGCCGTAGAGCGAGAGCTGGAGCACCCAGAGCGCGAGCATCACGCCCGCGTTCGTCACGCCGACGACGACGGCGAGCGCGAGCGCGGCTCCGACGGCCGACACGGCCACGAGCGCGCCGTCGGACGCGTCGAGCCAGAAGAGCGACGGGACGCGGAGGAAGCCGGCGGCCCTCGATCCGGTGACACGCGCGACCGCGTCGAGGAACCCCTTCATGGGCAACAGCCCGTGCTCACCGATGAGCGCGCGTCCCTGGAGGAGCGTCGAGACGAACGTGACGAAGTACACGACGCCGAGGAGGCGCAGGACGAGCGCTCGCGTGAGGACGAAGCTCGAGCCGTCGTCGAGCCAGCGCAGAAGGAGCGGCCGATCGCGCATGGCCCGCAGGTCCGAATCGTCGCTGCTCTCGCCCGGCGACACGCCCGGACCATACCGGAGAAGGCTGCGTTTTTCTCGCTGCGCCCCCCCTTGCCAATGTTCGATGAAGCTCTAAATACAGTGGTGTCTTGGGCCGACCTCCGAACCCACGCTCGGACGGCGGCTCGTCGAACGTCTCGCCGTTCGGCGCGCTCGCCGATCCGACACGCCGCGCCATCCTCAAGCTGCTGCGCTCGGGCTCGAAGACGGCGGGCGAGATCGCCGAGGCGTTCTCGCTCACGAAGCCGACGCTCTCGCACCACTTCCGGGTGTTGCGCATGGCCGGCCTCGTGCGCGCCGAGCGGCGCGGGACCAACATCGTCTACACGCTCCAGACGAACGTGCTCGAGGACCTCGCGACGGAGCTGCTCGATCTCGCGGCGCCCGTCCTCGGCGGCGAGGGACGGAGCGCGCGATCCCAAGGCACGGCGAGGACGAAGCGACGAGCGACCACTTGAGAGGCAGGATGCAGCGACGAAGGCGATCGAGCGACGGTGAGACCAAGGGGTGGGACCTCGTGTCCCTCCTCTCCATCGGTACGGCGGCGGCCGTGACGGCGGCCGTCTACCAGCGCCTCCCCGATCCATTGCCGACGCACTTCGATCTCGAGGGCAACGCCGACGGCTGGACGCCGCGCGCCCTCGGCGCATGGCTCCTCCCGGGGCTCGCTCTTCTTCTCTGGGCGGCGATCCGTCTCGGCCCCCGCATCTTGCCGGCGAGCGACCGCGCGCGGCTCCGGCCGAGCACGACCGCGCTCGTCGCGATGATGACGGCGTGCTTCATGGCCGCTTTGCACGTCGTCGTCCTCGGCGCCGCTCTCGTCCCGACGCTGTCGGTCACGAAGCTCGTCTTCGGGCTCGTCGGCGCGCTCCTCGTCGGGCTGGGGCTCGTCCTCCCGCGCGTACGTCGCAACCCGCTCATCGGTGTGCGCACGGCCTTCACGCTGAGGGACGACGAGATCTGGGCGCGCACGCAGCGGGTCGGCGGATACGCGATGGTCATCGCGGGCGTCGTCGGCGGGACCGCCGGCGCCACGGGCGGTCCGAGGGGGGCGGTCTTCGCGACGGGCTGCTTCGTGATGGCGGGCCTCGTCCCCGCCGTCCACTCGCTCCTCCTCGCGCGTCGCGCGGAGGCCGAGCGCGACCGATCCTCGTGACGGGTCGTGGGGCGCCCGGGACGTGGTAAGAGAGTCGCGTGAAGTTGATCGTCCTTCGGACGGGGGACGCCGTGGCCCCGGTCGCGGCTCGACGCGGCGAGTTCTTCTCGTGGATCCGGCGCGAAGCCGAGAGCGTCTGGAACGGCGAGTGGGCCGAGCACGACGTCCGCGATCTCGACGCGCCGTTGCCTTCGCCCTCGGACGCGCGAGGGTTCATCATCACCGGCTCGAGCAGCAGCGTGACCGAGCGCGCGCCGTGGATGCTCCGCGCCGAGGAGCTCGTCCGGCGCATCGTGGCCGCGAAGGTGCCGCTGCTCGGGATCTGCTTCGGCCACCAGCTCGTGGCGGAGGCGCTCGGCGGCAAGGTGGCGAAGAACCCCCACGGCCGCGAGATCGGGACCGTGGAGGTCCGCGTGAAGGACGAATCCGACCCGATCCTCCGCGGCCTGCCTTCGAGGTTCCACGCGAACTATTCGCACGTCGACGCCGTCGTCACGCTGCCGCCGGGGGCGCGCGTGCTCGGCGCGACGGATCGCGACCCGCACGCGATGTACGCCGTCGGCGAGACGACTCGGGGCGTGCAGTTCCACCCCGAGTTCGACGGAGACGTCATGCGTGGCTACGTCGAGGCGCGCGCGCATCTCATCGCGGCCGAGGGCCTCGACCCGGACGCCATCCACGCCGGCGCCGTGGACGCGCCCCACGGCGCGGAGACGCTGCGCAACTTCATTCGTCACGTGGTGCTGTGATGAAGGGCGCGGGGGTGGCGAAGCGCGGCCGGGCGATGGGCGTGCGGGCCTCGTCCGTGCTCGCCCTCGCGTGGGGATGTGCGCTCGCCCCCGCGTGCTCGCGCACGGAGCTCGCGCTGGCGAGCGAGCCGTTCACGATCGGAGAAGGGAGGCTCCGTCTCGAGTTCGCCGGAGACGGCGGGCACATCGTCCTCACCCGCGACGGTCAGGCGCTGCTCACCCTCGACCGGCGCGCGTTCGAGCTGGGCGTCGTCGACGAGCTTCTGCCCGATCGGAGCTGGGATCCGTGGGACGTCGAGCGCATCGGGGACGCCGAGTCCGGCGTGCGGTTCCTCGCACCCGTCGCGTCCTCCGCCGTACACGTGGCCGAGAACGAGGCGGAGGTGCAGCTCGACTACGGCGCCGGCGTCACGGCGCGGCTCGCCGTCGCGGCCGCCGGCCCGGCACGCTTCACGTTCGCCTTCGTCGCGAACGAGTCCGGACCGGGGCGTCCGGCGGTGGCGCTCGCACGCGTCCGCGTGCGCACGACGAACGATCCGCGCGAGGGATTCTACGGGCTCGGCGAGCAGGTCGACTCCGTCGACAACCGCGGCAAGCTCCGCGCGATGCAGCTCGAGCCCGACGGCGAGGTCGAGAGCGGCAACAACGAGGCGCACGTGCCGGTCCCGCTGGTCATCGGCACGCGCGGCTGGGGGATGTTCGTCGCCAGCCAGCGCGTCGGCGTCTTCGACGTCGCGCGGAAGGATCCGTCGGCGGTCGAGGCGACCTTCGCCGTCGCCCCCACGAAAGGCGAGGCACGCGCCGACGCGCTGCGGGTCGATCTCTTCGCGGGCGACGCTCCTCTCGATCTCTACCGCGAATACTTCGCCGCCTCGGGAGCGCCGCGCCTCCCTCCCGCGTGGGCGCTCGGCCCGTGGATCTGGCGTGACGAGAGCAGGGATCAGGCGGAGGTCGAGGACGACATCGCCAAGATCCGCGAGCTCGATCTTGCGACGTCCGGCATCTGGATCGATCGCCCGTACGCGCGAGCGGTGAACACGTTCGACTTCGATGCGACGCGCTTCCCGGATCCCGAGCGGCTCGTCGAGCGCGCACATGCGGCCGGCCTTCGCGTCGCGCTCTGGAGCGCGCCGTACCTCGAGCCAGCCGCCGAGCCGATGGTGAGCGAGGCAAAGTCGCGCGGCTTCTTCCCGATCGAGTCGGGCCCGCTGCTCAACCACTGGAGCCCGCCCATCGACTTCACGAGCCCGGACGCGTCGGCGTTCTGGCGCGCGCTCGTCCGGCGCTACACGGCGCTCGGCATCGACGGCTTCAAGCTCGACTACGGCGAGGACCTCGTCCCCTCGGTCGCGGGCAAGCGCAACGTGTGGCGCTTCTTCGACGGCTCCGACGAGCGGACGATGCATCACCGCTACTCGGGCCTCTACCATCGCGCGTACATCGACGCGGCCACCGGATGGGAGCCCACGAGGCCGGTGCCCGCGGACGTCGAGCATCCGTTCGTGCTCGTCCGAGCCGCGCACTGGGGAGAGCAGGCGCTCGGTGTCGTCGTGTGGCCCGGCGACATGGACGCGACGTTCACGCGTCACAAGGAGAAGTTCGTCGGACGCGACGGCAAGGAGGTCACCGGCGTCGGCGGTCTGCCCGCGACGATCGTGATGGGGCTCAGCCTCTCCGCGTCGGGCTTTCCGTTCTTCGCCGCGGACACCGGCGGGTACCGCCACAGCCCGCCGGACAAGGAGCTGTTCGTCCGCTGGGTGCAGCAGACGGCGCTCTCCACCGTGATGGAAGTCGGCGACGGCTCGAGCCAGCCGCCGTGGGTGTCGACGCCCGAGAACGGCCGCGACGAGGAGTCGCTCGCGATCTACCGCACGTACGCGCGGCTCCACCTGCGGCTCTTCCCGTACGTGTGGACGTACGCGCAGCGGATGCTCGTCGACGGGCGCCCGATCCAGCGCCCGCTCGGGCTCGCGCATCCCGAGCTCGGCGTGCACCCCGACGACGAGTACCTGTTGGGTGACGAGCTCCTCGTCGCGCCCGTCGTGACGCGCGGCCAGACGCGCCGGCGGCTCGTCGCGCCCGCAGGGACGTGGATCGACTTCTGGGACGGCGTCGCGTGGTCACCGGACGCGCGCGGCGAGATCGAGGTCGACGCGCCGCTCGCGAAGCTCCCGCTCTTCCTGCGGCAGGGCGCGATCGTCCCCATGCTCCGGCCGACGATCGACACGCTCGCGCCCGCGACCGATCCGAACGTCGACTCTTTCGCGAACGACGCTGGCCCGCTCTGGGCGTTGATCGCGCCCGGCCCTCCGCGTGCGTTCGAGCTCTGGGACGGCGCACGCGTGGCAAGGACGGGCGTCGACGCCTACGAGGTGACCGACGGCCTCGTCTTCCGCCGCGGCTTCGTCCTCGAGATCCTCGCCTCGCGCGAACCGATGGAGGTCGCACGCAACGACGAGCCCCTCCCGCGCATCGCGACGCTCGAGGAGCTCGACTCGTCGGAGGCGGGGTGGACGTGGGCCAGCGGGAGGCTCTACGTGAAGGTCCCTGCAGGCGCTGCGCGCGTGGTGGTGCGCTGAAAGAGAGACCTCAGTCCTCAGTCCTCAGCGGTGCGAACGGCGCCGCCCTCGAAGACTGCCACCGCGCGTGTTCTCGTCAGCGAGTCGCCGCGGGATTGCGGACTGGGCGATCCGGTTCATCGTACGTAGCCAGAGTCTCCGTATCCGCACCGGAGGACAGAACCGAGAACGCCGAGGACCGAGGACTGACTACTCCCGCGTCCTCAAGTACCCCGAGCACAAGAACCCGTAGATCTGCTCCACGATCGCATCCTCCGGGTAATCGAGCCCGCGCATCGTCACCTGGTAGAGGATCTCCTTCACCGCGCCGAGCGTCATGATCGCGAACATGCGCGTGTCGCCCGGGGCGACGATGCCGCGTGCTTGGCCGTCGGCGAGCGAGGACTCGAGGAGCTTCTCGCTCTCTTCGTAGAAGGAGAGGAGCTTGCGATCGAACGCGGGATCGAGGCCGACGGCGTCGGACAGGAGGATCTTCGTCGTGGCGGGATCCTCGAGCAGCGTGTGCACGATCGCGCGGATGTTGTCGCGGACCTGCTCGCCCACGCTTCGGGTCGGGTGCTCCGTGTCCACGCGGACGACCGCCATGCCGAGGCGCGCGAAGGTCCGGTCGACGATCTCCTCGAAGATGGCGCGCTTGTCTTCGAAGTAGAGGTAGAAGGTGCCGCGCGCGACTCCGGCGGCCGAGACGATGTCGTCGATCTTCGCGGCGTGGTAGCCGTACTTCGCGAAGACGTCACGCGCGTGGGTGAGGATTTGTTGGCGGCGCTCGGACTTGTCCACGGCTCGGGGGGTGTCAGGCTCGTGACGGGAGCCACTCGTCACGTCCGAGTATCACACTCCTTCGCGTCCAACCGCATGGTCTAGCGAGCGAGGGAGCCGGCCGTGGGAGCCGAGCGCGAGCGGGTCGGCGGTCGCGCTCCAGCGGCTCTCGGCGAGCCGAGGCGGCCGAAGGCGGGCGCTCGAGCTGAGGGCCCGAGCCTGGTCCATGGCGGACCTCCATCATGGATCGCCGAGTACCCAGCCGCTCCCCGGGTCCTGGTGGGGACCGGGGGGTGCCGGACGCCCCTCCACCCCCGCCGTCGAAAATCCCCGCTTTCGGCAGAGCGACACGGCGGCCGAGAAAGCGTATGCTCATCCGGTCGGTTACCGAGCACTGGCGTATTTTGTGCTCGCTGAAAAATTCGTGGTGGCGATGGCCGAGCCCGGAGCGCCCAAACCCTCGTATGCGCATCAAGAAGGAGCAGGGAAGCTCTCTTCTCGCATCGAGCCGCGCGCCGCCGCCCAGCCGCCGGCCGTCGCCCGTACGGCGCCTTCGCGCAACCCGAAGGCGCCGCTGCCTCCGCGCGTTTCTCAGGCCGATGCGGCCGAGGCCGTGAAGGCGTTCTCGAGCGGCGTCATCGACACGATCGAGCCCGAGTCGGTGCATACGAAAGTGGCGAGCCCGACGAACGCCCCGCCGGCGCTCCCGTCACGACCGGCGAGCGCCGAGGCCGAGAGCGTCGGCGGGATGCCGAAGGAGTTCGAGAAGGCGCTCGAGCAGCTCCAGCGCCGCCGCGAGGCGAGCAGCGGAGTCGTTCCGCCTCCGCCGACGAGCTCGATGAGAGCGGTCGATTTCGAGAGCGCGCTCGCCCAGCTCCAGCGTCAGCGTGAGACGGGGGCGCCCGCTCCTCCGCCTCCGCCGTCGAGCAGGAAGTCGCTGAGCGGCGTCTCCCCGTCGGACCATCTCTCCGATGCCTCGCGCCCGAAGATGGCGAGCATCCCGAGCGTGAAGGATCTCGGCAAGGATCTGAAGCCGCTCGTCTCGCCGTCGCCGAGCGAGCGCCCGCCGGCGCCGCAGCCGGGAGTGAACAGCATCACGGCGCCGCTCGCATCGATGGGCCTCAAGCCGGGTGGGAGCTCGCTCGCGCCGAGCCGCGCGCCGTCTCCGTTGGCCGTCGTCAGCGGCGCATCGCTCCGTCTGAGCATGCCGGACAAGACGAGCCCGATGGCGCAGCGCCCGCTCCCTCCGGCCACGGCCGAATCGTCGCCGCTCGCGCTGCCGCTCCCGACGCCGTCGTCGCGGTCCGTGCCGCCGGCGCCGCTCAGCAGTCGTCCGCCTGCGGGGCGAACGCCGTCGCCCGCCGCTGGCGGGTCGACCTCTCCGTACGAGCGCGCGTTCCGTCAGTGGTCGTCGCCGTCGATCGTGCCTCTCGACGATCCCTCCTCGTCCGAGCCGGTCACGTATCAGGTCTACACGGCGGAGGACGTGGCGAGGGGACGGGGGCCGATGCGCAGCATGGCGGCCGTCCCCGTGCGGCCGAAGGAGAGCCTCGCGAAGCGAATCGGTCTCGCGGCGATCGGCATCGTCGTCGTCGCGCTCACCGCCGCCGCCGTCATCGCGGTCTCCACGGAGGAGCCCAAGCGCTCGACGACGAGCGCGTCGACCGCGTCGGCGGCGTCGACGGAGGAGCCGGCGGAGGCTCCGCCCGACGAGCCTGCGCCGATTCCCTCCGTGATCACGATCGGCGATCCGATCGACGACGTCGATGAGCCGGAGCCGGCGCCGAAGGCTGCATCGCCGACGCCGAAGGCTGCATCGCCGGCGCCGAAGGCTGCCTCGCCGACGCCGACCCCGAGCACGCCGGCCGCGACCAACACGCCCTCGCCGAAGCCGAAGGCGAAGGCCGGGGCGCCGGCGCCGCCGGCGAGCCTCAAGGCGATCGCGCCGCCGCCGAACCCGTACGGAAACTGAGCGGACGGCGCTTCGCGGCCGGATCGCGCATCACGTCCGGGCTTCTCGACTGACATCGATGTCAGTCGAACGTGGCCGAGCGGCGAGCGACCGTCTGCGGTCGTGTGGGATGACGCACGATCGCGCGGAACTTACGCGGGATTTTCGGCCGCAGGGCGGAGCGAAATTGTTTACCCGGCCCATCCGAAAGCCGTTAGCCTGACTGAACTGACGTGTCAGTCCACTGCCTCGCACGGGTGGTGGCTTCCTCCGATTCGTCGCCCCGGAGCGCCCAAAGATGAACAAGCCCTTCCTCGCGATCGGAATGGACGTCGGCTCGACCACGGTGAAGGCCACCGTCGTCGATCCCGACTCGAAAGCCATTCTTTGGAGCGACTACCAGCGTCACCACACGAAGCAGCCGGAGAAGTGTCTCGAGATGCTCGAGACGATCCTCGCGGCGTTCCCCGATCACCCGAAGGACGGCTGGCGCATCTTCCTCACGGGCTCGGGGTCGGCGCCGCTCGCGCCGGTGACGGGCGGCAAGTTCGTGCAGGAGGTCAACGCCGTCACGCTCGCCGTCGAGCAGCTGCACCCCGACGTGCTCAGCGTCATCGAGCTCGGCGGGCAGGACGCGAAGATCATCATGTTCAAGCCGGACGAGAAGACCGGCGAGAAGACGGCGATCGCGTCGATGAACGACAAGTGCGCGTCCGGCACGGGCGCCACCATCGACAAGTGCTTCCTCAAGGTCAACGCGCCGCCGGAGCTCGTCACGACGCTCCGCTTCGACGCCACGAAGCTCCATCACGTCGCCGCGAAGTGCGGGGTCTTCGCCGAGACGGACATCGTCAACTTGATCAAGAGCGGCATCCCCTCGACGGAGGTCCTCTGCTCGCTCGCCGACGCGATCGTGATGCAGAACCTGTCCGTCCTCACGCGCGGCAACACGCTCAAGCCGCGCGTGCTCCTGCTCGGCGGCCCGAACACGTATCTGCCGTTCTTGCAGGACTGCTGGCGCCTGCGCATCCCGCAGATCTGGGAGGAGCGCGGCTTCCAGTACCCGAAGGACGTCCCGATCGAAGAGCTCGTCTTCGTCCCGGACAATTCGCAGTACTACGCCGCGTACGGCGCGGTCATGTACGGCCTCCACGAGCCCGCCGAGGTCGGCTGGCTGAAGGCGGATCTCGTCGAGCTGCGCGAGTACATCACGACGGGTCGCAAGGCGCGCCTCGGCGAGAGCGCGGGCCCGCCGCTGTCGAAGTCCGAGCAGGAGCTCGAGGAGTTCCGCCAGCTCTACAAGATCCCGAAGTTCGAGCCCGCGAAGTTCGAGCCCGGACAGAAGGTCCGCGCGGTCATCGGCCTCGACGGAGGATCGACGTCGAGCAAGGCGGTCCTCGTCGACTACGACACGGGCAAGATCCTCGCGAAGGGCTACCAGCTCTCGAAGGGCAACCCGATCCAGGACACGAAGGAGCTGCTCGCGCAGCTCAAAGCCTTCGTCGTCGATCAGGGCGCCGAGCTCGAGTGCATGGGCTTCGGCGCGACGGGCTACGCGGCCGACGTCCTCGAGGAGTGCGTGAAGAGCGACGTCAACGTCGTCGAGACCGTCGCGCACATGATGAGCGCCGTGCACTTCTTCGGCGACGTCGACGTCATCTGCGACATCGGCGGGCAGGACATCAAGGTCCTGTTCATGAAGAACGGCGACATCGCCAACTTCCGCCTCTCCAACTCGTGCAGCGCCGGCAACGGCATGCTGCTCCAGGCGACGGCCGACTCGTTCGGCGTGCCCGTCACGCAGTACGCCGACGTCGCCTTCAAGGCGGAGCTCGCGCCGAAGTTCAGCTACGGCTGCGCCGTCTTCCTCGACACCGACCGCGTCAACTTCCAGAAGGAGGGCTTCTCGAAGGAGGAGATGCTCGCGGGCCTCGCGCAGGTGCTGCCGAAGAACGTCTGGCAGTACGTCGTGCAGATCCCGCGCCTCGCCTCGCTCGGACGCAAGTTCGTCCTGCAGGGCGGCACGCAGTACAACCTCGCGGCGGTCAAGGCGCAGGTCGATTACATCAAGGAGCGCGTCCCGAACGCCGAGGTCTTCGTCCACCCGCACACGGGCGAGGCCGGCGCGATCGGCGCGGCGATGGAGACGCTCCGCGTCGTCAAGCGCAAGGGCAAGAGCTCGTTCATCGGGATCGACGCCGCGATCAACCTCGAATACACGACGAAGACGGACGAAGAGACGGTGTGTCACTTCTGTCCGAACGAGTGCAAGCGCACGTTCATCGACACGAAGACGCCCGACGGCCGCACGAGCCGCTACATCGCGGGCTTCTCCTGCGAGAAGGGGACGGTCGAGTCGAAGGAGGCGATGCTCGCCCTCGTCGCCGAGCGGAAGAAGATCGCCCAGCAGTTCCCCAACCTGGTCGACTACGAGGCGAAGCGCGCCTTCATGCACTTCTACGACCCGGCGCCGATGCCGGAGCACGGGTCGCCGATCAAGGACATCGAAGTCCGCAAGGGCCTGTTCGGCCAGCGGCGCGTCGAGATCACGCGTCCGTTCCAGCGCTCGAGCAAGGAGGCGTGGGAGGCGCGCCGCAGGATCCGCATCGGCATCCCGCGCGTGCTCAACATCTACTCGACCGCGCCCTTCTTCCGTACCTACTTCGAGACGCTCGGCATCCCGAAGCAGAACATCGTCTTCTCCGACGAGACGACCGAGGAGATGTGGCTCGAGGGCGGCAAGTACGGGTCGATCGATCCGTGCTACCCGAGCAAGGTCGCCCAGGCGCACATCCACAACCTCCTCTTCCACCAGCACTCGGCGAAGAGGCCGCTCAAGTACGTCTTCTTCCCGATCCTCACGCACGTGACGAGCTTCGTCGTCGACACGATGGACAACGCGTGTTGTCCCATCGTCGCGGGTGCGCCCGAGGTCATGAAGGCGGCGTTCACGAAGGAGATCGACTTTTTCGCGCAGCGCGGCATCGAGTACGTCGATCCGGCGCTCTCCTTCATGGAGCCGAACCTCATGGCGCGGAGGCTCTTCGAGACGTGGGGGCCGCGCCTCGGCATCACGGAGGACGAGAACGATCACGCGTGCCGCGAGGCGTGGCGCGCGCTCACGATCTTCGAGAACGACCTGCAGGAGAAGGGGCGCGCGATCCTCGAGACCGTCGAGGCGGAGAACCGCGTCGCGATCCTGCTCATCGGCCGCCCGTACCACTCCGACCCGGGCCTGAACCACGGCATCCCGGAGGAGTTCCAGGTCCTCGGCTACCCGATCCTGTCGATCCGCTCGATCCCGAAGACGCGCGAGTTCCTCGACAAGTACTTCAAGGAGGAGCTCGAGAGCGGCGTCATGAAGTCGCCGCTCGAGCTGAACCACGTCTGGCCGGAGAACTACTCCGCCAACAGCGCGCAGAAGGTCTGGGCGGCCATGTTCGCGGCCCACCACCCGAACGTCGTCGTGCTCGACCTCTCGTCGTTCAAGTGCGGGCACGACGCGCCGACCTACGGCCTCATCGACAACATCATCGAGAAGTCGAAGACGCCGTACGCCGCGCTGCACGACATCGACGCGAACAAGCCGGGCGGCTCGATCAAGATCCGCGTCAAGACGTACGCCCACGCGCTGAAGCTCCACGAGGAGCGCCTGCAGGACGCCGCGCGGCGTCGCGAGGAGCTCGAGCACCGCATCGATCTGAAGCGGCTCGAGCTGCTCGAGCTGAAGGCGAAGCAGCTCGAGGAGCGACGCCTGAAGGACGAGAAGCTGCGCGCGGAGATCGAGGCGCTGCGCGAGAAGGTGCGCGCCTACGTCCCGAAGGCTGCGCGCGCCGCCGACGACGAGCCCGCCGCGAAGGACGTGGTGAAGCTCGGGAAGAAGAACAAGGACGGGACGATCACGCGCATCGAAGCGCCCGCGTCCCGCGTCATGCCGACCGCCGCTCAGAAGTCGGTCGACGCTGCCGTCAACGCTGCCGAGTGAACGAGGAGAGAGCCATGAGCGACGCAACGACCTTGCACGGAGTCAACGGCACGAAGCAGGGGGCGAAGAAGAGGCTCAAGATCGCCGATCAAGCGCTCGACCTCGACGCGGAGCTCGCGAAGTTCGAGGAGGAGGAGCGCAGGCGCCTCGGTCTCGACGGAAAGACGGAGCAGTGGATCGAGGACATGGTGAACCTGCAGTTCTTGCGCTCCGAGCGCGCGAACGTCACCATCCTCATCGGCGGCCTCACCCTCGCGCACGACTACCTCATCGAGGGCGGTCTCCGCGGCATCGGCTACAACGTGCAGATGCTGGACGTGCCCGACACGGCGGCGTTCCAGACGGGCAAGGAGTTCGGCAACCGCGGTCAGTGCAACCCGACGTATTTCACCGTCGGGAACCTCATCAAGTACCTCATCACGCTGCGCGACGAGCACGGCCTGTCGAGCGAGGAGATCGTCAAGAAGTACGTCTTCCTCACCGCGGGCGCGTGCGGCCCGTGCCGCTTCGGCATGTACGTCACGGAGTACCGCAAGGCGCTACGCGACGCGGGCTTCGACGGCTTCCGCGTCCTGCTCTTCCAGCAGACCGGTGGCCTGAAGCAGGCGACGGGCGAGGAGCTCGGCCTCGAGCTCAACACGACATTCTTCTGGGCGATCCTGAAGGGAATGTTCGCCGGCGACGTCCTCAACGCGTACGGCTATCGCGTGCGCCCCTACGAGAAGAACAAGGGCGAGACGGACGCGAAGCTGGAGCAGTGCAAGAAGATCCTCTACGACGCGCTCGCGAACCGGCAGAACATCCTCGCGGCGCTCTGGAAGTGCAAGCCGATCCTCCGATCGATCGAGATCGACCGGACGATCGTGAAGCCGAAGGTCTCCATCATCGGCGAGTTCTGGGCGATGACGACGGAGGGCGACGGCAACTACGAGCTCCAGCGCTTCCTCGAGTCCGAGGGCGCCGAGTGCGACATCCAGCTCGTCGCCGCGTGGATGCTCTACATGCTGTGGGAGGTTCGCAACGACACCAAGGAGCGCGCGAACCTCCGCGAGTGGGACACGGCCAAGTACGGCCTCGGCGGCGGCGGTCCGTTCGCCGTCCTGCAGAAGCTCGCGATCAGCCACGTCGGTGACGCGGCCGTCAAAGCGATCTTCCAGGTCTTCGCGCACGCGGCCGGCCTCTACGGCTACAAGTTCGCGTCGATGGACGAGATCGCGAGGGTCGCGCACGACTTCTACAACAACGACCTGCGCGGCGGCGAAGGTCACATGGAGGTCGGCAAGCTGATCCTCAACGTGGTCCACCAGAAGTGCCACATGACGATCAGCGTGAAGCCGTTCGGCTGCATGCCGAGCGCCGGCGTCTCGGACGGCGTGCAGTCGGCGATCACGGAGAAGTACCCGGGCACGATCTTCTGCCCGGTGGAGACGAGCGGTGACGGGCGCGTGAACTTCTATTCGCGCGTGCAGATGTACCTCTTCAAGGCGAAGCAGGCCGCGCAGGCGGAGTACGAGCGCGCCTTGAAGGAGCACGGCGTCACGCGCGAGCAGGTGGCCGCCGCCCTCGACGCGCACCCGCGCTTCCGCAACCCGCTGTTCAAGCCGAAGCACGTCTACTGCGGTTCGAGCGCGGACATCGTCGCCGCGGTCGCCCCGTACATCACGAAGACGCGCGCCGAGCGCTGGCGTGACCGGCTCTCGCGTCTCGTCACCGGCAGCAAGGCGGCGGCGCAGAAGACGCCGCACCTCGCGGTCAGTCTCGTCCACGCCGTCAAGGACGCCCCGAAGGTCGCCGAGCGCGTGAAGGAGGACATCGCGATCCTGCGCGACCTCCGCGCGCTCAAGAAGCAGTCCGCGCGGCGCGAGCACGTCGAGACGCTCGACGCTGCGGCCGAGGAGTGAGCCAGAAAGCACTACGATCGACCTGATCGTCCGGATCCCACGATCGGATCTCGAAGGCATCGACGGGGGCGCCGGCCCTCGTCGATGCGCTGGAAGACCGGCTTTCTCGAGGGGGGCACGGCGTCGCTGGACGGCACGGCCGTTGCTGCGTCGCGTGCGATGCGTTCGCTCTCCAACGTGTGGGCCTCCTCGATCCTGCTCGCCCTCGTCGCGTGCACGTCGTCGGCGCCGACCGCGGATCCGAGCGAGACGACGGATCCGACCCTCTCCGAGGAAGAGGAGGACCGGGACGGGGCGGAGGGCGACGAGGCTTCCGGAGCTCTGGGCTCGGAGCCCGACGGCGACGAGGGCGAGGCGGACGACGCCGAAGAGCCCGAGCCGAACATCGATCCGTCGCCTTCGACCCATCCCGAGGTCGTGTACGTCTTGATGTCGGGCTTCCGCGGCTCCGGGTTCTGCACCGGGACGCTCGTGTCGAAGGACATCGTCGTCACGGCGGGGCACTGCCTTCAATCGATGTTCGATTCGTGGAGCGTCGTCGCGCCCAACGCACCCGGCCGGCCGCGGGTGAAGGCCTCGCGCGTCGCGATGTACGACCGGAGGTGGGCCGACCCGGCGCATCCGGATCTCGGCGTGCTGAAGCTCGCGAGCGCGATCACGCTTCCCGCGTACGCCGAGCTCACGGACGTCTCGGCGCGCGTCGAGGCGGACCAATCGACCCTCGGCGTCGCGGTGGTGCGAACCTACGTCGAGCCCGAGGCTCCGCTGCGGAAGACGGACGTGCTGCCGATCTCGAGCGCGGTCGATCTCGGCTACACGCACGGGTTCTCCGTCCCGATGTTCTCGGCCGGCGGCGACTCCGGTGCGGGCGTCTTCCTCGTCGAGAAGGGGCAGATGACCCACAAGCTGATCGGCGTCGTTCGCGAGCCCGAGCCCCAGCGAGGGATCGATCACCTCACGCGCGTCGACGCCGCGTTCATCCAGTGGGTTCAGTCCCAGGGCCGTTGACCGGAGTCCACAGCCGGCGGTCGAGCGAGAGCGCGCCGCTGCCGCGCACCACCAACGCGGCGGCGATCGCCACGCCGAGCAGGTGGTACTCGAAGCCCTCGCCTGTCTGGCCTCCCGTCCAGTTCATGAAGAACCCGTTCGAGAAGTGCGTCGTGGCGGCGACGGCCAGCACCACGCCGAGGCCGGCCGCCGCGACCCGCCCGCCGAGCCCGAGGATCAGGAAGACCGGCGCCACGAGCTCGGTGACGATGGCGAGGGCCGCGAGGAGCCCGGGGATGCCGAGCGTGTCGGTCATCCACCCGTACGTCCCCGCGAAGCCGTAGCCGCCGAACCAACCGAGGGCGTGCTGCGCCCCGTGGGGGAACATGACCACGCCGAGCGTCAGGCGGAGCCCGAGCGCGACGCGATCGTCCTTCGTCGAGAGGAGCGCCGCGCCGAGCGGCGTGCCCTGCCCGAGCGACGAGGACAGCACCCTGGCGACGGGGCTCATCGCGTCACCTCCAGCGCCAGGCCGGCGTCCTTCCACTCCGCCTTGCCGCCGGGGAACACGCGGACGGAGCCGTAGCCGAGCTCCGCGAGCTTCCGCGCCGCCACCTTGCTGTTCTGGCACTCCGTGTTCGAGCAGTAGACGACGATCTCGCGATCCTTCTCGGGCGCGTGCCTCGCTGCGACCTCGACGATCCGATCGAGGGGCATCGCGACGGCTCCGGGGATGTGGCCCGCCGCGAAGTGCGGCTCGGGCAGGGCCTCGAAGAGGACGGGGGGCACGGGCCCGGCGAGGCAACGAACGAGCTCTTCACGCGTGATGGTCTGGATGTCCATGAGCGTCCTCCTTTCGAAGGAGGAGAGTGCGCTCGCGCGAGAGATTCATCCAACGCGTAATGGTCATGTTAGTCATCGATCTCGTGAATATCACGTCGGTGAACCTGAACCTGTTCGTGACGTTCGACGCCCTCCTCCAGGAGCGCAACGTCACGCGCGCGGCGAAGCGCCTCGGGCTGACCCAGTCCGCCGTGAGCAACGCGCTACGGAACCTGCGCGTCCTGTTCGACGATCCGCTCTTCCTCCGTCGCTCCGCGGGCGTGGAGCCGACGCCGCGCGCGCTGGCGCTCGCCGAGCCGATCCGCCGCGGGCTGGCGGCGTTCTCCGCTGCGCTCGCCCCCGCGACGTTCGAGCCGCGGACCGCGGAGCGCCGTTTCGTGATCGCGGCCAGCGACTACGTCGAGCTCGTCCTCTTGCCGCCGCTCCTCCAGCGCCTCGCGCAGGCGGCGCCCGGGATCCGCCTCGACGTCGTCCCGTGGGGCCTCCACGAGGTGCCCGGCTCGCTGGCGCGCGGAGAAGTCGATCTCATGATCGGTTACTACTCGCGGGTGCCGCCCGCGCATCGTGCCGAGGCGCTCTTCACCGAGGAGTACATCGGGATCGTCCGCAAGCGTCACCCGACGATCCGGTCACGCCCCACGCTCCGCGCCTGGACCTCGGTCCCGCACGTCGTCGTCTCCGAGAAGCCGGGGAGCCGATCGGGGGTCGACCGCGCGCTCGCGGCGCGCGGGCTCGCACGCACCGTCGGAGCCCACGTCTCTCACTTCTCGATCGTCCCGCACATCGTCGCGCGCACCGACTTCGTCGCTCTGCTCAGCAGGCGCGTGGCCGAGCCGGCTGCGCGCTCTCTGGGCCTCGTCACGTTCCGCCCGCCGATCGCGCTCCCGAAGAGCGAGGTCGGTCAGGTCTGGCACGAGCGGCTCGACGCCGACCCCGGCCATGCGTGGCTGCGAGGTCAGATCGCGGACGTCGCACGGACCGTGTGATGCGAGTGGCGCGCGATCACCTCCGGCGATAGAGTTCCGGCCGTGCGACGTCACCTCGTGTTCTTCTCGGGCACGCTCTTCGTCCTTTCGGCCGGAGCCGTCACGTTCTGGGGATGCGGCTCGGACGACGCCGCCGGGGCTGCGTCGTCGGGCGCTCCGGCGGCTTCGACTTCGACCGAGGACGGCGGGACCACCTCGGGCGGAGGCTCGAGCGGAGAGGGCGCCCCGCAGCCGAGCGACTCGGGGGGCGGCGCGTCGAGCCCCATCATCGACGAACGGCCGTACGCCGTGAAGGTGCCGACCAACTACGACCCGGCCGTTCCGACGCCGCTCGTCGTCTCGCTCCACGGCTATACCGGCAACGCGCGCGTCCACGAGGCGTACTTCAAGCTCGGCGCCCTCGCCGACGAGAAGACCTTCTTGCTGGCGATGCCCGACGGGCTGAAAGACGCACAGGGCAACCAGTTCTGGGCCGCGAACGACGCGTGCTGCGACTTCCTGGACAAGTCGACGGACGACGTCGCGTACCTCGCCGCCGTCATCGCCGACATGAAGGCGAAGTACAACGTGGATCCGAAGCGCGTGTACGTCGTCGGGCACTCGAACGGCGGGTTCATGGCGCATCGGCTCGCCTGCGACCTCGCGAGCGAGATCGCAGGCATCGTCAGCCTCGCCGGTGCGGTCTGGGCGGACGCCTCGAAGTGCAACCCCACGGAGCCCGTCGCCGTCCTCCAGGTGCACGGCGACGCCGATCTCGTCGTCAGCTACACGGGCGGCTCTCTCTTCGGGACGTTCCCGCCGTACCCGGGAGCGAAGAAGACCGTGGCCACGTGGGCGGAGGAGAACGGCTGCGACGCGACGCTCACGGACACGGGCGAGAAGATCGATCTCGACACCGCGCTCGCCGGCGCGGAGACGAAGGTGGAGCGGCACGCGTGCACGAGCGGAGCGGCCGAGCTCTGGACGATCGTCGGCGGAGGGCACGTGCCGTCGTTCAATGCCCAGTGGGCCCAGCGCATCTACGGCTTCCTCGAGGCGCATCCGAAGCCGTGAGCGGCCGGCGTCGGCGAAGGCGCGTCAGCCCGGGCTCTTCGCGCATCGGAACCCGCCCTCCGCGAACCGGTAGTGCGGGTCGAAGCCCATCCGAGCATAGGTGCGGAGCGCACGCGCGTCGTACATGAACGAGCCGCCGCGCATGACGTGGCCGCTCTTGCGGTTCGGCTTGCTCGCGAGCTTCGGGTTCATGTTCGGGCCGTTCAGGTAGAAGTCCTCGTCGAACACGTCCTCGCACCACTCCCAGACGTTGCCGGCGAGGTCGAGGATCCCGTACGGCGAGGCGCCGTCGGGGTACGAGCCGACCGGCGTCGTCTTGTCCCGGCTCCTCCCGAAGTTCGCGTGCGACGGACGCGGCTCGGCGCGTCCCCACGGGTAGCGGCGGCCGTCGGTGCCGCGCGCCGCCTTCTCCCACTCCGCCTCGGTGGGCAGGCGGCGGCCGGCCCACGCGGCGTACGCGCGCGCGTCGAACCACGAGACGAAGACGACCGGGTGCTCGTCCTCGCCGCGAGGCGGCTTGCCGTCGCGCCAGTGCGCGAGGAAGCGCTTCGCGCCCGCGTCCGTCGGCTTGTAGTTCGTGGCCTCGAGGAACGTCGCGAACTGCGCGTTCGTCACGGGCGTGCGATCGATGTAGAAGGCGTCGACGTAGACCTCGCGCCGCCCCGGGCCCATCGCGAACTTCCCCGCGGGCACGAGCACCATCTCGTGGCCGCTCGTGTCCCGCAGCCTCTCCGGCAGCGGCCCCGAGGAGGCCTCCGACGCCTCGACCACCTCGGCGACGCCCGCGGGGATCGCGTCGAACAGGCGCTCGCGGAACACCGCGCAAGACTGAGGTCGCTTGTCGGGCGACTTCGCGAGCGCATCGAGGATGAGGCTCTCGAGCGCGGGCGGCACGTCGGGGCGGAGCTTCGAGGGCGCCTTCGGTGCGTTCGCGACGTGCGCCATCATCACGCTGAAGTGGCTGCCGTCGAAGGGCGGCTGCCCCGTGACGAGCTCGTAGAGCGTGACGCCGAGCGAGTAGATGTCCGAGCGGTGATCCGCCAGGCTTGGCGTCTTCACCTGCTCCGGGGACATGTAACGGCACGTCCCGAGCAGCGCGCCGCTCACGGTGTACGTCGTCCCTTCGAGGACCTTGGCGATCCCGAAGTCGGCGATCTTCGACCGGAGCCGACCGTTCTCGTTGCGCACGAGCACGTTCGCGGGCTTCAGATCGCGGTGGATGACGCCGTGCGCGTGAGCGTCGTCCATCGCGAGCAGGACGTCGCCCAGGACGCTGCGGATCTGGTCGAACGGCATCTTCCCTCGCCAGCGCGCGAGGTGCTGCGCGAGGTTCTCCCCTTCGACGAGCTCCATCACGATCGCGAGGACGTGCTCGCCGTGGATGAAGTCGTAGATGGCGACCGCTCCGGGGTGCCGGAACGTCCGGAGCACGCGCGCCTCGCGGATGAACCGGCGCCGCACCTCGGGATCGCCGGTGAGGTTCATGTGGAGGCACTTGATCGCGACGTCGCGCCCGACCGCCATGTCGCGCGCGCGGTAGACGACGCCCATGCCGCCTTCGCCGATGACGCCCTCGATCCGGTAGACCGAGAGCGTCGTCCCGACCGGCAGGCGCATCGGCGGCAGCTCGGCGGTCACGACGTCTTCGTTCGCGCGAACGAGCTCCGTCGGCGCGAGCTGGGTGCTCTCGCCACGAGCGGCTCCCTCGTCGGTCCTCGAAGAGACGGGGAGGGCGGGCTCGCTCGGCACCGGACGCCCGCAGCGATGACAGAAGCGCGCCTCCGCCGCGAGCGTGGCTCCGCAGGACGAACAGACAGCCGGCTCCTCGCCCATCCGGCCGCATTCTACTCGACGAGACGCATCGTCAATCGATCCCGAGCAGCCGCGCGGCGTTGCTCCAGAGGAACTTGCGGCGGATGTCCGGTCGATCCTGGGTCGCGATGAGGATCTTCGCGACGCTGATCGCCGGGTGATAAAACGGCCAGTCCGAGCCGTGGACGACGCGGTCGGGATCGGCCTCGAGCACCATGCGCCGCACGTTGGAGAGCGACTGCGAAGAGGTCTCGAGCCACACGTTCGGGTACGCCTTCTGGAGCGCGAGCGCCTGCTCGAACTGCCGCGCGCCCGAGTGGCCGAGGATGAAGATCGTCCGCGGGTTCTGCCGGATGGGCTCTTCGTAGAACCTGACCTGGTTCAGGTACTGTCCGAGCTTCGGCTCGATCCCCGCCGGACCGCAGTGCCAGAACACGAACATCTCGCGCTCGCCGCACATGCGGTAGAGGCGCTTCGCGCGCCGTGCGTCGGGGCGCACGAGCTGGACGGACGGATGCATCTTGATGCCGCGGGCGCCCTGCGCGAGCTGCGCGTCGAGGCGCCGCTCGGGATCGCTCGCGTACGGATGCACCGAGCCGGCGGAGAGGATCTTCGACGTCGACCTCGCCGCCGACAGGGCGATGCTCGCGTTGTCGGACAGGACGGGGAAGTCGATCGGCAAGAGGACGGACGCACGGATACCCGTCTCGTCCATCTCGCGGAGCAGGTTCGGGATCGTGTGCGTCGCCCGCATGCCGCGCGGACCGAGGCTCCGCCAGGTGAGATCGCGCGTGAGCTCCCTCACGACCTCGCGCGACATGTTCTGGTTCGCGTAGACGTCGAGGTCGATCGAGCAGCACGAGGGGAGGTAGTGCCGCGTCTCCGGGTGGAGCGCTCCGTAGTCGACGCTCGGCGGGCGGACGTACGCGAGCGCGAGGTGCGTGTGCAGATCGGCGATGGGCCCGACGCTCGCGTCCTTCAGCACGAGGCGCCCCTCCTCGCTCAGCCCGAACCAGGGAAGGCGAGCGAGGTCGAAGAGGGACGTGAAGCGCGAGGGGAGAGGCCCGGTCACGTCGCCCCTCCGATCGCGGACCCGGGGGCATCCATACCGTCGAGCAGATCGAGCAGCGCGTCGCGTACGAACGCGCGATCCGGCAGAGCGCCGAGCATGCCGTAGAGCGCCGCCTTCCCTTGCGGCTGCTCGGTCATGTTGCGCGCGGCGTCGGCGGCGGCGCGGAGGTCGCTCAGGAGCTCGTCGACGACGGCCTCGTGTGCCGGGCTGACGGTGAGGTGCAGGCTCGGCGGCGACTGGCCGCGATCGAAGAACCAGCCCTTCTCACTCATCAGATCCGCGACGACGTACAGATCGAGCTTGTCGGGGCCTTCGTTCTTCGCGCCGATCGCGATGGCGGTCATCACGGGCTCGCCCAGGATCTCGAGGCCGGGGATCTCGCGCACGCCGCGTGCGATCGCGGTCGTCGCGCGCATGGCCTGCTCGGCGAGCTGCATGTAGCCCTCCTCGCCGAGGTAGCGCATCACGGCCCACGCCGCGGCGATCGGGCCGCCGGCGCGCGTCCCGAGCATGCTCGGGCTGACGAAGAGGCCGCCGGGCCAGTCGGCGTGCGCGTAGAACTGATGGCGGCGGAGCGCGCGCGTCCGGTAGAGGACCGTGGACGCGCCCTTCGCTCCGTAGCCGTACTTGTGCAGGTCGGCCGAGATCGACGTGACGCCCGGCACGCGGAAGTCGAACGGGGGCACGGGATGGCCGAGCTTCTCGAGCCACGGCAGCATGAAGCCGCCGAAGCAGGCGTCGACGTGGCAGAGGATGCCGTGATCGCTCGCGAGCTGGGCGAGCTCCGGGATCGGATCGACGACGCCGTGGGCGTACTGCGGCGCGGAGCCGACGACGAGGATGGTGTCCTTCGTGATCCGCTCTCGTGCGGCGGCGACGTCGACCGTGAAGGACGGGCCGACCGGGACCGTCACGACGCGCAGCCCGAGGACGTGCGCTGCCTTGGAGAGCGCCGGGTGCGCGGTGACGGGCAGGAGAACCTCCGGCGAGGTCACGTGGGGCCGCTCGGCGCGCGCCCAGTCGCGGGCGGTCTTGAGCGCGAGCATGAGGCTCTCGCTGCCGCCGCTCGTCATCGTGCCGGCCGCGCCCTCGGGCGCGTTCAGGAGCGCGAGCGTCATCTCGACGACCTCGGTCTCCATCCGCCGGAGGCTCGGGAACGCCATGGGGTTCAGCGCGTTCTCCGAGAAGAACGTCATGGCCGCCTCCTTCGCGACCTCGAGCACGTCGGGCCGCGCGGAGTAGACGAGGCTGAAGAGCCGCGCGCGCGACGCGTCGGCGTCGCCGTTCCGATAGTCGCGCATCGCGGCGGCGATCGCTTCGCGGGACATCCCGCGTTTCGGGAACGACCGCGTCGGGGCGGCGGCCGCGTCGTGGGCGGGGAGTCCTTGGCTGGGGCCCGAACTTTTCATGGCGACTTCTCCTGGACGGCCTCATGCTTCGCGTCGCGATGACCGACGCGACCGCGGTGGATCCTTCGAAGACGGCGGGCTCCGCGCGATGGAGCCCGGCGGGCGGGAATGCTTCGCGGCGGACGGGGGCGCTCTTCGTCCTGCTCGCGGCCACCCTCTGGAGCACGGGCGGCGTCGGCGTGAAGGTCGCGGTCGCCGAGCCGCTCGTCATCGCGGGACTCCGGAGCGCGTTCGCGTTCGCCTTCATGATCGCGGTCGTGCTCCTGCGAGGCGCGGCCGCGCACGTCGTCGGCCTCTTGAAGCGGCCGCTCGTGTGGGCGGCCGCCGCGAGCTACGCGCTCATGGTCGTGACGTTCGTGCTCGCGGCACGACGGACGACGGCCGCGAACACGATCTTCATCCAGTACACCGGACCCATCTACGTCGCGCTCCTCTCGGGGCCGCTGCTCGGCGAGAGGCCGTCGCGCCACGATCTCTTGGCGGTCGTCGGGTGCGTCGTCGGGATGGGCCTCGCGTTCGGCGGGGAGCTCGGCGGCGGGCGCGCGGAGGGCAACTTCCTCGCGCTCCTGTCGAGCTTCGGCTTCGGCGGTCTGCCGCTGCTCTTGCGCCTCGATCAGAAGCGGCTCGAGCGCGAGGGCGGCGGGTCGGCCCGCGACGCCAGCGCCGCTCCGCACGCGCCGCTCGTCGCCATGTCGCTCGGCAACGCCCTCGCCGCGCTCGTGGCGCTCCCGGCGATCGTCGCGCATCCGCCCGACGGCGAGGAGCGGGTACGGACGTGGATCGTGCTCTTCCTCCTTGGCACGGTGCAGATCGGCCTCGCGTACGTGCTCTACGGCATCGCCGTGCGTCGCCTGCGCGCGCTCGAGAGCTCGCTGCTCGCGACGATCGAGCCCGTGCTCAGCCCGATCTGGGTGCTCTTCGCGACCGGCGAACGTCCGAGCGTCATGGCCGCGGCGGGAGGCGCCGTGATCGTGCTCGCGGTGATCGTACAGGCGCTCGGCAAGCGCACGCGCTGATTCAGCGGCCCGCATCGGTTCCTCCGCTTCCGGCGTCGGCCCGAGGCGGCGGACGCGGGACGTCGCGCGGCGCGCGATCGTCGGGGATGCGCACCGCGGTCATCGATCCGTTTCCCGGCCCGAGGGCGTTCGTGCCGAGCCGGACGAGGTCCGCCGTGAGGCTCCCCGTGGCGCGGACGATCCCGTCGGGGCCCGGCGCGAAGCTCGACGTCATCGTGAGGCCCTCGACGGTCACCGGCGGGCTCTCGACCACCATCGTCGCGGGCGCCGTGAGCACGCCGGTGGCCGCGCCGTCGTCGACGGCGCAGCCCTGCACGAAGAACGAGTAGCCCGTCGGGGGCTGAGCGTTCGGCACGAAGTCGGGCCACTCGTCGGCGGTGCCGGCGCGCGTCGACGGCGCCACGCATTCGGGCGCCGGCAAGAGCCGGCAGACGTCGGTCGCCGGGCAAGGGGAGGGGCACTCCAGCGCCGGGTTCCGATCCGCGTTCGTGAACTGCGAATGGAGCGCCCCCGTCGTCGGATCGACCTCGATGTACGCGAGGAGCTGGATCTGCGTCTGGATCGGTTTCTCGACCTCGAGGAGCACGAAGTACGTGCCGCTCTCGAACGTCGAGGTCCCCGAGGCGCACTTGACCGCGTACGAGAACGGGATGCGCACGCGGTTCTTCGCCACCCGGCCGGTCGCCGTGCTGCGGAGCCCGCCCTCGACGACGAGCACCAGCTTCGGGCCGACGGGCAACGCCGCATCGGGGATCATGCGCAGGCGCGAGCCGTCGAGCTCGAGCTCCGAGCGGGCGCCGAGATCGCCCTCGAGCGGATCGCGACGGAGAAGGACGCGGAGCTCGGTGTTCGGATCCGCGTCCTCGTCGTACAGGTTGCCTTCGACGTCCTGGTCGTGGAACGCGACCTTCACGAAGAGCGTCGACGGATCGACCGGCGTGCCGAAATCGATGACGAGCGGCGCGCGCGGATCGTCGAGGACGCCCGACGTGAGGCCCGCGAGCACGGGCTGCGGCGGCGGCTCGTACTCCTCGCACGCGGGCGCGAGCGCGGCCGCGACCAGCGCGACCAGGACGAGCGTGAAGATGCCGACGATTCGCTTCATCGCTGTCGTCCCTTCACCTCAGAAGAAGAAGGTCCCGCGAGCTTGCAGGAGGAAGCTGCGGACGGCGTCGCCGTTGGCGTCTTCGAGCGCGCTTCCCGGGAAGAGGACGGCGCCCTCGAGGTCCGCCGCGAAGTGATCGAACATGCGGTACTGCACGCGCATGTCGATCTCGGTGCCGTAGTAGCGGCCCGGGCGGCCGCCGGCGAAGTTCACGAGGTCGTCCTCGACGCGTAGGCGGTCCCGCCGCTGCAGCGAGCCGAGCGGATCGACGAGGCGCGCCGGCGCCCACGCGAAGAGCACGCCGGCGCGGAGGAGCAGGTCGTCCATCGGCCGGACGTCGACCTGCGGGAACAGCGCGGCTGCGTTCGTGAAGGATCCGCGCGTCGCGACCTGCTCGACCGGCAGCGAGGGCGCGCCGAGGTCGCGGAGGATGCTGGCGCCGGCCGCCGCGGCGCGCGCGCTCTGGTAGGCGAGGACGTGCTCGAAGAGCAACAGGCCCACGTTGGCGTCCTCCGCGAAGCGGAACTGCGTGAGCGGCGATCGCGTCTGGGGATCGGAGTCGCCCGACGCGTAGTCGCCCTCGAGGTACAGCGAGAAGAGCGGCTGATCCCAGCGGATGACGGCGCGGGCGCCGAGCTGCCGGATGGCCTGGCGCACGGGCGGATCGTTCGTGATGACGCGGAAGGCCTCGGCCACCTCGCGCGTCGAGCCCGTGATGAACGCCGCCTCGATGCCGGCGTGGAGATCGTTCGGGAGCCTCGACATGAGCCTGCCGCCGAACGCCGACACGGCCGTGTCGTTGTCCGTGCTCCAGCGGTAGGCGTGGTAGAGGCGCGCCTCGTAGTCGCCGCCGAGCCGATGGGTCGGCTCGAGCCAGCGGATCGCGGTGATCCAGCCGTGGAGGTCGTCCGCGAGGCGCTGCGGGTTGTCCGTGACGAGGCGGTCGTACGCGAGGATCAGGAAGACGCCCTTCGTCTCGGACCTGTCGCGGTCGGCCGGACGCTTGAACGCCTCGAGCGGTTTCGTCGCGAACAGGATGCGATCGGCGCTGTTGCCGCGGCGGGCGAAGCCGAAGCGATTGCGCCGTCCGTCGCCGTCGTTGACGGTGATCGATGCGCCCTCGGTGAACGGCTGGCGCCCGATGCGAAAGAGGCCGATCGGCGTGAGCACGTCGCCGTAGAGGCGGCGGACGAAGACGGGATCGGCGTTGCACACGCCGTAACGCCAGCTCGCCGGGTCGGTCGGGAGCTCTCCTGGGCGGAGGCTCGTGCAGATGCCCGTCACGTTCGGGTTCACGGTCCCGACGTTCGCGCCGCTCGTGGGCTCGACGCCCACGTCGGCCACGGTGCCGTTGTCTCCCCAGACGACGCCGTCGAGCACGTCGGTCGACGTGAAGAGCCGGACCTTGTCCTCCCAGTCGATGCCCGCGTCGAGGCGGAGGCGGTGCTCGATGACGGACAAGTGCCGATCGCGCCGCTGCGCGAGAGCGACCGGCCGGACCGTCACGGCGTTCGCGCGGTACTCGACGCCGCCGCGGAAGCCCATCGAAGGGCCGAGCGGCACGCGCGAGGGCGGATCCGCGGGATCCGCGTCGGACCACGGCTCGACCGCACGCGCCGAGCTCGTCAGCGTGAGGGCGCACGCGACGACGGCGGCCGCCGACAGCCGCCGGCCGTGGGTCGAGACGCCGCTCCGCCGCTCCGCGCTCACCTGCTCACCCCGCCGTTCTTTTACACCGTAAAGGAAACCGCGCAACCCGGCGCGCTCATGCCCGTGGCTTTCGCGCGGCTGTTCGCTTCTTGCCCGGCGAGCCGGCGCGCTTGGTCGTGTGCTCGCGGAGCGCGCCCAAGAGCACCTCGAGCCCGAACGAGAACACGTCCTGGTAGTGCTCCGGCCCGAGCCACTCGAACACCGCAGCGAGCCGAGGCAGCGACGCGCGCGTCTCGGCCACGTCCTGTCTCGTCTCGAGCTCGCGGAGGCCGGCGAGCTCTTCGAGCGCGATCCCGCTGCAATAGGACGCGACGGCCCGGTAGAAGCGCGCCGTGGTGCGGGCGTCGAAGCCGTGTCGCTCGGCGAGCGCGAAGAGGCGGTCGAGGAAGCGGTAGGTGCCGGGCGTGGCGAAGCGTCTCGTCGCGAGGAGCGGGAACGCGTTCGGATAGGTATGCGCGAGCGCGCGGTACGCGTGCGCGAGCCGCCGCAGCGCGTCGATGAAGTCCTGCGGCTTTCCTTTCGCGCCTTCGAAGAGGTCGGGCGCCTGTAGCTCGGAGACGAGGCGATCGACGACGGCGTCGAGGAGCGCGTCCTTGCTCGGGTAGTACCAGTAGATGGCCATGGCCTCGACGCCGAGCGCGCGCCCGAGCTTGCGCGTGCTGAAGCCGTCGAGCCCCTCGGCTTCGATGAGCCTCAGGGCTTCGTCACGGACGCGCTCCGACGTCAGGTGTGGCTGCGAGCGTGCCTTCTTCTTTCGAGCACCCGCCATCTGCCCAGTCGTCCGAGAATCCCTCCACGGCGCGACCGGGCGCAAGCGTCTTTCCGCCGGCGCCGCCGGCGCAAAGACGCGCGTGCCGCACGACGGTGACGTCAGGCCGCCTCCGCCCTCGCCATGCCGGGCGGCCGTGCTAGGGTCCGCCCCGTGCGCATCGGCGGAGTCTTGGTCGCGCTCATCGGTCTCTTGATGGTCGTGGTCGGGGTGTTCACCGGCTGCGGCTCGCTCTTCGTGTGGAACGGACGGCACGCGGTCGAGGTGGTCCCGATCGGCGATGTCGCGCTCACCAAGAGCTTCGTCCCCGAGTCCGGGCGCCGCTACACGCTCGGCGTACAGGCCGTCTTCGACCGTCAGGGGCTCCAGCGGCGCGAGGGCGTCGTCGTCGTGGACGCGAAGATGCCGCTCGTCGTTCGCGTCAAGGACGACATGGGGACGACGGTCGCGGAGTCGATCGGCTGGCTCGACCCGAACGAGCGACCGAACGTGCTCTACGGGCACGCGGCCCCGGAGGGGCCGAAGATGCCGGAGCTCGTGGTGGAACGCCTCGTGGGGCCCTTCAACGTCTCGGGCGGGACGCCGGTCACGATCGAGGTCAATCTCGGGGCCGATCGCGTCGGGAAGGCACGCATCGTCGCGCGTCGGCTCGTGATCCACGACGACGCGCTGCCGCCCTCCATCCGCAACTCCTTCGTGCTCGCCGCCTTCGGGGTCGTCGGCTTCACCGGCGGGCTGGTCCTCGTCGTGGTGGGCTGGCTCCGGCGCCGGGCGGAGCGGCGTGCTGCGAAGGGGCGCGCGGGGGCGGTCGTCGCGTGATCCACGAACAACATCGTGGCATTCGCAGGCGCGTCGTCGTTTAATGCGCCCCATGCCAATTCTTCCCTCGACGCGTCGCGTGCTCGTCGCGGCGGTGTCGTTCGTGCTCGCGCTCGGCGCAGTGACCGTCGGAGGCGTTCCCTGCGAGAAGCCCGCCTATGCCCAGGCGAAGAAGCCGCGCCGGAAGCCGGCTCCTGCCCGGAAGAAGAACACGCGCGGTCAGGAGCAGCGGAACGCCGAGAAGGAGAAGGAAGAAAAGGAGAAGGAGAAAGAGAAGGAGCGGGAGCAACAGGCCGCCGCCGCGGCCGCCGCGGCCGCCGCGGAGGAGGAGAAGCGGAAGGCCGAGGAGGCCGAGGCGGCGAAGAAGGCCGAGGAGACGAAGCCCGCCGAGCCCTCCGACGACGGCGTGCTCGATCCCGACAAGGAGGAGCCGCCGAAGGCGGTCTACCTCAGCGCCGAGATCGGGGTCACGCGCGCCGATCTCGCCGCCATCATCGACGACACCGGGTTCGATCGCACGGGGGCGTTCGGCCTCATGTACGGCCTGAGCACGGGCGTTCGCCTCAAGGACCTCCGCGTCGGTCTGCGCTGGAACATCTACGACACGACGGAGTTCACGCTCTGGGCGATCGGAGCGTCGGCCGGCTACGGCCTTCCGATGCGCCCGCTCTCCCCGGTCATCTCGGCGCACGTCGCATACGTGTTCGACCAGCGGATCCAAGGCGGCGTGATGCGTTCGTCGCTCCCGTCGGGCACCGTCCTGCCTCCCGACGTCGACGTCAAAGGGCTCCTCGCGGGGCTGGATTTCGACGCGAGCTACTGGATGACGAACTTCATCCGCCTCGGCGCATTCGTCGGCGCGGACCTGATGTTCCTCTATCGAGAGAAGGCGGACGTTCCTCGGTCGATCTTCGGCACGGACCCTGGCATCGAGAGCAAGCCGATTTACACCGAGGCCGGCACCGGGCTCGGGCTCAACGTGACCATCGGCCTGCGCGGCGCGTTCGACATCGGGTTCAAGCAGGCGCCGACGCCGCCCTGATCCGTGCGCCTCGGAGGTCACGCGCGGCTGGATCGGTGATCCACCCCGCGCGTGCCAGCACGTTGCGCGCGAGTCGTGCAACGTATGAGGATTACAAATCTTTGTGTGATGTAGGTGTAAGACCGACCTAGGCACACCTCTCGCAATGGGCCCCGGCGGGGAGCGCGGCGTCATCGGAGGACGTCATGGTCGATCTGCTCGGAAAGGCTCGTTGCTTCTGGCTCGCTTCGCTGCTCGCGCTCGGCACGGGAGCCCTTGCGGGGTGCGTCTCGGACGCGTCGGAGGAGGACGACGTCGTCAGCGGCGACGACGGCACGTCCGAAGACGACATCACGCAGGTCAGCCACACGAAGGTGAAGCGTCAGTCGATCGGCAACTGCTGGCTGTACGCGACGACGAGCTGGCTCGAGGCGCTCAACAAGGCTGCGACCCACGAGGAGGTGGACACGTCGGAGTCGTGGCTCACGTACTGGCACTGGTTCGAGCAGATCGCGAACGGCGTCGTGGGAAACGAAATCTCCACGGGCGGCACCTACGGCACCGCGGCCGACCTCATCGAGCGCTACGGCATCATGATGGAGGCCGACTTCATTCCCAGCGAGGCGAACGCGGAGATGTCGCGGCGCCAGGAACAAGCGCTCGATGCCATCAACCGCTCGCTCAAGGACGGGAAGCTCTCGGATCGGAAGGCACGCCGCGATCGCAGGCTCGTTCGCGAGGAGCTCGACGCCGCGTGGCGTCTCGACGAGAACACGCGCCGCCGGATCGACGCGGTGTTCGGGCCCGGGGTCGAGCGGAACTTCAAGAACTCGGTTCCGGCGAACGACGTCGCGGCCGCGAACAACGTGATCCGACCCGCGGACTTCAAGGCGCGGCTGAAGGATCCCGAGACCGGCAAGTTCGTCATCGGCTCGCTCGCCGATGCCATCGGCACGGGCAACGGCTGGTTCTTCCCGCGCAAGGGCAAGTTCGCCTTCAACGAGGTGGCGTACCCCAGCGGCGCGGCCCAGCGGCGGGCGTTCTGGAAGCGCGTGCAGCGCGCGCTGCACGACGAGATCCCCGTCATGACGTCGTGGAAGGTCGACTTCAACGCGCTCACGCGTGACTCTCGCTTCTCGAAGGCCGAGCTCGATCGCCGTGGCCCGGGCAAACAGGGCGGGCACATGACGGTCATGCACGACTACGAGGCCGAGGTGCCCGGCTTCGGGCTGCTCAAGGCCGGCGAGCAGGCGACGCCCGAGCAGATGCAGGCCGCGCTCTCCGACGACACGAAGATCCTGTTCGTGCGCGTGAAGAACTCGTGGGGTGGCATCCGCCCGGATCGTTGGGACAACGCCATCCTTCCGGGCTACCACGACCTCGAGATGGAGTACCTCGACGGGCCCATCAAGGAGTGCTCCACGGACGCGAACGGCGAGACGAACACGAACGACTGCCGGCGCTCCGTCACACCGCTCTGGGACGTCGTCCTCCCCGCCGGATACTGATCCCACCGCCGTCGGACGCCGCCGCTGGCCGTCGAGGCGCGGCGGCGGCGGGAAGAGCTCGCGAAAAAGCGAGCGCGGCCACGACGCAGTGTGCGCGCTCGCACGTTTTGTGCGAGGATCAAGGCATCGTGGTCCATGAAGACACCGTGCTCCGCGCCATCACGGACGACGGAGCCTTCCGCGTCATCGCGGCCGATACGACGGCCACGGTGCGCGAGGCCATTACGGCACAGAGGGCCAGAAATCCCGAGCTGATCCGCACCTTTGCGGACCTGCTCACGGGCGCCGTCCTCGTGCGCGAGAGCATGGCTCCGGACAACCGCGTCCAGGCCATCCTCCAGGGCGACGACCCTCGCGCTCGGATGGTGGCCGACACGCACCCGGACGGCGCCACGCGCGGCCTCATCCAGATCCCGGGCAACGGCCAATCCATGCCCGTCGGCCGGCGCGGCTTGCTCCAGGTCGCGCGCACGCTGCACAATGGCTCGCTCCATCAGGGCGTCGTCCAGGTTCCTCCGGACTCGAAGACGATCTCGTCCGCCTTCATGGCCTACATGCAGGAGTCCGAGCAGATCGTGACGATGATCGCGCTCGGCTGTCACCTCGTGGGCGGCGAGGTCGTCGCCGCGGGCGGCTACATGGTGCAGCTCCTCCCCGAGGTCGCCGAAGGCCCGCTCATGGTCATGACGGAGCGGCTCAAGGACTTCGAGGACATCGTCCCGCTCCTCGCGCGCGGCGCGGCCGCGCCCGAGGTCCTGCTCGCCGAGACGCTCTACGGGATGCCGTACACGAAGGTCGGCGAGGGTACGGTCCGCTTCGGCTGCCGCTGCAGCCCCGAGCGTCTCGCCCTCAGTCTCGCGTCGCTGCCACGCTCGGACATCGAGTCGCTCATGTCGGGCGGCAAGACGCTCGAGATCGAGTGCGACTACTGCCGCAAGAACTACGAGTTCACGATGGACCAGCTCCGCGGCTTGCTCGAGCCGGCGAACTGAAGAGGCCCGCGTTCAGCCGCTGATCACGTGCCCCATCAGGGCGACGAAGGTCGTCACGGTCGCGACGACGGCGAGCGTGCGGGCGTCCTGAAGGCGTCGCATCGTCCCCCTCTGCCAGAGGTCGTGCGAGCCCATGGCGACGTCCCGACGGGTCAGTACCGGCATCGACCGGTAGACGTCATGACCTTCGAGCGCGGCCGGCGAGACGATGACGGGACCGGGGGAGAGCCGCGATCCCTTCTCCATCGTGCCGAGCGTCGCTCCGCTCTCGCTCTCGACGAGCCCGTCCTCGCGGAGCGTCGCCGGTCGCCACGTGGACATCCTCGCGACGTACGGAGACGCACGTAGGGCGCCGGACCCAGCGACGACGAGGGCGCCGACGGAGAGGAGGAAGACGAGCATCGGGACGCTGTGTGGATCGAGCAGGCGAGCGGGGAGGAACCTGCGGCGGCTCCCTTCGACGGTCTTGAACGACGCGACGGTCTTGCTCCCGTCCCGGACGGCCCACAGCCCGGAGGCCGTCCGACGAACCTCGAGGATGCTCGGTGACGTGAACGGGTCGTCCCACGCGACCTGGAAGTCGTCGCAGGCGCACGGCGCGTCCTTCCGCTTCCACACGACGCGGACGTTCGTGTACCAGGGGACCCCGTCCCGGGACGTCTCGTCGTACTCGATCTCGAAGCCGGCGTCGGGGACGTACTCGAAGTCCCGGTAGATGTCGGCGAACGGCACGCGTTCGCTCACGAGATGACCGCGGCACTCGACCCAGACGTCTCTCGCGAACCTCTGGGCGATCGCCCTGCCGCTGGCCAAGACGGCGACGAAGGCGACGACGACGGCGATCCACGTCTTGCGGTAGAGGGCTCTCACGGTTGTCCGGCCTGCGTGCACGGAGAGACGACGGTCCTCGACCGTTGATTCCAGCACCTCTGCCGTCGGTCGCGAATTCCTTCGTGACGGGCCCTTTCGCCCGACATGTCGGCCAGCTCGGGAGGTGGAAAGGACGACGTCGACCGGGCGGTCGTCGATCGCAGCCGTCGCGCGACCGTCGGAGCTCCCCACCGGCACGGGACGTGTAGCGCCCCGAAACGGCACGGTCATGAAGAGGATCCTCTGTGCCGTCGACGGATCGCCCGCGTCGGAACAGGTCGTGGCGGCCGCGGTGGAGATCGCGCGCGCGACGGGCGGCAAGGTCCGTCTGCTCCAGGTCTTCACCACCGTCCCCGAGCTTCCGCCGACGGGGCTCCTCCGCGTGCCGATCGCGCCGTCGAGCGAGGACATCCTCCGCCGCATCCGCGAGGAGCTCCGCGACCTCGAGCTGTCGATCCCGGAAGAGCTTCGCGACGGCATCGTCGTGAAGACCGGAGGCGCGGCGGACACGATCTGCCGTGAGGCGAAGGCCTACGACGCCGACCTCGTCGTCATCGGCGCGCATCGCTACAGCAAGGTCGCGCGCGTCCTGGGCACGAACGCGGCGAAGGTGGTCAATGGCATCGATCGACCGGTGTTGGTGGTGCGGCCGCTCCATCGGTGATGGGCCGTTTCACGGGAAGATGGGCCACCACCATCACCTGGCAGAGAGCAACGCGGAGCATACGCCGTCATCGGCGAGCGTCGCGAAGACGTGGCTCGCGCCGCACGCGCGCAGATCGGCCGCCGAGTAGATGCCCGTCTCCACCGCCACGCACGGAGCGCCGAGGGCCTTCGCGGCGGCGACGTCCTTCGGCGTGTCACCGACGACGACGACGCGGCAGTCCTCGAGCCGGGCGCCCAAGAGCTCGGCGCCGCGCCGTGCGCCCGCTCGCAGGAGCTCGGTGCGATCCTCGGCGTCGCAGCCGAACCCGCCGAACGCGAAGGCGCCGTCGATGCCTCCGCGCGCGAGCTTCGCGTAGGCGCCGCGCTTCACGTTGCCCGTGCCGAGGCCGACGGCGACGCCGGACACGCTGCGGAGCTCGTCGAGCAGGGCCGTCACGCCCGGCAGCACGCGGTAGCCCTCGGACCTCGCGAGCTCGACCTCGAGAAGTGCGAGGTAGGCGTCGAGCACGCGATCGATCTCCGACTCGGAGACGAGCGACTCCGCGATCGCGCGCAGGCCGTGACGTGCGATGGCGCGGTCGGTCATCCCCGCGAACGTGAACCCGTCGAAGACGTCGTGCCGGCCATGCACGCTCGCGAACGCGCCCACCATCGCGCGTCGACCCGCGCCTCCGGTGGAGACGAGCGTGCCGTCGATGTCGAACAAGAGGACCGTACGCATGAGGCTCCGGCGAGCGCCGAAAAACCAAGCTAGCATGCCGGCCATGACGTTTCTCTTCGAGACCGAGGAGCATGCCCAGCTCCGCGAGAACGTGAGGCGCTTCGCGCAGAAGCACATCGCGCCTCATGCGCACGCGTGGGAGGAAGCGGAGGAGTTCCCTCGCGAGCTGTACCGCACCGCGGCGGAGGCCGGCGTGCTCGGGATCTCGTATCCGCCCGAGGTCGGCGGCGTGGGCGGGGACATCGGTCACGGGCTCGTCGCGGCCGAGGAGATGGTGCTCCACGGGCATTCGGTCGGCACGTGCGTCGGCCTGAACAGCCACGCCATCGCGCTGCCCCCCATCGTCCAGTTCGGGACGCCCGAGCAGAAGGAGCGCTTCGTCCGGCCGGTGCTCGCCGGTGAGAAGGTGAGCGCGCTCGCGATCACGGAGCCCGGCGGCGGCAGCGACGTCGCGCGGCTCCGGACGACGGCCGTGCGCGACGGCGACCATTACGTCGTGAACGGCTCGAAGACGTTCATCACCTCCGGCTGCCGAGCGGACATCGTCACCACGGCCGTCCGCACCGGCGGCGAGGGGCACGGTGGCATCTCGCTCCTCGTGATCGAGCGCGACACGCCCGGCTTCACCGTCGGCAAGAAGCTCCGCAAGACCGGCTGGTGGGCGACGGACACGGCGGAGCTGTCGTTCCAGGACTGCCGCGTGCCCGTCGCGAACCTCATCGGCGAAGAGAACCAGGGCTTTTTCGCCATCATGCTCAACTTCGTCAACGAGCGCCTGTTCCTCGCCGGGCAGTGCGTCGCCATCGCCGAGCTCGCGTACCGCCAGTCGGTCGCGTACGCGCGCGAGCGGACCGCCTTCGGCAAGACGCTGATGGGGCACCAGGTGATCCGCCACAAGCTCGCGGACATGGCGACGCGGATCGCGGCCGCTCGTGCCCTCGTCGGCGAGTGCGCCACCCGCGTGATCCGCGGCGAGCAGGTGCCCGGGCTCGCGGCCATGACGAAGAACACGGCCACGGACATGTGCTCGTTCGTCGTGGACCAGGCCGTGCAGATCCATGGCGGCAACGGCTACATGCGCGAGTTCCTCGTCGAGCGGCTCTACCGTGATGCGCGGCTCTATCCCATCGGCGGCGGCACGCGCGAGATCATGAACGAGATCATCGCGAAGACGGAGGGCTACTGAGGAGCTGAGCTCGCCGACTTCGACCTCGCATCGGAAAGGCTTCGACAGAAACGAAAAGGCTGACACTGCGGCGAAGGCGCATGAGCAAGTTCGATCTCTCCGTCGTCCCCAAGGACGTGTTCACCATCATCGAGAAGCTGCGCGCGGCGGGGCGCTACGCGTGGATCGTCGGCGGCTGCGTGCGCGACTCGTTGCTCGGCAAGTCGGTCTCCGACTGGGACATCGCGACGGAGGCTCGGCCGAAGGAGCTCATGAAGATCTTCCCGCGCGCGATCCCGACGGGGCTGCAGCACGGGACGATCACGCTCGTCATGGGCGGCCGGCACTACGAGGTGACGACGCTGCGCGGCGAGACGACGTACTCCGACGGCCGGCGCCCGGACTCGGTGCACTTCGTGAACGAGATCACCGCGGACCTCGCGCGGCGCGACTTCACGATCAACGCGATCGCCGTCGACCCGACGAACGGCGAGATCGTCGACCCCTTCGGCGGCCAGAAGGATCTCGAGGCGAAGATCATCCGCGCCGTGGGCGACCCGCTGCAGCGCTTCTCGGAGGACGGCCTGCGCGTGCTGCGCGCGGCCCGCTTCGCAGCGACGCTCGAGTTCGATCTCGCGCCGGAGACGTTCCGGGCGATCGAGCCGACGCTCGACACCTTCCGCAAGGTCAGCGCCGAGCGCGTGCGCGACGAGTGGGTCAAGACGATGAAGGCGAGGAAGCCGTCGCGCGCGTTCGACATCATGCGCGAGACGGGCATCCTCGCCATCACGTGTCCCGAGCTGCTCGAGGGCGTCGGGATGGAGCAGAACAAGTGGCACTCCTACGACGTCTGGCGCCACGGGATGGCGTGCATGGACGCGTGCGTCGGCGATCCGATCCTTCGCATCGCCGCGCTCCTGCACGACGTCGGCAAGCCGCGTACGCGCGCATGGAGCGAGAAGACGAAGGACTGGACCTTCTACGATCACGACCGCGTCGGCGCCGAGATCGCCGACCCGATCTGCGCGCGCCTCCGCTTCTCGAACGAGGAGCGGCAGCGCATCGTCGCGCTCGTGCGCCACCACCTGTTCCACTACGACAAGTGGAGCGACGCCGCCGTGCGGCGGTGGATCCGCCGCGTCGGCAAAGAGCGCATCGAGGACCTCTACATCCTCAACGAGGCCGACATCCGCGCCAAAGGGCCGGACTTCGATCCGGCGAGCCTCGCGCCGCTCGAGGCGCTGAAGGCCCACGTGGAGAAGGTCCTCGCCGAGGGCGCGGCGCTGACGACGCGCGATCTCGCGATCGACGGCCACGTGCTCATGAAGGAGCTCGGTCTGAAGCCCGGTCGCATCATCGGCGAGATCCTCGAAGCGTGCCTCGAGATGGTCATCGCGGATCCCAAGGCGAACGAGCGCGAGACGCTGCTCGCGAAGGCGCGGGAGATCGTCGCGTCGCGGTCCTGAGTCTTTCCCGGAAGAGAAGAAGGGAAGCGCGGAAGGAGGCGATTTCGCAGGCGTCGCGGCTGCATCCCGGCCGCAGGGCCGCCCCTGTCCGAGCTCGACCGGATTTCTGCGCAGCCTCGTGCGGTCGTGGTAGCGTCGCGGCGGAATGCGCCGGACGGTCCAGGGAAGGAGAGGGCGAGCCATCGGCATCGCTTTGGGGCTGTCGCTCGGTGCCGCCTTCGCCTCTTCCGCCGAGGCGCAGCAGCCGCCGGCGGCGCCCGAGAAGATCGCCGTGGGCGACTGGCAGCTCGCGCCTTCGATGGAGGTGCGCGTGCGCGGTGAATACCGGCGCGACGCGCCGGACCTCGGAGGGCTCGACTTCTTCGGGCGGCTCACGCCGCGCGTGCGCGACGCTTGGGTCGTGATGGAGCGGGCCCGTGTCGGGCTCGGCGCCGAGCGCGGTGCCGTGCGTGCGCAGATCACGCTGCAGGATGCGCGCGCGCTCGGCTCGCCTTCGCCGAATGCGCGCTTCGTCGGCTCGCGCGGCATCGGGAGGTTCGAGCCGTACGAGGCCTTCCTCGAGATGCGCTCGAGCGGAGCGCGGCCGCACTACCTGCGCCTCGGGCGCCAGGCCGTGGTCTGGGGCGAGGGCCGCCTCGTCGGTGACGCCGACTTCGGGCCGGCGGGCCGCTCGCTCGACGCGGCGCGAGGACACGTCGCGCTCGGCAACTTCGACTTCGAGGCGCTCGCGGTCGTCCTCGAGATGCCGTCCACGCTCGGTACCGCGTTCGGTGAGACCGCAGGGCCCGCCACGTCGGGCGTCCAGCTCTACGGCCTCTCGGCGGGGTGGACGATCGACCCGCTGCTGAAGATCGAGGCGTTCGGGCTCGCGCGCATCGCGCGGAGCCGCGGAGCAGAGCTCGACGGATCGCGCTTCGCCGCCGCGCGCCTCTCGGGCGAGCGCTTCACCGCCGCGCTCCGCGTCTCGGGCGAGGCGAAGGGATGGAGCTACGGCGCCGAGGGCGCGTACCAGCTCGGCACCGCGTCGTCGATCGCGCTGGGCGGCGCGGACATCTCGGCGTGGGCCGCCGCGGTCCACGTGCAGAAGCAGGTCGATCAGCTCCTGTTCACGCCGACGTTCCGGCTGGCGGGATCGTACGCGTCGGGTGACGACGGCAAGGGCGCGTACAAGCAGTTCGATCCGCTGCTCGCCGATCCGCAGCGGTTCCACGGGCAGATGGACCTGTTCGCGTGGTCGAACATGGTCGACGTCGCCGCGCGCGCGCAGGTCGTCCCGTGGACGGACACGACGCTGTCGCTCGAGTACCGCTACGCGCGCCTCGCGCAGTCGCGCGGCGAGTGGATCGGCAGCTACCTCACCGCGATCGGCAGCAACGTCGTTCCGCCCGCGATCCCGACCACGCCCGCCGTCCCGCTGCCACGCGTCGGCGCCGGCGAGGAGGAGCTCGGCCACGAGCTCGACGTCGTCTTCACGTACCGACCTTGGCTCCCGCTCGAGCTGCGGGCGGGGTGGTCGGGCCTTCTGCTCGGCGACGCGGCGCGGTCGATCATGAGCGCGCACGCGCGCGGGGAGCGCGACGCCCAGAACACGTTCGCGCCGGCCGACATCGCGCAGTACGCGTACGTCCAGGCGACGCTCTCGATGCCGTGATGCGTCCCGGCGCGCGCTTCGCGCGCGCCCTCAGCCTTCCCATCGGCGGAGCCGGCCGACGTCGGCGTGGACGAACCAGTCGAACTTCGTCGGGTAGACGCCGACGCCGCCCTTCCAGCCGAGCTCTCGGATCTCGCGCTCGAGCACGCGCGGATGGATGCCCTTCTCCGCGTCGGGCTCGATGACCCGGAAGTCGACGGCGTGCCCGAGCGAGTGCTGGCTGCTCGACGCGACGTTGTGGCCCTTCTTGCGCAGCATCTCGTTGAGCTTCGGGCTGCGATAGCCGCTGACGAGCTCGATGCGCGCGCCCGGGTGGCGGCGCGCGAGCGAACGGAGGAGCTCGAGCAGGCGTGCATCGAGCTCGATGCGCTCGCCCGTGACGCGGTCGGCGAGGAGCGCCGAGAACCGCTCGGGCGTCGGCGAGTGGTCGTCCAGCGGGACGTGCTCGCCGGTGTGCGTCTGCACCAGCGTCGCGAGGACCGGCGGCGGCGCCTCGTCGACGAGCGCGGCCGACTTGCGCGTAGCCAGGCCGCTCGAACGATGGACCGTGGCGTCGACCCCGGAAGGGGTGGCGACGAGCGCGGCTCCGAGCGCAGCGGCGACGGCTGCGGCCAGGCGGTGCATCGAGGTAGATGCTAGCGACGAACGCGCCGGGGACAAATCGGAGCAGAGCGTGGGCACCGCGTGAGGGCGCCGGACGCCAGCGACCGTGACGTCCGGCGAAGTCCTTGACGCGAGGACCCCGGAGGTTGGACGCTTCCTTGACCGGATGCCCGAAGCGCCTGCGGACGCGGAGCTTCTTCGCTCGATCTCCGAAGGAGACGTCCGCGCGATGGGGGACCTGTACGATCGCTACGCTTCGGCGCTCTTCCCGATCGCCCTGCGCATCGTCGGCGAGCGATCCGAGGCGGAGGACGTCCTGCACGACGCTTTCGTGGCCGTCAGCGAGCGCGCGGGGCAGTACGTGAAGGAGCGCGGCTCGGTGGGCGCTTGGCTCGTCGCTCTGGTGCGCAACCTCAGCATCGATCGCGCGCGCCGTCGGGAGCGGCGCGGCGCGCTCGTCCGCGACGTCCTCCCGCACGAGCCGCCGCCGTCGAACCGCGATCCCGAGCGCCTCGCGTCGGAGGCCGGCGAGCGCGCGAAGATCCGGCGAGCCCTCGAGCGGCTGCCGGTGGCGCAGCGCCAGACGCTCGAGGTGGCGTTCTTCGAAGGGCTCAGCTATCCCGAGATCGCCGCTCGCGAGAACGTGCCTCTCGGGACGATCAAATCGCGCGCGGCCCGCGCGCTCGCGGCGCTGCGCGCGGCTTTGGTCGAAGAGGGCGTGGTGCTCGAAGCAGCGTTCGGATCAGGATCAGGGAAGGTCGGATGAGCATCGAGCTCGACGAGGGGACGCTCGGGAGGCGAACGGGGGGACCCGACCTCTACTTCGCATCGGCGATACCCGAGGGCACGGTCAAGGCCATGCTCGGGATCGTCCATGGCTATGCCGATCACGGGGCTCGCTACCGTCACGTGATGGGGGCGCTCGCAGAGCACGGGATCGGCTCCGTGGCGATCGATCTCCGCGGGCACGGCCGTGCGCTCGGCCCGCGCGGCTACTGCGATCGCTTCGAGGACTTCCTCGACGACGTGCGCGAGCTACGCCGCCTCGTCGACGAGCGCGCGAAGGGCCGCTCGGGCAAGGACGGCGGTGACGCGCCGGTCTTCCTGTTTGGCCACAGCTTCGGCGGCCTCGTCGCGGCATCGAGCGTCCTCGAGAGCCCGGGCAAGCTCCGAGGCCTCGTCCTCTCGGGGCCCTTCTTCGGCCTGGCGATGGAGGTGCCGCGCGTGAAGGTCCTCGCCGGCAAGATCGCCTCCCGCGTGTACCCGCGCCTCGCGCTCCCCACGGGGCTCGCGGGCAAGGACATGACGCACGATGCGGAGAAGGCCCGTGCCTACGACGAAGACCCGCTCGTGTTCGACAAGGCGACCGCGCGCTGGTTCACGGAGACGCAAGCGGCCCAGCAGCGGGCCATCGCCGACGCCCCGAAGCTCACCATTCCGCTCTACATCGCGTTCGGCACGGCCGACCGCATCGCGAGCATGAGCGCCGCCAAGCGTTTCTTCGACGCCGCCGGCAGCTCCGACAAGACCTGGGACCCGCGCGAGGGCCTCTACCACGAGGTGCTCAACGAGCCGTCGTGGAAGGAGCTCGTGGAGGCGATCGCGCGGTGGATTGTGGCCCACGCCGGCTGAGGCCTTCGGCCTCAGCCGGCGGTCCTCGGTCCTCAGTCCTCAGCAGATCGGGGGTTGGCGCCAGCGTCTCTTGCGCTCTCGCTCCGTGCTCGGCTCGCAACAACGACGTACCCGGCCTCGTCGTGACGGCGACGGACGCCATTGGCCGCCTGCAGGCAGGCGATCGTGATCGCCGCTTCGTCTTCGTCCACCTCCTCCCGCAGTTACGCAAGGCGCTCGCGCGCGCGAGCGCCCAAAGCTGAGGACTGAGGACTGAGGACTGCTTACCGGCAGTACCCGAGATTCCGCCCGCCCGGGTAGACCTCGAACGGGTAACACTTCCGGGCGCCCGTGCAGTTGTCGTCGGAGAGGCTGCAGAGCTGGATCTCGTCGGCGGCGCAAGCGGCGGCGCAGCGCGTGCCGCCGTACTTGAACGCCTGCTTCGCGTCGCAGGCCGCCGGGATCGACTTGTTCTGGTTCGGTCCGATGTTGACCTTGTCGTCCGTGATGGACGGGTCCGTGAAGATGCAGCAGACCTGACCGTCGTCGCAGTTGTTGCTGTCTCCGCACTCCCAGGTCGTTCCCTTGCCGGGCGTCCACGTCGAGCCCTTCGCCTCGGCCTGGGCGTCGCACGCGGCCGCGCCGTTCGTTCCGCCCTTCTCGTTGCGAGGTGTCGAGGCGCAGAAGGTCGGCGGGAACTGGCCGTTGACCTGGGCGGGGTTGCAGCACGTCTCGTCGTGCGAGCAGTT
>Ga0207864_1000380_pt1 | contig 64704 bp, 61 predicted proteins | sample HigsolmetaAR202D_FD_184834 | JGI IMG/M metagenome (GOLD analysis project Ga0207864, IMG submission 184834) | Ionic liquid and high solid enriched microbial communities from the Joint BioEnergy Institute, USA - AR20-2-D (SPAdes) (version 2) ...
TCAGGAAGGGGACGAGAGGCATGGGCAGCAAGGCCACCCGGAGGCGCACATGAGCGAGATCACCGCCAGCACCCCGCCCGGGCTCACCGACGAGCAGCGCGACTTCGTCGCGGCGCTGCGCGACTTCTGCGCGCGCGAGGCGGGCACCCCGGAGCAGCGGGAGCGGCTCACCAAGGGCTACACGGAGTTCCACAACCAAGAGCTCTACGAGAAGCTCGCCGAGCTCGGCTGGCTCGGCGTGGCGATCGACGAGCGCTGGGGCGGCTCGGGCGGCGGGATGGTCGACGCCTGCATCTTCCTCGAGGAGACCGCGCGGGGGCTGCTGCCGATCGCGGGCTACGGGGTCTCGCTGATCGTCGCGGGCGCGTACGAGCGCTTCGGCACCGACGCGCAGAAGGAGGAGATCCTCGGCGGGATCGCGCGCGGGCGCGTGGAGGCGATCGCGATGTCGGAGCCCGAGGCGGGCTCGGACGTGGGCAACCTCTCCTGCCGCGCGGAGGCGCGCGACGGGGGCTTCGTGCTCAACGGCCAGAAGACCTGGATCTCAGCGGCGCACCTCGCCGACCACATCCTCGTCGTCTGCCGCACCGACCCCTCGGGCGGCAAGCACGACGGCATCTCGATGATCTCGGTGCCCACCGACAGCGACGGGCTCGAGGTGCGCGGCATCCAGACGATGGGCGGCCGCGAGGTGAACGACGTGTTCTTCACCGACTGCTTCGTGCCCGCCGACCGTGTGCTCGGGCGGGTGAACGAGGGCTGGATGCAGCTCATGGCCGGGCTCAACGTCGAGCGGCTGATCCTCGCGGCGACGGCGCTCGGCGCTGCGCAGCGCGCCTTCGACGACGCGCTCGCGTTCATCAAGGAGCGCAAGCAGTTCGGCCGGCCGGTGGGCTCCTTCCAGGCGCTCAAGCACCGCGTCGCCGACCTCGCGACCGAGCTCGAGGCGACGCGCCTTTTGATCTACGAGGTCGCCCGCAAGGTCGACGAGGACCCCCAGCGCATGCTGCCGCGCGAGGCGTCGATGGCGAAGCTCAAGGCGACCGAGCTCGCCAAGCGCTGCGCGCTCGAGGGCATGCAGATGATGGGCGGCTACGGCTACGCGTCCGAGTACGACATGGAGCGGCACGTGCGCAACACGCTCGTCATGTCGATCTACGGCGGGACCAACGAGATCCAGCGCGAGATCATCTCGCGGACTTACGGGCTTTAGGGCCGGCCGCGCTGGAGCGAGCGAGGCGGATTCCTCCCGCTACGCGCGACCCATCCGCCCCCTCGTGCACGCCCGCGCGGATGAGGGGCGCATTCATGGGTCCGTGGGCCGGGGATCGGCGAGCGCCACGGCGTGCGCCTTTCGTCACATATCCGGCGGGCGCGCGTAAAGGCGGCCACGCCATACGGGGCCAAATGGGGCGCCGGGGGTGTCCCGGCGCCCCCGGCCGCTCCGCGGCTCGTGGCGTCCCGGCGCCCCTGCGCTGCGCGCGCTCAGCGCTTGCGCTTCGCGCGCTTGGCCTTCTTGCGCTTCGGCTTCACGCTGAAGGTCGCGGTCGCCTCGGGACCGCGGTTGCCCGCGTGGTCGAACGCGCGCACCGCGAAGCGGTGGCGTCCGCGCTTCACGCGATAGCCGGCGGGCGACGTGCAGGCGCGCCAGGCCTTCTTGTCGAACCTGCACTCGAACCCGGCGAGGTCGGGCGCGCCCGAGGCGAACCGGAAGCTCACGCGCTTCGCCTTCTTGGCACGCAGCCGCTTGCGCGGCTTCTTCGTGATGGCCACGGCGGGCCCGGTGGTGTCGGCCTCGAGCTCGAGCGTGCCCGTGCCCTCCGCGCCGCTCTCGGGATCGCGGACGGTGATCGTCACCTCACCCGGCGTGGTCCCCACCGCGAGCGGGATCGCGTAGGTGCCGTCGCCGTTGTCGACGGGCTCGCCGGCCCGCACGTCGCCGTCCACCTCGACCTCGAGCTCCTGGCCTGCGAGCGGCTCGTCGAGCGCGTCGATCAGGCTCGCGGTCGCCTCGGCGGTGCCCACGCCGTCCGCCACGAGGCTCGGCGGGTCCACGGCCACGTCGATCCGCTTCGCGCCGGGCTGCAGGTTCTCGAGCCCGAACGCGACCGGGCCCACCGCGGGCCAGTCCGGCAGCTCGGCGGTCGCCTGCCAGGCCCCCGCCTCCTCCGACGCGAGGATCGCGGGCGAGATCGCGTAGCCCTCGGCGTTCGTTGCGACCTCTGCGGTCCGCCCCCCGGTCTCGAACTCGCCGGACGGCCCGTCCTCGGGCAGCGCGAAGCGAACCGTCTGCCCGGAGACCGCGTTGCCGTACTGGTCGCGCGCCCTCACGACGAGCGGCTCGAACTCCTGCCCGGCGAAGGCGCGCTGGCCGGAGCCGCCGGTCGCCTGCAGGGCGGCCGGGTCGGCGGCCACGATGTCGAAATACCCCGACCAGCCCGGCGCGTCACGGGTGGTCATCACCGAGATCTGGTACTTGCCCGCGGTGGTCGGGTTGAGCATGTTCAAGGTGGGGTCGCTGGCGCCGATCGCGCCGATCTGCACCTCGAGCCAGCCGTTCATCGGGACGCCGATGGAGGTGTTCTTGGGCTCGATCCAGATCTTGTTCCCGCCCGGCTGCAAGTGCACGTTGCCGAGGATGTTGTAGGTGGTGGTGGGCGTGGAGATCCAGTAGTTGCGGTTGGCGCCGTTCCCGAGCGGCGGGAACTGCATCTGCGGAGGCCCCTCGATCATGATCTCGTCGTTGCCGCCGTAGAACCCCTGGGGCAGCCGGAAGCTGATCGCGTACCGGGGGCGCTCGCCCGCCACGCCGTAGGCCTTGCCACCGAAGCTGACGCTGATATCCCTGACCACGGCCTGCGCCGAGCCAGGGCCCGTCGGCGAACCCGCCTGCGCCGCGAAAAGGGCGACAGCAAGCGCGCCCGCCGCGATGAGTTTCCTCAAAAGGCTCCCTCCTTGGCTGTCTTTCGGATGTTCGGGTGACCCGCCCCAAGCCGCGGGCGGCCGGGGGCGCAGCGCACGCCGCGTCCTACTCATCGCCCCCGGGACACCCCTGCCTGACACGGGCGCGGTGATTATGGACGGACCACCGGGGACGCTTTTGCCGCTTTGTTGCAGGCGATACGCAGTAGTAGGCCAGCACCGAAGATCCCCTATTCCTCAATAGGATGGGGCGCCGATGGAAGCGCTCGCCTTCTTCGTAGGTGCTATCGGCGCCCTGGGTGGTGCGATCGCAGTGATCGCGCTACGCAACCCCTTCTACAGCGTCCTGGCGCTGGTCGTGCACCTCGTTTCACTCGCCGCCCTGTTCCTGCTGCTCAACGCGGAGTTCCTCGCCGCCGCCCAGATCGTGGTCTACGCGGGCGCGGTGATGGTCCTCTACGTGTTCGTCTCCGCGTACGTGGGAGGCTCCGAGGAGCCCATCTGGGAGCCGATCCCCGGGCAGCGTTTCCTCGCGCCGCTGCTGGCCGGGGCCCTCTTCGTCGAGATCTCGATCGCGGTCCTGGGCACCGCCCTGACCACGCTCGAGGGCGACGGCCCGGACGTGCGGCTCGGCTTCGGCTCGCCCGCCTCGATCGGCGAGCTGCTGCTGGAGCGCTACCTGATCGCGTTCGAGGCCGCTTCGCTTCTGCTCCTCGTCGCCGCGGTGGGCGCCGTCGTGCTCGCCGCGCGCAAGCGCCGGGAGGCCCCACATGGCGCTTGAGTGGTACCTCGTCCTCTCCGGCCTCCTCTTCGCGGTCGGCGCGGCGGGCCTTCTCATCCGGCGCAACCCGCTCGTCATCCTGCTGTGCCTCGAGCTCATGCTGAACGCGGGCAACCTCGCGCTGCTCGCCTTCGCGCGCTCGCACGGCAACGAGGAGGGGCACGTGTTCGCGCTGATCGTGATGGTGGTGGCGGCGTGCGAGGTCGTGGTCGGCCTCGGCCTGATCGTCGCCATGTACCGCCGCCGCCTGCCGCTGAACGTCGATGAGATGCGAGGGCTGAAGGGATGACGGTCGATACCTCTAGCGCTGAGACTTTTGGCTGGCTGATCCTGGCCTTCCCGCTGGCGGGCGCGATCGCGATCGCGCTCGGCTTCCGCTTCTGGGGCAAGGCCGCCGGCTGGATCGGCACCGGCGCGATCGCCCTCGCCTTCGCGAGCGCGATCGGCGCGTTCTTCGCGATCCAGGACCTGCCCTCGGAGTCCCGCCAGGTCACCTCGTCGCTCTACGACTACGCCTCGGCGGTCGGCCTCGACATCAAGCTCGGGATCCTGGTCGACCCGCTCGCGGTGATCATGGCGCTCGTCGTCACCGGGGTCTCGATGCTGATCCACCTCTACTCGGTGGCGTACATGGACAGCGACCGCGGCTACGTGCGGTTCTTCGCCCTCCTCAACTTCTTCGTCTTCTCGATGCTCGTCCTGGTCATGGCGGGCAACCTGGTCCTCCTGATCATCGGCTGGGCGTTCGTCGGCTACGCCTCCTACGCGCTGATCAGCTTCTGGTACCGCCGCAACACCGCGACGGCGGCCGGAATGAAGGCCTTCGTGATCAACGTGATCGGCGACATCGGCCTCATGCTCGCGGCGTTCCTGCTCTTCGGCGAGCTCGGCACCTTCGACTATCTCGCCCTGTTCGAGGAGGCCCCCGGCCACTTCGACGTGAACGACGGGGCGCTCGTCGCCGCGCTGCTTCTGCTGCTGGTCGGCGCCTTCGCCAAGTCGGCCCAGGTCCCGCTTCACACCTGGCTCGCCGACGCGATGGAGGGCCCCACCCCGGTCTCCGCGCTGATCCACGCGGCGACGATGGTCACCGCGGGCGTGTACCTGATCGCGCGCACGCACCCGCTGTTCGAGCTCGCGCCGACGGCCGCCGACGTCGCCGCCTTCATCGGGCTGCTGACGCTGATCATGGCCGCGACGATCGCGCTCGTCGTCACCGACCTGAAGCGGATCATCGCCTACTCGACCATGAGCCAGATCGGCTACATGGTCGTGGCCGTCTCGATCGGCGCCTACACCGCCGGGATCTTTCACCTGATGACGCACGCCTTCTTCAAGGCGCTGCTCTTCATGGCGGCCGGCTCGATCATCGCCGCGATGGCGAACCGCCAGAACATCGACCTGATGTCCGGCTTCCGCAAGGCGATGCCGTTCACGAGCGCGCTGCTCATCATCGGCGCGCTCGCGCTCGCCGGGTTCCCGGGCACGTCCGGGTTCTTCTCGAAGGACGAGATCCTCGTCTACGCGGCGGATCGCGGCGGGATGTACTGGATCTTCGCGATCGGCGGCTACGCGGCCGCGTTCCTCACGGCCTTCTACTCGTTCCGGATCGGCTTCCGGGTCGTCTGGGGCGAGCCCTGCGAGGAGGCGCGTGAGCTCGAGCGCGGCCACATGGCGCACGGCGAGCCCGAGAACCCGGTGACCGGGGAGAAGGAGGACACCGACGTCGGCTTCCCCGGCCCCGAGCACCACATCGCCGAGCGCGCCTGGCCGATGCGCGCCGCGATGGGGATCCTGGGCTTCCTCGCCCTGTTCGCGGGCCTGCTGCAGATCCCCGGCGTCACGGCCGCCGTCGAGCACTTCCTCGAGCCGACGTTCGAGGGCTCGGCGCTGTTCGAGCACCATCCGTCGACCGGCTCGGCCTACCTCGGCATGCTCGTCGGCGGGATCCTGGCGCTGGCCGGCATCGCGCTCGCCTTCCGGCTGTACGTGCGCCGTCCGGGCACCACCGCCGGCCTGGTCGAGCGCTACCGCGGCCTGCACAACTTCCTGTTCAACCGCTGGTACTTCGACGAGCTGCTCGACGCGCTCGTCTACCGGCCGACGATCGCCGCCGGCCGCTTCGCCAACAACGTGCTGGAACGCGTGCTCGTCCAGGGCATCGTGAACGGCACGACCGGCGTCGTCCGCGGCGTCGGGGTGCTGGTGCGCGGCGCCCAGTCCGGCTTTCTGCGCGCCTACGCCCTGCTGGTGATCGGCGGTTTCGCGGTCCTCGCCCTGTACTTCCTGGTGGTTAGCTCCTGATGCTGAACGTCCTGCTCTGGTTGCCGCTCGCTGTCGCGCTCGTCGCGGTCCTCCTGCCGCGGCGGGCCGTCGCCCCGTTCTCGTTCCTGGGCTCGCTGGTCACGCTGGCCCTCGCGATCGCGCTCGTCGTCGACTTCGACAGCTCGATCCCGGGCCTCCAGCACGAGGTCAGCGAGAGCTGGATCCCCGACCTCGGGATCAGCTACGCGCTCGGGGTCGACGGGATCAGCTTGTTCCTGGTCCTGCTGACCGCGCTGCTCTGGTCGGCGAGCTTCGCCTTCGCCGCCTTCCGCCAGCCCGAGCGTCGCCGCAACTACTTCTTCATGCTCGGGCTCGCCGAGACCGCCACGCTCGGCGCCTTCCTCGCCCAGGACCTCGTCCTCTTCGTCCTGTTCTTCGACCTGATGCTCGTCCCGTTCTTCTTCCTGATCGGCGCGTACGGGACCGGCAACCGGGTCCAGGCGACGATCAAGATGATGATCTACACCCTGGTCGGCTCCCTGCTGATGCTGGTCGGGGCGATCGCCACCGGGATCCTCGTCGCCGACGAGACGGGCGAGCTCAGCTTCGCGCTCGCCGACCTGCGGGCCAACGTGCTGAGCGAGGGCACGCAGGCGTGGATCTTCTGCTTCTTCGCCGCCGCGTTCCTCGTGAAGATGCCCGCGGTGCCGCTGCACGGCTGGGTGCCGGACGCCTACCGCGCCGCCCCGCTGCCCGCGCTGGCGCTGCTCTCGGGCGTGCTCTCGAAGGTCGCCGCCTACGGCTTCCTGCGGGTGGTGTTCCCGATCTTCCCCGACGCCGCGATCGAGTTCCAGGAGCTCGTGATGATCGTCGCCGTCGCGTCGATCCTCTACGGCTCGGTGATGGCGTTCACGCAGAGCAACCTGCGGATGATCATCGCCTACTCCTCGATCGCGCAGATGGGCTTCATCACCCTCGGCCTGTTCGCGCTCACGGCCGACGGCGCCGACGGCGCGGTGCTCCACATGATCAACCACGGCCTGGTGGCGTGGCCGGTGTTCTTCATCATCGCGCTGCTCGCCGAGCGCTACGGCAGCGAGGACCTGCGCGAGATGGGCGGCGGCGCGCTGCGCGCCCCCGTGTTCGCGACGCTGTTCATCATCGTCACGCTCGCCCTGCTGGCCATGCCCGGGTCGGCCAACTTCATCGGCGAGTTCTACATCCTGAACGCGGTCTTCCAGACGAAGGTCGTCTACGCGATCGTCGCGAGCACGGGCATCGCGATGGCCGCCTTCTACGCGCTGCGGATGTACCAGCGCACGATGCACAACCGCCTGCCGGAGGGGAAGACCTCGCGTGAGATCGGCCTCCGCGACGGGGTCGTGCTCGCGCCGATGGTCGCGGTCATCGTCGGCCTCGCGCTCTACCCGGGCCTGGTGCTCGAGCGCGGCGAGGCGTCCGTGCAGGACAAGGTGGGCGCGGTGCTGGCCGCCGCCGAGTGCGAGGAGCGGTTCTACGCGCAGGACGGCGAGGGCACCCAGCCGGGCGTCGCGGGAATCGAGCTGGACTGCGAGTGAGGTAAAGCGACAGTGGACTTCAACGCTCCCCATATCGACTACGCGGGCCTCTCGCCCGTCATCGCGCTGACCGGCGGCCTGGTCGCGATCCTGATCGTCGCGGTCCTGACCGACGCGCGCCAGCGGCTCGCGGTCACGCTCACCACCTACCTGACCCTCGGCGCCGCCGCCGGCCTCTGCATCTGGCAGTGGGGCGAGCGCGAGGACCTCGTCTCCGGCGCGCTGCGGCTCGACGAGCTGGCGCTGGTCGCGACCCTGATCGCGATCGTCGCCGCCGCCTTCGTCGTGCCGCTCTCCTGGCGCGAGGAGGCGGCCGACGACGCGCCCGGCCCCGGCGGCCACGGCGAGTTCCAGGGCCTGATCGTCGCGTCCGTTCTGGGCATGCTGTTTTTGTCCTCCGCCCAGAACCTCGTCACCTTCTTCGTCGGGCTCGAGCTGCTGTCGATCCCGCTCTACGTCCTCTGCGGCTCGGCGCTCCGCCGCTCCGAGGCGCTCGAGTCGGGCCTCAAGTACCTGATCGTCGGCTCGCTCGGCTCGGCCCTCACGCTGTATGGGCTCGCGCTGCTCTACGGCGGGTCCGGCACGACCGACTTCACCGGGATCCGCGGCGCGATCGGCGGCGACCTCGCGAGCGACCCGCTGATCCTCGTCGGCATCGGCCTGGTGGGCACCGGCCTCGCCTTCAAGCTCTCGATCGCGCCCTTCCACCAGTGGACGCCCGACGTCTACCAGGGCGCCCCCACGCCGGTGACCGCGTTCATGGCGGTGGCGACGAAGGCGGCGGCGTTCGCGGTGCTGGTGCGCTTCTTCGACGTCGCGCTCGCGCCGGCGGTCGACGACTGGCAGCCCGCGCTGGCGGCGCTCGCCACGGTCTCGATCGTCGTCGGCAACGTGGGCGCGCTCAGCCAGAACTCGCTCAAGCGCCTCCTCGGCTACTCGGGCGTCGCGCAGGCCGGCTACATGCTGGTCGGCGTGGTCGCCTTCAGCGCGGGCGGCGTGAGCGCGCTCTTCTTCTACCTCGCCGCCTACGCGCTCATGAACCTCGCCGCGTTCGGCGTGATCGTGATCCGCGAGCGCGAGACCGGGTTCGGCGACGACATCCGCTCGGTGCAGGGCCTGGGCCGCGAGCGGCCCGCGCTCGCCTGGGCGCTCACGATCTCGATGCTGGCGCTCGCCGGCCTGCCGGGCACGGCCGGGTTCATCGGCAAGCTGTTTTTGATCCAGGAGGCGGTCGCCGCCGACTACACCTGGCTCGGCGTGCTGATCGTGATCGGCACGATGATCTCGCTGGCGTACTACCTGCGCGTGGTCGCCTGGGTGTGGATGCGCCCGGCCTACAACGCCGACCCGACCCCGGAGACGCCGCACCGCACCCTGCCCGCGATGGCCGGCGGCTCACCGGACGCGGAACCGGAGAGCGTGGGCGCCGCGGCGGCGGCCCCGGCGGCCGAGCGCGGCGCGCTCCTCGGCGGCGTGCGCTGCCCGGTGATCATCGGCTTCACGCTGCTGATGGCGGCGGCGACGATCTTCTTCGGAGTCCTACCCGCGCCGCTGGTCGACTTCGTCGAGTCGGCCGGCGACGCGCTCAGCGCCGCGTTCGAGTAACCGACCCCCTCAAGCGCCGTGCTCTCCCTGGTCATCGCGACGATCCTGGTCGCGACGGCCCTCGGGGTCTGGGCCGAGCGGCGCTTCGGTGAGCGTGGGCCGCGCCTGGCGCGGCGCATGCTCACCTTCACGCTGTACGGGCTGCTTCCGCCCACGGTCTTCTTCAACCTCGCGACGGCGGACATCCCGACCGAGGTGGGGCTCAGCATCCTCCTCTACTACGTCGGGCTCTCGCTCACGCTGACCGGCGCGTACCTGCTGTGCACGCGCGTCCTGGGCGTCTCCCGGGCGGCTACCGGCGCGGTGCTCTGCTGCATCATGGTCCCGAACTCGGGCTACATGGGCTACCCGGTGACCGCCGCGCTGTGGGGCACCGACCGGCTCTCGCAGGCGGTCGTCTGGGACATCCTCGTCGCCGCGCCGTGGCTGCTGATCGGCGCCTTCAGCGTCGGCGCCGCGTTCGGCACGAAGGCCGGGGAGACCCCCAGGGACCGGGTGCGGGCGTTCTTCACCCGCAACCCGCCGTTCTACGCCGCGGTGCTCGCCTTCCTCGTCCCCGACGCGATCGTCCCCGACGTGCTCGTGGACATCTCGCGCGTGATCGTCGTGATGATCCTGCCGATCGGCTTCTTCGCCCTGGGCTCCGCGCTCGCCGAGGAGGCCGAAGAGGGCTCGTTCGCGTTCCCGCCCAAGTTCGACAAGCTCGTGGCGATGGGCGTCGTGGGGCGCATGGTCCTGCCCCCGCTGCTCTTGGCGCTGCTCGCCTGGCCGCTGATCGACGTGCCCGAGACCTACCTGGTCCTCGCCGGGATCTCGACCGGCGTGAACCCGCTGGTGGTCTCGCACGTCTACGGCCTCGACCAGCGCGTGACCGCGGGGACGATCGCCTGGTCGACCGTGTTCGCGATCCTCGGCCTCGTCGCCTTCGCGATCGTGCGCGCGGCCTAGCTCGCGCGGGCCGCCGCTTGAGCTAGTCGAGCTGGTTTAGGTGTCCGCGGGCCCGGCGGCTCAGCCGTGCGGGTCCCGGGACATCAAAAAGAGCCAGGTGGGAATGCCGATGACCGTGATGACGAAGACCGGCAGGATCGGATTTGCGAGGTAGCTCAGCAGGGCCAAACCGATCACCACTGCGGCCGCTGCGATCTCAAGTCGATAGGCACTCATCTCTGGCCCCTATTTCTATCTAAACGGTCGTCCATTCGCCCCCACATGCAACGCGCGACCCGGCCCGCCGGCCGCCGTTTCAGCCCCAACGCGGACGTTCAGCCCTGGTTGCCGTTTTCCGGCGACGTGGGCTGAACGTGGCGTCCGCGCGGGTCGTGGCGACGGGCGCCGCGTATGCTGCGCGGCGCATGCTCCATCACGTCTCGTTGGAGGTGTTCCCGGACCAGATCGAGCGGACGCTCGAGTTCTGGTCGCTTCTGGGGTTCACGGAGGTGCCGCCGGCGCCGCAACCGCTGCACGGCCGCGTGAACTGGGTCGAGCGCGACGGCACCCAGATCCACCTGATCCACGCCGAGGAGCCCGCCGTGCCGGCGCGCGGCCACGTCGCGGTGGTCACGCCGAACATCGAGGAGGTGGTGGCGCGGCTCGCCGCGGCCGGGTTCGAGGTCGAGCCCAAGCGCGAGCTGTGGGGCGCGCGGCGCGCGGGCGCGGTCGCCCCGGGCGGGCACCGCGTCGAGCTGATGGAGGCGCCCCCGCCCGCCGCCACGTGATCGGCCTTCCTCGTCCAAGAAAGCCGACCGCGTGTGCGTGGATCCCGCATGGGAAAGGGACCTGCGGGTTCGGTCCCGGCGAGCATCTACGATGCCTCGCCAATGCGGTACCCGGTCGAGACCTTCACCCCCGAAGAGCGGGAGCTGCTCGCCCCCCACTTCACGAACCTCGACCGGCCCGTCTTCTGCCTGACGAACATGCCCGAGACCGTGAAGGGCGCGATGTTCGCGCGCTACTCGCGGTGGGGCGGGACGCTGCGGCGGCTGTTCCTCAAGGAGTTCGCGGGCGACGTGCCCGAGGGGGCGCGCCCGTTCGACGGTGAGGAGGGCGAGCGGGCGGCGCGCCTTTACGAGCGCGTCTTCTCCGGGTTCGGCGACGACTCGATCGCCCAGCTCGGCGGCGCGCACCTCGCCTGCGAGTGGGTCTCGAACGTGCTCACCAAGATCCTCCAGCGCGGCCGGCTGGCCTCGTACCTGGAGCAGTCGACCCGGTACATCCCCTACGACCAGGAGATGCCGGGCGGCGGCTACCGCTACTACAGCGCCGACGAGCTCGGCCCCGAGTACCGGCGGACGATGGACGAGCTGTTCGCCGCGTACGCGCAAGGACTCGAGCTCGTCCAGAAGTGGGCCGCCGAGCGCTGGCCGCGCCGCGAGGACGAGCCGGAGGCGGCCTGGGAGCGCTCGATCCGCGCGAAGGCGCTGGACCTGATGCGCGGGCTGCTGCCGGCGTCCACGCTCAGCCACGTCGGCATCTTCGCCTCGGGGCAGGCCTACGAGCAGCTGCTTTTGCGCCTCTACGCCTCGCCGCTGCCCGAGGCCCGCGCCTACGGGGAGATGATCCTCACCGAGCTGCAGAAGGTGATCCCGAGCTTCGTGGCCCGCGTCGACCGCCCCGACCGCGGCGGCGAGTGGATCGCGTACCTGCGCCGCCGCCGCGAGGCGACCGAGCGGGCCGTCGCCCGCCTCGGCCTCGACCGGCGCGAGGGCGACGAGGCGCCGTCGGTCGAGCTCATCCACGTCGACGGCAGCGAGGCCGACCTGGTCGCCGCCTCGCTGTTCGAGCAGTCGGGGCTGGGCGAGGCCGAGATCCGCAAGCGCGTCGCCGAGCTCGACCCGATCGCGCTCGGCGAGCTGATCGCCCAGCTCGCGGGCGAGCGGCGCAACCGCCGCCACCGCCCGGGCCGCGGCTGGGAGGCCGTGCGCTACCGCTTCGAGATCGTCTCCGACTACGGCGGCTTCCGCGACCTGCAGCGCCACCGCATGCTCACCTGCCAGTGGCAGCGGTTTGGGCCGGACCTGGGCGCCGACGTGCCCGAGGAGGTGACAGACGCCGGCGCGGGCGACCTTTACCGCCGCGGGCTGGAGCGTTCGCGGGAGGAGTTCCACCGCCTCGAGGAGCAGGGCCTGCGCGAGGAGGCGCCGTACGCGCTCTGCCTCGGCTACCGGATCCGCTACGTCCTCGACCTGAACGCCCGCGAGGCGATGCACCTCTGCGAGCTGCGCTCCGGGCGCGAGGGGCACCCCACCTACCGCGCCGTCGCGCAGGCGATGCACGAGCGGATCGCCGCGGTGCACCCCGCGATCGCGGCGGCGATGAGCTTCGTGGACAACTCCACGGAGCCGCGGCTCGAGCGGATTGCGGCCGAGATCCGCACCCACCGCAAGCGGCTTGCGGCCGCGCGGTAGGCTGCCCGTCCGGCCGGCGGCCCGCGTTCTCAACCCCGCGCCCCGGGCTGCCGAGCTAGAGCGCAGTGGCCCATCCCTATCTTTGAGGCCGCAAGGATCGGCCCAGGGAGGGCCGGCGCACACAGTTGACGCACATGGACGGATCGGGGGCAAGTCAGGCAACGGCGCGCGGCGCCGCGCGCCGAGCCCGCACGGGATGGTCGCGCGCGCTCGCCACGCTGCTCGCCGCGCTCGCCGCGCTGCTCGCCGCGGCGCCCGCGCAGGCCAAGCCCACGCGCGAGCGGATGTGGGGGGCGCCGCTGCTGTACCAGCCCGCCGGCGCCGCGGTCGACGCCCAGGGCAACGTCTACGTCCTCAACAACCCGCAGGAGTACCCCGAGGTCGTCAGGTACCGTCCCGACGGCACCTTCGTGACGCGTTTCGGGCTCTCCGACCCCGAGCTCGTCCCGTGGAGCCCGCAGGCCCTCGCGGTCGGCCCCTCCGGCGCCGTCTACGTGGCGGACGGCCGCAACCGGATCGTCAAGTTCAGCGCCCAGGGCGAGCTTGTCGGCGCGTGGGGCGCGACCGGCAGCGACGACGGGCAGTTCCGGACCCCCGCCGGCATCGCGGTCGACGCCGACGAGAACGTCTACGTCGCGGACCTGCAGAACGACCGCGTCCAGGTCTTCGACGCGAGCGGCGCCTTCGTCCGCACGTGGGGATCTGCGGGCTCGGGCCCCGGTCAGTTCAGCGGCCCCTCGGGCGTCGCAGTCGGCCCCGACGGGTCCGTGTACGTGTCCGACGGGGACAACCACCGCATCCAGCGGTTCACCGCCCAGGGAGGGTTCGTCCAGGCCTGGGGGACGCAGGGCTCGGGCGACGGGATGCTCAACGGCCCCTGCGGGGTCGCGGTGGACGGGGACGGATACGTCTACGTCACGGACACGCGCAACCACCGCGTCAAGGTCTTCGATGGGAACGGGGGCTTCGTCCGCGCCTTCGGGCAGGACGCCGAGTTCACCTGGTTCTGCGGCATCGCCGTGGACCGCGACGGCTTCACCTACGTCACCAACACCTCCGAGAACATGCGCGGGCGGGTCTTCAAGTTCGACGCGAACGGCACCATGGCGACGAACTGGGGCTCCGTGCAGTTCTCCGAGCCCGCTGAGGCCGAGGCCGCTCCCGACGGCACGCTCTTCGTCGTGGAGCGCTCCGGCCACCGCGTCTCCAAGGTGAACGCGGACGGGCGGACCGTGATGACGATCGGCTCGCCGGGGAGCGGCCCGGGCGAGCTCAGCTCGCCGTCGGGGTTCGCCCTCGACGCCGAGCACGGCCTGCTCTACGTCGCCGACACGAACAACCACCGCGTCCAGAAGTTCTCAATCGACGGGACGCCGCTCGGCGGGTGGGGCGAGCCCGGCAGCGGCGACGGGCAGTTCAACCAGCCCACCGACGTGGCGATCGGCCCCGACGGCGGCATCTACGTCGTCGACTCCGGAAACCGCCGCGTGCAGAAGTTCGACGCGAGCGGCAGCCTGACCGGCAAGTGGGGCGGCCAGGGCTCGGGCGACGGGCAGTTCCAGAACCCGCAGCGGGCGACGGTCGGGCCCGACGGGAGCGTGTACGTGACCGACTCCGGAACCAACCACGTACAGCGCTTCACCCCCGCGGGCAAGCACCTCGCCACGTGGGGCGGCCCCGGGAGCGGCGACGGGCAGTTCGACCAGCCGCGCGGCGTCGCGGTGCGCGACGACGGCTTCGTGTTCGTGAGCGACTACGGGAACGGCCGCGTTCAGGTCTTCGACGCGAACGGCGGCTTCGTCACCAAGTGGGGCTCGTACGGCTTCGCCCCGGACCAGTTCGCGCTGCCCGGCGGGCTGAGCCTGACGCCGCAGGGCCGCCTCCTGGTCGCCGACGCGGCCGAGGTCAAGCAGATCCGGTTCGACCGGCCGCAGGCTCAGATCGACGCGGCCCCCAGCGGGCTCACCAACGACCCCCTGCCCGCGTTCGGCTTCTCGTCCGACGACGAGGGCGCGAGCTTCGAGTGCTCGCTCGTGGCGCAGGGCGCCGCGCCGCAGTTCGGCCCGTGCCTCGGCGCGAAGGGCACGCACACGCCGGGCTCCCCGCTCGCGGACGGCACGTATGAGTTCAGCGTGCGCGCGGTGGACGCGTTCGGCGATCCCACTCCGGTCCCACCGCGGGTCACGTTCACGATCGACACGGTCGCCCCGCGCACGCAGATCACCGCCGCGCCGCCGGCGCGCACCAACGCCCGCTCGGCGCGCTTCGCGTTCACGGCTGACAAGGACGGCGTCGCGTTCGAGTGCCGCCTGGACGACGGCGCGTGGGTGGCGTGCGCGTCGCCCGCCGAGTACGAGGACCTCGCCGACGGCGAGCACGCCTTCAGCGTCCGGGCCACGGACGCCGCGGGCAACGTCGAGGCCGACCCGCCCGCGCGCAGCTTCGCGGTGGACACGGTCGCGCCGCGCACGACGATCACCTTCGGCCCCGCCGGGACGACCGCCAACCCGCGCCCGCGGTTCGAGTTCGAGGCCGACAAGCCGGACGCTGACTTCCGCTGCTCGATCGTGCCCGCGGGCTCGGGCCCCGAGTTCGGCCCGTGCTCCGGGTCGGCCAGCCACCGGCCCGCCGCGCCGCTCGCGGACGGCGAGTGGACGTTCACCGTGCGGGCGGCCGATGAGGCCGGCAACGTCGAGGCAGAGCCGCCGAGCCGCACGTTCACGGTGGACACCGCGGCGCCGCGCACGACGATCACCGCGGGCCCGTCAGGCCTCACCGCCGCCTCCCGGCCGCGCTTTGAGTTCGAGGCCGACCGCGAGGACGTCTCGTTCGAGTGCTCGCTCACCGAGCGCGGCGCGGACCCCGACTTCGGAGCGTGCTCCGGCCCGGGCGCAAGCCACCGGCCGGCGGCGCCGCTCGCCGACGGCGAGTACACGTTCACCGTGCGCGCGGTGGACGAGCTCGGGCGCAAGGACCCCAGCCCGCCGAGCCTCGACTTCGCCGTGCTCGCGACCCCGCCGCGGATCACGATCACGGCCGGCCCCGACCAGGGCGAGAGGGTCCCGAGCTCCGAGGTGAGCTTCGAGTTCACGACGAGCGCGCCTGGCGCCGAGCTCGAGTGCGCCCTGGACGGCGGCGACTTTGCGCCGTGCGCCTCCCCCTACACGGCGAGCGGCCTCGCCGACGGCTGGCACACCCTGACGATCCGCGCCACCGACGCGGTCGGCAACACCGGCGAGCTCGCGAGGCCGTTCCGGGTGACCGCCGAGGCGTGCGCGCGGGCCGAAGCCGACGTCGCGAAGGCCGAGTGGCGCGCGGCCAAGGCCCGGAAGGCGGCCAAGGCCGCGCAGCGCGAGCTGAAGCGGCTCACGCGCAAGGGAGCGCCGGCGGCGAAGGTGAAGCGCGCGGCCAAACGCGCCAAGCGCGCCGCCAAGCGGCTCCGCGCCGCGCGCGAGCAGCGCAAGCGTGCCGCGGCCGCGCGCGCCGAGGCCTGCTGACCGCCGCGCGCGGGACGTCGCCCTTCCGACGGTTGATCCCACACTAAGTCGCACTCGCGAAGGTCGCACTCGCGAGCGCGACATATCGACGGTTGATCCCACTGAAGGTCGAAGTCGCGGCGTCGCTCGGTTGACCCCGGTGGCGCCGGCCGTTGGGTGGGGCGGGCGACCGCGCGGTTTTGTTGCTTGATCCAACGAAAGCGAGCGGTCGCGGCGAACGCCCTCACGACCTCACAGTTCCGTTCGTTGATCCAACAAAAGCGCGAGGCCACGAAACCCGCACAACGCGCAACGAGACGGCACACGAGCGACGCTGCGGACACGAACCCCCGCCACCCCTCCCCCTTTACCGCCATCAACGCCCCGAGCCACGCAAAGGCCCCGGCCCCGCCACACCCCCGCCCCACGCCCGCGCCCCCAGCCCGCCGAGCGTGCGATCTCGTCGCCATGAGCCACGGTTCAAACAGTCGGCACGGGTGGGGCCAGCGCGCGGGCTGGGCCCGGCAGAGCACCCGCGGAACCGAAGCCCCCGCTACCTCCGCCGCGGGCGGGACTCGCGCTTGTAGAGCTTGCGGATCGTGTTGCCGAAGTACGGGCCGAAGAGCTTGCCCTTCTCCGGGTTCGAGCAGAGGAGGTCGCCGAGGATCGGCAGGCCCGGCGGGCAGTGGTACGAGTAGCTCACCACGGAAACCAGCGTGCGCCCGCCGACGACCAGGCCGCCGCCGCTGGCGCCCGCGGTCATGTCGCAGTCGACGCGCAGCGGGCGCGGCGGGGCGAACTTGTCGTCGGTGCCCTCGTACGAGGAGACGCACATGTAGGGGCGCTCGCCGTCGAATGGGGAGATGGCCGGGTAGCCGAAGGCCTGGTAGACGCGGTCGCGCGCCTTGTTGAAGCCGATGCCCCGCGCGCCCACCACCTGCTGGATGCGCTTCCCCTTGTTCGAGCGCAGGGTGACCATCGCGACGTCGTAGCGCAGGTCGTCGTCGGCGGGGTCGGCGTTGCTCGTGGTGACCTGCCAGCGCTTGGGCACCGCGATCCGCTTCGCCATCCACCTGCCGAACGGCTCGGACTTCTGGCGGTACGCGGGCACGAACATCCACCGCGAAGCGAACTGCCCGCGGTCGTAGGCGCAGTGCCCCGCGGTGACGACGAGGCGGCGCGTCTTCGACCGCACCACCGTCGCGGAGCAGTAGTACGGGGTCCCGTCGAGGGTGAAGAAGACGCGCCCGTGCGCGCGGGCGGGCGGCTGCTCGGGGTTCGGCACCTCGACGGCGCGCGGCCTGGGCGGCGTGCCCCCGCCGAGCAGGCCCCCGATGAGGTCGTCCAGCAGGCCACGGCGCACGACCGGCCGCACGGTGACGGCACGCCCCGCCTCGCCCGGCACCGCGTCGGTCGCCGGGAGCACGCCGCGCAGGAGCTCCTCGGCCGGCCGCGCCGCGGCCATGCGCGCGGGCGTCCAGTAATCGTCGACCGCCTCCGGCGCCTGCGCGACCCGCTTGGCCACGCCCGGGCTCGCGCTCGCGGGCGCACCCGCGACCGCCGCCACGGCGAACACACACGCCCCGGCCGCCATCCAGAGGCGGAGAGATGCCCTTACCCGCCTAACCACCACCGCCGAGGGTAGGCCAGCCCCTGGCCTCGTGCGCCGCTTCCCCGGCGGAGCGGTACGGTGTCGGGCGGACGGGTCGAACAGGAGGAGCACATATGGGCGACGGCAACGCGAGCAAGTCGGAACTCGACGTCCTGCTGCAGACCGAGCAGACCTTCCCGCCCCCGCCCGACTTCGCGGCTCAGGCGAACGCGTCGGACCCCGGCATCTACGAGCGCGCCGACCAGGACCCGGAGGCGTGGTGGGCGTCGTGGGCGGAGAAGCTCGAGTGGATCGAGCCCTGGAAGGAGGTGCTCGACTGGTCCGACCCGCCCCACGCCAAGTGGTTCTCCGGCGGCAAGCTGAACGTGTCGGCCAACTGCCTCGACCGCCACGTGGCCGCGGGCCGCGGCGAGCGCGTCGCCTTCCACTGGGAGGCCGAGGACGCCGACGAGACCGAGCCCGAGGGCCGCAGGGCGATCACCTACGCCTGGCTGCACGAGCGCACGCAGCGCTTCGCCAACGCGCTGAAGGGCCTCGGCATCGGCAAGGGCGACGTCGTGGGCATCTTCATGCCGATGGTCCCCGAGGCCGTCGTCGCGATGCTCGCCTGCGCGCGCATCGGCGCGGTCCACAACGTCGTCTTCGGCGGCTTCTCCGCCGAGTCGGTGCGCGAGCGCATGGAGTTCTCGCGGGCGAAGGCGATCGTGACCGCCGACGCGACGCTCCGGCGCGGCAAGCCCACCCCCATGAAGGCCGCGCTCGACCCCCTTATGGAGGACATGCCCACGGTCGAGCACGTGATCGTCTACGACCGCTGCGGCACGAACCCGCCCATGACCCCGGGCCGCGACCTCGACTTCGACGAGATCACAGACGCCGCCGAAGCGGCCTGCCCGCCCGAGCCGATGGACGCGGAGGACCCGCTCTTCATCCTCTACACCTCGGGCTCGACGGCCAAGCCCAAGGGCATCCTGCACACCACGGGCGGCTACCTGACCCAGGCCACGGCGACCCACAAGCTGGTCTTCGACCTCAAGGACTCAGACGTCTACTGGTGCGCCGCCGACATCGGCTGGGTGACCGGCCACTCCTACATCGTCTACGGGCCGCTCGCCAACGGCGCGACCTCGGTCATGTACGAGGGGGCGCCCGACTACCCCGCGCCCGACCGCTGGTGGCGGATCGTCGAGCGCTACGGGGTCACGATCCTCTACACCGCCCCGACCGCGATCCGCGCCTGCATGAAGTGGGGCGCAGAGCACCCGCAGAAGCACGACCTCTCCTCGCTGCGGCTGCTCGGCTCGGTGGGCGAGCCGATCAACCCGCGCGCCTGGCTCTGGTACCACGAGCACATCGGCGGCGGGCGCTGCCCGATCGTGGACACCTGGTGGCAGACCGAGACCGGCGCGATCATGATCGCGCCGCTCCCCGGCCTCACCACGACCAAGCCCGGCTCGGCCACCGTGCCGCTGCCGGGGATCCGCGCCGCGATCTACGACTCGGACGGCAACGAGGTGGCCGAGGGCGGCGGCAACCTCGTGCTCACCCGGCCCTGGCCCGCGATGGCGCGCACGCTGTATCGCGAGCCCGACCGCTTCGTCGAGACCTACTGGAGCCGCTACGGGCGCGACACCTACCTGGTGGGCGACGCCGCGCGGCGCGACGAGGACGGCTACTTCTGGATCGTCGGGCGGATCGACGACGTGATCAACGTCTCCGGCCACCGCCTCTCGACCATGGAGGTGGAGTCCGCGATCGTCTCCCACCCCAAGGTGGCCGAGGCCGCCGTGATCGGCGTGCCCGACGAGCAGACCGGCCAGGCGATCGTCGCGTTCGTCACGCCGGAGGGCGGCGCCCAGGGTGGCGACGAGCTCGCCGCGGCCCTGCGCGAGCACGTCGCCCAGAAGATCGGCAAGCTCGCCCGCCCGAAGGAGATCCACTTCGCCGACGATCTGCCCAAGACGCGCTCGGGGAAGATCATGCGCCGGCTGCTACGCGACATCGCGCAGGGCAACGAGCTCGGCGACGTCACCACGCTGCGCGACCCGAGCGTGGTGGAGCAGCTCAAGCAGCAGGTGGCCGGCTCGCGCTGACCGCCCCGTCGAGCCACTCGAGCATCGGCGGCAGCGCGTCGGCGAGGTGGTCGAGGTAGATCTGGTGCCCCATGCCCGGGAGGGCCATCAGCGTCGTGCGCGGCGGCTTGCCCAGCGCCAGGCAGCGCTCGACGTGCGCGCGGGTGACCATCCGGTCCTCGTCGCCGATCATCACGAGCACGGGCAGCTCGACCTCCTCCCACGGCCGGCGCGGTGAGAACTCCAGGTAGCCGACCGCGGCGCGGGCGGTGACCGAGAAGTTGAAGAGCGGGTCGATGCGCTCCTCGAAGTAGCGGCCGGTCACCGGCTCGAGCGCGACCTGCGAGTAGTCGGCGATCTGCGTCACTGGGATGCGCAGGCGCGGCGCGATCCGCCCCACCGCGCGCATCACCGGGCGCTTGAACCGCATCGTGGGGTCGTGATCGGCGCGCGGGTGGTTGATGCAGTGGCAGACCACCGCGTCGGCCTCGACCCCGTCGGCGAGCAGGTACCAGCTCATGATCCCGCCGAGCGAGTCGCCCACGAGCACCACCGGGCCGCCGAAGCGCTCGCGCGCGTCGGCGAGCGCGCGTCGGGCGAGCGCGAAGTCGTCGGCGAGCGCGGCGTCCCCGCGCACGCCCTCCGAGAGCCCGTGCCCTCGGCGGTCGACGAGCACCGCGTCCCAGCCCGCGTCGGCGAGCGCTCCGCCCAGCGCCGTTGAGCGGCGGGCGTGGTCGCCGAGGCCGTGCACGTAGACGACGGCGCCGCGGCGCTCGCCCCGCGCGCGGTGCACCTCCGCGTGGTGGAGCAGCCCGCCGAGCTCGAACCACTCGTGCTCGGCCGCGCCGAGCACGGCGTCCAGGTCTAGGCCGCGCAGGCCGGGGAGCCCGGCGGCGTCGCGGCGCAGCCAGTCGGTGACGGGCGCGAGCATGCGCTCGGCGAGCTCGGTGCCGGGCGGCCGCCCGCCGTAGGCCAGCGGCTTGCCAGCGCGCGCCGCCTCGAGCAGGTCCGCGTCCCTCGCCGCCACCTCTCCCCCGTGCGCGGTCAGGACCGCCGCTTTCGCTTGCGCTTGCGCGCCTTCGCCCGGGCGCGCCTGGCGGCGTTGGAGTTCTCGTCCAGGCCCGGGATCTCGGTCGCGTCGCCCTCGATCACGTCGTCGTCGGCGGGCGGCGGCTGTTCGGCCTCCTCGCCCGGGCGCGGCCACGGCACCGCCACGCCGGCGTCCCAGGCCGGCGGCCGCCCGCCCGGCGAGCGCCCCGCGATCACGAGCCCGACGTAGGCGAACCACATGAACGTCACGGGCAGCACCGTCTGCGCGAGCGGGCCGAGGATCAAGCCGACGGCGAGCGCCATGCCGAGGGTCGCGGAGAAGCGCGTGAGCAGGCCGGCGCGCATCGCCCAGAGCGCCGTGTAGACGATCGCGAAGATCAGCGAGAGCAGCCCCGCCGCGCCCACCGCCTGCGCGACCGACATCAGGCCCTGCTCGGTGAGCAGGTTCTCCGCGAGGCTGTAGATGTCGCCCACGCCGTGCTCCTGCTCCACGAAGTCGCGCGCAGCGTTCACCTGCGCGATGCTGCCCAGGATCGACTGCAGCCCGAAGAGCAGCGGGCCCACCACGCAAAGGCCGACGAGGCCGTTGATCATGCCCTGCTCCGTGCGCACCGCGGCGGCGCGGAAGAGATAGGTGAGCGGCACCGCGAGCGCGGCGTAGGCGAAGCCGGCCAGGATGCCCGAGCCGATCACGATCCCGCTGTGCTCGTCGATCGTCCGCAGCACCTCCGGGCCGATCCCGCTCTCAGTGCTGAGCTCGGAGCGCAGCAGGAGCGAGACGAAGAACAGAAGCAGGGGCGCGCCGGCCGCGAGGGCGACGGGGCGCGCGAGCCTGCGCTCGCGCTCGATGATCTCCTTGCGGCTCACGGGCCGGTAATCCTATGGCGCGCTCGGAAAAGGAGGCGATGTACGAGATGACGATCAGCTTGAACCCCTACCTCACCTTCCGCGACAACGCCCGCGAGGCGATGAGCTTCTACCGGTCGGTCTTCGGCGGCGAGCTCGCCATCAAGACCTACGCGGAGCTGCGCGGTGACGACCCGGCGAAGGCCGACAAGGTCGTGCACGCCGTCCTCACCACCCCCGACGGGCACACGCTTATGGGCGCCGACGCGCCGGATCCCGCCAAGTACGAGCCACGGGCCGGCTTCTCGATCTCGCTGAGCGGGGACGACGAGGAGCGCCTGCGCGCCTACTGGGAGCGCCTCAGCGACGGCGGCACGATCGTCATGCCGCTGGAGCGCGCGCCGTGGGGCGACGTGTTCGGCAAGTGCGTGGATCGCTTCGGCACGAGCTGGCTGGTGAACGTCGAGGGCGCGTAGAGGCGGCCCGGCCTAGCCGAGGCCGACGGCCCGCAGCCCCTCTTCGTGGCCGGGGTAGAACGCGCCGCGGACGATGCGCCCGTCGCGGAGCTCATATACCCACGCGTAGGGCGGCAGCTCGGACTCGATCCCGCTGTGGCGCCCCCACTGGCGCTGGTTGCGGATCAGCGCGATCACGTGATCGCCGTTCGCGCGCAGTTCGTAGTCGAAGCGCAGATCGCGCCACGGCCGCAGCCAGCCGCCCCAGAACGCGGTCGTCCCCTCGCGGCCGCGATAGGTCCCGGCCAAATCAGGCACCATCACCATGCGCGTCGCATCCCACTCCACGTCGGGCGCGAGCAGCGCGTTCATCACCTCCTGGTCGCGGCGGAAGAACGCGCCGAACAGCGTGCGCACGATCGCGAGGTTCTCCTCCTCCGACATCCCCAGCAGTATCGCTGGGCCGCGCGGGTCATGCCGCCCCGCGGCCCCCTGACTAGATTCCGCCGTCGGGCCGGACATCAGACCCCAACGAGGAGGAGACGCGGGGCACGCCCTGATGGCCTCCGACTCGCCCGACCCCGACGAGTGGGAGCCGCAGGAGGGCTTCTCCATCTCGCTGAGCGGGGACGACGAGGGGCGGCTGCGCGGCCTGTGGGAGCGCTGAGCGAGGCGGCGCCTCCGGGTAGGCCGCGGGCGCCCGGACCGACGCCGGCGGCGCCGCCCCAATACGCTGCCCCCATGCCCGAGCTAGCAGTCACCGCCATCGGCCGGGATCGGCCCGGCATCGTCGCCGCGATCAGCGGCGCCCTGCTCGACCTCGACGGGAACATCGAGGACTCGCAGATGTCGATCCTCGGCGGGCACTTCTCCGTGATGCTGCTCGTCCGCACGCCGGAGGGGGTCGCTGCGGACGAGGTCGGCGAGCGGCTCGCGCGCGTCCGCGACGAGCTCGGCCTCGAAGCGGTGGCGGTCAACGAGGTCGACGAGCTGGGGCACACGGCGCGCACCGCGACGCACGTCCTGAGCGTCTACGGCGCCGACCGGCTCGGGATCGTGCACGGCGTGAGCCAGGCGCTCGCCGAGCTCGGGGTGAACATCTGCGACCTGGAGACGCGCGTCACCGGCACCGAGGAGGCGCCGGTGTACGTGATGCTGCTCGAGGTGGCGCTCGGCCAGGCCTCGCCGGACGAGGTCGAGCGAGCGCTGCGCCAGGTCGGCGGGGAGACGGGGGTCGAGGTCAACCTGCGCGAGCTCGATTCCGAGGCGCTCTAGCCACGCCCTAGCCGTGCCCGTCCGCGAGGTCCTGCTCTACCCGCACCCTGCGCTCAAGCAGGTCGCCGCGCCCGTCCAGGCGAGCGACCTCGACGCGGTGGCGGCGGACCTGATCGACACGATGCGTTCGTTCGAGCGCTGCGTAGGGCTCGCGGCGCCGCAGATCGGCCTCGACGCGCGGGTCTGCGTGGTCGACGTGAGCGACCACCCGAAGGCGGAAACCTCGAACGGCCTGCTCGTCCTCGCCAACCCGCGCGTCATCGAGAGCGAGGGCTCGCACGTCGCCCGCGAGGGCTGCCTGAGCCTCCCCGACGTGACGGCGAACGTCCGGCGGGCGACACGCATCGTCGTCCAGCACATGGGCGGGACCGTGGAGTGCGAGGGCTTCGAGGCGCGGGCCGTGCTCCACGAGATCGACCACCTCGACGGGATTCTCTTCCTCGACCGGGTCGAGTCCCTGGTCGACGACGTGTTCAAGCGCAAGAGCTACGCCGGGCGCTCGCCGGGCTCAGAGCGTTCCTCCGGCTGAGCGCCGCGGCGCGCGGGCACGAGCTCGAAGGTCTCGCCGGGCGGGCGGATCGGGTAGTGCTCGCTCTCCGGCCCGACGACCCGCGAGACGCGGTCGCCCACGGCGAGCACCGCGTCGAGGAACGGCGCCATCAGCGCGATGAGCGCCTCGAAGCGGTCGCGGCGCTGAAGCTGCTGCGGCGTGAGCTGCGCCATCGTGCGAACCGTAGCGGACCGTGACGTAGCATCCGCGCCGTGCCAGAGCCCGCTCCCAGCGGCCCGATCGCGATCTACGGCGCCACCGGATACACCGGCCGGCTGATCGCCGCCGAGCTCGCGCGCGCGGGCGCCGAGGTCGTGCTCTCCGGCCGCAACCCCGCCAAGCTCGAGGCGCTCGCCGCCCAGGTGGGCGGCGACGTGCGCGTCCAGGCGGTGGCGCTCGACGACGCCGCCGGGCTGCGCCGCCTGCTCGACGGCTGCGCGTGCGTGGTCGCGGCCGCGGGGCCGTTCCAGCTCCACGGCGCGCCGGTCGTGGAGGCCGCCGCGGACACCGGCACGCACTACCTCGACACCACCGGCGAACAGCCCTTCATGCGCCGCGTCTTCGAGGAATGGGGGCCGCGCGCCGCGAAGAGCGGCGCCGCGCTGATCACCGCGATGGGCTTCGACTACGTCCCCGGCGACATGATCGCCGCGCTCACCGCGGAGGGGCTCGACGACGTCGACGAGCTCTCGATCGCCTACGCGGTCCTCGGCTTCGGGGCCTCGCGCGGCACCACGCTCTCCGCGCTCGGGATGATCAGCGGCGGGGACGCGGAGTGGCACAACCGCGCGCTCGTCGAGGCCGACCGCAGCGTGCGCCGCCCCCCGGTCGACTTCCCCGAGCGGATCGGCCGCCAGCGCATGGTGCGCTACCCCGCCGGCGAGCACGTGACCGTGCCGCGCCACGTGCCCGTGCGCCGCGTGCGCACCTCGATCACGGCGGCGACCTTCGCCCCGCCGCGGATGAGCGCCCTGCCGGGACTCGTGGCCCCCGCGCTGCAGGCGGCGCTCGCGACGCCCCTGCGGGGCGCGTTCGACAGGCTGGTCGCGCGCCTGCCCGAGGGACCGCCGGAGGAGCGCCGCCGGGCGGCGCGCTTCACGATCGTCTGCGACCTGCGGGCGGGCGAGGTGCGCCGCCGCGGCGTGATCAGCGGCCGCGACGTCTACGGGCTCACCGCGCGCTCGCTGGCGGCGGGCGCCCTGCGCTGCGCGCGGAGCGGGTTCGACCGCTCAGGCGCGCTCGCCCCCAGCGAGGCGTTCGACCCGCGCGAGTTCCTCGCCGGGCTCGCCGACTTCGACGTCGCGTGGGAAGTGCGCGACGCCTCCCCATAGGCTTGGGCACCGTGAATTCCGCCACCACCTGTCCGCTCTGCGGTGGATCGGCCTACGGCTGGCTGACGATCCCCGCCCGCGAGCTCAAGCCATCCGTCGGCATGCCCTCGCCTATCGACCCCGACGAGGTCACGGGCAAGGAGCGCATCGTCGACCGCTGCGCCGACTGCGACTCGGGGATCGCGCGCGGCAAGGGCAAGATCGACCTCGCCGCCGAGCTCGAGGCGATCTCGACCAAGCGCGACGACGGCAGCCTGCTGATCGCGGCGCCCAACCGCGCGAGCCTGCAGGCCGGGATCGGCAGCGAGGGCTGGGCGGCGCTCGCCGACTGGCGCACCCGCCTGCTGCTCACCCCGAAGGGGCTGGAGCTGCTCGCCCGCAAGCAGGGATACGAGCTCGACCGCGTGCGCTTCCAGATCTGGGGGCAGTCGCAGGTGTGGATGTGGCAGACGCTGACCAACGGGCTCACCCTGCACCCCAACTTCCTGCACGAGGTGCGTGCCGGGCGCCTCACGCCCGAGAACGCGCGCAGCCGCTTCGCCTACGTCGCCGACTTCATCGCGAGCGTGCTCGCGGCGCCGCTGGTCGCGCTCGTCTCGTTCCCGCTCGAGCTGATCGGGATCGTGCTGCGCAAGGGCGGCCTGATCGTCGCCGAGGCGCGCAGGGCCTAGGGCCGCCTCACCCGGCCCGCGCGCGCCGCGCGACGCCGAACGCCGGCGCGGGCAGCCGCGCCTCTATGATCGGTTGTGATGGAAGAGCCATTCGGAGGCCTGTTCGGAGACCCGGACGAGCTGCAGCGCCGGCTGGCCGAGTTCGCCGAGCAGATGCAGGGAGCCCAGCAGGTCTCCTTCGCCGACAGCGCGATCCGGCTCGCCGTCGAGATGACGGTGGCGGCGATCAACCGCCTCAACCTCCAGGGAACGAGCGACGAGCAGGCCCTTCAGGTCCGCGACGCGATCCGCATCGTCTTCCCGGAGGCGGTCACCCTCGTGCGCGAAGCGCGCCAAGGCCTCTCCTGAACCGGCACAACCCGCGCGCATCTCGTTAACCCGCCCCTGGGAGCGTCCCGGGCGTGGACACGCGCACGCCGAGAGCGTTGGCCTGGGCGCGGGCCGAGCGCGGCGCCGCGACGGTCGAGCACGCTGGCCTCGTGCTGCTCGTCGCGCTGCTGGTCGCCGCCGGGGTAGCCGCGCTCGCCGCGGACCCGCCCGGGCGGGCGGCGCGCGAGCTCGGCGCCGCCATCGCCCGCAAGCTCCGCTGCGCCCCGAGCCTGCCCGGGCCGTGCTGGCGCGACCCGCTCACCACCGCCTACGGCCGCCCGCTCGCGGGGCTCGTGCGCGCGCTCGCGCCCCAGCCCGAGGCGCTCCCGGGCCCCGACGGCCGGCCGCTTCTGCCGGTGAGCTTCCGCCACTGCCGCAGCCCGAGCTGCGCCGCGCCCGGCGCGCGGCCCGAGCTCACCGCGTCGAACAGGCGCGTCACCGTCTACGTCGCGGTGCGCGACCGCAGGCGCGCGGGCCGCGGCGTCACGGTCGACTACTGGGAGTACCGGCCGTCGCTCGGCTGGCGCCTGCGGAGGATGCGGGCGAGCGCCGCCGACGTGCTCGCGCACGCGCGCACGCCGCTGCCCGAGACCGCCCACCCCCGCCTGATCCCGCTCGAGACGCTCGCGGGCCGCAACCACGTGCGCTTCGCCCCGGGCGAGGAGCCGCCGTGGCGCTGGCGGGTCGAGAGCGCCCAGTCCTAGCCCCGCCCATGCCGCCGGACGGGCGAGAACCCTGCGGATGGCAACGGAATCGCACGGTCGGCGACGTCGCCTGCGGAGCCTGGAGCCGCCCGCGCGGCCCGCGTCACCAGGTCGCGTCGTGGCGCTCCATGACGCCGAGGCCGCGCGCGAGCTCAAGGCCGCCGGGCAGCGTGCCGCGGAAGGCCCCGAACGGCTGGCGGTACGAGTAGCGCACGATCACGCGGTTCTCCGCCTTGGCGCGCTCGGCCTCAGCGCTGAACTCAAGGCGCGCGCCGTCGGCGAACGCGACCGCGTCGAGCCCCTCGAAGCGCACCGGGCCGGGCTCGGTGGGCTCGCCATCGACCCAGATCGCGCGCTCGGAGTTGCGCTCGGGGTCGTTCACGCCCTCGACGAGGTTCCAGGCGACGCCGCGGCCGTCGGCGAGCTCGCCCACGCCCGCCGACCAGCTCCAGACGGTGCGGCGCGGGTGATAGCCCGCGGACTCGTCCTCGATCCCCGGCGCCGCGCCGCGCAGGCGGCGCCCGCCGACGCGCACGTCGTAAGCGATCGGCACGCCCGCGCGCTTGCGCGTCCACACGTAGCCGTCGGCGCCGTTCGGGCAGACCGACTCGACCCAGCGGCCCGCGCCGGTGAAGCGCAGGAAGGCACGCACCGGCTCGCCCGTCTTCGGCTCGCGGCCCTCGATCCGGGTCGTGCACCCGCCGTCGGGCGCCCAGCGCACGGCGCCCGCGTCCGTCTCCGTCCACACCTCGCCGCGCGCCCCCGGCAGGAGCGTCACGGTGCGCTCGACGAGCTCGCCGCGCTCGCGGTCGAACACGGCCCAGAACGTCTGCCCGAGGGGCCCGACCTGCACGCGCGCGGCGCAGAGCATGACCTCGTCGGCGAAGACGGCGACGTAGCGCCAGCGCTTGCGCGTCGTGCCCGCGTACCGCAGCGGCAGCTTCCCGGGCGGGAGCGGCAGCGCCGGCCGGCCCTCGCCGGGACCCCGCCACGGCAGTGAACGCAGCGCCTCCGCGCTCATGGGCCGAGCAGCGTGCGGCCGTCGTCGGTGATCGTCCAGCCGGGGTTGTGGGCGATCTCCCAGGGGTGGCCGTCGGGGTCGGTGAAGGCCGCCGTGTACCCGCCCCAGAAGGCCTCGCCCGGCTCGCGCACGATGCGCGCACCCGCGGCGCGCGCCTCCTCGATCACGGCGTCGACCTCCTCGGGGGAGCGCACGTTGTGGGCGAGCGCGAAGCCGCCCGAACGCCCCGCGTCCTCCACCCCCGAGTCCGCCGCGAGCTTCGCGCGGTCCCACAGAGCGACGACCATGCCGCCCGCCTGGAAGAAGACGACCTCGCCGTCGGGGCTGTGCCCGCGCCAGCCGAGCGCCTCGTAGAAGGCGCGGGAACGCTCGACGTCGGCGACGCCCAGCGTGATCAGGGAGAGGCGCTGCTCCATCCAGACAGCATGTCACGGCCGCCGCAGGCGCCGTGACGTGGGGCGCGCTACTCGATTACCGCGAGGACGTCCCCGCTGCCCACGGAGTCGCCCTCCTTCACCTTGAGCGATGCGATCTTGCCCGCGCGGTGGGCGGTGATCTCGTTCTCCATCTTCATCGCCTCGATCACGCAGACCAGATCGCCCTCGGCGACCTCCTGGCCCTCCGAGACCGCGACCTTGAAGACGGTGCCCTGGAGCGGCGAGGCCAGCTCGGGGCCGCCCGCGCCGCCGCCGCCACCGCCGCCGCGACGGCGCTCGCGCCGCGGCGGGGACTTGAGAGCGGGGTTCGCTCCGGCCGCTGCGGGCGCGGCCGCGCCGAACACCTTGACCTCGTGCAGGCGGCCGTCGACCTCGACCTTGTAGGTGCGCTCGGTGAGCTGCTCGGCCTCCTCGTCCCCCTTCGCGGGCGCGGGGTCCGCCGGGGCGAGGCTCTTCAGCCACTTGCGGTCGGCGATCAGCTCGCGGCAGGTCGAGGCCTTGGCCCACTCCTCCGAGGAGAGGATCGCCTTGTGGAACGGGATCAGGGTCGTGAGCGGCTCGATTCTGTACTCGTCGAGCGCGCGCAGCATGCGCCGGGTGGCCGACTCGCGGTCGACGTCCCAGACGATCAGCTTGGCGACCATCGGGTCGTAAAGCGGGGTGACCTCGGTGCCAGCCTCGAGCCCCGAGTCGACGCGCACGCCCGGGCCGGACGGCTCGACGTAGGTGTGGATCGGGCCGGGCGCCGGGGCGAAGTTCTTGTGCGCGGCCTCGGCGTTGATGCGGCACTCGATCGCGTGCCCGCGCAGCTGCACGTCCTCCTGCGTCACCGAGAGCGGCTCGCCCGCGGCGATGCGGATCTGCTCGCGGACGATGTCGATGCCGGTGACCATCTCGGTCACGCAGTGCTCGACCTGCACGCGGGTGTTCATCTCGAGGAAGAAGTACTCGTCGCCCACCTGCATGCCCTCGATCGTCCCGGCGCCGCGGTAGTCGACGGCCGCGGCGGCCTCGGTCGCGATCTTGCCGATGCGCTCGCGCATCTCCTCGTCGACGAGCGGGCCGGGCGCCTCCTCGATCAGCTTCTGGTGGCGGCGCTGGATCGAGCAGTCGCGCTCGCCGAGGTGGATGACGTTGCCGTGCGCGTCGGCGAGGATCTGCACCTCGACGTGCCTGGGGTCCTCGAGGTAGCGCTCCAGGTACACGCGCGGGTCCGAGAAGAACTTCTCGCCCTCGCGCGCGGCGCCCTCGAACGCCTCCGCGAGCTCGTCCTCCGAGTGGGCGACGCGGAAGCCCTTGCCGCCGCCCCCGCCCGCGGCCTTGCACGCCACCGGGTAGCCGATCTCGGCAGCGACCTTGCGCGCCGCCTCGACGTCCTCGGAGGGCTCAGTCGAGCCGGGGACGATCGGGACGCCCGCCGCCTGCATGATCTCGCGGGCGCGGGTCTTGGAGCCCATGGCCTCGATCGCGCTGGGCGGCGGCCCGATCCAGACCAGCCCGGCCTCCTCGAGGGCCCGCGCGAAGGCGGCGTTCTCGGCGAGGAAGCCGTAGCCCGGGTGCACCGCGTCGGCCCCCGCCTGCTGGGCGACCTCGATGATGCGCTCGATGTTGAGGTAGCTCTCCGCGGGGAGCGGCGGGCCCAGCAGGTAGGCCTCGTCGGCGAAACGCACGTGCGGGGTGTCGCGGTCGGCCTCCGAGTAGACGGCCACCGAGCCGATCCCCATCTCGCGCAGCGTCCGCATCACCCGGATCGCGATCTCGCCGCGGTTGGCGACCAGCACCTTCTCGAACATCAGGCGCGGCAGTCTATTTGGCTGGAGCGGCGGACGCGGACGGTGGACGAGGCCTCAGGCCGCCAGGAGGGCCGGCTGCTCGCCGCGCGCGACGATCTGGTCGCGGCCCGGGCCCACGCCGACCAGCTTGATCGGCACGCCGACGAAGTCCTCGATGTAGGCGAGGTAGTCGCGCGCTTCCTGCGGCAGCTCCGACTCGTCGCGGCAGGCGCCGATGTCGCCGTCGAAGCCCGGCAGCTCGTCGTACTCGGCCTCGGCGGCGTGCAGGATCGACTGGTGGTAGGGGAACTCGTCGAAGACCGCGCCGTCGCCGCCGCGGTAGCGCACCGCGACCCGGATCGGGTCGAGGCCCGCGAGCACGTCCAGCTTGGTGATCACGAGCGCCGAGAGCCGGTTGAGGCGCACCGCGTAGCGCAGCGCGACCAAATCCAGCCAGCCGGTGCGCCGCTCGCGCCCGGTGGTCGTGCCGTACTCGTGGCCCTTGGTGAGCAGGTGCTTGCCGACCTCGTCGTCGAGCTCGGTCGGGAACGGCCCGGCGCCGACGCGCGTCGTGTACGCCTTGGCGACGCCCCAGACCTCGGAGATGTCGGTGGGGCCCACGCCCGCGCCGACGCACGCTGCCCCGGCGATCGGGTTCGACGAGGAGACGAACGGGTACGTCCCGTGGTCCAGGTCGAGCATCGCGGCCTGGGCGCCCTCGAAGAGCACGAGGCCGTCGCGGTCGAGGATCTCCCAGCACAGGCGCGCGGTGTCGGCAATGTGGGGCTCGAGCCGGTGGCCGTAGGCCGTGTACTGCTCGGCGATCGCGTGCAGGTCGAGCCGCGGGTCGCGCGCGAACGGGCGCAGCATCTGCTTCTTGGGCTCGAGCGCGGCGAGGATCTTCTTGCGCAGGATCTTCGGGTCGAGCAGGTCCTGCACCCGGATCCCGAGGCGCGCCGCCTTGTCGGCGTAGCAGGGGCCGATGCCACGCTTGGTGGTGCCGATCGCGAGCTTGCCGAGCTTGGCCTCGCCCGCCGAGTCGAGCATCACGTGGTAGGGCATGATCACGTGCGCGTTGGCCGAGAGCTTCACGCCGGTCACGTCCACGCCGCGGCGGCGCAGGCCGTCGAGCTCGGAGATCAGCACCGCCGGGTCGACCACCACGCCGTTCCCGATGATGCACGTGACGCCCCGATACAGGATCCCTGAGGGGATCAGATGCAGCTTGAACTCCTCGCCGTCGCGCACGATCGTGTGGCCGGCGTTGTTGCCACCCTGAAAGCGCACGACGGCGTCGGCCCGCTCCGCGAGCAGGTCGACGATCTTCCCCTTGCCCTCGTCACCCCACTGGGTGCCGACGATCACGATTCCTGGCATCGGCGCAGAGCTTACGGGGAAGGCGCGGCGTTCCTCAGGTGGCGAGGTAGCGCTGGTCCGGGCCCTCCAGGCGAAGCGGGTCGCCGCAGATCTCGACGAGGCGGGAGACCGTCCGCGCCCCGATCTGCTCCTCGAGCTCGGACTCGTCCAAGTTCGTCGTGACGATCACGGCGCGCTCGGAGACGTAGCGCTCGTCGATGATCGCGTAGAGCTGCTCGAGCACCCAGTCGGAGCGCTTCTCGGCGCCCAGGTCGTCGATGTGCAGCAGGTCGACGGACGTGAGCCGACCGAAGAACTCCAGGTACGAGTCCTCGGCCGTCTCGGCGTCGTAGGTGCGCCGGATGCGCGCGAGCAGGCGCGGCAGCGAGTACACCGCGAGCGAGTAGCCGGCCTCGGCGGCCGCGCTTGAGACCAGCATCGCGAGCGTGGTCTTGCCCGTGCCGATGTCGCCGCTCAGCCACAGGCCGCGCCCGCGCGCGAGCATCTCCTGCAGGTTGTCGACGTACTCGCGCACGACCGCGACCACGTCGCGCGTCTCCGGCCGGCGCGCCATGTCGGAGACCGGCGGGCGGTCGAAGGAGACGCCGCGGTAGCGCGGCGGGATCGCCGAGGAGACGCCGCGCGTGCGCTTGCGCCGCAGGCTGCGGCACTCGCAGGGCTCGACGACGCCCGCCTCCGTCTCCACCCAGCCGGTGCCGTCGCACTTGGCGAGCGGGCAGGCGCCCACGGTCGCGTCGCCGGGGCGCAGCGGCACGACGTTGCCGGCCCCGGGCGCAGCCAGGCGCGGCACGGACGCGCCCTCCGCCCGTGCGGGATTTGCGCCGCGCTCAGAACTCATCCTCGTCGACGCCGAACGGGTCGTCGTGCGCGGCCGCGTCGCCGCCCTCGCCGCCCGCGTCCGGCGGCGGCTGGCCCGTGCGGTCGGTCCGCGCGAGGTTCATGAACCGCGGGTAGATGCTCTGGAACGCGAGCTCGACCGTGCCGATCGGGCCGTTGCGGTGCTTGGCGAGGATCAGCTCGGCCTTGCCGCGGATGTCCTCGTCGGGGTCCTGCTCGTAGTACTCCTGGCGGAAGATGAAGCAGACGAGGTCCGCGTCCTGCTCGAGGTTCCCGGACTCACGCAGGTCGGAGAGGATCGGGCGCTTGTCCGGGCGCAGCTCAGGCGCGCGGGAGAGCTGCGAGATGCCCAGCACCGGCACGTTGAGCTCGCCCGCGAGCAGCTTGAGGCCACGGGAGATCTGGCCGACCTGCTCGACGCGGTTGGCCCGCGGGTCGTCCGGGCGCATGAGCTGCATGTAGTCCACGATGATCAGGCCGAGCTTGCCCTCGCGCGAGTACAGGCGCCGCGCCTTGGAGCGGAGCTCCAGGACGCTGAGGTCGGACGAGGTATCGATCCAGATCGGCGCGTTCTCGAGCTGGTTGGACGCGCGCAGGACCTTCGGCCAGAGGCTCTTGATCTGCCCCTTGCGGAGCTTGTCGCCGGCGATGCGCGCGCGGCAGGCGAGGAAGCGGTGGGCGAGCTCCGTCTCGGACATCTCAAGCGAGAAGAAGGCGACCGGCAGCCCCTTCTCGACGGCGACGAAGTCGGCGATGTTGGCGACGAGCGCGCTGTTGTGCACCACGATGTCGTCCGCGACGAAGGACTCGTCGCCCGGCACCTGGAGGTCATAGGTCTCCTCCACCCCGGCGGGCTCGATCGACGCGATCTCGTCCCACCAGATGTCGGAGGTGGCGAGGTGCTCGAGGGTCGGTTCAGCCAGAGCCGTCGCTAGCTCCGCCATCAGGACCCGGGAGAGCCCTCTCGTTCCCACATGCCAGTTGTGGTTGCGCGGACGGTTGAGCGCGGCGCTCACGTCGGCCCAAGAACGCGTTCCCTTGGCCTCCAAGACGAGCTTCCAAGCATCGCGGGGGATGGTGTCCACGTTGGTGAAGGGGCCCACTTCGCTCAGGCGCTCGAGCGCGCGGCGCTGCTGCTCGCGCTTGCCGGGGACCTCAATCAGCTCGCAGAAGGCCAGGAGGTCGGCCTGCCCGGTGACGCGCACCTCAAGCGCGCGAACCGGCGAGCCCTCGTACACCTCGCGCCGTAGCGTTCGGATCTTGCCCACGATCCCAAGCCTGAGAAGGAGGTGCTGGACATCGCGTGCGAGGCGCTCGCTGATGGTCGTGTAGCCGATCTGCGCGAAGCGATCAGACACGTGGATGTGCCCGTCGCAGGCGAAGAGGATCCCCAGGAACCGTGCGATCTGCTGGTTGCCGAGCCTGAAGATCGGGTCGGGCACGAACTTCTCTCCCGAGTGGAGCCCCATCAGGCCGTGCCGCCGCAGAAGGTCGGTCACCGGGTTGGAAGGCGATCCCCGGCCCGCACTCAGTGAGCCGTTCCCGTGGCCGTCAGGCCGCATCTGCACGCCCAGCGCCTCTGCTGCCGCTTCGACCTCGCGGTAGATCTCCGAACGGACGTCGCCGTAACAGAACCGCGGAGTCCGGTTGGTCAGGTTGCCGTCCGCGATCAGCGCGGCAAGCATGACCACCTCGGCGTCCCGCATCTCCTCGCCGCCGTCGACGGGGAGACTGCGTGGCACCGCAATCCGGTCCCCCACGCCGAGCTCCGCGACTGGCTTCCAGCCTTCGAGCGTCATCAGCGGGTGGTTGCCGGTCGCCTGGATCGTGCGCCCGAGACGGGTCGTGACCCGGAAGGTCGGCTTGCGGCCGTTGCGCGCAATCGCAGCGGCGCGGGACGGGCGCAGCTTGAGGTCGGACCCCATCGACGCGACCCAGATGTCCTCGCCACGCTGCGCGGCCTCGAAAAGCTCGTCCAGGCGGCGGCGGGCTCCGGTGGTCGGGTCGTAGATGCGGGTGGCGCCCACCAGACACTTGCCCATCGCCGGCCTCGCCGCGAGGATGATCAGGTTGCCGGGCTGGAAGCCGCCGGTGAGGTTGTCGAAGTCGATGAACCCGGACGGGGTGCCGGTGAGGTCCCGGCGGCCCTCGGAGAGCTCCTCCAGGCGCGTCGTCTCGCGCTCGAGGATGCTGGTGATCGAGACGAAGTCCTGCGCCGAGGTGTCGTGCGCGACCTCGAACAGCATGCGCTCGGCCTGCTCGACGAGCTCGCGCGGCTCGGCCTCGCGCTCGTGCACCGAGCGCTGGATCCGCTGCGATGCCGCGAGCAGGCGGCGCAGCATCGAGTTCGCCTTGACGATCTTCGCGTAGTGCCCCGCGTTGCCCGGCACGGGCACCGCCGTCGCGAGGCTCGAGACGAACTCGCGGCCGCCCGCCTCGGCGAGCTCGCCGAGCTGCGTGAGGTACTCGGTGACCGTGAGCGCGTCGACCGGCTCGCCGCGCTCAGAGAGCTGCCGGATCGCGCGGAAGATGATCCGGTGGCGCTCCCGGTAGAAGTCCTCCTCGGTCAGGTGGACGTCGAGGATCACCGAGGCGATCGCGGCTTCGGAGACCATCATCGCGCCGAGGACCGATTCCTCGGCCTCGAGGTTCTGCGGCGGAACGTGTGCCTCGGCTGTGCTCATCCCCATCCAATGAAAAGCCACACCGCGGCGGGTTTCTCCCCCCGCCGCGATGTGGCGAGCTAAGCAGATGGGCGCGCGCCGCGCCCGACGCGATTGCGGGTTTTACGGGAAGAGCTTTCGCGTCGGTCGCTAGCGCTCACCACCCTGCGCGCAAGCGTCATCGAGCGTAGCCTCGAGCTTGTCGAGGATGCGCCCGATGACCACCGGGCGGTCCGGTACCGAGACCGTCCGCCGGGCCTTCGCGATGAGCGCCTCGGCGCCGATGACCCCGTCCTGTACGGCCGTCGGGACGCTGCCGCCCGCGGCCACCCGCGCGTCCGCGAGGGCGATTAGGAGGTCGCTCGCCGTGCAGAGGCCGACGCGATACCGCGCGGCCGCATCGCGCACCCGGCCGGCGAGTTGGTCGGTGCAGTTCGCCGCGGCCGCCGCCCCCGGGCCGGCGCACCGCTGGCACGTACACGTTTCCGAGCGCTCCGCCCGTCGAGCGGTCATGCCCCGGACTTCATGTCCGAACGCCTGGTGCCGATGAGAAGACCTGGATGAAACGATGCCTCCCCTGCGAGCGACGGACGGCCACCGAATCGCTGCATCCCCAACCTCGACCTTCCTGAACAACATGGCTTCATGCCCCCGTGTTTGCGGCTTTGCACCTGCTGCTGAGACGTCTCTGTCCCTTAGTCGGCACGGAAGCGAAAAAGATCACTCTCGATCTCCCAATTTCTTCTGCACGGGCCTTGGCGGGCACGGTTGTCGGTGGCAATCTCGGGTGCCCTCGGCTACCTTCATCCGGGAAAGGGGCACCTCTTCGGCGTGAATCGCGATGGAGATTGGGACGGGGCCACATACGCAACCTGACGACCTCGTCGAGCGCTGCGCGGCCGGCGACGAGCGCGCCTTCGAGGAGCTCGCGCGGCGCTTCCGGATCGGCATGCTGGGCACCGCCCGGCAGGTGGTCGACCCCGATGCCGCCGAGGACGTCGTCCAGCTCGCGCTGATCGAGGTCAACAAGGAGCTGCGGCGCGGGACCCGTCCCGAGCACCTCGGCGCGTGGGTGCGCGGCATCACCCGCAACGTCGCCCGCGAGCAGCTGCGGTCCCGCCTGCGGACGCCGCCGACCTTCCCCGTCGCAAGCGCCTCGACGCAGGCGGTGGTCCCCTCCGCGCACGACGTGGCGGCGGACCGCGAGACCGTGCGCGGCATGGTCGCGGGCGTGGAGGAAGAGCTCACCGACCTGCAGCGGACCGCGTTCGTGGGGCACGTCCTCGAGGGCAAGAGCCACAAGCAGATCGCGCTCGAGGAGGGCGTCTCCGCCGGGTCGGTCCGGATGGCGATCGCGCGGGCGCGCGAGAAGATGCGCCGGCGCCTCGGCGCGCTCTTCCCGCTCCCGTTCCTCGGCGCGGTCGCCGCGCTCGCCCGCAAGGCGCTGCCCAAGTCGGGCATGAGCGGCGGCACCGTCGCCACCGGGGCCGCGACCGTCGCGGTCGCCGCGGTGGCAGCGACGGCCGCGATCACCGTCTCCTCCGGCGGCGAGGCTCCCGCCGAGCTGGGCGGCGAGCCTCCGCAGGCGCAGGCGGCCGCGCCGCCTGCCTTGGCGGAGCCCAGCGCCGAGCGCAAGCCGACTAAGGAGCCAGCCGGCAAGCCCAAGGCGCAGAAGAAGCCGAAGCCGAAGCCCAAGCCCGCCCCGGCGCCCGCGCCCGAGAGCAGCGAGACCGCGCCGGCCCCGGCGCCCGAGCCGTCCCGCCCCGCCCCGCAGCCGGATCAGTCGAAGCCTTCCCCGCCGCCGCCTTCGGTCACCCCGCCGCCGGTGCCGAACCCGCAGCCGCCCGATCCGGCCCCGCCCGTGCCCGATCCGCCGCTGCCGCCGCCCGACCCGACGAACTGCGGGACGCTCAACAACATCATCCCGTGCGTCGCCGAGATCATCGACGACATCCTCTCCCCGCGGGTCGCCCCGCCGCCCGTCCAGCCCGGGGCGGCGCCCCTCGACTAGGCGGCCTCATCCGCCCATCCGCAGGACGCGCCACCGGCCCCGCCCGTCGGCGTTCAGCGCTGGTTGCCGCTTTCCGGCAACGTGGGCTGAACGCCCCGTGGGCGTGCGGGGAGGAAGCGGCGCGCGGGCGCGCGCTGGGTCAGGCGGTGCGTAGAGGTCCGGAGGGCTAGCTCGCGTCGGCGACGATCGTCTTGACCTTCGCCTTGTGGCCGCTCGCGACCTCGACCTCGATCATGTAGGTGCCGATCTCGCGGATCGGCTCCTCGAGGTTGATCTTCTTGCGGTCGATGTTCAGGCCGCGCGCCTGGCGGATCGCCTCGGCGATCTCGGAGGTCGTGACCGAGCCGAAGAGCTTGCCGTCCTCGCCCGCGCGGTGCTGGATCGTGAGCACCGTGCGGGACAGCAGCGCGGCGTTCTCCTCGGCGCGCTCCTCCGCCTCGCGGGCGGCGCGCTCGGCGGCCTCGCGGCGGCGCAGGGCCTCTTCGAGGGCGCCCTTGGTCGCCGGCTCAGCCAGCTTGCGGGGCACCAGGTAGTTGCGCAGGTACCCGGCGGAGACCTCGACGGCGTCCCCGGCGGAGCCGAGGTTCTCGACGTCCTGCAGCAGGATCGCTTGAGTCGTACGCGCCATCAGTCCCGGATCAACGCTCGCCGACGTACGGCAGGAGCGCCAGCTCGCGAGCCCGCTTCACCGCCAGCGCGAGCTCCTTCTGGTGCTTGCGCGAGAGGCCGGTGACGCGCCGCGAGCGGATCTTGCCGCGGTCGGAGATAAAGCGCCGCAGCAGGTTCAGGTCCTTGTAATCGATCGACTCGGCGGTGATCCGCGTGTACTTCCGCGGGCGCGTCCGCTCACCACGGCGAGCGCGACGTCCCGATCCACCTCGAGCGCGACGTGCCATCAGCTGCAGCTCCGCTTCGTTGTCGACTGCGTCTGTCTCATCTCATGCCACGCGCCGCCCGGCGGCGGCGCGAAGCGACATTGTAGCTACGTGTTTTCGAAGACCCGCCCGCGCCCGCGCGGGACCGGGTCGCCCTGCCCTAGAACGGGATGTCGTCGTCGGCGGCGCCGACGCCCGCGGGCGACGCGGACTCGAAGTCCGACGTGTCCGCCGGGATGTCCGAGCCGCCGGCGAAGCCACCGCCACCCTGGGCGCCCGGAGCGGCGCCGTCGCGGCTGCCGAGGAACTGGACGCTGTTGGCGATGATCTCCACGGCCTGGCGCTTGGTGCCGTCCTGCGCCTCCCACTCGCGCCAGTCGAGGCGACCCTCGATCGCGACCGGGCGCCCCTTCGACAGGTAGGTGGCGCAGTTCTCGCCCTGGGCCCCCCAGACGGTGACGTCGAAGTAGTTCGGCTTGTCCTCCCACTCGCCCTGGGGGTTCCGGCGGCGGCTGTTCACCGCCACCCGCAGCTTGCACACGGACCCGCCGCTCGGCGTGCTGCGCAGCTCAGGATCGCGCGTGAGGTTTCCGGTGATCACTACGACGTTGATGTTTGAGGCGGCCATCGATCAGCCCTTTCACAGATTGCTTGCTCGGTGCCCGAGTCTAAGGAACGAGTCGGTCACCACTCTCCCCCTCTGACGGGGGCGGGAACGCGAAATCCCCAAATAGCGGGATCGTTGACGGGGAGGCCCCTAGGCCTCGTCGCCGGTCGCGGCGGCCGCAGCCTCGGGCTCGCCCGACTCCTGCGCCTCGGAGTCCGCGGGTTCGGGGCCGCGGGGCGGGCGCTCGTCCTCGCGGCGGCGCGCACCGGCGCGCGTGGAGGTGGCCGCGAGCGAGAAGGGCGGCGGCGGGTCGATCACCGGAGTGTCGGGATCCACCTTGAAGATCCGGAAGCGCAGGACGCCGTCGGCGATCTTCAGGTTGTGGTTGAGCTCCGAGAGGAGATCGCCGCCGTTCGCGAAGCGGAAGAAGCGGTAGTCGGCCTCGGTCCGCTGCTTGATCTCGTAGGCGAGCTTGCGCAGCCCCCACGAGCGCTCCTGCTTGAGCTCGCCGGAATTCTCGATCCGCCGCCGCGCGTCCACCGCGATCTGATCGCGGCGATCGTCGGGCAGCTCGGGGTCGAGCATCAGGACAAGTTCGTATTCGGGGGCAGGCTTCGCCAAAGCGGCGAATGAATATAGCGACGTCGCGCAGGGGGGCGTCGCGAAGGGGGCCGGGGTTGTGGTCCGCGCATGGGTGGACGACCGGTCATCAGCTGGCGAGCAGCGGCCCGCCTGGGCGCGCTGATCGGCCTCGCCCCGGCCGCGATCGCCCTGCTCGTGGGCGTGGCCGGATCGTCCGAACCTCCTCCCCTGCCCCCCGACGTGGGCCTGCCTCCCCAGCCCTCCCAGCCGGCCGCACCTCGGACCGCCGGCGGGGAGCCGGAGGGGATCCGTGCGCGGGTGAGAAGGGCGCTGGCGGCGGTCCAGCGGGCGCCGCGCGGGCGCTCCCGCGAACGCGAACCCCGGCGCCCGCGCGGCGCGCGTCGCTCCTCCTCGGCGCGCCCGCGCGCCCGCGCACGGAGGCCCACGCCACCGGCGGCGCCCGAGGACCCGCGACCGGCACCCGCGCCCGCCGCGAGCCCGCCCGCGCCGCCGCCGGTCGCCGCTGCACCCGCGCCCGGCACCCCCCCGCCCAGCGCTGCGCCCGCGCGGCCGGACCGCGGCGCGCCGCCCGAGTTCGGCTTCGAACGTTGACCCCGACGAGAAGGAGATCCGCATGAACCACCTGCGCATCCGGCCCGCCGTCGCGACGCTCGCGCTGCTCGCCGCGCTCGGCGCCCTCCTCGCGGGCGCCCGGCAGGCCGACGCCGGCGAGTACCGCGCCGTGCAGTGCCACCCCGGGCTCGGGGCCAAGCACGCCGACGCGCGCTACCAGAGCAGCTCGCCGCGGTACGTGGGCCGCGCCTCGTGCCGCGACGTGGGGCTCGCGATCACGCACGACCCCGGCCGCAAGCCCACGCGGGCGGGCCGCTACGGCGCGTGGCGCCTCGACGCGCCCGCCGGCACCGAGATCGTGACCGCGCGGGCGCAGGTCAAGGCCGCGGGCCAGGGCGGGCACGCCCCGCAGCTCCGCGTCGCGCTCAAGTCCGGCGCCCAGAGGCAGCTGCCGAACGTGCGCGGCGAGCGGCACGCCGTGGTCTGGCGCGGCGGCGGCGGGGGCGCGGCGTTCATCGCCCGTCTCGCCTGCACCGCCAAGAGCGAGTGCGGGCCCGGCCGGGCCGCCCACATCCACCTGCGCCGGATCGCGCTCGTCCTGCGCGACCTCTGGGCGCCGCAGCTCGGGCTGAGCGGCACGCTCACGGGCCCGGGGTCGCGCCGCGGCCGCCAGGAGCTCACCGTGAGCGCGAGCGACTCCGGGTCGGGCGTGCGCGCCGTGACCGTCAGCGTGAACGGCCGCCCGCTCGCCGCGCGCACGCTCGACTGCGCGCTGAGCGGCCGCGTCGCCCTGCGCCTGCGGCCGTGCCCGGCGAGCGAGGCCGCGAGCTTCACCGTGCACACCGGGAAGGGGTTCCGCCAGGGCCTCAACCGGATGCGGGTTTGCGCGAGCGACCTCGCACGCGACACCCGGGCGAACCAGCGCTGCGTCGTGCGCACGATACGCGTCGACAACGCCTGCCCGGTCGCGGGCGTGCCCGGGGCCCAGCTGCGGGCGCGCTTCCGCGGGGGCGGCAACCGCAAGCGCGTCTGGGCCGACAAGCCCGCGCACGTCGCCGGCCGCGTGCTCGACGAGCGCGGCGAGCCGGTCGCCGGGGCCGCGGTCTGCGTGGCCGCGCGGCCGCAGGCGGCGGGCGCACCGGAGCGGGTGGTCGCGACGCCGCGCACCGACGCGAGCGGCCGCTTCACGGCGCGCGTCCCGGCGGGCGCCTCCCGCGAGATCCGCGTCGCGCACTGGCCCGACCCCGACCGCGCGCTCGAGCGCTTCCTCACCCTGCGCTCGCGCGCCCGGCCCAAGCTGCGCCTCGCCCCCAGGCGCACGCTCACCAACGGCGAGCGCGTGCGCTTCCACGTCCGGCTCCCGGGCCCGAAGCGCGGCGGGCGGCTGGTCGAGATCCGCGCCCGCGCACACGGCCGCTGGGTGCGCGTCACCGGCGGGCGCACCAACAGCCGCGGCGTCTGGCGGGGCTCCTACCGCTTCCGCTCGACCACGGGCCGCCGCGCCTACGAGTTCCGCGCCCACGTCCCGCGCCAGCGCGGCTACCCCTTCGAGGCGGGCCGCTCGCGCACGGCGCGGGCGCGGGTCGTGGGCTGAAGGGGGCCTCGATCCCGTCCAGTCAACCCCCGCCGAGCGTGCGGAAACGTTGCGAACAGCAGCGAGAATCGCACGCTCGGCGGGACGCGGAAAGCCGATCGAGGCCCCGCGCTGGGCTCAGAGGCCGCCCGGGGTGGGCCCCTAGCGCCCCTGCCCGCGCTTCAGCTCGATGTCCGCGAGCTGCTCCTCGATCCAGACGCGCGGGTTGCGCTTGCGGACGATCTCGCGCAGGCGCTCGGCGCGCAGGCGGCGCTCCTCGGGGTCCATCGTCAGCGCCCGGTGGATCGCGTCGGCCTGCTCCTGGATGTCGAAGGGGTTCACGGTGAGCGCGCAGTCGCCCAGCTCCTCGTGCGCGCCCGTGTTCTCCGAGAGCATCACCACGCCGTCGCGTGTCGAAACCGCGGGCGCCTCCTTGGCGACCAGGTTCATGCCGTCGAAGAGCGCGTTGACCATGAGCAGGTCGAAGTGCTTGTAGCGGGCGACCGCCTCGTGGAAGTTCTCGTAGATCCGCAGGTCGATCGGCATCCAGTCGGTCGTGCCGTGGCGGTGGTTGACGACCGCGACCAGCGCCTCGATCCGCTCCAGGTACTCCTGGTACTCGGCCACGTCCTGCCGCGACGGCTGCAGGTGCGCGATGAACGTGACCCGCTCGCGGAACTCCGGGTGCTGCTGGAGGAAGACGTCGAACGCGGTGAAGCCGCGCAGCACGTTCTTGGACAGGTCCGCGCGGTCGACGCGGATGATCAGGTAGTCGCGGCGGCGGCGCAGCAGCTCACGCTCGTACTGCGCGACCTCCTCCGAGGCCGCCGCGCGCTCGAGGCGCTCGGCGTCGATCGCGAGCGGGTAGGCGCGCACCCACGTCTCGCGCCCCTCGTGCAGGACCGCGCCGCGCTCGTAGTCGACTTCGAGCTCCATGAGCTCGTTGCAGCAGTGCAGGAAGTTGCGGCAGTAGGCGGTGGTGTGGAAGCCGATGATGTCGTTGGCGAGCAGCCCCCGGTAGATCTGCTCGCGGATGCGCGCGGGCAGGATCCGCCAGGAGTCAGGCTGCGACCACGGGATGTGGACGAAGTGCTGGAGGAACGCGTCGGGCCGCTCCTGCCGGATCAGGGCCGGGCAGGTGTAGAGGTGGTAGTCGTGGAGCATCACCAGCGGCTCCTCCTCCCCGGCGATCGTGCGCAGCACCGCCTCCGCGATGTCGGCGTTCACCACCTGGTAGCCCTCGTCCCAGGCCTGGATCTCCTCACGCCGGATGTCGGGCGCGTTCGAGAGGTCCCACAGGTAGTGCTGGATGAACCACAGGATTGGGTTCGCGATGACGTTGTAGAAGCGGTCGTAGGCCCAGGGGTCCGATTCGACGAGCAGGACCTCGTAGGAGACGCCGTCGAGCTCCACGGTCACCGGCCCGTTCGCCTCGCGGGCGACCACCGCGTCCTCCTCGGTCATCGCCGAGGCGATCCAGAGCGCCTGGCGCTGGCGCACGAGCCCTGAGAGCGCCGTGACGAGGCCGCCTCCGCCCCTGCGGACGGTGCGCTCCCCCGACTCGCTCAGCTCGAACTGAGCAGGTCCCCTGTTCGAGACGATGATCAGGCGCTGCTCGGACAAGGCGGCCCTCAGACTATCCGCCGAGCCGCCCCGCCCGCACTCGCATCAGACCCCCAGGTCGTCGAAGATCCGCAGCCAGTCGCGCAGCAGGCGCGGGCTCAGGAAGTTCTTGCGCGCGTGCTCCTTGCCCCGCTTGCCGAGCCGCTTGGCGAGCTCGGGGTCGCGCAGGAGCTGCAGGGTGCGCTCCGCCGCCTCCTCGACCGAGGAGACGAGGAAGCCGGACTCGCCGTCGATGATCTGCAGCGGGATCCCGCCGACGTCGCCGCCGATAGTCGGGCGCCCCTTCCAGAGCGCCTCCGTCACGGTCAGGCCGAAGCCCTCGCGGATCGACTTCTGCATGCACACGTCGGCCTGCGACTGGAAGGCGTTGACCTCGATCGCGCCGACGTTGTTCAGGTTGTTGAGGACCTTGATGTCGGGGTCGCCGTCGGCGTGCGCCAGCGTCTGCTGGAGGAACTCCCACCCCTCCGGGTCGTCGGTCGCCATCGAGCCCACGAGCGCGAGCTGGACCTCGGGGATCTCCTCGCGGACGAGGCGGTAGGCGTCGATCACGCCGATCGGGTCCTTCCAGGGGTCGAAGCGCGACACCTGGCAGATCAGCGGCCGCTCGGGGTCGATGCCGAACTGCTCGCAGACGAACGCGGCGTCCTCGGGCGAGAGCGCCATGTTCTTGGGCGAGAGCGGGTCGATCGCCGGCGGCACGATGCGCACGCCCTCGGAGATCCCCTCCGGCACGTACTGCTCCATGTGCCAGACGCTCGCCTCGTAGCGGCTGATCAGCGGCATCATCCGCTCGAGCGTCTCGGGGTTCGGCGAGGACAGGTCGATGTGGCAGCGCCACACCCAGTGCCGCGACTTCTCGGGCGCGTTCGCGTACAGCCCCGCCGGCTGCGGGTCGTGGACGATGATCACGTCCCAGCCGTCGGCGAGGCCCTGCGCGTTCATCGCGTTGTAGGCCTCGAACACCTCCCACTGCTGGTCGGAGATCGTCTGCGGATCCCCCTGCAGCGAGTTGTGCATGAGCTTGGTGACGTTGAAGAAGTCCTCGCGGCCGAGGATCACGTGCCAGTGGGCGTCGAGCCCGATGTCGCGCATCAGCGGGACGATCGTGTAGAGGATCTCCGACACGCCCCCGCCGAACGCGGTCGCGCTCACGTGCAGGACGCGCTTGCCCTCGAGCCCCTCGGCTAGCTCGCGGATCTCAGCGATGAGGTCCTTGCCGGCGATGTGGGTGTAGTCAGCGAGCGAGCGCTGACCGAGCGCGACTTCCTGAAGCACGAGGCGGAAAGTTAGTGGGTGAACGCGGGGCCTGCGTAGCAGGCCTCTTCCCGTGCCTACGCGGCGTACTCGCCGCGCTCCACGGCGCGCGCCAGCCGCTCGATCCCCGCGTCGATCTCGCGGATCACCTGGGCATGCAGCTCGGCGTTCGCGACGGCCACGCACGACATCTGGAACTCCACCCCGGAGCCCAGCAGCGGGCGGTCGTCGAGCGGGCGCCCGTAGGCGTCGGTGATCACCGCGCCGGCCCGCTCGCAGATCAGCTTCGCCGCGGCCAGGTCGTAGGGCGAGTTGTTGAGCACGGTGCCGTTGCCGAGCCGCTCGAACAGTGCGCGCATGCCGGGCACGTCGGCGACGACCCGCGGCCCCGGCTCGATGTAGGCGTCCATCTGCCCGGTGACGACCCGGGTGATGTCGAAGGTCGCCGAGCCCAGGTCGAACGTGCCGCCGCCGACCGAGGAGGCGTCGATGATGTCGCCGACCACCTCGGCGATGACCCGGACCGGGCGGCCCCGCAGCCCGTACGTCCAGAACATGCGGGAGAGGTCGGTGTTGCGCGAGAGCAGCGGCTCGGGCTCGAGGTGCCCGTCGCGCGACGCCAGGAACAGCGCCCCCGACTTGATCTCGACGACGCAGCCCACCTCGACGTCGCCCATCGTGGGCTCGCCGTCGAGGCGCGCGGCGGCCACCGACACGCACGCCGACTCGAGGCCGGCCATCGCGGGCCGCGTGCCGTCGATCGGGTCGACGATCAGCACCCACTCCGGCTCGCCGGCCGGGACCACGAGCCCGCGGTCCTCGGAGTAGAAGGCGACGCCCGGCGCCTCGCGGGCCAAGTGCTCCTCGAGGAACGACTCGGCGATCTCGTCGATCGCGAAGGTCACGTCGCCGCCCGCGCCGGCGCGGGTGTGCTCGCGGCCGGCGTGGCTGCCCAGCTCGGGCAGCACGCGCTCGCGGAGCGCGAGGGCAAGCTCGCGCGCAAGCGCCACGGGGTCGACGGAGCGAGCCACGACTCAGTCCGGCCTCTCGCCCAGCTCGACCTCGATCTCGCGGCGCTTGCCGTCGCGCAGGATCTCGAGCCTCACCTTCTCGCCCGGGTCGAGGCGGGCGATGATCCGCGAGAGCTCGGACTCGCCGACGATCCGCCGGCCGTTGATCGCGAGGATCACGTCGCCGCCCGGCACGACCGGGACGCCCTGGAAGCGGATCTGGTCCTCGGGGTCGGAGTCGCAGCAGATGCCAGCCTCGGCCGCCGGCCCGTCCGGGATCACGTCGACGACCAGCGCGCCCGCGTCGACATCGAGGCCGAGCCGCTCGGCGAGCTGCGGCCACAGGGCCGTCGACTGCACCCCCAGGTACGCGTAGTCGGGGTCCCCGTCCTCGCGCAGCTGCTCCACGGAGCGCGCCACGAGGTCGATCGGCACGGCGAAGCCCACGCCCTGGTTGCCGCCCGAGGTCGTGTCGATCTGCTGGTTCACGCCGATCACCCGGCCCTCGGCGTCGAGCAGCGGGCCGCCCGAGTTGCCGGGGTTGATCGAGGCGTCGGTCTGGATCGCGCCGTCGATCGAGAACTCGGTGAGCGAGTTGATCGAGCGGTCCGTCGCCGAGACCACGCCGACCGAGAGCGACTGGCGCTCGCCGAACGGGCTGCCGATCGCCGCCACCGGGTCGCCGACCTCGACGTCCTCGATGTCGCCCAGCTCGAGCGGCTGCAGGTCGAGCCCCTCCGGGTCGACGCGCAGGAGCGCCACGTCCGCGAACGGGTCCACGCCCACGATCTCCGCCTCGACCTGGTTGCGGTCCGGGAACTGCACGAAGACCTGGCGCGCCTGGGTGAGGTCCGGCGAGCCGCCCGTCTCCCCGTCGGTGACCACGTGCGCGTTGGTGACGATCTCGCCCTCGGTGTTGAGCACGAAGCCCGAGCCCTGCCCGCCGGCGCTCTCTGAGCCGCGCGGCATGATCGCCCGCACCGTGACCACGCCGGGCGCCGCGCGCCGGTAGACCGCGGCGGCGTTGAAGGCGCCGTCGCTCGCCTCGACGACGACCCGCTGGACGTCCTCCTCCTCGCCGGCGCCGCCCGCGTCCCGCGCGAACGGGCCGGGCGAGTCGTCGCCCCCGCCGCAGCCGGCGAGCGCGAGCACGAGCGCGGCGAGCAGCGCGGCGAGCGCCCTCACGCGCGCGCCTCCGGCAGGCGCAGCTCGAACACGGTGCGGCCGCGGCGGGCGTCGAGGACGAGGTCGCCGCCCATCAGCCGCGCGAGCTCGCGGGCGATCGCCAGCCCGAGCCCGGAGCCCTTGCCCTCGCCGCCGGTGAAGAAGCGGTCGAACACCTTGCCGCGCGCCTCGGGGTCGATGCCGGGGCCGTCGTCGGCCACTGCCAGCGTCGGACCCCCCTTCTCGAGCGTTGCGGTCACGGTGATCTCGGTCCCTTCGGGCGTGTGGGAAAGGGCGTTGTCGATGAGGATACGGACGATCTGCTCCACGCGGTCTGGGTCGGCGCTCGCCAGCGGGCCCGGCTCGTCCTCGACGACGAGCACGTGGCCCGTGCGCTCCGCGCGCGGGCGGAACTCCGCGGCCACGCGCGCCGCGGTCGCGCCCAGCTCGACGGGCTCGATGCTCACGCTGAGCGCGTCGGCGTCGAGCTTGGAGAGGTCGAGCAGGTCGGTCGCGAGCTTCGTGAGCCGCTGGATCTGCGCGCGCATCGTGCGCAGGAACTCGGCCCGCGCCCCCGGGTCGAGGTCCTCCTCCTCGAGCAGCTCGGCGAAGCCGCCGAGCGAGAAGATCGGCGTGCGCAGCTCGTGCGAGGCGTTGGCGATGAACTCCTTGCGCGCGCTGTCGAGCCGCTCGAGCCGCGCGCGCATCTCGTTGAGCGTGGCCGCGAGCTGGCCCACCTCGTCCCCCGAGTCAACCGGGATCGGCGTGCCGAAGTCGCCCTCGGCGACCTTCTCGGCCGCCTCCTCGAGGCGCCGCAGCCGCCGCGCGTGGGCGCGCGCCGCGAGCCACCCCGCGCCGAGCGCGGCGAGCAGCGCGATCGTGCCCGCGATCAGGATCTGGCGCTCGATCACCTCGACGTTCGCCTCGACGTCGGCGAGCGTGGTCGAGAACACCGCGACCCAGCGCGGCTCGCCTCCCTGCATCACGGGCACCGCCGTCTCGCCGACCCGGTCGTCGCCCACGCGCTCGACCGCGGTGACCCGCTCGCGGCTCAGGGCCGCCTCGACCGCCGCCGGGTAGCTGGGCAGAAGCGCCTCGCGCTCCACGTGGGAGTCGGCGACGACGAACGCGGGCCGCGGGCCCGCCTCGCCCTCCCGCACGCCGAGGATCGTCACGCGCGCCCCGCTGCGCTGCGCGAGGCGCCCGGCCAGCCGCCGGACCCGCGCCTGCGAGAGCCCGCCCTGCGCCGCGTCGGTGAGCACGGCGGCGTGCTCGGTGGCGTCGGCCTGCAGGCGGCGCAGCTTCTCGGCGGTGAGGCTCGAGCGGAGCTGGGGAACGACGTAGATGAAGATGAAGATGACCGCCGCCGCGGTGATCGCGAAGAACAGCACCGCGAGCTGCGTGCGGACGCTTTGGAAGGTGACCCGCAAGCGCCGCTTCAGCCGGGATCGTCGGCCTCGCGGAAGCGGTAGCCGACGCCCCGCACCGTGAGCAGGTACTCGGGGTGGCGCGGATCGCGCTCCAGCTTCTCGCGGAGGTGCCGGATGTGGACGTCGACGGTGCGCGGGTCGCGGTAGGAGGAGTCGCCCCAGATCCGCTCGAGCAGCGCGCTGCGGTTGAAGACCTTGCCGGGGGAGCGCGCGAGCGCGTGCAGGAGCTCGAACTCCACGTAGGTCAGCCTCACCTCCTCGCCCCGCATGAGCACGCGCCGCGACTCCGGGTCGATCTCCAGTTCGCCCTGGACGACCGGCCCCTCGCTCGCCGCCCCGGTCATCCCGGCGCGGCGCAGGGCGGCCCGCACCCGGCTGCGGAACTCGCGCACGGAGAAGGGCTTGGTGATGTAGTCGTCGGCCCCCATCTCGAGGCCGAGCACCTTGTCGACCTCGTCGTCGCGCGCGGTGAGCATGATGATCGGCACCTGGCTCCGCACGCGCAGGCGCCGGCAGACCTCGATGCCGTCCAGCTTGGGGAGCATGATGTCCAGCACGACGAGGTCGAAGCGGCCCTCGGCGAAGCGCTCGAGCGCCTCGCGGCCGTCGTAGGCGGACACCACCTCGTACCCGTCCTTGCGCAGCGGGTAGGTCAGCAGCTGCTGAACGGAGCGCTCGTCGTCAACGAGCAGAATGCGCGCCGAGCCGTCCGTGGTCATGGCTTTCCGGTGACGAAGCCTCGTCCGCGAGCCTCCATCGGATAAGCGTAGGGGTCAGTGATCGATCTCAACGTCTACAGGGTCGCGTTCGCGCCGCTGCTCGTGGCGCTCGTCATCCTCGCGTTTTCGCTGGACGGAGCGCCCGAGCCGATCGACCCCGGGCCCGTGACCGCGACCTTCGACGCCGCCGCGGCGGTGGACACCGCCCGCAGGCTCGCCCGCGAGCTCCCCGACCGCAGGCCCGGATCCGAGGGCGACCGCGCCGCGGCGGACCTCGTCGAGGAGCGCTTCGGGCGAGTCCCGGCGGGGCGCGTCCTCGAGCAGAGCTTCACGGCCGAGATCGACGGCGAGGACCGGGAGCTGCGCAACGTCGTCATGGTCCTGCCCGGCGCCACGGACGAGGCCGTCCTCGTGATCGCGGGCCGCGACTCGCGCGTCGGCCCGGGGGCGGCGTCGAGCGCCGCCGCGACAGGCGTGCTGCTCGAGCTCGGCGAGGTCGTGGGCGCGGGCGAGCGCGAGCGCACGGTGATCCTCGCCTCCACCGACGGCTCCAGCGAGGGCGCCGCCGGCGCGCACGAGCTGCTGCGGGCGCTGCCCGAGGGCTTCGAGCCCGTGGCGGCGGTCGTGATCGCGCAGCCCGGGGCCGCGCCCTCCCCGCCCCACGTGCTCGCCGGATCCACCGGCGCCGAGCGGCCGCCCGCGCGCCTCGTCGCGACCGCGGCGGCGATGGTCGAGGCGCAGGCCGACGCGGACGCGGGCCTCGAGGGCGCGCTCGGCCAGCTCGCGCGGCTCGCCCTGCCCGCGTCCCTCGGCGAGGCGGCCGCGGTCACGGCCGACGGCCTGGGGTCCGTCGCGATCTCCGGTGCGGGCGAGCTGCCGCTCGACCCCGCGCTCGACGTGCGCAAGCACCTCGACGAGGAGTCGATCGAGCGCTTCGGCCGGGCGGCGCTCGCGACGGTGCTCGCGCTGGCCACGGTGCCCAACCCGGGCGGGGGCGAGCCGGCGGCCTACCTGCGGGCGGGCGACAACGTCCTCCCGGGCTGGGCGCTCGGCCTGATCGCGCTCGCCCTGCTCGTCCCGCCCGGCGCGCTCGCGCTCGCGACGCTCGCCCGCGGCGCGCGCGACGGCACGGCGCAGGCGGCCCTCGCCTGGGCGGTGGCGTGGACGGGGCCGGGGCTCGCCGCGCTCGCCGCCGTGCTCCTGCTCGCCCTGGTCGGGCTCGTGCCGACGCCGCGCTTCCCGTTCGACCCGGCGACGCTCGGGATCGGCGCCGACGAGGCGCTCGCCCTGCTCTTCCTCGTCGGGGTCGCGTTCGCCGCCGCGGTGCTGGGGCCGGGCCTGCACCTGCCCGCGGCCCCGACGCGGGCGACGCTCGCCGCCGCGGCGGCCGCCGTCGCGGTCACGGCGGCGTTCGTGGCATGGCTCGCCAACCCGTTCCTCGCGCTCCTGCTCGCGCCGCTTCCGCACCTGGCCGCGGCCCACGGGCTGCGGCGGCCCCTCGCCCCGCTCGCGATGGGGGCCCTCGCGCTGCTCGCCGCCGTCCCCTTCCTGGTCGCCCTCCTGCACACCGCGGGCTCCCTCGGCTGGGGCCGCAGCGCCCCGTGGCAGCTCGTCGTGCTCGTGGCCGACGGGCAGATCGGCGTCGTCGAGGCGGCCGCCACCCTGGCCGTGCTCGGCGCGACGCTCGCCGCCGTGCTGGCCGCCGCGCGCCGCCCCGAGGCGCGCCCCGCACGCGCCTCCCGACGGCACCGGGGTTTCTGACCCCAGGCGGCCCTGGGGTGAGCTCCCCTTTCGGCCTGCTCGTGGACGCGTGTTGGATCAAACCCGGTGTGGGCGGGGACGATGCAGGGAACGAAAGCCTGCATGGAGGCAGGCCAATGACCCCCCTTGTGTTGGAACGAAACCCGGATACCGACGCCGCCGAGGACGGCGCAGTGAGCCAGGTGAAGGCGAAGATCGCTGCGAGCGACTACGAGGTCGACGCGGGGCTGGTCGCGGAGGAGATCATCCGCAGGCTCCGCCTCGTCAGGTGGGCTCGCCGCGAGCTCGCGCCGCCCGCTGGTCGAACCCCTCAGCGGCCGGTGGCGCACTGACGCCCAGCAGCTGCACCCCCTCGCCGCCGCTGACCACGCCGACTCGGGTGAGCTCGGTCCCCAGCTCGGCGAGGGCCGCGCGCGCCGCGCCGAACGCGTCCTCGGGGAGCGCCACGAGCAGCTCGTAGTCCTCCCCGCCCGTGAGCGCGAGCTCGACGTCGTCGCGGCCGGCCGCGAGCGCGAGCTCGGCGACCCCGGGCTGGACCGGCACGCGGGAGGCGTCGAGCGTGACGCCCACGCCGCTCTCCTCGGCGATGTGGCGCGCGTCGGCGACGAGGCCGTCGGAGACGTCGATCATCGCGTGCGCGCCCGCCCGGGCGAGCGCCCGCCCCTCGGCGAGGCGCGGCGACGGGCGGTGCTGGCGGGCGCGCAGCCCCGCGGCCGCCTCGGCGCCCAGCTCGGCCGCCAGCTCCGGGCGCTCGAGCAGCGCGAGGCCCGCGGCCGCGCCGCCGAGCTCGCCCGTGACGGCGAGCACGTCGCCCGGTCGCGCCCCGGCGCGCGTGACGAGCTCACCGGGGCTCGCGGCCCAGCCGATCACGGCCACCGCGAGGAAGAGCACCGGCGAGGCGACCAGATCGCCCCCCGCCACGGCAGCGCCCGCGACCGCGGCGGCCGTGGCGAGCCCGTCGGCGAGCGCCTCAAGCTCGTCGTCGCCCACGTCCTCGGGCAGGCCGAGCTGGACGAACGCCTCGCCCGGCTCGGCGCCCATCGCCGCGAGGTCCGAGAGGGCCGCGGCCAGCGCCTTCGCCCCGATCGCCTCCGGCGGGAAGGTCGCGCGGCGGAAGTGGACGCCGTCGACGACAGTGTCCACGGACACGGCGCTCGCGCCGCCGCCCGCGAGCACGGCGGCGTCGTCCCCGCTCCCCACCACGAGGCGCTCCGAGCGGGCCGCGCCCGCGCGCGCGAGGCGCTCGCGGAACATCGCGATCAGCTCGAACTCACCGGCCATGGGCCGACGATACGCGAGCCGCGCGCTTAAAGCGGGATCGTCGGGCGGAGCTGAAACGCCGTGAGCGCCAGGGTGAGCGCGAGCAGCGCCCGGTCGCGGGCGAGCGCGGCGAGCGGCAGGAGCCAGACCACGTACCAGGGGGTCATGTACGCGCTCGCGACCAGCAGGCCGAACGTCGCCCAGCCCGCGGCCCGCACCCAGTCGCCGCCGCGCCACGTCCAGCGCAGAAGCCACAGCAGGGCGACGCCGAAGGCGGCGGCGAGGATCGCCCGGACGACGTCGACGTCGATCCCGGCGCGGGCGATCGTGGCGGGCACGCTCCAGTGGCTGATCCGGTCCTGGCTCGAGCCGAGGACGTCGAGGGCGCGCGCGACCTCGCCGCCCCAGAGCGCGAGCCCCGCGCCGCCCAGGGCGGCCGCCGCCGCGAGCCCGCCGGCGACGAGCCGCGTGGCAGCGCGGCGGCGGTCGCGCCCGCCGCTTCGGCCCGCCCCCAGCAGCGCGAACGGGGCGGCGAGCCCGCCCACGGACTTGATCGCGACCGCCCCGGCGAGCGCGGCCCCGGCGAGCGCCTCGCGGCTCGACCAGGCGAGCGCGGCCGCCGCGACCACGCCGGCCGTCATCAGCACGTCGTTGTGGGGGCCGCCGACGCCGTGCACCAGGAAGATCGGGTTGAGCGCGACCGCCGCCATCGCCCGCTGCGGGCTGGCGCCGCGCCGGGCGGCGAGCCTGCCGACGAGCGCGACCAGCGCGAGCGCTCCGAGGGCGACGAGCGCCTTGAACGCCCACAGCGCGGCGGGCGCGCCGAGCGCCGCGAGCGGGACGCTGAGCAGCGTGAACAGCGGGCCGTAGACGCTCTCCGCGTCGCGGTAGTCCTGGACGCGCAAGGCCGCCTCGTCGCCGCGCAGGTCGGCCGGGGCCGCGGCGTACGGGTTGAGGCCCTCGAGCTCGAGCCGCCCGTACGAGATGTAGCTGAAGACGTCGAGCGAAAGCAGCGGCGGGGCGAGCGCGAACAGCGCGATCGCGCACACGGCGCCCCACCACACGGTGCGGCGCGAGACCGCAGAGGCCCCGGCGACCACGCCGAGGTAGGCGAGGAAGGCGACCCAGAGCAGCGCAAGGAACTGCCAGCCCGAAACCCCGAGCCCGTCGCCGAAGACGCCGAGGACCCAGCCGGGCGAGCCGGGCTCAGCGCCCGGGGCGAAGCGCGGCCCCGCCGCCGCCAGCCCTATCAGGGCGATCGCCAGGACCGCCCCGGCGACCCGCGCGGTCAGTTTCCGCCGGCCCCGCCGTTGCCGCCGCCGTTGCCGCCACCGTTCCCGCCGCCGGGCGGCTCCTGGATGCCGGGCGCGTACGCGTCGTCGGGCTCGCCGTCGCCGTCGGCGTCCTCGGGCGCCTCGTCGGCGGCGTCGTCCTCACCGTCGCCGGAGCCCTCGCTGTAGTCGTAGGGCGAGGTGGTGTGCTTGCTCGTGTAGGGCGCGAGGTCGGGCGGGTTCTTGGGCTCGGGGAAGTCGTCGCACGGCTCGGTCGCCGCGACGAGCATGTAGGCACGCCAGATCGGCAGGGCGAGGTCGGCGCCGTAGCCCGGCATGGGGACGCGGGCGTCGGGGTTGCCGACCCACACCGCGGTCGAGACGTGCGGGGTGTAGCCCACGAACCACGCGTCGGACTGAAGCTCGGTGGTCCCGGTCTTGCCGGCGGCCGGGCAGCCGATGCCCCGCCCCGCGGCGGTCCCGTACTCGAGCGCGCCCTTCATCACGTCCGCAACCGTGTAGGCGACGCCGTCGGAGATCACCCGCGTGCCCTCGTCCGTCGGCTCGTCCACCTCGCCGTCGGGGAACTCGACCCGGCGGATCGCGGTCGGCTTGTGGCGCACGCCCCCGTTCGCGATCGTCGCGTAGGCGCTCGCCATGTCGAGCACGGACACGCCGTAGGTGAGCGCGCCCAGGACCTCGGCCGGGTAGTTGTTGAGCTCGGCGGTGATCCCGAGCTTCTTCGCCATCTCGTCCATCGCCTCCGGGCCGATGTCGAGGACGAGCTGCGCGTACACGGTGTTCGTGGAGTGCGCGGTCGCCTGGCGCAGGCTCACCACGCCCCTGGCGCCGCCGCTCACCGTCCACGGCTCGGTGCCGCCCGTGTCCAGGGTGATCGTGCTCGGCGCCGGGTAGTAGGTCGAGTCCGGGTCGATCCCCATGTCGACGGCCGCCGTGAGCGCGAAGGGCTTGAACGCCGAGCCCGGCTGGCGCAGGCCCTGCGCCGCGAGGTTGAACTGGCTGTCGTCGTACTGGGAGGACGACGCCATCGCCTTGATCTCGCCGGTGTCGGCGTCCACCGAGACGAGCGCGGCCGCCGCGCCGGGGGTCGTGTGGTAGGTGTCGATCGCCTCCTGGGCGGCGTCCTGGAGCTTGGGCTCGAGCGTCGTGTAGACCTTGAGCCCGCCGAGGCGCACCGTGTTCGCGCCGTAGCGGTCGATCAGCTCCTGCTGGACGTAGTCGAAGAAGTACTGGTAGCGGATCGTCTCGTAGCGGTAGCCGCGCTCGAGCCCCAAGCCGCGGTCGCGCCACTTCTGGTACTTGCGCTCGCTGATCATCCCCTGGTCGCGCATCGCCTTGAGCACCAGGTTGCGGCGCTGCTTGGCGAGCTCGGGGTTCTGGAACGGGTTGTACTGGGAGGGCGCCTGGGGCAGCCCGGCCAGAAGCGCGGCCTCGCCCAGGTTGAGGTCGCTCACGTGCTTGTTGAAGAAGACCTGGGACGCGGCCTCGACGCCGACGGCGGTGCGCCCGTTGTTCGTGCCGTAGGAGGCGGTGTTCAGGTACTCCTCGAGGATCTCGTCCTTGGTGTGGCGCTTCTCGTACTCGCGCGCCATCGACGCCTCGATGATCTTGCGCTCGAGCGTGTCCTCGGGGTCCTCGATGTAGAGGTTGCGCATGAGCTGCTGGGTGATCGTCGAGGCGCCCTCGCGGATCTCGCCGGCCTCCACGTTCTGGACCGCGGCGCGCACGATCGCGCCGTAGTCGACGCCCGAATGCGCGTAGAAGCGCTCGTCCTCGATCGCGATCGTCGCGTCGCGCAGCTTCTGCGGGATCTCCTCGAGCGGGACGCGCTCGCGCAGGATGTCGGCCTGGATGTAGCCGAGGCGGGTCCCGTCCGCGGCGAAGACCTCGGAACTCTCGCCGTCGTTGATCGGCTTGAGCGTGTCGATCGAGGGCGCCGAGCTGGCGACGTCGTAGACCCAGAAGCCGACCCCCGCGGCCGCTGCGACGACCACGCCGAGCAGGACGGCGAAGGCTGCCATGACCTTCTTGCCGAAAGAGCTCCGCGAGCGCCGGTGCCGTTTTCGTGCGCGCGCTGACATGAAGCGGGGGTCGGAAAAAGAGTACTCCGGGCGGCCTTCCCGCCCGGGGTTTCTCAGTTCTCGGCGCGGCCGAGCAACCCTGCCTCGCGCAGCGCGTTGTACGCGCGCTCGCGCAGCGCGGCCTCCTCGCCCTCGACCACGGTGCGCGCCGGATCGCTCGGGCCCTGCACCGAAAGGCGCACGCCGTCGGCGGTGAGCTCCGCGACCTCGACGCGCTCCGCGCCCGCCGCCTCGACCACCCGCCGGGCCGTCGCGAGGTCGGCTCCCGCGGGCAGCCAGACCGAGACGGTCGCAGGCGCGGCGCGGTTGCCCGTCGAGCGGTTGAAGAGCACGCTCGAGATGACCTCCTCGTTGGGGATCACCATGAGCCGCCCGTCGCCGGTGTCGATGTACGTGTAGGAGAGCGTGATGTCCTCGACCCGGCCCGAGGCGCCCTCGATTTCGATCGCGTCGCCGATCCTGAACGGCTGGGTGACCGCGAGCAGGATCCCGGCGAGCGGGTTGGCGAGGACCTGCCTGGCCGCGAGGCCGATCACGATGCCGAGCACCGCGCTCGAGGCGAGCAGGCCCGTCGCGATCCGGTTGAGCTCGGTGAACTGGCTGAGCGCCAGCGAGATCCCAAGCACGACGATCACGACGAAGACCAGGCGCCTGACCACCTGCAGGCGGGTCTGAGCGGCGCGGGCGGCGCCCACGTCCGCGACGCGCTTCGCGGCGGCCCGCGCGGCGCGAGCGAGGACGAAGCGGTCCACCAGGTACGCGATCAGGAAGGTGATCGCGACCGTGACGACCGCGCCGATCACGTCGCCGTACTGGTCCCAGAAGCCCTCTTCCATGGCAGCGATCCTGCCAAGCTTGCGTGCCTGATGACGACCCGCGCCCTGCTGATCGACGCGCTCGGGACCATGGTCGAGCTCGAACCGCCCTGGGTCCACCTCGCCGCGGCGCTCGGCACCGAGCCCGACGAGGCGCTCGTCCGGGCCGTGCGCGCCGAGATGGCCTACTACAAGGAGCACGCGCACGAGGGGCGCGACGCGGAGTCCCTGGCCGACCTGCGCGCCCGCTGCGCCGCTGTGCTCTCCGATGCCCTGGGGCGCGACGTCCCGGTCGAGGCGATGATGGACGCGATCCGCTTCCGCGCCTACGATGACGCGGCCCCGGCGCTGCGCGCGGTGCGGGCGGGGGGCGTCCGGACCATCTGCGTGTCGAACTGGGACATCTCGCTGACCGGCGTGCTGGCCGAATGCGGGCTCGCTGAGCTGCTCGACGGCGTCGTGACCTCCGCGGAGGCGGGCGCGCGCAAGCCCGACCCCGCGATCTTCGCGCGGGCGCTTGAGCTCGCCGGCTGCGCGCCGTCCGAGGCCCTGCACGTGGGCGACACGCCCGCGGAGGACGTCGCCGGGGCGCGCGCGGCGGGCATCCAAGCCCTGCTCATCGACCGCGCGTGCGAGGGCGGCGACCTGCGGACGCTCGCCGAGCTGCCCGAGAGGGTGCTGTCGTGAACCAGGCGCCGCCCACCGAGCAGGCTCCCGGCACGGAGCGGCCGAAGCCGAGCTGGATCGAGGGCCCGGAGGGCTCCCCGGCGACGAGCGCGTCGTGGGGGCCGGGGAGCGTGCTGGTCGGCGTCGGGCTCCTGATCTTGCTGGTGATGATCGCCGGCACGGTCGTCCTGGTCGTCGAGGGCGACGCGGACACCCTCGCCGGCCGGCTCTCCCTGCAGGCGGCGCTCGCGCTCGCCATGATCGTGGTCGCGTTCCTCGCCGCGACGCCCAACCTCCGGCTCGCGAGCCCGCGGCAGCTCGGCCTCGGGCCCGCGCTCGACGCGCCCATCCGCTCGGCCGCGAGGGCGTACCTCGTCTACATCGCCTGCGCGATCGTGCTCTCCGTCCTGCTCTCGCCCGAGCAGGAGGACGTCACGCGCGAGCTCGGCTGGGGCGAGGGGGCGCTCGCGAACGTGCTCGCCGCGTTCCTGATCATCGTGGCCGCCCCGGTCAGCGAGGAGATCTTCTTCCGCGGCTTCATGTTCGCGGGGATCCGCGCCCGCGCCGGGTTCGCGACCGCGGCGCTGATCTCGGGCGGGATCTGGGGCCTCGTGCACTGGACGGGGGCCGACAGCTGGCCCGTCGTCCTGCAGCTTGCGGTCTTCGGCGTGATCCTCGCCTGGCTCTACGAACGGACCGGCTCGATCCGCCCCGCGATCGCCGTGCATGCGGTCAACAACGCCCTCGCGTTCCTCGTTCTGACCGCGGGCTGAACGTTTCAGAAACGGGGGAACCGAGGCCTGGGGCGCCCGGGCTGTCAGAATGGCCGCTGTGAAGCGGCAGGTCGCCATCTTGCTGGGGGTCGGGGCTCTCGTCTTGGGGCTCTGCGGCCCTGCGTTCGCCCAGGGCGACCCGGCAGGCGCCCGCGCTGACGATCCGTCCGACCCCGCTCCCGAGCCGGAGCCCGCGACGATCGAGCTCAAGCTCAAGGGCGTCAAGAACGGCAAGGTCGTGGTCGGCCGCCGGGTCACCGTGATCGGCACGATCCGGCCGTTCGTCAAGGGCCAGCGCGTGCGGGTCTGGATCCAGCGCGGCGGCAAGACCATCGCGGCGCGCAAGACCTTCGTCAAGCAGGTGCGGGACCGCAACGTCGGCAGGTTCACCCTGCGCACCGGTCAGCTCATCAAACCGGGCAAGTTCCGCGCCTTCGTGAACAAGCCGGCGACCAACAACCAGGTCGGCGCCAGGAAGAGGACGGGCGCGTTCCGGATCCGCTACCCCGACCTGGACCCCGGCGACAAGTCGAACGCGGTGAAGCTGCTCAACAAGCTGCTCGCCAAGCAGGCGTACTACACCTCGCACGGCCGCAAGTACAACTCCGCCACGGCGCGCGCGGTGCTCGCGTTCCGCAAGGTCAACAACATGCCGCGCACGATGGACGCGACCCCCGGGATCTTCAAGAAGCTCGCCAACGGCAAGGGCGGCTTCAAGCTCAGGTACCCCAAGGCCGGCAAGCACATCGAGGCGGACCTCTCGCGGCAGGTGATGGTCCTCGCCAAGGGCGGCAAGCCGCGCCACATCTTCCACATCTCCTCGGGCGCGCCCGCTACCCCGACGATCCTCGGCAAGTACCGGGCCTACCGCAAGACCCCCGGTGTCAACTCGCTCGGGATGATCGACTCCGTCTACTTCCACCGCGGCTACGCCACGCACGGCTACAAGTCCGTGCCGACCTACCCGGCGAGCCACGGCTGCCTGCGCACGCCTCCGGCGAACGCGCGGTTCATCTACAACTGGATCAACATCGGGGACCCGTTCTACATCTACCCCTGATGGATCCCGTGGAAGAGCGCCTGGAGAGCGCGCGAGCACAGCTCATCTCCGACCTGCGCGAGCACGCGCTCGTGATCGGCAGGGTGACGCTCTCGAGCGGCGCGGAGGCCGAGTACTACGTGGACGCCCGCCGCGCCCTGATGCGGCCGACGGGCTTTCGCGCCGCGGGCGAGCTGATCGCCGCGGAGGCGCGCCGCCTCGGGGCGCGCGCCGTCGGCGGCCCGGTGATGGCCGCGATCCCGCTCGCGTGCGCCGCTATCGCGGCGCCCGGCGGCGAGGACCTCGTCGGCTTCTTCGTGCGCAAGGAGCGCAAGAAGCACGGCCTGCAGCGCTGGGTGGAGGGCGCCGCCGAGCCCGGCGACCGCGTGCTCGTCGTCGAGGACACGGTCACCACCGGCGGGTCGGTGATCAGCGCGATCGAGCGCATCCGCGAGGAGGGCTTCGAGATCGCGGGCGCGCTCTGCATCGTCGACCGCCTGGCGGGCGGCGGCGAGGCGATCGCCGCCGCGGCGGACGCGCCCTTCACGGCGCTCACCACGATCGACGACGTCTATCCCGAGCGCCCCGACCGGGGCTAGGGGTCAGAGCTTCCCGCGCTCGCAGCCCTTCCCGCGGTCCTTGCCGGGGCCGCCCACGCAGCGGTCCTTCCCGGGCCCGCCGTTCAGCCTGTCGGCGCCGCCCTGGCCCAGGAGCTTGTCGCTGCCCGGGCCGCCGGCCAGCCGGTCCTTGCCCTTGCCGCCGCAGATCACGTCGTTGCCGCCGCGGCCGTTGACCCTGTCGTTGCCGCCGAGCGCCACGATGACGTCGTTGCCGGGCGTGCCGCGCAGGCGGTCGTTGCCCTTCGGGCCGACGATCGTCGCGGGCTTGCCCCCGCAGCGCGGCGGCGTCCTGTCGACCGTGAACGCGCGCGAGGCGGGGGTGGGATCGAAGTTGCCCATCTCGTTCACGGCTCGCACGTCGAGCCTGTGGGTGCCGTCCTCGAGCTCGGGCGTCGTGAAGGTCGCCTCGCACGGCTCGAAGTCCCCCTCCTCGGCGGAGTCGATCCGGCACTCGAAGGTCGAGCCCTCCTCGCTGGCCTCGAACGTGAACCCGGGGGTCGGGTTCGAGGTGAACGGCGGCGGCCCCGAGGCGATCGCCGTGTTCGGGATCGTGAAGGAGAGGCGGACCATCGGCTGCGACCCGGGCGGGGCGACCTCGATCGTGCCGCCGGGCGGGACGAGCGAGGAGCCGCCCCCGCCACCGCCGCCGGAGCCGGCGGGGCTGCTGCCGCCGCTGCGCCCCCCGCCGCCGCCGTAGAGGCCGCCGCCTCCACCGCCGCCTCCGCCGGAGGGGTTGTTCCACGGGGGAGCGCCGCCGCTGCCGCCCTGGCCGAGCGACCCCGAGGTGCCCGAGGTGCCGCCCGCGGGGCCGCTCGTCCCGCCCGCGCCACCGGCGGAGGAGGAGCCTCCGCCGCCGCCCGCAGCGCTGCCCGGGTTGCCGTTGGTCCCGGTCGCGCCGGCGGCGCCGGACCCGGAGAAGCCATGGCCGCCGTGGCTGCCGCCCGTGACCGTCGAGCCGTTGGCAGGATGGCCGGCGCCCCCGCCCCCGGCGGCCACGATCAGCCGCGGGTCGGGCGAGAGGCCCGAGCCGCCGGGCTCTGTGCGTACGTCGGAGGCCCCGCCACCCCCGCCGCCCATGTTGTAGTAGGTGGGGGTCATGGGGCCGAAGGGCGCGTTGCCGCCGCCGTTGAAGCCGCCGACGCCCGGGCTCATGCGGCCCCCGCTGCCGTTGCCGCCGACCCGGACCCAGAGCGCGCTGTCGGGCGTGACCGAGATCCTGCCGCTCACCCTGGCGCCCCGGCCCCCGTTGGCCGTGACGCCGTTGATGTTCGAGACGCTGGCGCCGTTGCCGCCGACGGCGACCACGTCGATCGCCCGCACCCCCGCCGGCACCTCGAAGAACGTCTCGCCCGGGGTGTCGAAGGTCACATCGACCGTGACCGTCCCCTCGACGGCGCCTGAGCTCTCGGCCGCGAGCAGCCCCGATGCGAGCAGCACGGAAGCCGCTGCGGATCCGAACAGAAGTCTGCGCATACACCCATCTCCCTCATCCAAGCGCCGCGTTCCGGCGGTGAGTACCCCAATCGCGGTAGGCGAGTCTGAACCCGGCGGGGCCGGGGCGTCGAGCGCTCAGCCCGCCGGCACGCTGCCGACCGGGCGCGTGCGGATCGTGCGCACCGCGTCCACCGCGTTGCGGCTGAAGACCTTGTCCGCGCGACGCGCGTCCTCGGCGATCACGGCCACGACCGTGACGAGCGCGTCGCGCCGCATGACGACGACGCGCAAGCGCTGGCGCACGCCGGTATCGGCGGCGGTGCCGCGGCCCTGCACCTGGACGGCGGGGTAGCGCGACTTGAACGGGCGCGGCTCGGAGGGACGCAGCTCGCCCTCGAAGCCCGACAGGGCGACGAAGGTCCGCGCCGCGAACTGCTCGAGGGGGATGTCGTGCGCGTCGTCGGTGCGATCGGGGGTGACCGTGACCGCGATCAGCTTGTCGGGCGAGCGCAGGATCGTCGTCGTCCCGCGGTTGCGCGTCGTCCACCCCGGCGGCTCGCCGATCGCGATGCCCGCGCGGCGGTTCACGCGGGGATCCCAGCCGCGCTTCAGCTTCGGCAGCTTGTGCGCGGTCTCGACCGGGCGGGGCCCGGGCTCGGGCCGCGCGTCGTCGTCACCGCCGCCCCCGCAGGCGGCGAGGGCGAGCGCCACCGCTGCGAGCAGCGCCACGGCGCGAGTGGGTCGCCCTGGGCTCATCTCGCGCGCAGCGTACGCCCTGCGTCGGCTAGCGCGCGAGCTCGTAGCGCAGCTCGACCATCCCGTTGTGGATCGGCGTGACCGCGCGCAGCCGCATCACCGGCAGCGGCCCCGCGAACAGCGGCTTGCCGGCGCCGAGCACGACGGGGACCACGGTGAGGTGGAGCTCGTCCAGCAGGCCCGCGGCCGCAAACTGCGAGGCGACGCCTCCGCCGCCGACGACCCAGATGTTGCGCTCGCCGGCCGCCCGGGCGAGCTCGGGGTGGATCTCCTCGGCGGAGGCGTCCACGACCCTGACGTCGGCGCCCTCCAGCTCCGGTACCGGCAGCTCCCGTGAGCTCAGCACCCAGTAGGGCTTGCCCGCGTACGGCCACGCCACGCCGCTCTCCAGCGCCTCGTCCACCTCGCCCAGGTGCCGGAGGATCCACTCGTAGGTGGCCGAGCCGCTGACCAGGGCGCCAACCCGCTCGTAGAAGGCCTCATACGAGCCGCCCGCGGCCATCGGGTCGTCCGCCGCGCCCGGCCCCTCGTAGCTCCCCTCGTAGCGCGTGGGCCAGTCGAGGCCGTCGTCGGGGTCGGCGATGTAGCCGTCCAGGGAGGCGGCCACCTAGTACTGCGTGAGGGGCACGCGACCAGTAAACCAGCGGCCGGATGCGGAGGGGCGTCAGTCCGCGAGCGAGGGCAGCCCGTCGATGCTGCGCCCGGCCGCCGCGACCTGCTCGGCGCGGTAGCGCTCCTCGCCCACGACGCGCACGCGCTTCGACACCGAGAGGGCGTGGTGCTCGCGCAGGCCCTCGAAGCGCAGCAGCGGCACGCCGTAGCCGCACGAGTCGGAGATCCGAGTCACGTCGACGCGGATGATCGAGCGGCGCGCCTCCGGGACGGACGGGTCCTCGAAGCCCGCCCGCGCGAGCAGCTCCTCGAAGCGCGGGTCGTCGCGCATGATCGCCTCGCCCCGGCCGTGCAGGCGCAGGATCCGCGGCGGGCCCTCGAACGCACAGAGCATCACGCAGATACGCCCGTTCTCGCGCAGGTGCGCGATCGTCTCCGAGCCGCTGCCGTACACGTCGAGGTAGGCGATCTCGCGCGGCCCCAGCACGGCGAGCGAGCCGATCGGGCCCTTCGGCGAGAGGTTCACGTGGCCGTCGGCCGAGAGCGGCGCGGTCGCGACGAAGAACATCGCCTGCCGCGCGATCCACTCGCGCTGGTGCGGGGTGATTTCGTCGTAGACCTTGCCCATCGCCTCGGCCGGTGCGGCCGCACGCCCCGAGCAGGATTCGAACCTGCGGCCTACTCCTTAGGAGGGAGTCGCTCTATCCAGCTGAGCTATCGGGGCCGGAGAGGCTCAGTCTAGGGCTCGCCTGCCTCCCCGGCGACCGCTCCACGAGACGCAGGCGGCGCCCTGCGACGGGCGACGCGCGCGGGTTACTCGGCGGCACCCCGAGTTGTTAACGTGCGGCGCGGCCGGGGGGACAGTTGCCGGGAGCGCAAGCTCCCGCTTCCGAACAGGAGGAACTGTCTATGGGACAACGGCGCGCGATCCCGACCGTGCTCGCGCTCGCCCTCGTGGCCTTCGCCACCACGACCGTCGCCCCCGCGGCAGCCGAGGCCGCCTACGGCGCGATCGCGGTGAACCCGAACACCGGGGCGGCGGGCGTGAGCTGGGGATACGCGAAGAAGAAGGCCGCGAAGAAGCGGGCCAAGCGCGAGTGCGCGGGGCGCTGCAAGGTCGTGGTCTGGGTGCGCAACGGGTGCGCCGCGGTCGTGCACGCCCGCGGCCGCTACTTCTGGGGCGCGGCCAGGAAGAAGGCCACCGCGCTCAAGCGGGCCCGCCGCGCCGCCAAGAAGCGCACCGGCGCCAAGAAGGCCCGCCGGGTCGCCTGGGTGTGTAGCGACTAAGAGTCCGCCAGGCACGCGGCCCTGAAGACGCGCACGGCCTCGTCGGCCCAGCGGTCAAGCTCGGCTTCGGTGAACCGCACGCGCGGGTTCAACATCGCGCGGTTGATCGGGATCGAGAGCACGAGCCAGTTGAACTGCTGGGCGGCGAGGCCCGCGTCGGCGACCGCGAGCCGGCCGCGCTCGCGCAGCGCCTCGAACTTCGCCGCGAGCGCCTCGGCGGAATCGCCGCTCGCCAGCAGGCCGCGAAGGGCTAGCCCGGGTCGGACTCGGCGACCACGTCCGAGCCCGGGCGCGCGTGGTCGTCGCGGCGCTTGATGAGGAGCCACTTCGCGCGCGGGCTCGCGCTCGTGCGCTGCAGGGCGAAGCCGCCCTCGAGCCGCTCGCCGTTCAGCACGAACACCGCGTGTCCGCGCTCGATCGCCTCCGGCCAGGGCACGCGCCCGCCCTGCTCATAGCTGCCCGAGTCCCAGACCTCGAGCTCGCCTGCGACAGGCTCGCCCGGCCTCGCCTCGAACGCCATGCGCCTTGCGGCCGGGTCCATCGACGGCCCCTTGGGCAGCGCCCAGGCGCGCGTCTCGCCCCTGACCTCGAGCTGCAGCTCAAAACCGCCGCGGCCCACCCGGCGCAGCACCCGGAAGGGCCCCGCGGGGACGCCGCGGATCGCGAACTGCTCGTGGCCCTCGGCCTTGACCCGCTCGAGCGCGCTTCCGCGGTCGCCCTCGATCCCGAGGCGCTCGGCGAGCTTGCCGACGGCGCCCGCGCCGCCCTCCGCGTGGACCAGCAGCTCCCCGGCCTCGCCCTCGCGCACCCAGCCCAGCAGGCCGAGCTCGCCGGCGAGCCCGACGACGTCCTGCGGGGTGCGCCCCGCGCGCGCTGCGGCCGAGACCGTGATCCGCGCGGCGTCGGTTGCCTTGGAGGCGCCCACGCGCGCAGGCTAGACGACGGGCTCAGCCGTACGACTCGCAGCCGCGCCCGTCGCCGTCGCCGTCGAGGTTGTGGGGGTCCCTGCCGGTCACCCTGACCGGGTGGCCAATGTCGGCGCAGTCGAGGTCCGGCGGGTAGCGCGGTACGCACGGCGTATAGCCGGGCTCGCAGCCGCGCCCGCCACCGCCGCCCGGGCCTCCACCGGGGGCCGAGGTGGTCTCGCTGCGCGACGGCGAGCCGCCCGCAGGCGCGTCGGGGTTGCCGTTGCACGTGTCGCTCGCCCACAGCCCCCGGCCGGCGGCGCGCGCCTTGGCTGCGAGGCGGCGGAAGAAGTCCGCGTACTCGACGTTCGGCGGGATCGTGAGCGTGACCGCGTAGCCCTCCTTCAAGAGCGCCGCGTTGAAGAAGGTCCCGCCCCGAAGCCACAGGTAGACCAGGTCGCGCCCGTAGCGGTCGGTCCGCTCGACGCCGTGGCGGTAGTAGACGGTGTCGCCGGGGTGCAGGAGCGACTTGGCGAACTCCGACGCCTCGCGGCCGTAGCACTCGGCGCCGCCGTAGACCTCCGGCGTATCGACGCCGATGATCCGCGACGCCCCGAGGTCGGTGAGCTTGACCGTGTCGCCGTCGGTCACCTCGACCACGGTCGTCCGCTTCGCGTCCGGGGGGATGCCGGGAGCACGCCCGAGACGCGCGGCGCTGGCCTTGGGCGCGCCCTTGCGGTCCCGCCCGCGGCTCGCACGCGCCGGGCGCTCGCGCTTGCCCGCGTCCGCGGGCGCGCGGTCGCGTCGGTCGTCGTCCCCGCCTACCTCCTCGCACCCGCCGAGCGCGACCACGAGCAGCGCGAGCGCGCACGCGAGCGCAAGCCAGCCTCGCCTTGTCGATCGCAGC